>Ga0302205_10000094_pt1 | contig 43182 bp, 40 predicted proteins | sample II_Fen_E1_3_FD_194582 | JGI IMG/M metagenome (GOLD analysis project Ga0302205, IMG submission 194582) | Peat permafrost microbial communities from Stordalen Mire near Abisko, Sweden - II_Fen_E1_3 | ecosystem: Environmental > Terrestrial > Soil > Wetlands > Permafrost | place: Sweden: Abisko...
GTCCCATAATGGCAACATATTCATTCTGTTCAATCTTTAGGTCAATGGTTTTCAAGGCATCGACCTCCACATCGTCCATCACGTATTTTTTGGAAAGATTTCTTATTTCAATCAGCATTTTTTTTTGTTTTATTCGTAGCGGATGGAATCGATGGGTTTCAAGTTGGCGGCATTCTTGGCGGGCAGGTAGCCGAAGCTGATACCGACCAGTACCGAAAATCCAAAGGCAATGATGACGGAGTACGGTCGAATGTAGGTGTTTACGTCCGTGAAAAGCGATATGGTGAGCGACAGACTCACACCCAGGATGACCCCGATGATGCCGCCTGTGATACTAATGGCTACGGCTTCCGTCACAAACTGGCTCATAATGTCCGACTTCTTGGCGCCGATGGCCCTTCGAATGCCGATTTCACGGGTCCGCTCCATGACGGTGGCCAGCATGATGTTCATAATACCGATGCCGCCCACCACCAACGAAATGGCGGCAATGGCTCCAAGTAAAAAGTTGTATATCTGCCTTTCCTTTTCTTCCTGTTTGAGCAATTCATACGGGATGACAAGAGAATAATCCACATTGTTGAAATGGTGACGGATGAGTATGCCGCGAATCAAATCGGCAATCTCCATCAGCTTTTCCGAGCTTTCCACCTGAACAGTTATTTGCTGCACTTGGCTGGTCAGAACGTTTTCCTGCGAAAAGCGGTTTAAAAAGGTTGTGAGCGGTACGTAAATGTCCGTATTCAGATCACGAGAGGCCAGTTCGCCCACCGTTTCTGTAAATACAGCCTTTGATTTCAGAACCCCAATCACCTCCAACCACTGGTCGTCCACCTTGACCATCTTTCCGACAGCATCCTGTTGCTGAAACAAGGCTTTGGCGACACCTGCTCCCAGAACGCAAACCTTCAAGTTTCGTTTGTAATGGTCTTCATTGATGAAAATACCCTTGTCAGTCGTGAAATTGAGCATCTGGATGTAATCGGGCGTGATGCCGATGATGGTCGACTTGGAAGACTTGTCACCGTATTTGACGTCCGTATTGATTTCAGCCTGAGGTGCAACACGCTTTACACCGGGTACCACTTCCTTAATGACTTGGGCGTCGGTAATGGATAAACCTTGGGAGAATTTTGCCCGAACTTCTTCTAGTTCCTGGTCGGTCAATTGCTTGTCGCGAATGATAATATTGTTCACCCCCAAGTCTTGGTATTTGGCAATAGCCTGCCTTTTAGCCCCTTCACCAATGGAAAGCATGGAAATAACCGATGCCACTCCGAAAATGATGCCCAACATAGTGAGGAAGGAGCGGAACTTATGATCGGTCAGACCTGCGATGGCGACCCGTATGTTTTCTTCGTATTGCATCGTGTTTAATTTTCCTGGGTTTAATCTTTCTGGATTTCATCAACGGGAACCAAACGCTGACCTTTCTTGAAATCGCCGTAAATGACGATTTGGGTATTGTTGGAAGGACCAATCTTGACGTGGACGGGAATATACCCGTTGCCTTTTTTCAAATACACGCAATTGCCTGTTTCTGTTGTATCTATGCAGTTCAGAGGTACATAAACGACATTCTTCAACTCCTTGCAGAAGAATTCGCAACTAACCGTCATCCCAGGTTTCAGCCGTTCATCCTGATCCAGAATCTTTACTTCCACGTCGAAAACCTTTTGTTTGGACTTATCGTCCTTGCGGTAACAAAGTTTTTCAATCAACGTGACTTCTCCATCAAAAGCGACATCGGGCAATGCGTCGAGCCGGACGATGACTTTTTGTCCCACCGCTATTTTTTCATAATCAAATTCGTTGATCTGCGTTTCCACTTTCATTTTAGTCAAGTTGGGCACATTGCCCATGTTGGTGCCCTGGTATATCTGGTCGCCAATTTTCAACGAGGAACCATTCCTTCGGTTGCGTGCAATCTGGAAAATACCTGGAATCGGTGTGCGAATGGTCAATCTGGGTAAGACATCATAGGCGCCTTTTATTTCCTTCTTGATTTGGTTGATCTTGATTTTCTGAATGATCAGATCGTTTTTCTCTACAGTTTTGTTGAAATCGATGGCCCGCTTTGTCTTGGCAAAGCCAATTTTTTCTTGTTCGAATTCAAGCTCCTTCGATTTTTTGATTTGATTGGATTCAAACTTGGTATATTCCATTTCCAGTTTCTTGAGGTTGAACGAAGCCAACCCAGTTTTCAGACTGGTTTCCAATTCGGCACGCCGGTTGCTCTGGTTCACCAACAACTTGTCCATGTTGGCCTGTTCGGTTTCCAATTGACCCTCCAGATCGATGATCACTTTCTTGACCTCAGTGGGATCGAGTTGAATGATGGAATCTCCTGCCTTCACCTCGGTTCCGTGATCCAGAATGCCGATTATTTTCATCTGGTACCAATAGTCACCATAGCGAGGCATAACAAAAGCCTTGGTTTCGACTGCTGCCAACTCACCAGTTTCTATCACCGTTTGGTGAAAGGTACCCTTATTGATCTTATAGCTGTCCAATGGATTACCTGAGCAGGCAACCATCAACGAAATTAATGCCGGAGCCAACAATCCAAGCCCTTTTAGTTTCCGCTTCATTTTGCCTTTTCGTTTTGGGTAGGTTTGGTTTCTTTGGAATCCTTGGTTCCCTTGGCTTCCTTGACAGCGAACGGATCGGCCATGGCCACAACGTCACCGGCTTTCAACCCTTTGGTGATGACAATGTGGTCCGTGTTGGAAACACCCGTTTCCACAACCACTTTTTCAAAGCCTTTTTTCGTTTTCACATACACATATTCTTCCACACCGTTGGTTTGAACGCCATCGATGGGGATATAGACCACATTGTCGATTTTGCGCACAAGTAAACGGCAACTGACGGAAAGTCCGGGTAATAATTTTTTACTGCCATCCTTGATCAGGATGTCTACCGGGAATACCTTGATTTTGGAGGAACCTTCCTTATTGACAGCCAAATTGGCCACTGTCAGTACTTCACCTGCATAGACACTGTCCGAAAAAGCATCGGGCTTGATTTCCACTTTGAGACCTTTGGTGACTTTGGAGATATCGACTTCGTTGATCTGAACGGTGGCTTTCAATTTCTTCAGGTTCGGAAGCTGAATGATGTTTTGGCCTGACCAACACTGATCACTGACCTGAAATTTAGCATCACTGCTCCAATTTTTGTTGATGATGGCGATTCCGGAAGAGGGGGAAGACAGAAAAAGTTTGGCCAAGGTTTCATTCGCTTCTTTCAATCTGGTCTTGTCTTGCTCGATGGAAAGCATTTTTTGCTTGACATCTTCCGCTTGTATCTTGATTTGATTTTCAATCTGTTCTTTGGCACGAGCCATAGCAATGTTTGCCTGGTCAAGTTTGAGCTGAATTTCCTTGCGTGTGATGTTGGCTTCGTACGTGGCCGATTCAAATTGGATCTTTGAAATTTCCTGCGAAAGGCGAGTAACTTCATAATCAGCCTTTTGCTCTTCCAAATCCGATTGTTGCTGCGCTTTCATCTTTTCCAGTTCAGCATAACTCATCTCCAATCGACCTTCAGCCTCTACAATTGCCTTCTTCACCTCCGAAGGGTCGAAAACAAGCAACGTGTCACCTTCCACCACTTCTTTTCCGTCCTTGACTATTTGTGTGATTTTCAAATTGCCGTACCTCCAAGAAATGTTGGGCGAGGTGACGTTGATGGACTGAATGGCCTGGATTTCGCCCGTTTCAATCACATCCAGATAAAAAGTGCCTTTAACCGCCTTGCTGACAGGAACTTCCACTGTTTTCTCCTTGTTGCAGGAAAACAGTAATATGGCGGTGCACAAAAGCATTGTTAGTTTTCTCATAGGTTGGGTTTGATGTTCTTTATGTTGGCTGAAATCTTGGCAGGAGCTTTTGCCGACTTTTTAATTTTTCGGGTGGAAACCGGCAACAAGGTCGTTTTTTTGACCGAAGCCGACGATGGTTTAATCAGCGAAAGACTTTCCTTGCCGGTCAAACCCTTGGCTATGACGGCCAATTTGGGTGATGAGGGTCCAATATTTATTTGGCGTTTTTCATAGCCTTTCTCTTGTTTGACATAAACGACTTTAATGGAGTCCTCATCGAAAATAGCAATTTGAGGTACGACAATGGTATCCTTGACTCGTTGCAGGATAACGTTGCAAGAAACGGATAATCCAGGAGTGGGCAACACCTTGGACTTATCCATGGATGCTTCCACTTCAAAGAATTTGACTTTGGAATTTCGGGTGATGGGCTGTCCGATCGGTGCTTTGCTTAAGATTTTTCCCGAGGCTACATTCCCGGGCATCGCGTCAAAGGTATATTCCACCCTGTCACCGATGTTCATTCGTTTATAACTGGATTCCGAGGCCAAGATCTTCACTTTCATTTCCGTCATGTCCGGAATGTTGACCAGTGGCATGTTGTCCCAAACTTCATCACCTTCTTGAACGGTTTTATCAGTTCGGTAGGAAATAGCCCGCATCGCCATTCCTGATTGGGTTGCCTTGATGGTCATCTGATCTATGATGGCCATGATCATGGATTGGCGGTTTTCCTGACTTTTAATCTGAAGCTCCATGCGTTTGATCTGGTTTTTATTGATGATGTCAAGCGCTTTCAGCTTTTTGGTCAGTTTATTTTTGATGATGGCGGCTTTCTGAAGTTCCAGTTCTTTAACACGTCGCTGAACGGGTGAGGCATAGATCAATTGGAGTGAATCAAGGTTTGCAATGGAAGTTTGCACTTCATTCGTCTTGACCTGCGCATCCAATTGAGCATATCGCATTTCGAGGTTGGCCTTGGTCTTGGTCAGATTGGCTTTGGCATTTTCCACTGCAATTGCCAACTGATCGATGACATCCTGGGTTTCACGGTTTTCTAACTGACAAACCAAATCACCCGCATGAACGTATGTTCCGTCCTCAATCAGGTATACGATTTCTCCTTCCAGCTGTTGCGGACAGGTCATGGTGACGGAGCGAACGGCATTCACCGTACCGTCTACTGTCAGTATATCTTCAAAATTAATATGTGCAATGTGATTGATGAGAATTTCCTTTTTTTCCGTGTCTTGACAAGAAGTCACGATCAGTCCGAAAATAAGTAGTACTAAGAGCAAGGGAAGTTTGTTCATGACAGACATTCGGGCGTACAGAAAGTGTTTAATATGGCACTAGATTATCATAGCCCTACACTATGACTGTATAACAAACGAAAGGTTACAAACCGTGGTATAAAAACACGGAAAGTTTAACTAAAATTAAGAACTGGAGCGGGTTTTAGGCACGATTGAAGTACACGTCCAGCACGGTGTATCGCTTACGTGTTTTGATGGCCAGCGGCAGAAGATCAAAGAATTCCATTTCCGAAAAACGGATGTTTTCGTCGAAGGCTTGCATCAAGCCGATTCTTTCGAAAAATAAATGTAGTTTTTCATAGTCGGCATCATCCTTGCGAACATGTTTTTCTACCATCAGTTGCGCCCAGGAAACTTGTAGTCCGTGAAGTGTGGATTTTTCAGGAAAGTATTCGTCAATGGCATGACTGATTAAATGTTCAGAACCACTGGCAGGTCTGGAGGATTGGGAAAGGTTCATGGATAAACCTGAAAGAATAAGTCCAATGGACAGTTTTTCAATGAATTCGTCCGTGAAAATGTCTTTACGTTCAAAATGCAAGATGCCGTCCACACAGGATTTCGACAGATACATCGAGAAATTGTCGATTTTTTCGCCAAGCGCGTCGATGCCAAGTATGCAGTCCTTGACAGCGCTCAGGTTGGAAATGAGGTCTCCGACACCTGCAATCAAAAACAATTCTGGAGATTGCTTGACGATGTCCGTATCCACGATGATACCGATGGGCGATTTCACACCATGGCTCTTTTTCACACCGTTCACGGTCAAACGCGCAATCGGAGAGTAGATGGCATCGTTGGTAAGGGTGGAAGGCATGCTGATGAATTGATTCTGATGTTTGGTAGCATACATCTTGACAAAGTCAATGACGCTGCCGCCGCCGAAGGCGATGAACAAGGCATCATTAAAGCATTCTTCATAGACCACCTCGTCTATTTCCTCGAAATTGCCACCCTGAATAATGACGACTCGATAAAAGGATTGTTCGTTTAAGAAATCATGAAAAAGTTCTGCCAACTCCTTCTGTGTGAACAAAATCAGTTTTTCAAAATACAAATGATTCTTGTTCAGCAAAGCGCCCAGATCATGGGCTTTGTTTTTGCCGATCTCTACGATCGCCGGAAGGCTGACGTCTCTATAAAACATTTCAGGTGTTTTTAATGCGGTTGATCAAATCAGAAGTACTGATTCCATTGGTATAGGGCAGAAATTTGAGTTCAACGCCATGCTCTTTTACAAATTCTGGAGTGACCCTGATCTGCTGCAGATAGGAATCACCTTTCCAGTCATCCCCATGAACAATAATGTTGATCCCATGTTTGATGATCTGCTCTTTATTATCGAATTCACGAATGATGAACGCTTCATCCACATACCGGCAAGATTGAACAACCTCCAGCCGTTCTTCTTCGTTCAAATAAGGTCTTCGTTTGTATTGTGCCACCATTTCATCACCGTTAATGGCTACAATAAGCTTGTCGCCCAGTGCTTTGGCTCTTTGGAGAAGGCGAACGTGTCCGGAATGGAATAGGTCGAACACACCAATGACATATACAATTTTCTGCATAAATAACAACAATCGATTTGGAGGTACAAAAGAACGGTTTTCTTCTGTAATTCGCAAGAACGTTCAGACTTTCTTAACGCTCACGGCCGTCATTCCTTTGGGACCGCGTTCCACTTCAAAAGTGACCGCATCGCCCTCTACGACAGTCTGCAAAATGCCGCTGACATGCACGAAATAACGCTCATCGCTACCGATTTCACGGATGAAACCAAAACCTTTGGAACTGTTGAAGAAATCGACCTTGCCATTATGAATGGGGTCGACATAGACATCTTCCCGTTTTTGAACGGAAACTTCAATGTTCTCAGCCACAACTTTGAGTTTTCGGGTGGGATCCGGAGGTGTGCTGGTGATGTTGCCGTATTCATCGACATAAGCAATCATACTGTCAAAGTCGCTTGCACCGGGGTTGGATTTGCGTTCTTCAGTCTTTGCTGCTTTTTCCTGACGTTTTTGCAAACGTTTCTTTTCTTTTTCTTTCTTGTTGTAAGTTTCCTGCGATTTCGCCATTAATGATAGGTGGGTTAGTTATAATTGTTAAAGATAGGGAGAATTGTTCAGAAATCGGCTTTTGAAACGGCAATTTTTTTGCCAATCAATTTTTCGATGTCTTTGATGTAGTTTTTTTCCTCCTTATCACAGAAGGAATAGGCAACTCCCTTGGCACCTGCACGTCCGGTACGTCCGATACGATGCACATATGTTTCGGGAATGTTGGGAATTTCATAATTGATGACGCAGTCCAGGTTGCTGATGTCGATGCCACGGGCAGCAATGTCCGTTGCAACCAAAACGCGAATCTGTTGTTCCTTGAAATTGGTCAATGCCCGCTGTCTGGCATTCTGCGATTTGTTGCCGTGAATGGCTTCTGATTTGATTTGCTGCCTGACCAAGGTCTTAACAACTTTGTCAGCGCCATGTTTGGTACGTGTAAAAACCAGGGCTGTCTGAATGTTTTTGCTGTTCAACAAATGTACCAACAGAGCGTTTTTTTCTTCCTTTTCCACAAAATAGACGGACTGGTCTGTCAATTCAACGGTGGAGGACACCGGTGTCACGGTCACTTTCTTGGGATGAACCAAAATGTTGCTGGCCAGTTTCACAATGCTGGGAGGCATGGTGGCTGAGAAAAACAACGATTGTCGTTTGGCAGGGATGATTGCAAGCAATTTTTTGACATCATGGATGAAACCCATGTCCAACATTCGGTCGGCTTCGTCCAAAACAAAAATCTGAATGTCGCGAAGGCTTACAAAACCTTGGTGTTGCAGGTCCAGCAAGCGGCCGGGCGTGGCAATGAGGATATCCACACCTCTCCGCAAGGCAGCGACCTGAGGATTCTGGTTCACACCGCCCAAAAGGACCGTGTTGGTCAAACCGCAATGGCGACCATAAGCGTCAAAGCTTTCGCCGATTTGGATGGCCAGTTCGCGAGTAGGAGTGACAATGAGGCAACGAATCAGACGTTTCTTCTCGTTGACTGGTGTTTTGCTCAATAATTGAATGATTGGAATGGCGAATGCGGCGGTTTTACCAGTGCCGGTCTGTGCGCAGCCTAAAATGTCGTTGCCTTCGAGTACCAGAGGGATGGCTTGTTCCTGAATGGGAGTGGGTTGGGTGTAGCCTTCTTCCTGAAGGGCTTTCAAAATGGGTTTGGATATCAGAAGAGATTCGAAATTCATAAATAGGGGATTAATTGAAAAAGCATGTTGCCGCCGAATAGGCGTCAGCTTGAGGCTGGACAGTCTGTTCAGGCAGGATCCTTAGAAAATGAACGGTCGGGAGTGGATAGAACCGTGCAGGAATGTGCAACAGGTTTCAAAAACTCGGAAAGCGAGTCTTTTTAAAAGAACCGGTACAAAGGTACGAAAAAAAACGCAGGTTCAAGGCAAACCTGCGTTTCAATTCAAAACCCAAAGAAGGTTCAGCTGATTTTTTCAATCCATGCGGCAAATGCTGCCATATAATTGGTTAGGAACTTACGGGTGTATTCATCCGATAAATTTCCGTCAGCATCAAAAAGCGTACTTGCTGAGCCAATGTAAGCTTCAGGTTGAGCCATCGTGTGTATGTCCAAGTATGTCAACACCTGGCGTAAATGATTGTTGGCACCAAATCCACCGAGGCTGCCAGGTGAAACACTGACAACAGCTCCAGGTTTGCCACCCCAAACGCTTGCACCCCAGGGACGTGAAGCCACATCCAAGGCATTTTTAAGAACTGCTGTGAAAGAACGGTTGTATTCAGGCGTAAAGAATAAGACAGCGTCAGCAGATTTGATTTTTTCACGAAATAAAGTCCATTCAACTGGTGGTGTAGCATCCAGATCCTGATTGTACATCTGCAACTGTCCGATTTCGACAATTTCGAGTGATAATGAAGCCGGCGCTAATTCGATGGCGGCTTTTGCCGTGTGTTTGTTGAATGAGTTCTTTTGAAGACTTCCTACAATAACTGCTACTTTTTTCATATTGTCAGGAATTGTTCCTTTGCTGTTCCACAGAATGCACAATTAGGATCAACCACTGCTGCATCATAGGTGTTCCCGCAAACCGGACAAACTACATAACCGACGGGTAGATTGACTAGTGACATGGAGTTTAAAGCATCCAACGCCTTCGAGTAGAACTCTTTGTGCTTCTTTTCAGTTTCTAGGGCCCAGGTAAACGATTTGACAGCTTTATCTACTTTTTCTGCCGTAGCTGCTTCCAGAAATCCCGGATACATGGTCGTCACTTCATAAGTTTCACCGTCAATGGCTGCTTGCAGGTTTTCGGCTGTTGTTTTAACTTCAAATTCAGGAGTGAATGCTTCCATCTTTTCTCCAAGAGATTCCAATACTTTGGAATGATTCGCTGCATGGATGGATTCAGACTTGGAAGCAGCTTCAAACAATTTGGCAATGGGAATATATCCTTCCATGCGGGCTTTTTCGGCAAAAGCCAAGTATTTGGCACTGGCAGTGGTTTCACCCTTGATGCCTGCTTTCAGGTTTTCAATGGTTTTTACAGGTTTCGGTTGACTACAACCGGCAAATGCCACCAACAAAACGATGGGCAGCAACAATAAAATGTTTTTTTTCATTTCAATCTTGAATTAAGTGAATAATTATAAAGGCATCATGTAATTGTATACAAGCGTTCCCCCATAGAAACCGGTCGCACTTACAGCAATCATCGACAGCAAATAAAAAGCAAAAGCCAATTGTTTGGTTGTTTTTGTTTCCTTTCCTTTCAGAAGGGGTAGGAGGCGTAAAAAGCTGGTTACTAAAAGTAGTCCTGTAGTAACGAAAGCCAGAAGTGCATGCGTTTCTTTAATTGCACCGGCTGCACCGGACAATTTTTCCGTAAAGAATACGCCGGCCAAGACAGCTGCTACGGCAGCCAGCGTGCCGATAATCAACAAATAAAGACTGATTTTAGGCAGGCTGCTGTCCTTCTTGAAAAACAAAGAAGCCAATTCTGCCAAAAAACCGATGGTGACAAGTGCAATCGGAAAATGCACGATCATGGGATGCAAATGCGTTAAGGAGAACATAGGCTATGGTTTTTTTGAGGTTATATGAACAAATATATGAAAAAATGAATGGTATGATTAAGGAGTCATTGTTTTTATTCGTAATTTCGTGTGCTAACTCCTTCACCCTAAATTAGAGTACCTAGATGAAGCGTAAATTAATTTCATTCGTTCGCCCCAGTTTGACACTTATAGACAATGGGAAATTTTTCCGCAAACCGTTCGGATGGTTGTATGCAGTCATAGCCATTTCTTCATTATTGGCACCTATATTCTTAGTTCTTAGCACAGTATGGTGGAATAACGCCTATCAGGACAAGGTGGAATGCCAGACCTTTTATAAGGAAGATGTGATGCCCGAATATCTCAAGCTTAAGTATACCAACGATACGCTTACGCAAGTGGTTGAAAGGTATGGCAAGGAAATGAACAACGCAGTCGATTGCCTGACTAAAGCAACCAAACAAGCCGACTATTATGGAGAGTATGCATCTTATGGCCCTGAATATCGACAACTATATGTCAATGCATTGGATGTCAAGCGCCAATGGGATGAAGTCTATAAGGATGCAACGAGTCGATGGGATGACGCCAATGCTGATTTGGACGCCCAAAAACCAAAATTTGAGAAAATCAGGCAAAATTTTCTAAAGGCTGAAGCGGAATATAAGGCAGCGGATGAAGAATTTCAAATGGCAAATCGATTTGGGACTGTTTTTAGAAGCGGTGAAACGCAGAATGGAAGCACCATCGTCGGACTTGTTCTTTTTTCATTGATGGTTCTCCTTTTGGGCGCTTTGAATTTTTTACTTTGGTGGAACCGTTTGATCGACTTGAAGTCCATCATTAAAGTTCAGGATACGTTCGTTGCTACTCCTGTAGCTTCCCATTTCATCCAAACAAGCGGTGAGTCGTTGGGTTTGATAATTACCCTATGGGGCTTTTTCACCGCCTTGATATACTTTACCTGCAACCTTTCCATGGGACAACTCGGCCTGAATTTCACTGCTTTAGGTGTGGTCAGCATTTTCCTTCCAATCGTTGCCGGCTTTTTGATCATATTTATTTTCAGACTTATTTCAGAACTTTTAAAAGTCGGTGCATTCATTGCCAACAATATGGGGGAATGATTGGTTGTTCATAGTTTATGAAGATTCTGATTACAGGTGCCAGTGGTTTTATAGGTGGTTTTTTAGTGGATGAAGCTTTTGCGAAAGGCTGGGAAGTCTGGGCCGGCATTCGAAAATCGAGCAGCAAAGCCTATTTGAATCATCCCGATTTACATTTCATCGATCTGAATTATTCGGATTCTGATGCTTTATTGCACCAACTAAAGTTGCACATGGCTGAATTCGGCCCTTGGGACTACATCATTCACAACGCAGGAATTACCAAAAGCACCGCCAATTCTAATTATTATCGCATCAATTACCAATACACCGTCCATTTTGTCGATGCTTTGCTGAAAAGTGGAAACATACCTCGCAAATTCTTATTTATGAGCAGTATGGGGGCCGCCGGACCCGGTAATGAAAATACAGGTGCTCCGTTGAAATTGTCGGACAAGCCGAATCCCATTTCAGCTTATGGCAAAAGCAAATTACTGGCAGAACAGTATATTCAATCACTTCCTGATTTCCCCTATGTCATTTTGCGACCAACCGGTGTTTACGGTCCAAGGGAACGAGATTACTACCTCATGCTGAAAATGATCAAATGGGGCCTGAATGTTTCAGTAGGACTTGAACAACAGCTTCTTAATTTTATATATATCAAGGATTTGACACAAGTGTGTTACACTTCTCTCGAGTCACCTTTACTTAGAAAAACATGGTTTGTTGCAGATGGTGATAACTATACATCACAGACCTTTTCCGAATTAATTCAAGACATTTTGCAGAAAAAGAAGCTGCTTTCAATACCGGTTCCACTATCAATCGTCAAGTTGATATCCAATATTTCCGGAGTGCTTAGCCGACTAACTGGAAAGCCTTCTCTACTTAATCCGGATAAATATCAGGTAATGAAACGACGAAATTGGACCTGTGATACAACTGATTTGGAACTGGACCTTCACTTTAAAGCAGCTTACAACCTTCGTAACGGTATGGAGGAAACTGTGACTTGGTATAAAGAAAACGGCTGGCTTTAATGAAGCCAACCGTTTAAAAAGGGTGTGTTTCAGGGAAAAGATAATACTATTCCAACGCTTCGTTGTCGTGCATTTTTCGCATGAACGTCACAAAATCGTTTTTTTGGTCCGATTCCATCCAATCCATTCCGCGACGTGGATGTTCGTTCAATGCACCGGTTACCAAGTAGGGTATGTGATATCCCCAGTCTATTTGTTTCTGTAAGGGATGAATGTGATCCTGGATTGCCTGCAACAAAGGCAACATACGGTATTTCGGATTCTTCAAGAAAGCAATCAGAATTTCGCTGGGGCAATTTCCGGCGCCACGGCCAAGACCCAGCATGGTGGCGTCCAGCATCGTACAGCCTTCCATCAATGCTGTAATAGTGTTTGAAACGGCCAATTGCATGTTGTTGTGAGCATGAATGCCGATTTCTTTGCCAGGTAGTGCCGCTATATATTTGCGAACCAAATGCTGAATGGATTCGCAATACATGCTTCCAAAACTGTCCACAGCATAAAAGGTCTTGACCCTGGATTTGGCAATGTCGCGAAGGGCTTCATCCAATTCCACTTCATTGACCTTGGAAACCGCCATCATATTGATACAGACTTCATACCCTTTGTCCATGCAATGGTGAGCCAGCGAAATAGCCTTGTCAACTTGGTGCACATAACAAGCTACACGAATCATATCCAAAACGCTGTCAGACTTCATAGGTATATCATCCAGGTCTATGCGGCCGATATCAGCCATGGCAGAGAGTTTTAAAGGAGTATCATTGTTTCCGACAATTCGTCGAAGGTCCTTGTCCTTACAAAACTTCCAGGGACCGACTACCTTGGGGTCAAACGCTTTTTCACTGCTTAGATAACCAATTTCCATATAATCGATTCCTGCCTCCACATTGGCTTCATACACACTCCGAACGAATTCGTCGCTGAATTGCCAGTTGTTCATCAATCCACCGTCGCGAACGGTGCAGTCCATAACTTTGATATCTTCTTTATACATGGTTGTTAGGTTATTTGTTTTGCTGCAACAGAAGTAATTCCTCACTGATATTTTGCTGAAGCAATCGGGCAAAAATGTCTTCGAATGTTTTTTTATTAAGACCTGAAGCTTCTGCCCATTCAGAACGTTGCCTAATTACCAGGTCTTTACGTTCCTTGGCAATAACACTCTCTTCGTCCGATTTGTATTTTACAATTTCATGTACATAGTCGGATCGTTGTGCAAAAAGACGGATGATTTCCAGGTCGATTTGATCGATCTGATTTCGGATTTCTTCCATTCCGGTACATTCGGAAGGTAATTTGGTCAATTTCACTAGCAAACTTTTTCGAGTTGAGGCTGCGAAGCTACTAGTTTATAATGAAATATTCAAATTTTGTGCGGTTTTTGTAGCGAAAAGGAACTAAATGTTTGTTTTTGACAGTTTTTTAATCTATATTCGGTATTACATTCAAATATACTCAAGTATAGAATAATGGTTTTCGAAATCAATTTTTGTTCCATTCTGCATTAATTTTTCACCCCTATATTCGTATCTTTACCCCTGAATCACCATTTTCCTCCCTGAACAGTCATCGAAACCCCTTTCATTTGGTGAAGCGTCCGGTGACTCGTTCTTTTGCGGGAAAATTAAATTGTCAATACATATGGTATACAGTGTAATTACAGGTACGGGTTCGTACATTCCTTCCAAAAAAACAAAAAATGATGATTTCCTTAACCATGAGTTTTATGAAACCAATGGTGTGAAAATCGATAAACCTAATCAGGAAATTATTGATAAGTTTAAGGAAATCACTACGATAGAAGAAAGAAGACATGTTACCGAAGGCCAGAATACCTCGGATCTGGCGTTCCATGCTGCTCAAGAAGCACTGGAATCTTCCGGAACTGACCCTGAAACTCTCGATTATATCATCATGGCTCATAATTTCGGAGAAACAAAACCCGGCAAAACCCATTCCGATTTTGTACCCTGTTTGGCTGCCAGAGTTAAGAATAAACTGAAAATCAAAAACCCCAATACTGTTGCCTACGACATTGTCTTTGGTTGTCCAGGTTGGTTGCAGGCTGTCATCCAAGCCGATTATTACATTCGATCGGGTGATGCCAAAAAGGTTTTGGTCATTGGGGCCGAAGTCTTGTCAAGGGTGAGTGATCCACACGACAGAGACAGCATGTTGTATGCCGATGGTGCTGGAGCAACATTGCTTGAAGCAAAGGAAAGTGAAACGCCAATTGGTATACTGGCACACGTAACGCGTTCGGATACCTATTTATATTCGCAAATGCTGTATTTAGGCGGCTCCTATAATCCAGACTATAAAGAAAAAGACGATCTCTTTATTAAAATGAACGGTCGCAGACTCTATGGTTATGCTATCGATACCGTACCACCATCCATCAAGGCTTGCCTTGAAAAAGCGAATGTTCCTCTAAAAGACGTTAGCAAAGTTCTGATTCATCAGGCAAATGGAAAAATGGATGACGCCATCCTTAAACGGTTATATGCCCTATATGATATTACAGACATACCTGAAGACGTCATGCCAATGACCATCGCAAAACTTGGGAATGCGTCTGTAGCTACCATTCCAACACTATATAATCTCATCGTCAACGGCAAGCTGGAAGGGCATACCATAAACGCTGGAGATACGTTGGTATTTGCTTCCGTTGGTGCTGGTATGAATATTAATGCAGTTGTGTATAAGGTTTGAACGAAATTATGTAAATTTGCTCAATTATGAGCGAATCCATCAGTATTACAAAGGGGGCAGCAAAAGCAATCGCATATCAAGAATTGCTTCCTCAAATAGAACACTTACTTCATCACGAATCGGACCTTATTGCCAACCTAGCAAATGTAAGTGCCGTTCTTAAAGAAGCCTTCGGGTTTTTTTGGGTTGGTTTCTATTTGGTACAAAAAGATGAATTGGTTCTTGGACCGTTTCAGGGTAGTCTTGCATGCACCCGTATCAAAAAGGGTAGGGGAGTCTGCGGCAAATCCTGGGAGAATGCTCAGACCATTTTGGTACCTGATGTGGAACTTTTTCCAGAACATATAGCCTGTAGTTCACTCTCACGCTCCGAAATTGTCGTTCCTGTATTCCGAAACAGCGTCGTTGTCGGCGTCCTGGATGTGGACAGCGACAAAATCAATGATTTCGATCAGTTAGATGTCCAATATTTGGAAAAACTATCAGCGCTGATCAGCCAAACTATTATATAAAAGCTATGACAAAACTAGAAGCAATAGATGAACGTAGATCACGAAGGCTCTATCTCAACAAGCCTATCGAAGCATCGCATTTATCCAAATTAAACGATCTAATCACGATTTATAACGCTGAATCTGGCCTTTCCATACGATTTGTAGAAGACGGAAGTTCCGCATTCAGCAGTTTCAGAAAGAGTTATGGACTTTTTAGCGGGGTAAGAAGTCTTCTTGTCTTGGCTGGTCCGAAAGATGACCCATACCTAAAAGAAAAAGTTGGCTATTATGGTGAGATGCTGGTTCTGGAAGCTACCATGCTTGGCTTGGGAACTTGCTGGGTTGGCGGAACCTTTGATTCGAAAAGTGCCATCTATCAGTTGACCGAAAATGAGGCACTTGTATGCGTAATCCCCATTGGATATGTAGAAGCATTGTCATTCAAAGAAAGAATGGTACACCAGATGGTAGCAGGCAAGTCAAAATCCATTGATCAACTGCTGAAATCGGATTCAAAACTGCCTGAACAATACATAGAAGCCATGAAAGCGGTTCAGAAAGCACCGTCAGCAGCAAACAGGCAACCGGTACTTTTTAAATGGAATCAAGGAATCATGACCACATTCACTCAGGATGACGAGAAATTCAACCTTGTTGATCTGGGCATTGTAAAAGCACATTTTGAAGTGGCAACAGGTGTTCGATTTGAACTTGGGAATCCTGCTAGAATGTTACCATAGAACTAGAAACACCTTAGAAGGTATAAAAACCGAAAAATTCACTGACGATTTAAAAAATTAAATACCTTTGCACGAGCAAAAAAATCCAGTAACAGTTCATAGATACGATGGAGAATCAAAATAAAATCACCTTCAAAGATTCATTAAAATCATGGGATACAGAAAATTGGCTTGACCGGTATTTTTACAGGCCAATTGGATTTAAAATTGCTCTCTTTCTGAGACCGACTCCAATCACGCCGAATGCAGTCACCATATTCTCTATTTTCGTCGGAGTAGCTGCTTGTTTGATGTTTTATCCAGAGCACAACCTGCTTATCAGTCTGTTGGGTTTTGCACTTTTAGTGTTTGCAAATACGCTTGACTGTGTCGATGGACAACTGGCTCGCATTACTGGTAAGAAATCGCAGATTGGCCGAATTCTTGATGGTATGACTGGCGATATCTGGTTCTTCACCTTTTACATGGTAATGTCCTTACGTCTCATAAACAATGAAGGTTGGGGGCCTTGGGTCTTTGCAATTACGGTACTTTCAGCACTTTCTCATCTCTATCAAGCTGGAATGGTAGATTATTACAAGACACTTCACCTCCATTTCATCGCAGGGGGGCTAAACAGTGAATTTGAAGATACCGCCACTATCGATGCCAAATATAAAGACATGACCTGGAAGAAAGACGGCATCAGCAAATTGTTTTTAAAACTCTATTACTATTATACCAAGAATCAGGAATTGTTTACCCCCCAACTTAAACATTACATCAATACGTTGAATGCTACCTATCCGAAGGGATATCCTCAGGAAGTGATGACATCTTTCCGTGAAAAAAGCTTGAAACTTATGCCTGCATTGGATACCATGACATTCAATGCTCGTAGCATTGTCATGTTGTTAACTTTATTGCTGAATCTGCCTTTGTTATATTTTGCCGTAGAAATACTGGTTTTTAACCCATTGCTCTATTTTACCATGTACCGGCATGAAAAAATGTGCAAGTCATTCAACAATCAATAAAGAATCAAACAATGAAATTAGGATCCATCAACGGACGTAATTTGTTTTTCATTCTGGGTTTCCTTGCTTTGGCTGCCATGGGTTATACAATTGGCTTTGACATCATTCTGAACAATATTGTGAAGACGGGATGGTGGTTCATAGCAATTATCGGTATGTGGCTACCCATTTACATGATCAACACAGCAGCGTTAAACACCATCATTCGCGATGAAAATCCGGACAACCGAACGGTGCCTTTCTGGCATTTGCTTAAAATCAACATCAGCGGATTTGGTCTCAAAGCAGCTACACCCCTGGGGTTTTTAGGAGGTGATCCCTACAAGATTCTGGAATTGAAACGGTTTTTTGGCATGGAGAAAGCCACTTCATCCGTTTTGTTGTATACCATGTCTCACATCACCGCACATTGCTTGTTCTGGTCGCTTTCCATCGTTGCAGCCGCACTTTGGTTGCCGATGCCAGAGTCTTGGAGCATTACACTATTGGTAACATTCGTTGTTTTCCTTTTCTTACTGTTCTTGTTATGGAGAGGCTATCGTAAAGGCATGACAGTCAGTCTTTTTGATGGCTTGGCAAAAGTTCCATTGCTGAAAAAATGGGTGGTTCCGTTTTGTGTAAAAAACAGCGAGGGATTGGCCAATATAGACAAACAGATAACTTACCTTTATAATTCGAGGACAAAGGCATTCATAAAGACAATTACATTGGAACTCTTTGCACGTATTGCCAATTGCCTGGAAGTCTATGTGATACTACGTTCAGCAAGTGTGGATGTAACCTTGATTCAATCCATCACTATTTACTCGTTCATGAGCCTTTTCACCAATATCTTCTTTTTCTCACCCATGCAGATTGGTACCCGCGAAGGTGGGTTCTTCATGGCGTTCACCGCTTTAGCCTTGCCCGGTAGTCTTGGCATTTATGTAAGTCTGATCACTCGCCTCCGCGAACTCATCTGGATCGGAATTGGAATATTACTGATGAAAGTTAAAAGTGGCTTTGTGCCCGCTGCCTGCGTTGAACGTCTGGGGGAAAAAGTAACATGAGGATTGAGATTTGAAAAGAGTAGTTGTTGAGATCAAGGATTTAGAGCATATTTCCCCTATATTCAGGGGAAAAATGGGTCTTTGGCTTGGGAAAAAAGCTATGAAAATCTTTGGCATCAACCGCGTAAACGAGTTGTACGGCCGATCAGCCGACTTAAAAGGCGTAAAATTTACCAAGCATATTCTGGATGATTTGGGTGTCAAATGGGGCATCGGAAATGCTGAACGGCTGAAACATTTACCCGAAGGTGCCTTCATTACCATTTCAAACCATCCCTATGGCGGCTTGGATGGTGTCATGCTGATAGACATAATCGCTGGTTATCGACCGAAATATAAGTTCATGGTCAATGAGTTGGTTTACATGGCTGAAGCATTGCATGATAATTTTATTTCCGTCATTCCTCGACGAGGCAACAAACAACCCGAAGCAATGGTTGATTATCAGGGAATTAAGGAAACTTTAACCCAACTGAAGCAAGGGCAACCTGTCGGTTTTTTCCCTGCAGGTGCTGTTTCTTTGTTTCATCTCAATACGATGAAAGTACATGATAGGGAGTGGCAAGCGGGAATCCTTAAAATCATACAAATCGCAAAAGTACCTGTTATTCCCATACGTTTCTTTGACCTGAATTCGCCGTTTTTTTATTTTCTGGGTGTTATCAGCTGGCGAATTCGTCTGGTACGAATGTCCTATGAACTCTTCAACAAAAACAAAAAGTATCATCGGATAGGTATCGGACAAACAATTATGCCAGAGGAATTTGCCAATATAAAAGACTTGAAGGAATTGGAAAGCTTGTTGAAAAAATCGGTTTATGACATGCCACTTCCAACGTCGTTCATATCCAGGAAAAAATTGGAAATGCATTCCTGATAGTACGATTGAGCGACATCCCAGGGGCGCAAAATCTCACCATTCCAAACTACCAAATCGAGGTCGATTGCTACCAATCCAATGGTATCTCCTTTTTTTCTGCCCATTTCAACTTCCATGGCTTTCAGTATCGATTGAACGCTATCCAAAGTCAAATCAGTGTTAGCCAGGCAAATAGCGTTTAAATACAAGCTTGCATCCGGTGCGATTTTTCCTTCTTTATTTACAGCCTTGCTCTCCACATTTTTTGAAAACCGGATATCCAGTGGAAAAACCTTTTTCAGCTTTTCCCTGGCTTCAGACATGTTTTTGCCAGCGTCCGAATTGGATGCCAACAGAATTTGGAAAGTGTTCATTTGCAGGTGTAATTTTTGCAAAAATACCGAAATGGCATCACTTTATATGAAAACAGCTATCTTTAAGTGTTCAAATTCAGTCAATGTATGAAAACGCGCATTTTTCTTCTGATTTTAATTGGAATAACCTTGCAGTTTGCCAATCTGTCTGCTACAATTAAGACCAAACCGGTCACGCCCCGTATTTTACAAGTGAACCTACGGAACGAGGTCAATAGTGTCACCTGGATGGAAATACGAAAAGGCTTGGATTACGCCATAAAACTGGATTTTAATGCCGTACTCATCAATATGAACACTTATGGTGGCGAAGTCCTCTATGCTGACTCCATCCGTACGGCCATCCTGAACGCACCCATGCCGGTTTACGTGTTCATCAACAACAATGCTGCTTCGGCAGGTGCTTTGATTTCACTTGCCTGTGACAAGATTTTCATGCGGAGTTCCGCAACCATTGGGGCCTCTACAGTTGTGGACGCTTCCGGTGCCGCGGCTCCCGACAAATACCAATCCTACATGCGCGGCATTATTCGGGCTACAGCGGAAGCGCAGGGCAGAGATACGCTCGTTTCCAACGGCGACACCAGCATTATTTGGCACCGTAACCCTAAAATAGCCGAAGCCATGGTTGATCCGGATATTTTCATTGCCGGTATCATCGAAAAAGGCAAAGTGCTCACTTTCACAGCAAACGAAGCTTTGGCGAATGGCTATTGCGACGGCATTACCGAAAGTGCCGGTGCACTTATAACACAAAATCTGGGCAATCAGGATTATGACTTGGAGGTTTTCCATCTGGGAGGTTGGGACCGTTTGAAAGGAGAGCTCATGGGCAACGCCTTCCGGGCCATATTAATTATGCTCATCATAGGAGGCATTTGGTTTGAACTACAAGCGCCAGGAATCGGTCTTCCAAGTTTGGTTTCCCTCATTGCAGCCATCTTTTTCTTTGCACCCTTATATATGGATGGATTGGCTCAGTATTGGGAAATCATCGTATTCGTCATCGGCTTTGTTCTCCTATTTTTAGAAGTCTTTGTCATACCTGGATTCGGATTAGCCGGTATAACCGGTATACTGGCCATGATGTTTGGTTTAACGGCAGCGTTGATAGATAATGCCACCTTTGAGTTCAGCTTTGCCGGATTCAACAGCGTGGCTGGACCCCTGCTGTTGGTTTCACTCAGCATCACCGCATCAGTTTTGCTCAGTCTGTGGATTACTTCCAGAATCGGTTCCAAAAACAGTCTGTTCCAGCGAGTTGCATTGACTTCTGTTCAGAACGTATCGGATGGCTTTGTAGGTGTTCCTGAAGAAATCACGGTTCTGACTGATAAAACAGGTCTTGCAGCTACCATGCTGCGTCCCTCGGGTAAGGTTCGTATCGACGACAAAATGTACGATGCCATGTCTGAGTTCGGCTATATTGACAAAGGTGAAGTTGTTCGGGTAACTCGTTCAGAATCCGGCCAGATTTATGTCGTCAAAGTAGAATAGGCTACAAGTTTTCCTTGATTTTCAATAGGATGTTCTTCGCTTTTCGGATGTTGATTTGCTTGCCAAATAACAGCAACTCATCCTCTGTCCAATCGGTATTTTTTCCCAACAAGGAAAGGGAGAATGCCTCTTTTTCGGTTGAAGGCTTTAGATTAAAGGCTGGTGCAAGCCGCCAACCTTCCTTTTCAGTAAATGTAAAACATATTTTGGAAGGTCCGTACCTTTTATTGTTGGACAGTATGCTGAATGCCAACCTTCTATACATTTCTTCCATGTCAGGGTAGGGGAGTTTCCAACATCGCATCCTGCGAAAGACACCTTCCCAGGAAGATTCGGATTCTTGTAAGGAAACAAATGCTGACTTTTCGCCGGAAATCCGATCAAACCGCTTCACCAACAAGTGTTTCCAATGCCCGTCATGAAGCATTCTACAGGGTACAACCTGTATACCGCAGGCCAACGCTTTCTTATAATATGCAAATTCTTCCGCCAATTTTTCGGCTGAACCCGCTGCCACGCCATCCAGTTTCAAAATCCATCCGTTATAGCCAACAGGGAACTTTCCCTGACCAGATAATACTTCACCTGTAAAATCATTTACTGCCACCAAGATCTTGGGTGAATTCCCGCGAACAAATAGTCCGCAGCGAAGCAAGTCGCGCAAACGCCTGTCGCTAAGATCTTTGCCTTTACCTTGCCAAATCAAACCAGCATATTGGACCATCCTATCCAAATCGACCGGTTCGACTCCATTCAATTCTGGGTAACCTGCGGGTTCAAACCGGAAGGAACCCATGCCACGATCTCCTGTCAGTGACAACCAGGACAATGTGGATAGACTTTCCATGGTACGGGTCGAATTTCGCAGAGCTTCCTTCAGTAACATTTTTGAAAAAGCACCAGGCAAATAATCCTTAAATAGTGCAGGTAGTTCGCAACCGGCATCAAAACTAGCATATCGACTCGATTCATCGGTTTCAAATGCTTCCGTCAAGCGACTGAAGCCGTTTTGAAAGGTTGGAAACCACTCAAATCGACCAGTCCCTTCGCCTGCATCCATATCGAAGATACCAGCAGGCTTTTCCTGATGAAAAACGTGAATCAATTGATGCATGCCGTCATTTCTTTGAAAGTTTAACGCGTTTTCGCTCGTTCTGCAATTTTGCAAGTACCGGACTTTGCGAACTGCCTGGCAAAAGCAAATCCAACCGCTCCAGCAGCTCAAGACTTCGGAGCAACTGCATTAGACTCAGCAGATTAACCGAATGTCCGTTTTCCAGGTCTCGAATGGTACTTCGGTTTAGACCGGATCGTTCAGCCAGCATTTGTTGGGTCAAGTTTTTATTGATACGTGTCAAACGGATCCGAGTTCCGAATTCGCTCAAAACTTCCGTGTCTGAAAGTGAATGCCAGTCTTTCATAAGCAATTTTTTGCAAAATTACGATAATGATTTAAATATCCATCAATATAGTATAAATATTAGTATAATGATAGTAATTACAACCATTATAAGTATATGAATGAGTATTGGATTTAACTGTATATCAATCATTTTCGAAACTTTTTTGCAATCGCATTTGCATGTTTCCGTCTTTTTCCCTTTCTTTGCATCCGTTTTAAGAAAAACAGTGCCAAAACCAAAAAAAGATAGAGATGTCTAAAGTTTGTCAAATTACAGGAAAAAAGGCAATGATCGGAAATAACGTTTCGCACTCCAAAAGGCGCACGAAACGTACGTTCAACGTCAACCTTTTCAAGAAAAAATTCTACTGGGTAGAACAAGATTGTTGGATCTCGCTGACTATTTCAGCTAACGCTCTGCGCACCATCAACAAGAACGGTCTCGACCGTGCCATGCGTGACGCCAGCGAAAAGGGGTATTTGAAGATTGAAGATATCCGCGTAATCATTTAATTAAAGGAGATCAGAGAAATGGCAAAGAAAGCTAAAGGAAACAGAATCCAGGTGATTCTCGAGTGCACGGAGCACAAGGAAAGCGGTATGCCGGGTACCTCCCGCTACATCACGACAAAAAATCGTAAGAATACGACCGGTCGTATGGAGTTGAAGAAATACAACCCGATTTTGAAAAGAATGACTGTTCACAAAGAAATCAAATAATATAAGCCATGGCAAAAAAAGCAGTTGCATCGATGCAAAACAAAGGCGAAGGTCGTGCCTACGCCAAGGTGATCAAGATGGTAAAATCTCCGAAATCCGGAGCGTATACCTTCCAGGAAGAAATTGTACACAACGATAAAATCAACGACTTTTTCACCAAAAAGTAATTGATTGTACAACACATATTAAAAAGGCCGGTATCCTACGATTCCGGCCTTTTCAATTTAGGTAAACTTGTCAATTTCAGCAAAATTTTGTACTTTTGCGGCGTTTTGACGCACACCAGAAATCATGGGTATATTCGATTTGTTTTCTAAGAATAAAAAGGAAGAAAAGGAGCTTCTTGACCAAGGATTGGCCAAGACTAAGGAAAGCGTTTTTTCCAAAATAAGCAGAGCCATTGCCGGTAAGTCCAAAGTGGACGAGGATGTGCTCGATAAACTGGAAGAAATTCTCATCACTTCCGATGTCGGTGTTGATACGACACTCCGTATTATCGAACGCATTGAAAAGCGAATTGCCAGAGACAAATACGTTGACACCAAAGAACTAAACAACGTATTGCGAGAAGAAATAACCGGCCTGCTCATCAAACATGACAGCGAAGATGCGGATTCTTTTCAATTGCCTGAAGGGAAAAAACCGTATGTCATCATGGTCGTCGGCGTCAATGGTGTAGGCAAAACCACCACAATCGGCAAGCTGGCTCACCAGTTCAAACAAGCAGGCAAAACCGTATATCTCGGTGCAGCAGACACTTTCCGTGCCGCCGCCGTTGAGCAATTGGTCATCTGGGGCGAAAGGGCAGGGGTGCCCGTCATCAAACAAGCGATGGGTTCAGACCCAGCTTCCGTAGCTTTCGATACCCTGAAATCTGCCGTAGCCAACAATGCAGACGTGGTCCTGATCGATACTGCCGGCCGCCTGCACAACAAAATCGGCTTGATGAATGAACTGACCAAAATCAAGGATGTCATGAAGAAAGTGGTGCCCGACGCCCCACATGAAATATTGCTCGTACTCGACGGCTCCACAGGCCAGAATGCCTATGAGCAAGCCAGTCAGTTTACGTTGGCAACCGAAGTCAACGCCCTTGCCATCACAAAATTGGACGGTACTGCCAAAGGTGGAGTCGTTATCGGCATTTCCGATCAGTTTCAGATTCCTGTCAAATATATCGGCCTGGGTGAAGGCATCGACCACCTTCAGCTCTTCAACCGCAGAGCCTTCGTAGATACCTTATTCAGCGACGAAAACTGATATGAAAGCCATTCGTCACGTGACCATCGTTACGATGGGATGTTCCAAGAATCTGGTGGATTCTGAACAATTGTTGCGTCAGTTTGAAGCCATCGGATACGCCGTCGGCCACGACTCAGAAGTTCCTTCAGGAGGCATCGTCATTGTTAATACCTGTGGATTTATTGGCGATGCCAAGGAGGAATCCATCGAAACCATTCTGGAATACGCCGTTGCCCGAAAAAAAGGGAGAATAAGCAAACTTTACGTAATGGGCTGTCTTTCTGAACGGTATTTGTCTGAGCTTGGCAAGGAAATTCCCGAAGTTGACCATTTCTACGGTAAATTCAATTGGAAAGAAGTCCTGTCTGACCTCGGAGAAATTTATAGGGACGATTTAAGGTTGGAGCGCAGTCTCACAACACCTTCCCATTACGCCTATGTCAAGATTTCTGAAGGTTGCAGCCGCACCTGTTCCTATTGCGCCATCCCCATCATCACCGGTAAGCATGTTTCCAGGCCCATGGAGGACATTCTGGAGGAAGTTCGTACCCTTGTTTCAAAAGGAGTAAAAGAAGTCCAGTTAATCGCACAGGATTTGTCCTATTACGGCCTCGATACTTATAAAACATTGAAACTGCCTGAGTTGGTCGAACGAATTGCTCAGATTCCTGGTGTTGAATGGCTTCGTTTGCACTACACGTATCCCTACGATTTCCCCATGGACCTTCTCCGTGTGATGAGCGAAAATTCCAACGTCTGCGCTTATCTCGATATGGCTTTGCAACACATCAGCGATAACATGCTGGTCAAGATGCGCCGCAAAATCAACAAGGCAGAAACACTGGACTTGCTAAATAAAATCCGTCAGGAAGTCCCTGGTATTCATCTACGTACCACATTGATGGTCGGTCACCCCGGTGAAACAGACACGGATTTCCGCCAGCTTTGTGATTTTGTTAAGGAGCAACGCTTTGAACGTATGGGTGCGTTCATCTATTCCGAAGAGGAAGGTACCTATGCGGCCCGACACTTTGAGGACAACATACCCGAAGCCACCAAACGGGCACGCCTGGACGAACTCATGTTGTTGCAACAAGACATTTCGGCTGAAATCAACGCCGCAAAAGTAGGGCATACGTTTAAGGTCATTGTCGACCGTGAAGAACCCGATTATTTTGTCGGCAGGACTGAATTCGATTCACCGGATGTTGATCCTGAAGTATTCATATCCAAAGAAACCCCATTGAACATCGGTTCGTTCTATTCGGTCAAGATTGCCTCGGCCGGCCCGTACGACCTGTTCGGAACAGTCTAAACCAATTTAAAATGAGTAAGAAAATCCTAGTTTTATTGCTGTTTGTCAATAGCTTATGTATTTTTGCCCAAGAGGCTCCGTCCTATAAACTTTATGGATTCATCCGCAGTGATTACACCTTGGATTCCCGAAAAATTCTATCCGGTAACCAAGATCTTTTTTCTTTGTATCCGATGTACCGAGACTTAAATGCCGATGGTGAAGACTTGAATGCCACGCCATCCACTTCGTTTACGAGCATTACGACCCGATTTGGTTTCAATTTCAGCATACCAACCGATTTTTTGGGTGTTAAAAAAGCATCCGGAAAGATAGAAACCGATTTTTCCGGTGCACCCAACTATACCCTATTGCGCGTTCGACATGCTTATGTGCAATTGAATTGGGAACATTCATCCCTTTTGGTAGGTCAGGCTTGGCACCCCATGTTCACCTTAGGTTGTCAACCTGCAGTAATTTCCTTAAACACCGGTGCATTGTTCCAACCTTTCAACCGCAGTCCGCAAGTTCGTTACGACTACCTGATCAAGAACATTAAATTGTCTGCTGCAGCTATTTACGAGATGCACTACACTTCGGCTGGACCCGACTTGGCAACACCAACCACGAATACTTCCACTTATCTCTACCAACGGAATGCACTGGTGCCGGAATTGTATGTCGGCATTGAATCAAAATCCGATAACTTGTTGGTTGGATTGGGCGGAGAATACAAATCCATCATGCCAAATAGGTATTTTACCGATGGATCAGGCGTCAAGCATTTGAATACAAATGTGTTGAGTACACCGGCAGTGATGCTTTACGGTTCGTTCACTAGTGGAAAACTCAACGTCAATGTCAAAGGAGTCCTTGGTCAAAATCTAACCAACCTGAACTTCATCGGAGGTTATGCCATCACACCTGACAATAAGTATATCCCATACAATAATCTTTCGACCTTCATTCAATTCAACTACGGTGTGATACACCAAGTGGGTTTATTTGGCGGTTATACAAAGAACTTCGGTCCTGCACAAGATTTGCCTATAGGAAGCAATTTCTATGGTCTTGGGGTGGACAAGGCAAACACCGTTGCCGAAAGAATGATCAGTGATATTTACCGGATTACGCCGACATACAGTTACAACTTCAAAAACTGGAAACTCGGAGTTGAACTCGAATATACCAATGCAGGCTGGGGGTCTCGTACTACAACTGGAAGCATCATCACTGTCGAACGTATTTCAAACTCCAGAATCTATGCAATTCTCCAGTATACTTTTTAGTTTATAGAGCTATTTTTTAGATTTAGCCAATGGGGCAGGAGAGGGGATTTGTTAATATATTTTAACAAATCCCCTTTGACATTCCTGTTATTTCCGTTGTACCTTAGAATCATCAAAAGATGGTTACTAAAACTCAAAAATTACGGCCATGGAAGAAAATCTCATTACTGTTGCCATTCATACGTATGAACGCGCCATCATTTTGAAAGGCATCCTGGAATCCAAAGGGATTGAAGTTTGTCTACATAATGTAAATTTGATCCAGCCAGTCGTATCAGCAGGTGTTCGGGTAAGGATTCGCGAATCCGATCTTCCGGCAGCATTGGAAATTATTGAGCAAGTGGATTTTGAATGTAATGAAAATGAAGTCCAAACAACATTACCCCGCATCATCCTTGTACCCGTTGATTTCTCTGAATATACTTTGAAGGCAGCCCGACTAGCTTTTAGCGTTGCCAAGTCTCTGAATGCCAATATTGTACTTTTACATACCTTTTACAGTCCGTTCTATTCCGGTGGAATGCCCATCAGTGATGCCTTTGCTTTTGACGAACATAGCGAAGAAGCTATGAAATCGCTAATGCAGAAGAATGAGGAGGAAATGAATAAGCTTGTTAATCAACTTCGGCTGGATATAGCGTCCGGTTTGTTGCCTGACATTCAGATTGTTACAAAGTTTCGCGAAGGTGTTCCCGAAGAACAAATTCTAATTTATGCCAAGAAACACAAACCATTGATGCTGATTATGGGCACCAAAGGCGCCGATTCTACCAGCAGTGACCTTTTGGGCAGTGTCACAGCAGAAGTCATTGACCGATCACTGGTACCTGTATTTGCCATTCCTGAACAAACACCTTTCGATCGTTTTGAAGGCATTCGCACCATTGGGTTTTTAACGCGATTTGACCAACGAGACTTGGTTGTTTTTGATTCTATGATGCAACTTCTTAAATCGCAAAAGTTAAAAGTGTATTTTGTACACTTTTCAGATAGTGAAAATCCATGGGATGAAGTTCAATTGGCTGGAGTGAAGGAATATTTCAAACGTCAGTACCCGGAACTTGAAACATCGTATGTATTACTAGGGAATGGGAAGATTGTGGAAAACCTCAACAAATTTATTCAAGAACGCAACATTGATATTCTTACCGTAGCTTCCCAAAAAAGAAATATGTTTGCACGGTTGTTTAATCCAGGAATTGCACACCGGATGGTGTTCCATGGAAATACACCGTTGTTGGTGATCAGAGGATAAAAAGAAGTCTTTTGAGTGTGTCTCATAATCAGTGCCTTGACCTTAAAGCTCTTTTAAACTTCTTCCTGGTGTTCTTGGTCACTTTCGAGTTATAATTAATATTATGTTGAATATTAAAAGTTGAAATTGAAAACATCCTTCCCCTCCGAGCTTAAGAATTAATTCAATGTCGATTTCAACCAAAAAAATAGGCTGTCGCTAAATGCAACAGCCTACCCTATTCTAACCAATTAGATTATTACATGCTTTTCAGCTTCTTATCCATTTCCTGATATTTGGCATCCATTTCCAGATTGTAATAAATACCTCTTAAAGCTATCACATAATCCCGTTCGTCCGGATTCAGCTGGTATGCTTTTTCGAAATATGGCAGTGGCGTTTGGAAGGAAGTTTTCAATTTAGCCTTTTCAATCTTGTATTTTTTGTCATCACGGATGGCGTTGATGCGAGCTAAATCTTCTACAGCTGTATTGTAATAAATACGACCCATATTTCCGAGCGCTTCAGCAAAGTTCGGATCCAAGTCAATGGATTGCTGGTAGCATTTTTTAGCTTCTTCAATATTTGTTGATTCAAGAATTCGGCCTTTAACATTCCAAAGAACAGCACCTTTCGGGTCCAACTCGATGGCAGCATTTATCCAGGACAATGCTTCATCCATCTTGTTCTGATTTATGTAATAATTAATCAAGCTACGAACATAGTACGATTCTTGAGGGAATTTTTGAGCACCCGCCTTGAACATTCGAATCATATTGACTGTGTCCTTCAATTGTGAGTAATCATCGCTCAAACGAGCGTAAATCCACTTGGAATCCATGTTATCCTTCACTTTTTCATAGTACTTGACAGCAACGGCTGGCATTTCTGCCTGGGTGGCACAAAGTCCGCAATAATAGGTGATCAGCGGAATCAAGGTATCTTTTTCAAGACCAAGTCCTTGCATTTGAGGAATATTTGGATAATTGATGTACGCGTCAAAGAATCTCAAGGCATTCTTATAGTCCTTTTGTTCGTAATAATAAGACCCTCCCTCCGTGAAACCACGTTGCAGTGCTTTAACTTTTTCTATCACTTTGGCATGATACTTCGGGATTATCTTTCCTTTGGCATTTGGCAATTTATCCAATGAATCCGCTGTCAAATAGGCTTTACAAGCGCTTTCTACGGAATTTGCCATCAACGCCTTATCACCCTTTTTTTGAGTCCATTCAATTTTTTGTTGCTCTGTGTAGATGGCATTGTAAACATCACCGGCTACAAACCAGGTTTTTGCATCATTTTTCGTAGTGGAATCCTTTAAAGCCAACAAGATAGCTTCCTTTGCACCTTTAGTGTCTTGCGGATCAGCCACGATTTTGGATGTGGCTTTTGCAACATTTTTCTTTTGCGCAAACGAACTCCCTCCCATCAGAAGCAGTGCAGAAAGCAAAAAAATGATCTTTTTCATTGTGGTTTATTTAAATGAATAAAATAATTAAGTTACTATTATTCAGCATCTTGAGCGGAATTATCCACTTCAATTATCGGATTTTCAATGGCATCGGTCAGCAATACCGGTACTTCTTCCTCATCGGGTTCAGAAGCCACCTTACAAACGGAAGCAATTTCATCGTGACGTTTTTCCAGGTTGATCAGGCGAACCCCTTGTGTGGCGCGACCCATGATGCGGAAATCGGAAACTTTCACACGGATGGTAATGCCAGATTTGTTGATGATCATCAAATCACTATCGTCCGTCACACTCTTTATGGATACCAGTTTTCCCGTTTTTTCCGTAACATTCAAGGTTTTAACACCTTTTCCGCCACGGTTGGTAACACGGTAATCTTCAATTTCGGAGCGCTTGCCATATCCTTGTTCAGATACAACCATGATGGATTCGGTTTCCGGATCCTTGATACAGATCATGCCGATGACTTCGTCCTGACCATCTGTATCCAGTGTCATGCCACGCACACCGGTGGCAGTACGGCCCATGACACGGACGGCACTTTCGTGGAAACGGATGGCACGACCATTACGGTTGGCCATAAGTACTTGTGTGTTGCCGTTTGTCATGCGGACACCAATCACCTGATCGTCTTCGCGAATGGAAATGGCAATTACGCCATTGGCACGCGGACGGGAATATTGTTCAAGAACAGTTTTTTTGACAACACCTTGTTTGGTTGCAAAAATCAGGTAATGGGAATTGATGAATTCCTCATCAGTCTGCAAGTTTTTAACTCGGATAAAGGCATTTACCTTGTCATCAGCATCAATGTTCAACAGATTCTGAATGGCACGGCCTTTGGAATTCTTGGTTCCTTCAGGTATTTCATAAACCTTGAGCCAATAGCACTTACCTTTCGATGTGAAGAACATGATGGTATTGTGCATGGAAGCAGGGTAAATGTATTCAACAAAGTCTTCGTCCCTGGTTTCACTGCCCTTGGATCCTACACCCCCACGGTTTTGTGAGCGGAATTCGCTCAACGGAGTACGTTTGATGTAGCCAAGATGTGAGATGGTTATGATCATTTCATCATCTGAATAGAAATCTTCCGGATTGAAATCTTCAGAAGCATAAATGATTTCCGAACGACGGACATCACCGTATTTGGCTTTCACTTCTTCGAGTTCTTCCTTGACGATGTTCATCCGCATTTCCAGACTGGCAAGCACTTCTTTAAAATAAGCGATTTTAATCATCAGTGCTTCGTACTCGTTGCGGAGTTTGTCCATTTCGAGGCCGGTGAGCTGACGTAGACGCATTTCAACAATGGCTCGGGATTGAATGTCGGAGAGTTCGAATTCAGCCATGAGTCGTTCACGCGCTTCATCCGGTGATTGTGAAGAACGAATGATGGCAATAACCCGATCGATGTTGTCGCAGGCAATAATGAGACCTTGCAAGATGTGCGCACGTTTTTCGGCTTCGTTCAGATCGTATTGGGTACGACGTGTAACCACTTCATGACGGTGATCGACGAAATGCTTGATCATGTCTTTCAGATTCAGCATTTTCGGACGTCCATGCACCAAGGCGATGTTGTTTACGCTGAAGGAAGTCTGGAGCGCCGTCATTTTGTAAAGCTTGTTGAGCAATACATTGGAATTGGCATCTTTCTTGACTTCCACCACGATGCGCATGCCGTCTCTGTCGGATTCGTCGTTGACGTGATATATGCCGTCGATTTTCTGTTCTTTCACCAAATCAGCGATGGCTGTGATGAGTTCAGCCTTATTGACCAGGTAAGGTATTTCGGTAACAACAATCTTTTCACGGTTGCCGTCGTTTTCAATATTGGCCTTAGCACGCATGACGACGCGTCCCCTGCCCGTTTCAAAGGCTTCTTTCACACCCTGATAGCCGTAAATGAAACCACCGGTTGGGAAGTCGGGAGCGATGATGTACTTCATCAACTCAGGAATATCGATTTCGTTGTTGTCGATGTAGGCAATCATGCCGTTTACAACTTCAGACAAATTGTGGGGTGGCATGTTGGTAGCCATACCTACGGCGATACCCGAAGCGCCATTCACCAACAAATTGGGAATACGGCTGGGAAGAACGGTCGGTTCTTTTAATGTATCGTCGAAGTTGAGCTGCATGTCCACTGTGTCTTTTTCGATGTCCAGCAACATGTCTTCAGCAATTTTGCGAAGGCGGCACTCGGTGTAACGCATGGCAGCGGGGGAATCGCCGTCCACCGAACCGAAGTTTCCCTGACCGTCCACCATCGGATAGCGCATGGACCATTCCTGGGCCAGACGTACCATCGCGAAATAGACGGAAGAGTCTCCGTGCGGATGATATTTACCAAGAACGTCCCCGACGATTCTGGCTGATTTCTTGTACGGTTTGTCAGAATTGTTGCCCAATTCATTCATTCCAAATAAAACCCGGCGATGAACCGGTTTCAAACCGTCCCGCACGTCAGGTAGCGCGCGCGAAACGATGACAGACATCGAATAATCAATGTACGAGGATTTCATTTCCTCTTCAATGTTTATCCGAATAATGCGGTCTTGATCAATCATTTAAATATAACTTTTAAATATAGTTTGTTTTTCCAATCGAGTATGTCGATTTAACTCAAAAAGTATGCTAATGTACAGCTTTCCGCCGATTCCACCAAGGCTTTTTCCAAATAAATCGGCCTAAAAACTGACAATTTGTCCTATGGCAAAGTATTTGAAGAGTACCATTTGAATTCCGGTCGGAATTGTCTATTTTTGAGTCGGATTCAATAGGTTAAATCAGTTAACGGTACATATCAAGCTCCATTTTAAGGGGGCAACCAATACGAATTATGGATACAGCAAAATTTTCACAGGGCATGCACGACGTCATAGGCTTCAGCTTGGAGGAAGCGCAACGGCTGGGCAGCGAGACCATCGCTCCCGAGCATTTGCTGCTTGGAATCCTGCGCGAACGAGACAGTAAGGCCATCCTGCATTTGTCCAGACTTAATATCAACCTTCAAAACGTCAAACATACTATTGAGATCAGGACGATTCGCAAGGAAACGCCTAATTTCAGTTCGGACATTCCTTTGGATAAAACGGCTGAACGCGTTCTGAAAATGGTCTTATTGGAGGTTAAATCATTGGAATCCAGAGGATTCACTTGTAGCGAAATCGATACGGAACATTTGTTGCTTGCCCTGATGAAGGAAAACAACAACTTGGCTTCTGACGTACTGAAGGAAGAAGGATTGGAATGGCTGAAACTTCAGGACAGCATCGTCGGTACCCCTACTCCGTCAGCTGGACCAGGTTTTACCGAATTCAATGAAGACGATGATGACACCATGGACGGCGGAAACGACAAACAAGGCTCTCCCAGCCAGCCTAAGACCAAAACGGCTCAGGGTGGCACCGATACGCCGGCTTTGGATAATTTTGGCAACGACATGACTAAAGCGGCCTTTGAGGGCCGATTAGACCCCGTAGTCGGTAGAGAAAATGAGATTTTGCGTCTGGCGCAGATACTAAGCCGTCGAAAAAAGAATAATCCTGTCCTAATCGGTGAACCCGGTGTCGGCAAATCGGCTATTGTAGAAGGGCTGGCCCTGCGCATCGTGCAGCGGAAGGTTTCCCGGATTCTTTTTGACAAACGCGTCATTTCTCTTGATTTGGCTTCCATGGTTGCCGGAACCAAGTACCGTGGCCAGTTCGAAGAGCGTATGAAGGCCATTCTCAATGAGTTGCAGAAGAATCCGAACATAATTCTTTTCATAGATGAAATCCATACCATTGTCGGAGCAGGCAATGCCAGCGGATCGATGGATGCTGCAAATATGTTGAAACCTGCTCTCTCACGTGGTGATATTCAGTGCATTGGTGCAACCACCCTTGATGAATACCGCAAGAGCATTGAAAAGGATGGCGCTTTGGAACGCCGTTTCCAGAAAATCATCGTAGAGCCCACCACGCCTGAAGAAACACTTCAGATATTGCGCAATATTAAAGATAGGTACGAGGAACACCACCACGTCACCTACACCGACGAAGCGTTGGAAGCCTGCGTGAAGCTCACCAAACGCTACGTATCCGACCGAAACTTCCCGGACAAGGCCATCGACGCCATGGACGAAGCCGGTTCCCGCGTGCACCTCAACAACATTGTCGTACCTGCTGAATTCGAAGCCCTTGAAAAAGAGATTGATGAATGCAATCGTCAAAAAATGGACGCTGTCAACTCCCAGAATTTTGAACTAGCTGCCAGCTGCCGCGACGAAGGCAAGCAAAAGAGCGAAAAACTCGCTTTGATGAAGACGGAATGGGAAACCGGAGCCGACCTGGAACGCCAACCGGTGGATGCCGAAAAAATTGCCGAAGTGGTGGCCGTCATGACGGGTGTACCACTTCAACGAATAGCTCAGGAAGAGAGTGATAAACTCTTGAAAATGAGATATGAAATTAAGAAAAAAATCATTGGGCAAGACAAAGCGGTTGATTCCGTCGTCAAGGCCATCCAGCGCAATCGTGTAGGCTTAAAAGACCCCAACCGTCCCATCGGAGCTTTTCTTTTTGTTGGTCCCACCGGTGTTGGTAAAACCCACTTGGCCAAGCTCCTTTCCGAAGCCATGTTCGACAGCAAGGATGCCTTGCTCCGTATTGACATGAGCGAATTCATGGAAAAATTCACCGTTTCCAGACTGGTCGGAGCCCCTCCGGGATACGTCGGCTACGAAGAAGGCGGTCAGCTCACCGAAAAAGTGCGCCGCAAACCTTATTCTGTGATTTTATTAGATGAAATCGAAAAAGCGCACCCCGATGTGTTCAACCTTTTGTTGCAAGTCATGGACGAAGGCCGTCTGACCGACAGCCTAGGCCGTATGATCGACTTCAAGAACTCCATCCTGATCATGACTTCCAACGTAGGGACACGCCAACTGAAGGAGTTCGGTAAAGGCGTCGGTTTCACTCCTCCGGGTCAGACCGGCAATGTCGAATACACCAAGGGTGTTATTCAAAAAGCACTGACCAAGACCTTTGCACCAGAATTCCTGAACCGCATAGACGATGTCATTCAATTTGATCAGCTTTCCAAGGATTCGCTTCTGCAAATTATTGATCTGGAACTCGTTACATTCCATAAGCGTGTTGAGGACTTGGGCTATCTGCTCACTGTAACCGAAGAAGCTAGAAGTTTCATTTCGACAGAAGGCTACGATGTTCAGTTCGGCGCTCGTCCCTTGAAAAGGGCTATCCAGAAATACCTGGAAGATGAACTGGCTGAACTGATTCTAGGCGGAAACCTCAAACAAGGAGACCGTATCACGCTTAGTTACAACTTAGAAACCAAAAGTATGGTTCGAATGATCAACGATTTGCCAGCCTGATTTGTCAGTATTGTCAGTAAACCCACCTATTAATGAAAAAATGTCAGACCATCGGTTCTGGCATTTTTTTTGTCCTATTCGGATGTCTGCAAACTCGGACAAACCAATCAATAACTTAATCACTAAAAATACAGGACATGCAAAAAGGAAACATTGGGGTTACTACCGACAACATTTTCCCCGTCATCAAGAAATTTTTATACAGCGACCATGAAATCTTCCTCCGCGAAGTCATTTCAAACGCTGTCGATGCTAGCCAGAAACTAAAGACATTCGCTTCAGTAGGTGAATTCAAAGGTGAAACCGGAGATTTGAAAGTTCGTGTAGCCATCGATTCCGAAGCCAAAACGCTGACAATCTCGGACAATGGCATCGGGATGACCGCTGAGGAAATCGAAAAGTACATCAACCAAATCGCTTTTTCGGGTGCGGAAGAATTTCTAGAAAAATACAAGAACGACGCCAATGCCATCATTGGTCACTTCGGGCTCGGATTCTACTCTACCTTCATGGTTTCCAAGCAAGTGGACATCGTCACCAAGTCTTTCAGAGAAGGTTCTGAAGCCGTGAAATGGAGTTGCGACGGTTCACCAGAATACACCATTGAAACTATAGAGAAAGCGGAACGTGGTACTGACATTGTCCTGCATATAGACGATGACAATCTGGATTTTCTTAAGGAAAGCAAGGTCAGCGAACTTTTAAATAAGTACTGTAAATTCCTGCCTGTTCCCATCATTTTCGGCAAGAAAAAGGAATGGAAGGAAGATAAATATGTGGAAACCGACGAAGACAATCAGATCAACGACATTAAACCTGCTTGGACCCGCAAGCCTGCCGACTTGACGGAAGAAGATTACCTGAAGTTCTACAAGGACCTCTATCCAATGAGCGAGGATCCTTTGTTTCACATCCATCTGAATGTGGATTACCCCTTTAATCTGACGGGGATCCTGTATTTCCCAAAAATTAAAAACAGTGTTGAAATTCAGAAGAATAAGATTCAACTCTATTGCAATCAGGTTTATGTGACCGATTCAGTCGAAGGCATTGTTCCGGAATTCCTGACGTTGCTGCATGGTGTGATCGACTCTCCTGACATTCCTTTGAATGTTTCCCGCTCTTACCTGCAAAGCGACTCCAATGTCAAGAAAATATCCAGTCACATCACCAAAAAAGTTGGCGACCGCCTGTTGGAAATCTTCAAAAGCGACCGTACTCAGTTCGAAGCTAAATGGAATGACCTCAAGATTTTCATTCAGTATGGCATTCTGACTGAAGAAAAATTCTGGGAAAAAGCGGAAAAGTTCACCTTGCTAAAGAATGTGGACGACAAGTGCTTCACCATCGAAGAATACAAGACGCTGATTGCTGAAAATCAGACTGATAAAGAGGGTAAACTCGTTTTCCTCTACACCTCTGACAAAGATGGTCAGCATGCTTACGTAGAAGCTGCCAGAGCAAAAGGATACGACGTCCTTCTGATGGATGGTCAACTGGATGTGCACATCGTCAGCAAATTGGAGCAGCATATCGACAAAAGCAGTTTTGTCCGTGTTGACAGTGATGTGGTTGAAAACCTCATCGTGAAAGGGGAAAAAACAACCCTGTCGCTGAGTGAACCCGAACAGGAAACCCTTAAAACACTGTTCAACGGCCAGCTTCCTACACTTGAAAAAACTGAATTCAAAGTTCAACTTGAAAACCTGGGTGAAACCGGTTATCCCGTCATCGTCACGCTGAACGAGTTTATGCGTCGAATGCAGGAAATGGCGGCCATGAATCCGGGTATGAATTTCTACGGAGAAATGCCGACCAGTTATTCCTTGGTGGTCAATACCGACCATCCGCTGGTCAAGAAATTCCTGGTTGAAGATGCTGCCAACAGCGACAAAGCCAAACAGTTAATAGACCTGGCCCTACTTGCAAACGGCTTGCTCAAGGGTGAAGCACTTACAAACTTCGTTAAGCGAAGTGTGGATCTCATTGATTAAATTTGAGTGAAGGAATACATATCAATGGAATAATGTATCTTTGATAGATATTCCGAAAATAAACGGTGCTTCGGAGTAGTTTACGACTCTGAAGCACTTTTTTTATGTTGATTTTTATGAAACGACTGTTGGTGTTTCTCCTTCTGTTCGCTTTGCTGCAACCTGCACCTGCTCAAAAGGTCGGTCTTGTGTTGAGCGGCGGTGGTGCTAAGGGCATCGCACACATAGGCTTATTACAGGCATTGGAGGAAAACGGCATTCCCATCGATTATATTACAGGCACCTCCATCGGAGCAGTTGTCGGTGGGCTCTATGCCATGGGGTATACACCTGCAGAGATGCTGGCGCTCATAAAATCGGAGGAATTCAAGAACTGGAGGAACGGAACTGTCGAAAACCAGTACATGGATTTTTTTCGGAAGCCGGATCCAACTCCTGAAATTTTAATCACTTCCATTTCGTTGAAGGATTCAATCATCAATCCTAAAAAGCTGTTGCCCAACAGTTTGCTGAATCCAATTCAGTTGAATTTTGCTTTTCTGAAGCTTTGCGCTCAAGCTACTGGTCAATGTCAGAATAATTTTGACAACTTATTCGTGCCCTTCCGTAGTGTCGCATCCAATGTCTATACCCGTAAATCGTTTGTTTTCCGCAAAGGAGATTTGGGAGATGCCATCCGTGCCTCCATGTCTTTTCCTTTTGTGTTCAAAGCCATTCGGGTGAACGGCAGCCTCATGTACGACGGTGCCATCTACAACAATTATCCGGTGAATGTGATGAAAAGCGATTTTCACCCGGACATTATGATTGGATGCATGGTGGACAACCTGGATAAGATGCCTGCCGACTATGATATGATGGGCCAACTTAAGAATATGATCCTGCATTCAACGACAGACTCAATTTCACCGGGTAAGGGCGTCCAATTGAACCTGAATTTGGATGAAGTAGCCTTGTTGGATTTCGATCAGGTGGACACAGCCTATAAAATAGGTTATGATGGAGCCATGGCTCACATGGATTCCATTAAAAAGATGATATCAAGACGTGTAGATCCGTTTGCGCTCAATTTGAAACGCAATTATTATAAAAGTCAGGCACCAGCCCTCCGTTTTCGAGAAATTCAAATCAACGGCGTCACCGATGTTCAGCGTGATTTTCTGCTCAAAGTGCTCAAACAGGACGGCAGTAATTACTTTACACTCGAAGATTTCAAGGTCGCTTATTTTAAAATGATGGAAAACAGTAAGATAAAGGAAATTATTCCCCATGCTGTTTTTCAGGAAGCCGATCAATCCTTTAAATTGATACTGGATGTGGAAATGGACGACGACATAGATATTGCCATTGGCGCCAACCTCTCTTCCTCCGTTTCCAACCAACTGTACCTGGGCGTCAATTATCAGATACTCAACGATTATTCTCAAATATATACGGCTGAAACCTATATGGGAAAGTTTCTGAATGCCTTCAATCTGACATCGCGTTTCAATTTCAACGGGAAGAAATTGCCTCAATACCTCGCCCTTCAATTTACGACACAGTATTACAACTATTTCCAGGATCAAAAACTATTTTATCAAAGCAGTTTGCCTGCCTTTGTCAACCAATTGGAAACGTATGTAAAGTTTCGGTATGGATTTCCACTCCATCGCAATGGAAAAGTGGAAATTTCACTTGGCGGTGCGTATATGGTTGATACATATGCCCAAAATAAACTGAGTACTGTTACATCAAACACCTATGACAACAGTGTTTACGGTTTTGGCTCTTTCACCATGCGTTATGAGCAAAACGCCCTGAACCTCAAGCAGTATGCAACTTCAGGAAAGCGTATCTATGCTATTGGGCAATACATCTCGGGTATCGAAAGTTACAACTATGGGGACACAACCGGTCATGTAGTCAAATCGGCAAACTCACTAAACTATTTCCAGCTCTCGGGTGGATTTGAAAATTACTGTACACTCAATAATCGTTTTATTATTGGAACGAAAGGTGAATTCGTTTTCAACAACAAACGAATTCTCGATAATTATACGTCCAGCATCATTCAGGCGCCATCGTTCACGCCTACACCACACAGTATGACCACTTTCAATGAAGCATTTCGGTCAAATCAGTTCCTGGCAGTCGGTGTACTACCTATTTGGAACATCCGTCCTTCTCTGTATCTCAGGGGTGAATTCTATGGCTTTTTTCCCTTGCAGTCACTTTATGACGGGTACAATGGTGCCGCTTTGAAGGAAACCTCGTGGTCACATATCCAAACCTTGTCAGAAGTGGCTTTGGTTTATAATTTGCCTGTTACCAACATCAGTTTGTACCTGAACCGTTACAGCTATCCACAAAAAAACTGGAATTTTGGGGTGAATCTCGGATTCCTTATATTCGCCAAGCGATTTATTGAATAGAAACTCCATACTAATCACTTATGCGAAAACTGATCGTACTGTTGACAGGAATACTTTGCTTTCAGACGCTTTCCGCAATGATTCCAGTTATTGATTATCGCATCATCCCTTTGCCAAACGATATAACGCTGCAGCCGAACCAGTCTTTTATGTTGGATCAGCATGTTCGGATTATTTACCAGCCCGGAAATCCAAAAATGAAAGCAAACGCAGTGTTTCTGGCGCACTATCTAAAAGATCAAACGGGTCTGGAATTTTCCTCTGCAAAAGGGAAATCAAAGGGTAAAGTCTTGCAACTTTCTTTGGGTTTGAAGGTTGATAATCCTGAATCGTATCGATTAAGTATAAATTCAGATAGTATTGTTATTCAGGGAGTTACCGAAGCTGGTGTATTTCTTGGTATTCAGACATTGAGAAAGTCGATTTCTGCGGCAGCACAAGGTACAGTCTCTTTGCCAGGGGTCATCATTAATGATGCACCACGGTTTGCCTATCGAGGCATGCATCTGGATGTTGCCCGTCATTTTTTCACAGTCGATGAAGTGAAACGCTACATCGACATCTTGGTTTTACACAACATCAATACCTTTCACTGGCACCTGACCGACGATCAGGGTTGGCGAATTGAAATCAAAAAGTATCCGAAATTGACCAAAATTGGCTCCACGAGACCTGAAACGGTCATTGGTCACAATACTGGAAAGTATGATGGTGTACCGGTTAGTGGGTTCTATACGCAGAAACAAGTCCGTGATGTAGTGGAATATGCAGCAAAACGATACATCAATGTGATTCCTGAAATCGATTTGCCCGGGCATATGCTGGGTGCCCTGGCCGCCTATCCAGAATTGGGATGTACCGGCGGACCCTATGCTTTGTGGTGTCAATGGGGTGTTTCTAATGATGTGCTATGTGCTGGAAATGATAAGACTCTCACTTTCATTCGCGATGTGCTTACGGAAATCACCCAACTGTTTCCTTCCAAATACATTCATGTCGGTAGTGACGAGTGTCCGAAAGCCAATTGGATAAAATGCCCCAAATGTCAGGCCCGAATTCAGTCCCTTGGTTTGAAGTCCGATAGTAAATATTCAGCTGAAATGCATTTGCAAAGTTATATAATGTCTTATGCAGAACAGGTTTTACAGGAAAAAGGTCGTAGAATGATAGGCTGGGATGAGATACTGGAAGGTAGCCCTTCTCCCAATTCCATTGTTATGTCCTGGCGTGGAATGATTGGTGGAATTCAAGCTGCCCAGCTCAAGCATCAAGTAATCATGACACCCAATTCACATTTGTATTTTGATCATTATCAATCCAAACCGATAGAATCCGAACCCTTGGCAATCGGCGGTTATTCGCCTTTAAGCATGGTGTACGGCTTGGAGCCCGTTCCAACTGTCCTTTCTGAGGATGAACGGAAGTATATCATTGGTGTACAGGCAAATGTGTGGACAGAATATATATCCACCTTCAAACAAGTCGAATATATGCTTTTACCCCGTTTGGCCGCTTTGTGCGAAGTTCAATGGACCCAACCCGCCCTTAAAGATTCCAGTGACTTTCTAAACAGATTGCCAATTATGGTCAACCTATATAACCGATATGGTTATAATTACGGAAAGAATATCCAATAAATACAAAAGAAAAATCCCTTATGAACGTATGAACATAAGGGATTTTCTTAAAGTGACCACGATAGGATTCAAACCTATAACCTTCGCATCCGTAGTGCGATGCTCTATTCAGTTGAGCTACGTAGCCATTGCGTTATTGCGAGTGCAAAGATACCGTATTTTGGCAAATTGACAAACCCTCGCTGCGTTTTTTTCGATATTTTTTGGCTTCTACGGCTTAAACTCTCAGATTCAGCGGGTTTAGAATGGCATTACGTTATCGCCCCCTTCACCATTTTCATAGGGATTGGACGTATTGACAGGTGGTGCACCGGCAAATCCCGATTCACGGTTGATGCGTGATGCAAGGATGTTGGATCCGGCGCCCGGTTCAATGTCTTCATCCGGATTGCAGAACTTGGCGAATTGCGCCTTGAATCTCAGCCTGACATCACCGACGGAACCGTTTCGGTGCTTTGCAATGATGATTTCAGCCATGCCAACCAGACTGTTGCCTTGAGTGTCTTCCAGGATCTTATAGTACTCCGGACGGTGGATGAAGCAAACCATATCCGCATCTTGTTCAATGGCACCCGATTCACGCAAGTCGGCTAATTGAGGTCTCTTGGAGTCAGCACCGCTGCCTGAACGGTTTTCCACACCACGGTTCAGCTGTGACAAGGCGATGATTGGTATGTTCAATTCCTTGGCCAGCCCTTTCAGTGACCTGGAAATCATGGACACTTCCTGTTCGCGGCTTCCAAAAGTCGAACCGCTGGCGTTCATCAGCTGCAGGTAGTCAATGATGATGATTTCGACGTGGTGTTCGCGAACCAATCTTCTGGCTTTGGTACGGAACTCAAATATGGACAAACTTGGTGTATCGTCGATGTACAAAGGTGCATCGTACAGATCCTTGATTTTATAGTCCAATTGATGCCATTCGTGTTCCAGCAACTGGCCATTCCTGATTTTTTCCCCTTCGATTTCGCAGACATTAATAATCAAACGATTGACTAACTGAACGTTGGACATTTCAAGGGAGAAGACCGCTACAGGTTTCTTATAATTAACTGCCATGTTTTTAGCCATGGAAAGCACAAAGGCTGTTTTACCCATGGCTGGACGGGCGGCAATAATGACCAAATCGGATTTCTGCCAACCTGAAGTCATCTTGTCCAATCCAGTAAAACCGGAAGCAAGGCCACTTAAACCATCTTTTCGTTCAGCGGCAATATTCAACAATTTGATGGCTTCCTCGATGACTGGATTGATTTGCATCACATCCTTTTTCATGTTGCGCTGGGAAATCTCAAACAGGCTGGCTTCGGCATCCTGCATCAGATCATCTACGTCCATCGTTTCATCAAAGGCTTTGCCTGAAATTTCCGAAGTGAAGCGTATCAGTTCCCTGGCAAGGAATTTCTGCGCCACAATACGGGCATGAAACTCCAAGTGAGCGGTGGAGACGACTTTACCGGTGAGCTGGGCCAAATAATAGGCGCCACCAGCTTCATCCAACGTGCCTTCTTTTTTAAGTTGTTCCTGCACGGTCAGCATGTCCACAGGCCTTTGCAGGATGGCCAAGTTTTGGATGGCGGTAAAAATCACTTCATGGGCATGCTCATAGAAGCTTTGTGGCTTCAGAATGTCACTAACGATGGAATAGGCATCTTTCTCCAACATCAGGGCACCCAACACAGCTTCTTCCAGCTCTCTGGCTTCAGGCGGGCGCTTTCCGGCATCAGTTAGGTAAACGGGGTTGGATTTGGCTCTACCCTGACGATAATTCTTACGTTCTTCCATGTTTTTTTTCTTACGTTTCCAAAGGTACACAAGAAAAACATATTCCTTAAAAAAAGCTTTCAACAGGCCTGTTGATAACTTGCCCTGTTAGCCGAATAGTTGTATATTTGTGGAACATTTTCCAACTGCATATCGAAATTTCGAGAACATGATCTGTTTTCCAAACGCCAAAATCAATTTGGGTTTACG
>Ga0302205_10000099_pt1 | contig 43017 bp, 29 predicted proteins | sample II_Fen_E1_3_FD_194582 | JGI IMG/M metagenome (GOLD analysis project Ga0302205, IMG submission 194582) | Peat permafrost microbial communities from Stordalen Mire near Abisko, Sweden - II_Fen_E1_3 | ecosystem: Environmental > Terrestrial > Soil > Wetlands > Permafrost | place: Sweden: Abisko...
CCTTCACTCGAAACTCCTATTAATTGGGAAGTCCTACTCCCGTAAAAAACTGAATAAAAAAAACGAACTTAGAGAATTGCGTTTACTCTAAGTCCGTTTTTTTTGCGCTCTATACACGGCATATTTGTGATGCTTACTCTACGGATTTAAACAGAAGAGCAAACCAAGACCCTACAAAGCAATTTGGAGTTACCTCTAAGCCCACAAAAAACAGGCTAACCATTATGGTTAGCCTGTTTTTGATTTATAGTTACGATATTTTTTCTATTTCTTCTTGTAGGTCAATTTCAATTCCCATTTTGTCGTAAAATTTGTATTGTAAAAAACCTAGTTTTTGTTCGGCAATTACTTTACATCCTTTTCCGAATCTTCTTTTCCATTGCCACTTCATCGACAGCAAGCCTTTAGAGATATAGGCATCCACATAGGGGTGTACATGAAGGGTAAATTCTTTAACTTTTAATTTGTTTACCAAATAATCAATCTTACTTTCCAGTTGATCTGTAAATAAGATGGATGGCTTAGTGCGTCCTTTGCCATAACAAGTCGGACAGGTTTCTTCTATATCAATATGAATCTCAGGACGTACACGTTGTCGTGTCATTTGTAATAAACCGAATTTACTTAAAGGCAGTATATTGTGTTTGGCTCTGTCATTGGCCATATTTTCACGCATTCTGTCAAAAAGCTTTTGACGGTTTTCCGTCTCATGCATATCAATAAAATCAACCACGATAATACCACCCATATCACGTAAACGAAGTTGACGGGCTATTTCATCGGCAGCTGCCAGATTCACATCCAGCGCATTTTCCTCTTGTCCGTTTCCTGCCTTTGAACGATTACCGCTGTTAACATCGACAACGTGTAGGGCTTCGGTATGTTCTATAATCAGGTAAGCTCCATTCTTAAACGACACAGTTTTCCCAAATCCTGATTTGATCTGCTTGGTAATTCCAAAACTGTCGTATATAGGAACTTCATCCTGATATAATTTCACAATGTCTTTACGATCGGGTGCTATTAGTTCTACGTAATCGCGAACCTCTGTATACACCGCTGCATCGTTAATATGAATATGCTTAAAACTTGGGCTGAATAAATCTCTAATTATTCCTACCGTGCGACCTAATTCTTCTAAAATCAGCGTAACTCCTTTAGCTTGTTGTGTTTTGATAATCGCTTCTTCCCAGCGTTTTACCAAAATTTTCAACTCATTATCAAGTTCCGCTACTTTTTTGTCTTCGGCAACTGTTCGTACAATAACTCCAAATCCTTTCGGTTTAATGCTTTGAATAAGTTGTTTAAGACGTTGCCTTTCTTCTTCCGTTTTAATTTTTTGCGATACCGAGACTTTCTCGGCAAACGGAATCAGGACTAAAAATCTTCCGGCAATGGATATTTCTGCTGTCAATCGTGGTCCTTTGGTAGAGATAGGTTCTTTGGTAACTTGTACCAAGATGTCCTGTCCAGTCTTCAGAATGTCATTGATTGAACCGTTTTTTTCTATTTCCGGTTGAAGCTTTGTTTTTTGAATAACAGGCGTTTTTTTACGGTCGCTAATTGCCTGTGTTGTAAATTGTGTTAGGGTGTTGAAATTGGAACCTAAATCAAGATAATGTAGAAATGCGTCTTTTTCGTAACCAACATCCACAAAGGCTGCATTTAAACCGGGCATTATTTTCTTTACCCTGCCATAATAGATATTCCCTACCGCGAATTGTTCTTCGCGCCCTTCCTGGTTCAGTTCTACTAGGCGTTTGTCTTCGAGCAGCGCAATAGATATCTCAGATGCTTTCACATCAACTACTAATTCGCTATTCACTTTTTCTTTATTTTGATTGGGTTGTGTTTATAAGCAAAAAACAAACTTAAAGCCTAGATATTCGCTTATAAGTTTGTTTTCTTGGACTTTACGACTAAAGACGAGTAGACTTATTTTTTCTTATGTCTATTCTTTCTAAGTCTTTTTTTCCGTTTGTGAGTCGACATCTTATGTCCTTTTCTTTTTTTACCGCTTGGCATTTTAATTAATTTAGGTGTATGAAATAAATTATTTTACTACGCTCACGAAAGTTTTTGCAGGTTTGAACGAAGGAATGTTGTGAGCTGGGATAATGATTGTTGTATTTTTAGAGATGTTACGAGCTGTTTTTTCGGCTCTTTGTTTGATAACATAGCTACCAAAACCTCTTAAATACACGTTTTCATTTTTTGAGAGTGAGTCTTTTACAGTTTCCATAAAAGCTTCAACAGTAGTTAATACAGTAACTTTGTCAATCCCTGTATTCTTAGCAATTTCGTTTACGATGTCTGCCTTAGTCATTTCAGTAATATTTATATGTTAGTTAATAAATGATGTTTATTTTTTTTATTCAAACGGACTGCAAATATATTGCTTTTATTCTGATTAAAAAACAATTGCAGTATTTTTTTTTCTAATAAAGTCGATTTTTCTATTTTTCTAACCCTTTTCCCTGCATGATTTTTTCCATTTCAGGGATACTCAAATTTCGTCCTACGATTTTCCCTGCTTTATCAATTAAAACAGTACTCGGTATTGAATTTACAGCATAAGCTCTCGAACCGGCACATTTCCAACCTTTCAGATCCGACACCTGTTTCCAACCGATTTTGTGCACGGTTACCGAATTTTTCCAGGCCTTTGTATTCTCATCCAGTGAGACCCCCAGAATCTCCAGTTTCGGACCTTTATATTTAGCATAAAAAGTTTGCAAATCGGGTAAGAACTGCATACACGAACCGCACCATGAAGCCCAAAAATCGACTAAAACGAAATCGGTCTTCCCAACCAAAGAGGACAATGCTATTGAATCTCCGTTTATTCCGGGTAATTTAATATCGATAAATTTATTACCGACAGCCAATCTTTTTTCAATCTCCATATCCGCGATTATTTCCTGAATACGTTTTATGCTTTTGGTGTCGTTATTCATCAATTTTACCAGATTCTCTTTTTCAGAAAAATTCAACACATAAAATGAATTCATAAACACGAAATTACCTACAAGCGTATTAACGCGTTCTGTGGCAAATTTATTATCGATACCGGCCTCTTCCCGATTCAATTTAGCCTCATCTTTCGAGAAAGCCAGTTTCTGTTCCGGAGTCTTAACGCTGTCTTTATGCAATTTATAAAATGCATCGGACTTTTTATTAAATGTATTAATCTGTGTTTGATAGGTTTGCAATAAATCGTTTTGTCTTGTTCCGTTGATAACCATAAATCCAGTCGTATCTATAACGGCAGTCAGATTTCCGTTTTCAAGGACAAATGCCTGACGGACCTGGTTGCCCGCCGGATATTCATAAACCAGATATGCAATTTTAGCTGTATCACATTTACCTTTAAACGCAAAATTCAGGTTCTTAATGACAGTACTGTCAATCGTTTTCCATTCGCGATTTATACGCTCTTTAATAAAAATAGTTTTTCCAGTAAGTGCTTTATTATCTACCGAGCCGTGAATTGTAAAAGTTGAATCTTTACAAGAAGACACACAAAGTGCTACCAGTATGAATAATACAATTTTTCTCATATAATTATTATTTTTAAGTGCTTTGAATTTTGAACGTTGATTTCAAGACCTTACCTTTGCCTGCAAAGATGCGAATAATTATCCCAATCCGCAACACTAACAATGAGGTTTTTTATGCAATTTTATATCAGAATATGAATTCCTACGACTCTTTAAAGTACATTTCAAATAATTTAACCAACTGGTATCAAGCGAACAAACGCGATTTACCCTGGCGTGACATTTCCGATCCTTATCGCATATGGATTTCGGAAATCATTCTTCAACAAACCAGAGTTAATCAGGGGTTAAGCTATTATAACCGGTTTATCGAACGCTTTCCAACGATAGCTGTTCTGTCTGAGGCCGAAGAAGATACAGTACTCAAGTATTGGCAAGGATTAGGATATTATACTCGCGCCCGTAATTTGCACAAAGCTGCAACGCAGATAATGACTGATTTTAAGGGCACTTTCCCCGTCGAATACAACCAGGTCATAAAACTAGCCGGCATTGGCGAATATACCGCCGCTGCAATCTGTTCATTTGCCTATAATCAGCCTTATGCGGTTGTCGATGGAAATGTGTACCGTGTTTTATCCCGTGTATTTGCTATCCAGACACCGATAGACAGCAGTTCCGGTAAAAAGGAAATTGCCATTCTGGCACAAGACTTACTTTCTAAGTCGAATCCGGCCCTGCATAATCAGGCATTGATGGAATTCGGGGCTTTGCAATGTATACCGGCCGCTCCCGACTGCACGAACTGCCCGTTACAATCTGTTTGCCGGGCTTATGAACTAAACCTTGTATCCGTACTTCCCGTGAAATCGCTAAAGACGAAAGTAACAAATCGTTTTTTCAACTACTTTTTCATCCGTTTTGAGGATAAAACATTTTTGCAAAAACGAGTGAATAAAGATGTTTGGCAGAACTTATTCGAATTCCCGCTAATAGAATCGGATCATTTACTTAGCACTTCCGAACTAATGGAAAATAATATTTTCAAATCCATGTTTCTGGATGCCGGCGAAGTTGAAATTCTTAAAACATCAAACCCGATGAAACATGTACTGAGTCACCGGATAATATATGCCCAATTCATTACCATCAACATTTCAAAAGAGAATGAAAGAATGAAACACTTCATTCAGCTGCCATTGAAGGACGTTGATTATTATGCCGTATCCAGGTTGATGGAATTATTCCTTGAAAGCAGAGTTGTATAAATATTTAGTTTTGAAATAGATATTTATTGACAATTTTTTCCAACGCATCATATTCCATATAGCCTAATTCCGTTTTAAAACTGGTTTTACTTCCCATGAAAATCATTGTCGGCATCGCTTGAACGTTGAACCGTTGTGCCAATAAAGGTTCCTGATCTACATCAATTTTATAAATTATAAGTTTACCCTTGTATTTTTCCTGAATAGCCTGAAGATGTGGAGCCAACATTTTACAGGGGCCGCACCACGTTGCATGGAAGTCCAGTATAATCGGTAAATCTCCCTGACGGTTAAACTTGGTATCCTTATCAAAATTCCAGACTTTCTGCTTGAAAGTTTGTAGATTAAGTTCGTTAATCTCTTCTTTGCTCTTATTTTGTGCCATAGCTGTTGTACTGACTACGATACACAACAGAATCAGTTGAATTATTCGTTTCATATTCCTTGTTTTGATAGAGTAATAATTTTATTGTATAATTATTCGTTTCACTTCCTGCTTATAAAACACGCTGATTTTATTGCTATATCCCGTTATTTATTGTATTCTAGTTTTCGCTTTACGGATTAAATTCACGATCCGCTTATGTTTAAAGAGTTTTTTCCAGGTTAATCTTTCCGATTTTTATTCTGGCCTTTTTTATTTCTTTCTGAAGTTTGAGAACGTCCTTTTTTACAATCCATAAATGGTAAGTTGCTGTAATTGCTTTCTTATCTGCATCAGCCAGATAGTAAACATAATTCTTTTTCCCGTGTAAGGTAACCTTAATCCGCTTCGAAGCATTTTGAGCAATAAATGCTGTCAGACCCTTATCAGCTTCATTTTTATATGTAACAACTTCCCAACGAACGCCTTCATCCGTAAAACTATGATAATTAGGATCTGACGTATTAACTACATCTGTCCGTGCCGATAAGTCGTCAGCTGATACTTCAACCGAGGTATGTTCCAGTTTTGCTCCGCAATAATTACTGATCAGATAAAAATCGGCATTATCATCTACATACGTCTTCAGATAAATGCGGCTGATATTACCCTCGGTTTGTTGGGTTTTATAAATATAATTACCAACTTCCTGATAAATCTTATCCTTTTCATACCGGAAATTCTTCTGGATGGAATCAGCCTCATGTTGTTTCTTCGGCAAAATGCTGTCACAATAAACCAACGAGCGGGAACTTTCACGACGCGTAATTGTATCGGCTAATGCAGCAGCAATCCGACGTTTATTCACCAACCGGGGATATAACAGATGAATACTGTCAATCTCAATCTTAGCTTGATTGAACGAATTATGGCTTATAAGTTGTTCGATGTGCTTCAGACGAACATCAGCTTGCTTCTCAAGTTTTTCGCGTGAATTACAAGAAATTAAAAAAGTAAAAGTAAGTAGGATAAAAAATACTCTTTTAATGTTTTTCATTATTTATGTCCTTAATAAAAAGTTCTCCTTCAGTCCGGAAAGAATCATTCCATTGAAAATTAATTCTTTAAGTTTAAAAATCTAAAGAATAACATCTCCTCCTGAAAAAAAATCCTGTCCTGTATTTTTTCTGCAAATTTAATTGTTTTTTTTTATTATACCAATTAAATGAGGCTTAATGGATTTTTTTAGTCTGTCTCTTCTGCATTGAGGATCACTTGAATCAGACGATCTTCGTTGTCTGATCATTATTTTATCAATGATCCGGGCGAATCGTTGCATTCGTTATACAAATCATTCGGATTATACGGCCGTTAATTGTGGAATAAATAAAAAGAGCTAAACCTCAAGTGATTCAACTTCCCGAATTCCATCCGCCGTTCATTTTCATTTCGTCCGTCTTTTAGTTTTGGTATAAAGTTATTTTACTCTGATTTGTTATTTATATATCCCATATTTATCCCTTCCTATTAATGATATGGGATATATATGGGTTATATATGGGATATATATGGGACAAATATGGGATATCTAAAAACGAAGGTAGAACGAAAGATAAAGACAGAGCCTTAGAAAGCATATGATGTCCGCTTGATTTTAGGGTAGAGGTCACAGGAGAAAAACATTCGTTTATACGGAAATCCGGGGAGCAAAAATATACAGGGAATAGAATGGGAGTACCTGTTTACGGTCTACTTACAATAAAAAACAGCTGTTTAGGGTTGTATTTTCTCATTATTTTGAATTTGATTTACATTTTTTGTATATCTTTGCTACCTATTTTACAAAACAAGCTACAGATGCGAAAACAGTTTATCAAACTTTTGTTCTTCATAGCGTTGGCTTTGCAGTTAACTTCTTGTATAACAACGCACCAAACAAACTATTTGCAATCTCCCAAAAATTTTATTCCTGCCTATAAAGATACTTTTTCCTATCATGACTACCGGTTAAAAGAGGGTGACCGGCTTTCATTTCAGGTGTATTCGATGGATGATAAGACAAACAGTCTTTTTAATGGCGGAGGGAATTCATCATCACAAATGGGATCAAGTTCGGGATCCTCCGAGGGACTTGACTTGTATACGTATTTGGTAGGAAGCAATGGGAGTATTGATATTCCGGTCATTGGCGAGGTTGTGGTAAAAGGGAAGACGCTGCGTGAGACCAAAGAGATATTGGAAAATGCCATTAAGCCGGTACTTAAAATAAATTCGGTGGATGTTCGAATGATCGGGAGAACGTTCAGCATTATCGGATCCGGCAAATCCGGGAAGTTCGCGTTTCCACGCGAGAAAGTAAATATCTATCAGGCGCTGGCATTAGCCGGTGATTTAGGCACTACGGTCGACCGGAGCAGGATCAGGATTCTACGGGTTACCAGTAAAGGAAACGAGATTAAGACATTTGACATACGAAGCAAAGATATAATAAACTCCGAATTTTATTATTTAGAGCCGGATGATGTTATCTTCCTTCAACCAATGAAAGAACAGTTTTTTGGCGTTTCAACATTTTGGGTGGCAGTATCGACGATAGTAACAACTTATTCTTTGGCCGTAATTATAGATAAGAGTTTTTTTAAATAAATAACCGGATTATCCATGCGAATCGGTTTAAATGACTTTTATAAATTATTGAATTTTAAGATGTTTATGAAAAATAAGACTCATATATTCATACTGGTTTTGATATTGTTATCACTATCATCGTGTTACAATTATAAAAACTTACAATTATTGCAGGATAAGAATGGCACATTACCTAAATATGAAAAATCCAGTTACGTGGATTATCGTATTCAGGTGAATGATGAACTTATTTACCGGCTTATTACATCCGACGAAACAACTTCGAAATTAATTGCTTCACAATCTTCATCGTCAGGTCAGGGTCAATTAACCTACCGCGTTTACACGGATGGCACGATAGATTTACCTTTTGTATCACATATCCCGGTTGCCGGGCTCACGTTGAGTGAAGCGACAAAAGTAATAGAGGAACATATCAGAAAACTGATACCGGATGCGATCATCAAATTAAGCATATCGAACAAAACATTTACAATATTCGGAGATTCAGGTTCCGGCATATTTCCGATTTACAAAGAGAAACTTACGATATTCCAGGCTCTTTCAATGTCGGGAGATTTTAATGAGACAAGCGATCGAAGACACATTCGGATCATTCGTGATACGGATAAAGGAACCCAGATACTGGATTTCGATATTCGTCCCAAGAGTATTATAGATTCGAAGTATTATTACATTTATCCAAACGATATTATTTACGTACAACGCGAATTTTCAAGTTTCTATAAAGTGAATAATTATTCCGCATTATTAGGAGTGGTTACTTTTTCATTATCATTATTATTTAGCGTTTTAAACTACGCTAAATAATTACAAAAAAGCAGTTTAATAAAAAATACAAACCTATACAATGGAACAAAATAATAATGATAAACCATTTAATGATGAAGAAGAATCGGGGTTTGATGTCATGGAGTGGGTATCCTATTTTCTTCATTACTGGTATTTATTTGTAATCGGAATTATTGTATCATTAGGGTTAGCTTATCTGAACAACAGATCGTGGTTGCCCAGTTTTCAATCAGCCGGCACGGTAATGATTGAAGAGAACAAGACAGGCTCCAACAGTTCGCAGGCTCTTATGCAAGGTTTCGGAGTTCAGTCGGGGTATAAGAATACCGTTAATCAGGTCATCATGCTCAAGTCAAATGACCTCATATCGAAAGTTGTGGATAGCCTTCCCTCTTTAAAGATAGACTATATTTCGAAAGGACCTTTTATAACACGAAATTTGTATAAAACCTCCCCTATTACCATTCAAACCGATTACATTTCACCGGAAGCCTATAATTTACTCTTTAAAATAAAGTTACGGTCAGATGGCACTTATACGATTACGGTAGACAAAAACAAACGATTGGCCGACCTTAAATTTGATGGACGTTACGGACAAGCCATACAAAACAATCTGTTTTTCCTGACGGTTAAGAACAACTATCAATACACGGGAAACACAGAACTTTATTTTCAGTTCCGCACGAAAGAAACATTGGTAGCTGACTTTGCTACCCGGCTTTCACTGGGGTTTGATGTTGAAGGATCATCCGTATTGAAAATATCGTTGGAGAGTGAAACTCCGGAACGCGATATAGATTTTATAAACAAATTATGCGAAACGTTTCTGGCCGACAACCTGGACCGAAAAAACGATGCCGCCAACAAAACAATTACATTTATTGACAACCAGCTGGGAGTAGTATCTAAATCGTTATCCGTTTCAGAGGGTGATATGACCAATTTCAGACAAACGAATAAAATTGTCGATGTTCCCAGTCATACCAGCGATCTGCTGGGTAAAGCCACTAAATTTGATGCCCAACAGTCCGAACTGAAATTACGTGAAACCTATTTGAATTATTTGGCCAAATATCTGAAAACGAATATGGCACAAGGTGCTATTATAGCTCCTACGAGTTTAGGTATAAACGAACCCATGTTACTATCTTTTGTTCAACAAATCAATGAATTATACATTCAACGATCAGAGACACCTGAATTAAATCCTTATTATGCTAAATACACCAAACAAATTGAGACTGCCAAGCTGGGAGTATTTGAAGTAATTAAAAGCTTAAGGGCATCGCTTGAAATTGAAAAAAATGATTTTTACAAACGGTTGGGAGTTGTAAATAAAGAAATTGAAGAACTTCCAAAAAAAGAACTGGAAATGATTGCCATCGAACGAAAGTATAAAATGGATGACAATTACTATACTTTCTTCCTGCAGAAAAGAGCCGAATCTCTGATTTTAAAAGCGTCGAATACTCCGGACAACAATATACTCGACAAGGCACGTATAATGTCAATTACGAATTCAGGAAAGAAGTCAAAAACAATTTTGATGTTCCTGCTTTTTGGAATTCTTATACCGGCAGTGATCGTTGTAGTTGTTGAGTTATTAAACAACACAATCCGATCGGTCAAGGACGTAGAGAAAAATTCGTCATTCCCATTAATAGGAGCAATACGTCACACGAAAAGTTCCGACCCGTTGATTGTATCCAAGAACCCACGTTCAGCCTTCACGGAGATGTTCCGCGTTATACGCACACGTATAGAGTTTATCGTTCAACGCAAGACCAATATCGTGATAATGAATACCTCAACGGAATCAGGTGATGGAAAAACATATTTTTCCATCAATTTAGCAGCGGTATACTCAATGGCCAGTAAAAAGACATTATTGGTAGATATGGATATTCGGAAACCCAGCGTAAATCAAAGGTTTAATATAATTCAGCCGACCGGGGTAACCAACTATTTAGCCGGTCAATGTACCCTTGATGAAATTATACTACACTTGCCAAAGGTTGATTTTGATATATTACCGGCAGGTTCAATTCCTCCTAACCCGGGTGAATTAATTCGATCGGACAAGTTGACTACCATGTTTGAAGAATTGCGAAAGAGGTATGAATTTATCATTGTGGACTCCAGCCCTATCGGAATGGTAACGGATGCTTATTCATTAGCACACCTGTCCGATGTAAATTTATTTATAGTTCGTAATGAAAAGACGAATAAGACATTCTTTAAGAAACTTTGCACCCAACTGAAGCAAGATGATCTGCCACATATTTATTCGGTTCTGAATGATGTAATAGACGATGGAAGCAGGTATTCAAAGTATAAAATTTACAAGTATGCTTACATGTACGGATATACTTACGGTTATACCTCAAGGAAGAAAAAAAGTGATATAGAAAAGAATTTTCATTATTATGAAGATGATACTGAAATCTAAATAATAAAAGGAAACAAACCTCAATACTACAATCAATTAATTTAATCAAAATGTTTTTATGAAAAAGGTAGCTCTTATTACTGGAATAACAGGCCAGGATGGCGCTTATTTAGCCGAATTACTCTTAAAGAAGGGGTATACTGTCCATGGTTTGAAACGCCGTTCGTCATTATTTAATACTGACCGTATTGACCATTTATATCAGGATCCACATGTTGATGATCGGAACTTGACGTTGCATTACGGTGATATGACAGATTCGATGAATCTAACCAGAATCATTCAGGAAACACAACCGGATGAAATCTATAACTTGGCAGCTATGAGCCATGTAAAAGTAAGTTTCGATACACCTGAATATACAGCCAATGCAGATGGTATAGGAACTTTAAGGTTACTTGAAGCAGTGCGTTTGCTCAACTTATCCCATAAAACAAGAATATATCAGGCTTCAACTTCCGAATTATATGGATTAGTGCAGGAAGTTCCTCAAAAAGAGACAACACCGTTTTATCCACGATCACCTTATGCTGTCGCTAAAATGTACGCCTACTGGATTACGGTAAATTATCGGGAAGCATACGGAATACATGCAAGCAACGGAATACTCTTTAATCATGAATCCCCGTTACGTGGTGAAACATTTGTGACACGTAAAATTACCCGTGCAGCTTCCCGCATTGCAATGGGAATGCAAACAAAATTATTTCTAGGGAATCTGTCATCAAAACGTGACTGGGGTCATGCAAAAGACTATGTTCGTGCCATGTACCTGATTTTGCAACAAGAAACCCCCAGTGATTATGTGATTGCAACTGGTATCACGACAGAAGTTAGAGAGTTTGTCCGTATGGCATTTGCCGAGATAGGTCTTCACATTGCTTTTAAAGGAGAAGGTATTGAAGAAAAGGGTTATATCGACTGTATAGACGAAGCGAAATTTACGGAACGGGTAGGTGTTGATTTTCTGGAGAATATCCGGGCGATTAAAGAACCAATCGTTGAAGTTGATGCTAACTATTTCCGTCCTACAGAAGTCGATTTATTGATCGGAGATGCCACAAAATCACGGACTAAATTAAACTGGATTCCTGAATATGATTTGAAAGCATTAGTAGAAGACATGATGCGTTCGGATGTAAAACTCATGAAAAAAGAAACCTATCTAAAAGACGGTGGATTCAGGGTTTTAAATTATTTCGAATAATCAAGATCAATATTATCATGAACAAAAATTCTAAAATATACATTGCCGGTCATAAAGGGATGGTCGGTTCGGCAATAAAAAGAAATCTCGAAGCAAAGGGATTCACAAATTTTGTAACCCGTTCGAAGGACGAACTGAATTTGCTGAACGAACAAGATGTTGCTGCGTTCTTTGAGCAGGAAAAACCGGAAGTGGTCGTGTTAGCGGCGGCCAAAGTAGGCGGTATCATAGCAAATATGACTTACCGGGGCCAGTTTATTTATGAAAACCTAATGATTCAGAATCATGTGATTCATCAGAGTTATTTGCACGGAGTAAAAAAGCTGTTATTTCTCGGATCATCGTGTATTTATCCGCGAATGGCAGAACAACCCATGCACGAAGATGCCTTACTTACAGGTCTATTAGAGACAACAAATGAACCTTATGCCATTGCTAAGATTGCCGGCATCAAGATGTGTGAAGCATATCACGCTCAATATGGTTGCAATTTTATTTCTATTATGCCCACGAATTTATACGGACAAAATGACAACTATGATCTTGAAAAATCACATGTATTGCCAGCTTTGATTCGGAAAATGTATCTGGGAAAATGTTTAATGGAAAGTGATTGGAGTGGTTTACGTGCCGATTTAAACAAACGATCTGTTGAAGGTGTTAACGGGTCATTCAGTGATGATGTGATCCTACAGATCCTTAAAAAATATGGCATAACAAAATCAAACGGTGAAGTGTCCATCACCTTATGGGGTACAGGTTCTCCTTTGCGTGAATTTCTTCATGTAGATGACATGGCAGATTCCAGTGTATTCCTCTTATTGAATTATGATGCACCGGACACAACACCATCCCATGTGAATGCCGGATGCGGGGAAGATCTCAGCATTAAAGATTTATCCGAAATAGTCCAGAAAGCAGTTGGTTACAAGGGAAAAGTGATTTGGGACAGCAGTAAGCCGGATGGGACACCCCGTAAACTTATGGATGTTTCAAAACTAAAAAGTTTAGGTTGGGAACCTAAAATTGCCTTAGAAGATGGTATTAAAAGAGTAGTCAGCGTCTATGTAAATGAATAGTGTCTTACAAGAGAAGCTGAATATGTTTAATTTTTGCAATTAAGACACACAAAACCGTTTACTATATCAATGAATAAGAATACTTTACATAGCCAGGGGTTAAAACTTTGGCTATGTAAAGTTAACTTTTATAGAGCAATAAATAGCTTATTCTAAAACCTGATATTATAGGATAGATTGCAAAAAACGGATTGCATTTTCAATCCATTATAGAGCAGGACTTGGTTGCTGCCATGTCTAAATGAAGTAAATTCTTACAGGCACAAAATATGAAATGTCAAGTAGTGTATTGTAAAAGTTCAATAACAAGTCAATTGAGATCTGGTAGAAACACATACATTATACGAATGAAAGTGTTCCGATTTAAACATTGATCACCAAGTTCATAGTTAAATAGTCAACAAACAGACCTACCAATTATTCCTCTAATATAACATTAACAAATCATTTATATGACCGCAATAGAAACTGTTGGTTTTCTAGCCTCACTAACTTCGGTTTTAAATCAATTTCCGCAAGCAATAAAAGTTGTTCAAACAAAAGACACACATAGTATTTCTTTGGTTATGTATTGCATCGTCGTAGTTTGTATATCACTCTGGCTGGTGTATGGTATATTATTAAAAGATAGTCCGCTTATCTGGGCGAATGCATTATCTTTATTTCCAATTGTCTATATTTTTATAATGAAGGTCAGAAACACTATTATTGGAAAAGACAAATTATCCATTTAAATTAAATGATTACACTCTAAAGTCAAACCGTTCCGTACGTATTCTTTCATAAACATCTCTATCGTAACTGTATAAACGGGCCGGTTTGTGTGAAACTCCTGACTGTCTTTCATCCAACGGAATTAAGTATGGCATTTTACCCACTTTCCTCCGATAATTACGTTTATCATAAGTTGTATTGAAAATAGCCTCATACAGTTTTTGCATTTGTGTTAAGGTAAATTTTTCAGGTAACAATTCAAAGACCAAAGGTTCATGAATTAAATCATAACGCAATTTTTTAAATGCCTCGTCAAATATCTCATTGTGGTCGAACATTAATTCTTTAATTTCATAAGCATTCACCCATTTCGCATCATCGATTAACATACTGTTATCCACATCACTCACATTAAGTAGAGAATAGAATCCTACCGTTACCACCCTGTCATCAGCAATACGAGGCCGAACCCACTCATAATCCTGAATACGTCTTTTTAATCTATCAGGATCACTAAACACCATGAATTGTTTTACATAGATATTCTCAAGTCCGGTTTGTTCTTTTAAAATACGGGCAGCAGTACTATCAATCGTTTCTGTCCTTTTTACGTGATTACCAGGCAGTTTCCACATTAAATAGATTTCTTCACCTGCCGGAATAAACTCACGCCGAACCAAGACTTTCAATTTATCTTCGTCGTACCCAAAGATTGCACAATCGACGGATAATGTAGGCAAGAACTCATTTAAAAAAGCTTCATGATTTATTGAATTGGGGCTTGAAGTCATTGCAACTATAATTTATTATATAAAAATTAAAATATGAAATATTTTTTTAGACAGATTCAACATTTAGAATATTTATCCAGCTATTATTTGGAAGTTAATAGATTGAATATTAAATTTGCGCACACAAAGATATTGTATTATTGACACTAAAAATTAATTTTTTAAACATTTTAATCATGAAAAAGTTTTTTTATCATAACCTACTTGTTTTATGTATATTATGTCTCGCGAATATCAATATTAGTTTAGCTGCAAACAAGAATGACAGCAAAAATAAATTTTTCGAGATAAAGGATCAATATATAATAGCTCCAACAGGAGAAAATTTTCATATTAAAGGGACAAATTTAGGAAATTGGTTAAACCCTGAAGGTTATATGTTTCTTTTTGAAAATGTCAATTCATATCGGCTTATTGACCAGGCTTTAAAAGAACTTGTCGGAGCAGACCGCACCAATAGCTTTTGGCATCAATTTCAGGATCAATATATCACACAGAATGACATTCAATATATCAAAAAAACGGGAATGAACTCTATTCGTATTCCATTCCATTATAAACTGTTTACAAACGAAGATTACATGGGTTCTAATAATTCAAACAGAGGGTTTGAATTATTGGACAAGGTGATAGGTTGGTGTAAAAAGGAGGGAATCTACGTGATTTTAGATATGCATGATGCACCCGGAGGACAAACAGGTGATAACATAGATGACAGTTATGGCTATCCATGGTTGTTTGAAAACGAAAATGACCAAGCATTGTATTGCAGTATTTGGGGAAGAATAGCAAAACATTATGCCAAAGAAACGACTATTATCGGTTATGATTTATTGAATGAGCCTATTGCTCATTATTTCAGCAATAAAGAAGAACTAAATAAACAGCTTGAAATAGTGTATAAAAAGGCTGTTTCATCTATTCGTAAATATGACAGGAACCACCTTGTTATGTTGGGAGGTGCACAGTGGGATGGAAATTTTACTGTATTTTCCGATTGGCATTTCGATAAAAAAATGATGTACACGTGCCATCGGTATTGGTGTGATACTCTCCAATCAAGTATTCAGGATCTTATTGACTTTCGCAATAAAGTAAACCTTCCTATTTACATGGGCGAAACAGGTGAAAATACGAATGAGTGGGTTTGCTCTTTTCGCAATTTGCTGGATAAGAATAATATCGGTTGGCATTTCTGGCCTTACAAGAAATTAGAGAACACAAGTGGTATTATGAAAATTAAAGCACCTACAAAATGGAAGTTAGTAGTTGATTATACTAAAAAAGACAGAACTGGATTTGATAAAATCAGAACCGCACGCCCATCTCAAACTGAAGTATTAGATGCAATGAATGAATTTATAAATAATATGAAATATGAAAATTGTATAAGCAATGATAGTTATATAAAAGCATTAGGAATGAAGCCTTAATATCACCTTAAAACAATCTATATATTAAAGCTCTATCAACGAACATGTTGATAGAGCTTTTGTTTTTTATAAAGTTAAATATCATGCTTAGTGTAAAATAAACACACTAATTGTTTGGATTTATAAATAATCAACTATATATTTGCAGCGTTAAAGTTATTGTATTTATGACACTTTAAATAAACAAAGACCTTAAACAACAAAACAAATTATATTAATATATTGTTTTTCAAACATCTACGGCCAAAGTAGTTTTGACTTACAATTTATGAATATGATAGTTTTTCTGATTTTATCGTGAAACAATCAAATACTACTTGTATGAAAAAATTATTACTCTTTCCACTTATCTGCTTTTTTGGATTAAATTCTTTTGGACAAAACATTTCTACTCCAGAGTACAAAGCAGATTCTGTAATCCGAATAATGACTCTTGACGAAAAGATTGGGCAACTGAACCAATATACAAGCGATTGGGAAGCGACAGGCAAGATTACACCAGACGGAGCCAAAGCAACTCAGATACGCGAGGGTAGAGTTGGCTCTATGCTCAATGTAACTGGTGTGGATAAAACAAGAGAACTTCAAGAAATAGCTCTTCAATCACGTTTAAAAATTCCTTTGATTTTTGGACAAGATGTCATTCACGGTTTCCGTACTACCTTCCCAATTCCATTAGCAGAAACAGCGTCCTGGGATTTATCATTAATGGAGAGATCGGCACGAATTGCTGCAACAGAAGCCGCTGCGTATGGAATTCACTGGACATTTGCTCCTATGGTTGATATTTCCCGTGATCCAAGATGGGGTAGAGTCATGGAAGGTGCCGGCGAAGATACCTATCTGGGATCTTTGGTAGCAAAAGCCAGAGTACGAGGGTTTCAAGGGAATGGGCTTGGGAATGTAGATGCAGTAATGGCTTGTGCGAAACACTTTGCAGCTTATGGTGCTGCAGTTGGGGGAAGAGATTACAACTCAGTTGATATGAGCCTGAGGCAATTGAATGAAACATATCTGCCGCCATTCAAAGCCGCTGTTGAAGCTAATGTAGCTACATTAATGAATTCGTTTAACGATATAAATGGAATTCCGGCCACAGGTAATAAATATATTCTTAGAACTATTTTAAAGAATCAATGGAACTTTCAAGGTTTTGTGGTAAGTGACTGGGGCAGCATTGGAGAAATGATTACACATGGTTACGCTAAAAACAGTTACGATGCAGCCATGAAAGCAATTATCGCAGGATCTGACATGGATATGGAAAGCCGGTGTTATCGAGATAATCTAAAGCAATTAGTTCTAGATGGTAAGGTTGATATTTCAATCATTAATGAAGCTGTAAAAAGGATTCTCGTAAAAAAGTTTGAACTTGGGTTATTTGATGATCCCTTCCGTTTTTGCAATTCAGAAAGAGAAAAAGAACAAACAAATAACCTTGAAAACAGAAAATTTGCGCGCGAAATAGGTGCTAAGAGTATCGTATTACTTAAAAATGAGACTCAATCAAATGGTAAGACGTTATTACCGCTATCAAAACAAACCAGAAAAATAGCTTTAATCGGACCTTTATTCAAAACAACAATTTCAAATCACGGATTTTGGTCAATATCATTTCCCGATGATTCAACAAGAATAATTTCACAATACCAAGGCATAAAAAATCAAGTAAATAAAAATACTACAATAGTTTATTCAAAAGGCTGTAATATAAACGATAGTGATACGACAGGTTTTGCAGATGCTGTAAATGCAGCCAAAAGCGCTGATGTAGTAATAGCATCATTGGGTGAAGCACCAACTATGAGTGGCGAAGCAAAAAGCAGGAGCAACCTTCAACTTCCGGGAGTACAAGAAGAATTGCTAAAAGAGATTTACAAAACAGGTAAACCAATAATTCTTTTAATTAACAGCGGTCGCCCTTTAATTTTCAATTGGGCAGCTGATAATATTCCTTCAATCCTATACACCTGGTGGTTGGGTACAGAAGCAGGAAATTCAATAGCAGATGTAATTTTTGGAAACTATAATCCTGCAGGTAAATTACCAATTTCGTTTCCAAGAAGTGAAGGACAAATTCCAATTTACTACAATCATTATAGCACCGGACGACCTGCAAAAGATGAAAACGATAAGAATTATGTTTCCGCCTATATTGATCTACAAAATAGCCCACGTTACCCATTTGGTTATGGTTTAAGTTATACAAATTTTACGATCAGCAATTTATCATTATCAAGCCATGAATTATCAATAAAAGGAGGAGAGCTTTCAGCAACCGTTGAAGTTCAAAACACCGGAAATTATGACGGCGAAGAAGTTGTACAGTTGTACATTCATGATTTGTTTGGTTGCGTGGTAAGACCCGTAAAGGAGTTAAAAGGTTTTCAGAAGATATTTTTGAAAAAAGGAGAGAAAAAAACAGTTCGATTTAAAATCAACCCTGAGAATTTAAAATTTTATAATGATCAGAATCAGTTTATAAATGAAACCGGTGATTATGAAATATTTATTGGTGATTCATCGAATACTGACTTAAAAAGCAACTTCGAATTAACACTATAAAATGGAATCATTAAATTTCAATTACTTATGACGAATTCTACATAATCTAAGATTCTAAAAGAACCATCGTAATTTATCAATTTATTTAAATTATTCTCTAATCATTAAATTAAATTTATGAAAAAAAAACCACAACAAAGATGTAAATGTCATGATTTACATCTAAACAAACTATTCATTAGTTTGATTAGTACAGTTATTTTTCTGATAATTGGTACTTTATCAGTTTCAGCAGAAAATCATCCCGTCAAAGGGACGGTAATTGATGAGAAAACCAACAGTACATTAATTGGAGTAAGTGTAATTGTAGAAGGGACCACAGTAGGTACAGTCACTGATATGAATGGTAATTTTACAATAAATGTTCCTTCAGAAAGTTCAATTCTTAAATTTTCGTATATTGGTTATACCTCACAAAAAGTAAAATTGAACGGACAATCTGAACTTAAGGTTACTTTGTCTGAAAACTTAAAAAACTTAGACGAAGTAATAGTTGTTGGTTACGGCACTCAGAAAAAAAGTGTTGTAACAGCCGCTATTTCAAGAGTTTCTTCTGATGATATTGTCAGGGTTGCCCCAATGCGTATTGAGGATGCTTTGAAAGGTACTACTTCGGGGGTTACGGTTACAGCATCTTCCGGACAACCCGGAGCAGGTTCACAAGTTCGTATTCGCGGTATTGGTACAACTAATAATTCTGATCCGCTATATGTTGTAGATGGCATGCCAATTAGTGGTGGTATTGATTATTTGAATCCAAGGGATATCCAATCAATTGAGGTATTGAAAGATGCAGCTTCAGGTGCAATTTATGGTGCACGTGCAGCAAATGGAGTAATTCTAGTGACTACTAAAAGCGGTAAATCTCAAAAAATGAGTGTAACTTATGACTTTTCTTATGGCGTTCAGAGTCCATGGAAACATCGTTCGGTATTGAATGCAGCACAGTATGCTGTCATGATGAATGAAGCCTCTGTAGATGCAGGAAAGGGAGTTCTTTATGCAGATCCATATTCATTGGGTAAAGGTACTGACTGGCAAAGTGAGGTATTTAACAACAATGCACCAAAACAACAGCATCAAATAAGCATCAGTGGAAGTAATGATAAAATAAATTATTATTTATCAGCCGGATATTATAGTCAGGATGGTATTGTTGGAGGAAATTTTGACCGGTCAAATTATGAACGGTACACCATAAGGTCGAACACAAGCTACGAATTGCTTGATACAAAAGAACGTAATTTCCTCAATCATTTTGTTTTCAATCAAAACGTTTCTTATGCTTCCATCAAATCAAGAGGTATAAGCACCAACTCAGAATACGGCTCACCACTTGGAAGCGCTATGGTTTTTTCGCCACTGCTAGATCCTTATGCCGATACACCCAGCGAAATAGCGGCTGTAAATAAAAAAATGGCAGATGTGAATGGAGTTCCTGTACGTGATAGCCGAACCGGTACTTTACTTAATATTGCCGGTGATAATTATAATGAAATCACAAATCCAATTGGACAGCTTTCTCTCCCAAATGATATTAACACATCGAATAAATTTGTTGCTAACTTTTCGGCTGAATTAACCTTATGGGACAACCTAAAGTTTAAATCATCGTTTGGCAACGACTTGTCTTTCTGGGAAACAAACGGATACAATGTTGTGTATTATCTCGGTAAGTCTAACAACAATAGCCGGAGTTCTGTTCATTCAACAATGAATAGACAGTGGTTATGGCAACTGGAAAACACACTTTCGTACGATAAAAAAATATACAAACATAGTTTTAACATAGTACTCGGCCAATCGGCCCAAAAACAAACCGGCCGATATTTATCGGGAACACGTTATTTGATGGTAGCAGAAGATCCATCCAAAGCAAATATTGATTTTGCTACTGGTACGGCTGCGGGAGACCAGTTAGTGAGCGGTAGTGCTCAGGATCCAAGTACCTTGGCCTCCTATTTTGGACGTATCAGTTACAATTTTGATGAACGCTACATGCTTCAGGCGACCGTTCGTCAGGATGGGTCATCAAACTTCGGTTCGAACAATAAATGGGCTACATTCCCGTCATTCTCTCTTGGATGGAATCTGACTAACGAGTCGTTTATCCAAAATAGCAAGCCCGAATGGTTATCAAGCACTAAAATTCGTGCTTCGTGGGGGAAAAACGGTAATCAAAGTATTACACCGTTTAGTTATGTACCTTTAACTAATCAAGGCAATAACTACGATTTTGGCCAAGGAGAGTCGGCTGTAATTGTGAATGGAGTTAAACCGAGCGGGACTCCTAACCCTGATTTGAAATGGGAAGAATCTGTACAAACTGACTTTGGAATAGATTTTGGTTTTCTTAATAACTCATTGCTATTTACAGCAGATTATTATTCAAAAACCACTAATGGGATGTTGATAACTGAGCCTATTCCATCTTATATAGGAGAGTCAAAACCTCTTGGAAATGTAGGTACAATGTCAAACAAAGGAGTAGAACTTGAAGCCAGCTATCGGTTTAAAGTGTCCGGTTTTAATTTCAGTGTTGGAGCTAATGCTTCCTATCTATACAATAGATTGACCGACCTTGGTAACGAGACCGGATATGGAAATCTGGACACTTATGCTAATGCAGGAACTATATCAAGAGCTCAAAACGGTTATACCTATCCGTTCTTCTATGGAAAAAAGACAAACGGTATTTTCCAGAACTGGGCTGAGATAAATGCTTATAAAAACAAACAAGGAGGTTTGATACAACCTTCTGCGCAACCAGGTGATGTTCGGTTTGTTGATGTTAATGGCGATGGTAAAATTGATGATGGCGACCGTACTATGATTGGAAAAGGAATGCCGGACTGGACTTACGGATTCAATCTGAACGTAAATTATAAAAACTTTGACCTGAGTATGGTTTTTCAGGGAACTATTGGTAATCAGATTTACGACGCCACCAGACGAACCGACCTGCCATCAATAAACCTGCCTTCGTATATGTGGGGAAGATGGACTGGTGAAGGGACTTCAAACAGCATACCTCGTTTTTCGTGGGCCGACAATAATGGTAACTGGTTGTCATCTGATCTTTTTGTAAAAAATGGTGATTACTTACGTTTAAGAAACATCCAGTTAGGATATACATTGCCTCAGAGAATTACTAAAAAAGTATTGATCAGTAGTTTGCGATTGTATGTAAGTGCCGAGAATCTGTTAACTTTCACAAAATATGAAGGTTTTGATCCTGAAATATCAGCTGGGGGGACCTCAATCGGTATCGACCGAGGTATTTACCCACAGGCGAGAACATATACCTTTGGACTGAATTTGAAGTTTTAATTTTAAATAATACAGAAAATGAAGAAATTAATAATTCTAAGTAGTATAGTTATATCTGCTTTAAGTTTGAATTCTTGTACGGATAATTTTTTAACAGTACAGTCGGCAAGTAAATTATTGGCTGATGGAACTTATTACAATACGAAAGCGCATTTGACTGAAGCGCTTGTTGCTGCTTACGATCCATTGAAATGGTTCGACTATTCTTTTGGCCAGTATGAGAGTCTGCCTTTTGTGTCAGATGTGATGAGCGACGATGTGATGACAGGCGGTAGCGATCAGAATGACTGTTTATATTTGCATAAAATGAGTAATTACAGTGCTCTTCCAACATCTGTGTGTAGTAATTCGTGGACCATTTGTTATTCAGGAGTAAACCGTTCGAACATCGTATTACAGTTTATTAACAATGCAGCTGATATGACAGATGCTGAAAAAGCTGAATATAAAGCTGAAGCAACTGTTCTTCGTTCGTTCTTTTACAAGGTCTTATGGAAATACTGGGGAAATATACCTTATTACGAAAAGAATTTAACTTCCCCGTACCTTTGCCAGCAGAGTAATCACGATCAGGTGTATGGAAAAATTGCTGCTGCTCTGGAAACAATTATAGATCAAAAAGTTTTACCAGTTAAGTCTGCTTCGGGTTCGGAAGGACATGTTACTCAAGCTATGGCAGAAATGCTTTATGCTGAAGTAGTTATGTATCAAAATGACAATACCCGTTATTCCAAGGCATTAGGTTATATGAAAGATATTATTGGTTCTACCAAATATTCTTTAGTTAACGATTATGCTTCTATGTGGGAATCTACCGGAGAGTGGGGTACTGAATCGATTTTTGAAATCAATTATACAGCAAAAAACGGTGCACATGACTGGGGTTCGGCAATTGCTACCGGAGGTTCAGTGTATCCTAAACTTATAGGCATTAATAGTCTGAACGGAAGTCCTGACTATGTTGGAGGCTGGGGATTTGAACCTGTATGTAAAAGCGCTTACACTATGTTCGACGCAACAGACAAACGTCGTGATGCCAGCATTTTGAATTTTGCAACTTATGCAACTGTTACAGGAGCAAGTTATGCACCACGTTACGAAGATACCGGTTATTTTATGAGAAAATATCTTCCACGCGTAGGAGGAAATGCAGGTTATACTGCAAGTGCCGATATGAATTATAATAATAATATCCGTGTGTATCGTTATGCAGAAACTTTATTAAATGCAGCAGAACTTACTTTAGCTACTAACGGAGGTGCTGATGCAGGCGGTCAGGCACAGGGTTATTTAAATACAGTTCGTTCGCGTGCCGGACTTGCAACGATACCAGTTAGCATTGACAATATTATGAATGAACGTCATTTAGAATTTGTGGGTGAAGGAAAACGTTATTGGGATTTGATACGAAGTGGAAAAGCATCCACAGTACTTGTACCAGGTTCCGCATTAAACCGTACGGTTGGATGGTCTGTAAGCAAGAAATATCTTCCTTTACCACAAAGTGATGTTGACTCAGGACAAGGGACATTAACTCAAAACAATTATTAAACTAATAAAGAATACGAGATCATGAATAAATTAATGATAAAGATAATTTGTACCATACTACTTCCGTTTGCTATAATGGCATGTACAGAAGCAAATTATGGAGATGAAAGTTTGACCCGCATAACCAAAAGTGATTTGGATCCATCATTTACGGTAGTATCAGTATCAGCTAATAAATATAAACTTACTCCTACTAATAATAAAAATGTCTTATTATCAGAATTGGATTTAGGAATTGGCAGTTTTACCAGTTTTAATACAGGTGATACTCTCTTTATACCTGATGCAGGAATTTATAACATAAGGCGTTTTGTTGTAGGAGCAGGTGGTATTTCCAGCGACACTATTTCAAAAACTATTACTGTTGCAACTTCTGATCCTGTCAAAGGAAATTTAGTTGTGGGGGGTAAATTTACTACTCCTGCTGATGTAGCTAAATGGGCCATAGGTGGTTCAGGTAGTGGAGCAGGAGTATGGACTTTTACTCCTGGCACTACTATTTCTGGTATTACTACTCCTGGAAAAGCTACTTTGACAGCAGGTGGTTATGCCGGAAATGGTATATATCAGGCGATTAATATTACAGGAGGATTCCAATATAAAATCGATATGCTAGTAAGCTCAACCACAGGTCTTTCTGATAGCTGGTTTGAAGTATATTGTGATTACACGAATCCGACAACAGTAACAGGAGATTACTCAGCAGGTGGAACAATTTACAGTATAAATACTTGGAACGGAAGTGGTAAAACTCCATTCTCCGGGAAGATATCAATCGTGGGAACTCCAACAAAAATGAATGGTGTATTTACTGCAACTACAACAGGAACCGTTTATTTGGTAATCCGTGGAGGTGGTAATAATATGCAAGCAGGAGTTTCAGTTACTAATGTTGAATTCAGAAGGATGTAACAATAATTTTCTTTAAACCGTAACAGCCGGAAAAAATAGTCCGGCTGTTATAAATTTTATTTATTATATATTTAATTGAGGTTACTTCTATTTTTAAAATTTTAACAATAAAATAATAGTAGTCTATTTTAAAAATAAATTTAAAAGGGTATCTGATCATCTTCCGTAAAATAATAATTCAACTGCAATTGATAAAATTTCCTTCAAATCTTATTGCGTTTGTTGAAATATTTAAAACCGGGCATTATTGTAATTGCTATTTGTTTGCTGTTAGCTATAGCCTCATGGCTTATAATTAACAACGAATATAAGGCTTAATTGTAAGAAGAAGCATAAACTATTTTTGTACAAAAATTATAGTACGGGTAATGATCAGATACTCCATTTAAACTATTATTTAGCTTGATCTATTCACGCTATAAAGCTAGTAAAAAGCCAATAAAAGCCATTCAAATGAAATTAACAACACTCTCAAAATTGTTTTTGTTTCTCCTGATTCTCTCTTCAGGCATGCACCTTCAGGCTCAATCGCTATTGGACAAAAGAATTAATGATCTTGTGAATGCCATGACACCTCAGGAAAAAATTAATCAACTTATTAATAGTAGCTTTGGAGGAACTCCTGCCAATACTCGTTTAGGTATCCCCGGTTTTTTCATGGACGATGGGCCTCATGGGGTGCGATTTGCAGCTGATGGCAGGAACGGACGTACAGCTACCGCATTTCCGACAGGCATTGCTATGGCATCTACCTGGGATCAGGATATAGCAACAAAAGTAGGAGAAGCCATGGGTGTTGAATTTTGGGCATTTAACAGGAACGAACAATTAGGACCATGTATTGATCTTTGCAGGGATCCAAGGGGTGGACGTTCGGCAGAAAGCGGAGGTGAAGATTCCTATTTGGCGGGGAACATTGGAAAATCAGTAGCGATAGGGATACAAAGAAGTCCGATCGTTGCTACTGTCAAACATTTTATGGGTGAAAGCAAACAATCGGATCGGATGAATATGAACGTGATTGCCACAGATCGATGGTTAATGGATTTTTCAGGGTATAATTTCAGGACTGTTGTTCAGGAAGCAGGAGTTATGAGTGTCATGGGAGCCTATAATCTAATTAACGGGGATAAATGTTGTGAAAGCACCGCCTTGCTGAATACGAACTTAAGACAACGTTGGGGTTATCCTTTCTACGTAGTATCGGACTGGGGTGCTATTGTAAATTCTCAGAAAGCATTAAAAGCCGGGACTGACGTTTGTATGGGGGCGACAAATTATGCCACTGATTTGCCTGGATTAGTTGCCAGTGGTGGTGTGACGAATACTGATTTAGATACATCTGTAAAACGAATTTTAAGAACAAAGATATTATCAGGCATGATGGATTATTTTCCGGTCGGGAATGCCGGTTATGCTAAAACTGCCAATATTAATGCCACGAACAAACTGGCAGCCCAAAAATCGATCATCTTACTCAAAAATGATAAAAAAACTGATGGGACACCGATTCTTCCATTGAGAAAGACTGGAATCAAAATAGCATTAATCGGGCCAAATGCAACCGGAGCTAACTTAAACTGTTATGGTAGCAGCGAAACGTTTCCACCCTATGCTGTCAGTGTTAAAGACGGATTAGAAGCCAAAATAGGAGCAACGAATGTAAACTATTCAATTGGATGTGATGTGAATTCCGGTGATCAGACTGGATTTATTGCTGCTTTGGCAGCCGCTACCACGGCCGATGTTGTTGTTTTTGCAGGAGGACTGGATGCCACACAGGAAGGTGAAGGATATAATACAGGAGCTGATCGTAATACCGGTTCGATAGTTTTGCCAGGACAGCAACAGTTACTCATCCAAAAATTGGCAGCGGTGAATCCTAATATTGTCGTTGTGATTCAAAGTGGCGGCGTTTGTGGGATTGATTATTGTTTACCCTATATCAAAGGGCTTATTTATTCCTTTTATACAGCTCAGGAAGCTGGGACAGCCATTGCCGATGTGATTTTTGGAGATTATAACCCGGCAGGACGTATGCCTGTAACGATGCCGAAAAAAGACAGCGATCTACCCTCATGGGACGAAAACAACTTTCGAATGTTCACCAATAATATGGATGGTGGTTATCGTTGGTTTGATGAAAAAAATATCACACCCGAATTTGCTTTTGGATTTGGATTAAGTTATACCACTTTTACGTATAGCAATTTATCAGTTTCATCTGCATCAGTTGCCGGACAACCCATTACTGTTTCTGCTGATATTACCAACACAGGAAGTCTGACAGGAGAGGAAGTAGCTCAATTGTATATCAGTTGTCCGTCCTCGACAGATGTATGGATGCCTAAGAAGCAACTCAAAGGGTTTAAGCGTATAGCACTACAAGCCGGTGAAACTCAAACTGTGACTTTCCAACTGACAGCTGAAGACTTTTATTATTGGAATGGAACGCAATACCAAGCACAATCAGGAAATTTCACTTTAAGAGTAGGTGGTTCATCAGATAATCTTCCTCTGACAAAAGTTATTACATTGACTGATGGCGAACAAAGACCTGATTTGAAAATCACCCAAATATACACCATGCCACGATATCCATTGCAAGGTCAACAAGTTAGCTTTTATGCTTTAGTGAAAAACCAGGGAAACACAGCCAATATTCCCATTTCACCTTTTAAAATTGATTATAAAATAAGTGGGGTAAAGGTGGCAAGTTCTGACAATATAACCACAGCAATTGCTCCAGGTCAAGTTCAGTTAATAGCTTCAACAGAAATATGGACATGTGATCAGATTGGGAAGACTACTTTATCGGGTGAACTTGCATTCAATCAGGGTTCTTCACAGGAATGGGATGTTACTAATAACATATTTTCAAGATCATACGAAGTTTTTGATCCTTTATTAGATCCAAAGATATCAGACCTTGCCTATCTGAAACCCGTGACTGTTTCATCAACAACTGGTTCTTCAATGGGTTCTTCAATCGTTGATGGTGCATTAACTTCCGGTTGGCAATCCGGCAATACAGATAATGAACATGTAACAATTGACTTGCAAGCGAAAACGGAACTTCAGAGAGTTACTATTTACTGGAAAAGTAATTATGCTAAAACATATAAAATTGAAAGTTCATTAGATGGTTCAACCTGGACACTTTTAGAAAATATAACTGCAGGTTCTGGAGGAACCGAATCATATTCGATTGATTCCGCACTAGGACGCTATATTCGTGTTACTTGTTTACAAAGAGTCCCTGTTAACAGTGTTTTAAATGGTTTTTCAATCTATGAAGTGGTGGTGAATGGTAATATTTTGGAAAGTTTACCAGACATAAAGGTAGCACCTGTAGAATCACAACTTTACCTTCCATATGCCAAAACGGTTTTGGATGGAACACTTTCCGGAGGAGCTATAGTAAAAGAAAATTTATTGTATCAATGGAGTTTGGTTTCCGGTCCAACAGATGCAGTCATTGTTGATCCAACATCCCCATTGACTCTGGTTAAATTTAAGGCAGTGGGAACCTATGTTTTCCAATTAACAGGAACTAATGATACAGGATCAAACTCAACACAAATAACAATAAATGTTTTAACTCCTGGTGCAAGTTCCGATTTAGCTTTAATGAAACCTACCAATTGTTCTGGTATCGAATCAGGTATTTACAGTGCTGATATGGCTGTTGATGGAAATTCGACCACCCGATGGTCTTCTGCATTCCAGAATAACCAATGGTGGCAAGTTGATCTTCAACATCAGGTAGTACCTAACTTAATTAATATTACTTGGGAAGCAGCATATGATAAAGTATTTAATATCCAGATATCTGCTGATAACGTAAACTGGTTTCCGCTCTATTCTAACAGTGCCTTTACAGGTGGTGTGAGCTCCATAACAAATGGTAATTTTCTTTCAGGTCGTTATTTAAAAGTAAATTGCGTTCAAAGAGTAACAACATATGGCTCCTCTTTTTATTCATTTAACCTAAGCGGTTCATTTATAACATCAACAAATAACGTACCTGTGGCGAATGCCGGTAACAGTTCATTAACAGCAGGAGATGCTGGTTTTTTGAACGGAAACTTGAGTTCAGATGCCGATAATGACCCATTGGTTTATAAGTGGGTACAACTGGCAGGACCATCGACTTCGAATATTCTTAATCCTACTGCAGCATTAACTCAGGTGACTGCATTAAAACGAGGCAATTACTATTTTAAGCTAACAGTTGATGATGGGAAAGATGTTGATTTCGATGTATTGAAAGTAGTCTGTAATCCAAATACGAAAGTAAATGAAGTTTCAGATAATGGAATAATCATCTATCCAAATCCTGTTCATGATTCATTCTATATTAAAAATGAAGGAAATCAAGTTATGGATAAAGTCCAATTATTCGATATGAACGGAAGACTCATTAAGATTATTCCGGTAAATTCAAATAGGGTATCATTAAGCGGTGTTTCGCAAGGGAATTATTGTATTGGATTATTATCCCACGGGAAAATATGTAAAGTTGTTCATATTATAAAAAAGTGATCGTTTGATGATATTTCAGAATCTATAAATTGTTATTCACTACATCGATAAAAAATGTTTTAGCATTAGGCTTATATGATCTGATAGTTGATGGGAACAGGGGTATAAAAACATGTAAACGGATTAAATTAATTCATAATGTTTGATTTTCCCCTAAATATTGGATTATATTTAAATGAGGTAACTGATCATCTCACGTAAAATAATATTCGTCTGTAATTAATGAAATTTCTATCAAATTTTATAATACTTGCTGAGATATTTAAGACAGATCATTATTCCAATTGTCATTTGATTGCGGCAAGCAATAGTCTCGTAGCTTATAATACTCAATCTAATATTAAATTTAGTATTGAAAGAAAATGCGTATAAACTTCCTTCGTACAAAAAAATATAGCACGGATAATGATCGGATGTCCTATTTAAATTATTTAGAAGTATGTGAGGATATTATTCATCATTCATTATAAGGGTTCTCAAAAGCTGAAATTTAGGATCTTCATTCAGGGAGTTTATTTAGTTTTTTAAAGTTGTTGATTGCTCTTGCTTTTAGTTTCGCTTTTTAAGCACTCTTTTTTTTATATATTGCACCAAATTTTCATTATTTATTTATCATCTAATACTTATATAAAATGTCATTGAAGAATATACTATGTGTTTTTGTTTTAACACTAATAGCAACCTCTTGTTCCAGGGAAAATACTCTCGATATAAAACAAGCACCTACCAATTTATTGGTTAATGTACAAATTGTCGGCTTATCCGATTCCACTCTTAATGGAGATGGAAGCGGAACTGTAAATTTTGCTGTTTCAGCAAAGAATGCAACATCTTATATGGTTCAAACCGATGGCAAAACTTTTGTTATAAATGATAAAGAAGGTGGGACAGTGAATTATACTTATACCTCACAGCCCGAACAAATTGCAAATTACACTGTTCAGGTGTCAGCTTACAATAACAATATACATAAAGACACTACCTTTCAGGTGTCAGTCTATTACAAAGAACGATATACGTTAAAATGGTCAGATGAGTTTGATGGAACATCATTAAACGCCAATAACTGGTCTGTAGAAACCAATACTCATGTTAACAATGAATTAGAAACTTATACAAGTTCTGGTAATTATTCTATTGCGAATGGAGTATTGACCATTACTTGTAAAAAGGTAAATGATGAAGGAATTTATGGTAGTTATACCTCTGCTCGTTTAAATACATCAGGAAAAGTAAGCTTTAAATACGGACGTTTAGAAGCGCGCCTTAAATTACCTAAGGGGAAAGGAACGTGGCCGGCTTTCTGGATGCTTGGTGAAAGTATTGGATCAGGCACAGCATGGCCCAAGTGCGGAGAAATTGATATTATGGAATATGTTGGAGTTGATCCGTTGTGGGTTCAGGGATCATTACACTCTCAAATCTATTACGGTAGTAATTCAAAAAATGGTAGATACCAACTTGCCTCAACGAACGATGAAGCTGAATGGCATGTTTACGGACTTATCTGGGATGCGAACAAAATCTCGTTTTATGTAGACGATTACTCAAAACCATATTATACATATTTTGCTCCATCACCAAAGACTGCAGACAACTGGCCTTACGATAATAATTTTTTTATTATTCTGAATTTTGCTTTTGGAGGCGATTGGGGTGGTTATGCCGGAATCGATAAAACACTTGATAACATGATATATCAAATAGATTGGATACGATATTATGCTCAGTAATTATATGTTAATTTAAATTTAAAAGAAAAATAATATGAGGGTTAATATGTTAAAATTACTTATGCTATTTGCCGGAATTTTATTCGTTAGTTCCTGTAATAAAAATGGATTTTCCCCAACGAATTTTAAAGTAAAAACATTTCTTGTAGGTTCTTCAGACAATACTCCTTACGGAGATGGCAGTGGAGTTGCAACTTTTACTTTAACTGCTGATAATGCTGATTATTATCAGATTTATATACCAGATGATAATGGAACACTTACATTGCACAATCCGAAAGGAGGAAATTTAAATTATACTTTTTCAAAAAATGGTGGTAAAAATACAACCTATTCTGTTCAAGCTTCTGCCTGTAATTCAATCGGATGTACTAATACAAATTTGCAAACAACAATCTATTATGCACAACCAAATACCGATGTTTTATATTGGAAAACAAATCCATCAGCCAATACATATTTTTCAAGACAGTATGTTGGATTAAATTTCAATCATACAATAAACACCAATAAAACAATTGTGATTGACACTACTCAGACTTATCAGAAAATTGATGGTTTTGGATTTGCACTTACTGGTGGAAGTGCAACCCTTATAAACGGACTTTCGTCAACAAATAAGACATCTCTGTTGAAAGAACTTTTTACTACTGATTCAACCAATATAGGAGTGAGTTATCTACGCATTAGTATAGGGGCTTCCGATTTAAGCGACCATGCATTTTCGTACGATGAGGTTGCAGGAGATTCGACACTTCAGAATTTTTCTATCGATGAAGAAACGAAAGACTTAATCCCAGTACTGAAACAAATTGTTCAACTTAACCCCAATATAAAAATCATTGCAACTCCATGGTCGGCGCCGGCTTGGATGAAAACAAACGGAAATTATTCTGGAGGCAGTTTGAAAGCAGAATGTTATGATGTATATGCAAGGTATTTTGTAAAATATATTCAGGCTATGCAAGCTGAAGGCATTCCGATTGAAGCTGTAACTCCTCAAAATGAGCCTCTCAATGCGTATAATAATCCTGCTATGGTGATGCAAGCTAACGAAGAGAATAATTTTATTAAGAATTATTTAGCTCAACAGTTTAAAGCGAATAATATCAAAGCCAAAATCATTGTTTACGATCATAATTTAGATGTTCCTGAATATGCTGAGCAGATATTGAGCGATGCAACAACATATAATTTAGTAGATGGTTCAGCATTTCATTTATACTCAGGGGATATCAGTACAATGTCGGCAGTGCATGACAAATATCCAGATAAGAATCTCTACTTTACTGAGCAATATACTGCATCGACCGGGAATTTTGCAGGCGACCTGCAATGGCATATTCAAACCCTGATCATCGGAGCAACACGTAACTGGAGTAAAAATGTGATTGAATGGAATCTTGCATCCAATTCAGAGTTGGGACCACATACTATTGGTGGCTGTTCAACTTGTCTGGGAGCATTAACTATTAGTGGAGAAAGTGTGACAAAGCGAAATGTCAGCTACTATATTATTGCTCATGCTTCAAAATATGTACGTCCCGGCGCCATCAGAATAAGTTCAACGTATTTTGGAGATTTACCAAATGTTGCATTTAAAAACACTGATGGGACAAAAGTGTTGGTTGTACTAAACAATACAAATTCAAGTCAAACATTTAATATACAGTTTAATGGTGAAATCGTTTCTCCTGTATTGGATGCCGGAAGTGTGGGGACGTTTGTTTGGGGACAAAATAAAACTATTAAGACAATTATAATCAAATGAGACGTTAGGGGAAAGGCCAGATTTTATTGATAATACTTTTATAGTTCGCAACTATTTTCGACCAGACTATAGTAATCAATTTACCAAATGTCGCCTTTTTAAATCCTTCTGGCAAAAAAAGTACTTATGGTACTGAACGAATAGGCCTTAGATCAAACCTTTAATATAGAGTTCAATTCAAAAATAGTAACATAATTTAGCTGCTGGATCAGTCGCAACAGATTGTTGGTAATATAAAACAGGTATTTGAAAATCAGTAAAGTATAAAAAAAATGAAGAAATTACAATTATTATTAGTTATTGCATTAATGTACAACAATGTATCTATTAATGCAGATAATACAACAAATTCGAACTCAGCTAAAACGGCGAAACAATATACAACCTCAGAAGCTGAAGGTCTTAAATTGTCGTACATGGGTGAACTGAAATTTAATAGATTTGAATTTCCGATAGAAGCTGAAACAAGTATTTTTATCAACAATGATAAGAAATTTCAAACCTTATTGGGAATTGGAGGTGCATTAACGGATGCTTCTGCTGAAACTTTTTTTAAAATGCCAGTCTCAAAGCAAAAGGCATTTATGAAATCGTATTACAGTCCTGTAGATGGAATTGGTTATACGCTTGCCAGAACCTCCATAAACAGTTGTGATTTTTCAAGTGACACTTACAATTACATTGCTGATCATGATGTAACATTGAATACATTTAATATTAATCACGATTTAAAATACCGTATCCCATTTATAAAAAAAGCCATAGATGAAGCTGGTGGAAAGTTAACTCTATTTGTGAGTCCATGGAGTCCTCCTGCTTGGATGAAAGACAATAATGACATGTTGCACGGAGGCAAGTTATTGTCAATTTATAATCAGATCTGGGCCAATTATTATGTTAAGTTCATACAGGAATATGAGAAAATTGGTATTCCTATCTGGGGATTATCAGTACAAAATGAACCTATGGCAAAACAAACGTGGGAATCGTGTATTTTTACCGCCAAAGAAGAAAAGAATTTTGTAAAAAACTTTTTAGGTCCGACTCTTCATAAACAGGGAATGGCAAACAAAAAAGTTATTGTTTGGGATCACAATCGGGATTTTATGTCTCAACGTGCAAATGATATTTACAGCGATAAAGAAGCAGCAAAATATATTTGGGGAATTGGGTTTCACTGGTACGAAGACTGGAGCGGAGGCACTCAGCAATTTGAGAATGTTCAACGGGTTAATGAAGCTTTTCCGGACAAGAACCTTATGTTTACTGAAGGATGTATAGGCAATTTCGATCTTGGTAAAATTAATGACTGGACCCATGGAGAACATTACGGTGAATCCATGATCAATGACTTTAATAACGGAGCAGTAGGATGGACTGATTGGAATATATTGTTGGACGAACAAGGAGGTCCAAATCATGTACAAAATTTCTGTTTTGCACCCGTTCATTATAACACTAAAACAGATGAATTAATTTATAATAGTGAGTATTATTATATCGGACATTTTTCAAAATTTATAAAGCCGGGAGCCAGACGAATCTCAGTAGCTTCGAGTAAGAGTTTTTTAATTTCGACGGCTTTTCAGAATAAGGATGGAAAGATTGCTGTTGTTGTTATGAATCAAAAGGATAAAGAAGAAACCTTTTTAATCTGGTTGGATGGTCATTCAGCTAAGTCTACTGTACCGGGAAGGTCTATTTCTACCTTTTTGATTGAATAATTAGTTTTCAGATATCGGTTTTTCGAAGAAAGGGAGGTATTTTCAATACCTCCCTTTCCATAATAATCGTAGCCAGTCTCCCAATTTACTTTCGGCCGGATTATTCTGCACTTTCCAAATACGTTCATTCGTTAGCTCATCAGGCATAAATTGTTGTTCCACAAAATGATTTTGAAAATCATGGGAGTATTTGTAATCCTTGCCATAGTTCAATTCCTTCATCAATTTGGTCGGTGCATTACGTAAATGTAATGGAACTGGTAGATTTCCCGTACGTTCTACCAAAGCCAGTGCATCATCAATAGCCAGATAAGCTGAATTACTTTTGGGTGAAGAAGCCAGATAAACGGTTGTTTCAGCAAGAATAATCCGGCCTTCGGGCCAGCCTATCTTCTGCAAAGCATCAAAGCAAGAATTTGCAAGCAGTAAAGCATTCGGATTAGCCAACCCTATATCTTCTGAAGCGGAAATAACCAACCGCCTTGCAATAAATTTCGGATCTTCCCCACCCGCCACCATTCGTGCCAACCAATAGATGGCGGCATCAGGATCACTGCCACGAATAGATTTAATAAATGCTGAAATTATATCGTAGTGCATTTCGCCATCCTTGTCATAGGCTGAAGGGTTTTGTTGTAATCGTTCGGTAACAACATCATTGGTAAAGATTACTTCCTCAGATGTATCTGCATTGACGACCAGTTCGATTATATTTAATAACTTACGGGCATCACCTCCCGAGAATCGCAACATGGATTCAGTCTCTTTAAAAATAATCTTCCGGTTTTTAAGTTCTATATCCGTTTTTATGGCATAATCGGCCAACTCCATCAAATCTTCTTTATCCAACGATTTAAGCACATACACCTGACAACGCGAAAGCAGTGGTGTAATAACTTCAAATGATGGATTCTCTGTAGTTGCACCTATCAGTGTAACAGTTCCATTTTCAACGGCACCTAACAAAGAATCCTGTTGTGATTTACTAAAACGATGGATCTCATCAATAAACAGAATAGGGTTAACTTGTGAAAAGAAACGATTCGCCTTTGCTTTTTCAATCACTTCACGCACATCTTTTACTCCTGAACTAACTGCACTTAACGTATAAAACGGACGATCCAACTTGTTGGCAATAATCCTTGCCAACGTTGTTTTACCCACACCGGGAGGTCCCCATAATATAAACGAAGCCACATATCCCGATTCAATCATCTTGCGTAGTATGGCATTTTCACCTACCAGATGTTTTTGTCCTATATAAGTATCGAGGGTTTGGGGGCGGAGACGTTCAGCTAAAGGTGGCATTGAAAAATAAATTTGGAAATGAATGTGTCTGTGAATAAAGAATATAATACGTAGTAACAAGAATAGCTTGTCCTGATATTTTTTTTGCCTACAAATGTAACAATAATAATGTGATGTGGTTCGATAATTTGCGCCCTGATTTCACCCACTGCTGTAGATTATCAGGCACAATAATACGATGGTTGTAAGATTAGCCGTCCTTTATTCGAAGGAAATCAGTTTGCTTATTAAGAAAGAAATAAACACATTCAATCGATTAAAAAACAGATGTTTTAATAGTAAGTTGTAATCAAAGGGTAAATCCGTTTTGGAAAAATTCAGGGATAATTTTCCGGATCAACATATTACGATTTAATGTAATGCAATTGCACGAGTCCTTTATTAAAGGTTTTTGTACTGATCAGTTTTAACTTTAGTTCGGGACGATAATTATGAAAGAGCGGAATGCCATTACCTAGTAAGGTAGGTATAATGGACAAGCAAAACTCATCAATCAAATTTTCTTTTAGCATCTCATTAACTACTTTTGCTCCACCATCCACATAAATATTTTTACCTGCTTTGCCTTTCAGATTAGTAATAAGATCTTTCAGGTTACCAGTATAAAATTTTGTTGACCCTACTGCTAGTTTAGGAGTATGGGTAATAATATACAAATCTTTATTGGTGTGGGGATACTCATAGCCCATCGAAAGTACTTTTTCATACGACCTGCGCCCAACAATGACGGTATCGACAGAATCCATAAAATCTGAATAACTATAATCCTGATTCTTTTCTTCGACCATAGATAAAAATTCCAATCCATTGTCTGGAGAAGCAATATAGCCATCCAAGCTCATGGCTATATAAAGTATTACACTACGTTGAGTACTCATTTTTTCATATATTTAGTTATAGAACCCAGCAAAAGTAATAATAGTTTGTAAATTAACCAAGTAATTCAATAAATTATCAAAAAATAAATTTAATAACTTACAAACAAGATATTTGTTTAAGTATCGGGGCAGAGCTGAAATGTAGGGCTGCACGAAGTTTGTATATAAGAAAATCCCTGCATACGGCTTTTCGAATGCAGGGAGATAAAAATCTGTTTTGGCATGATTACTTTTCGGAAGACTTTTCTTTTATGTTTATTTTCGGTTTTACCGTTGTAACAGTCTTTTTCTTTTTACGGGGTACGTAGGTTCCCGGCAGTATCACATCAATCAGATGCTTGCCAACAAGACCCAGTTTAACAGCGCATCCCAATGAAACAAGACTTAGAAGAATTGTAATCCAGGTATAGGTACTTGGGACAAAAATAATTAATTGGATAAACGCAAGAATCAGGATTACTGAACTGAAAATTATTTTTGCACGCAGTAAGGGTGTTCTTAAGGTTTTAAATCTTGTAATACCATCAATTAATCCCGAAATAAATGAAAGTATCAACGAGAAAGGTAATGCAAATATTGAAAAATTGATAACAGAATGAACTATCGTCTCGTGAAAATGAGAAAACATGAAATGGAAAATAATCAGCATAGGCGTTAATGCCACAAATGTCTGCGAAAGGTGTATCGCAATAGGATGTATATCCAGACCAAGAATAAACAACCGGTTGGCTGAAACCTTTTCCCGATAAGGTTCAAAGACATTTCGGGGTAACCCGCATGCGGGACAAACATCTCCTAATTCGCTTGCCTTCATAACATATCCGCAAGGTCGGCAACGCACTAATTCTTCGTCTATCATAACTCGTTCGTTTTTAAAGTTTTATTTCGACAATGCAAATATAGCAAGAAATTAAATAAAGCGTGTTTTAAATGAGGATTTTTTTGATAAATTTTATGGGAGCCCGGGATTATCTTCTTTGATATAACTGATCGAACAAATATCAAATAATCAAAATGTTAGCTAATCAAAGAACCACTTTATTTTCATAATATCTGCACCACTTCTTTAGTCCGCATTCTTCACATCTTGGCTTTCGGGCTACACAAACATAACGTCCGTGTAAAATAAGCCAATGATGTGCTTTGGGGATAAGTTCCGGAGGAATGTATTTTACCAGCTCATGTTCTGTTTGCAATGGGTTTTTTGAGTCGGTAGTTAGCCCTAACCGTTCGGAGATACGAAAAACATGCGTATCTACTGCCATAGCCGGCTTATTGAAAACTACCGAAGCAATCACATTCGCTGTTTTACGCCCAACACCGGGTAATGTTTGCAGTTGATCCACATCGTCGGGCACTACTCCCCCAAAATCAGACACGAGTTTTTGCGCCATACCTACCAAATGCTTTGCTTTATTGTTGGGATAAGACACCGAACGAATATATCCGAAAATAACTTCGGGGGTAGTCACAGCCATTACTTCGGGGGTCGGGAAATCAGCCAGAAGTCCGGGAGTTATCATATTCACCCGTTTATCAGTACATTGAGCCGAAAGAATAACGGCCACCAACAATCCAAACGGATCGACATATTCTAATTCTGTTTCTGCAACGGGCATGTTTTCAATAAACCAGTTAACGATTTTCTCGTAGCGTTGTTTTGTTGTCATATTTAGGTTGATATTGATTGAGACATTTAAAATAATCCTTTGCAATAGTCAAAGATGCTCTATTTTAAAACCCCATTGAGGGTTTCGGATTATCAGTTTTATTTTCTGCAAATTTATGGGAAAAGATGTAATAAGCGGGTTCCTTTTTATTATTTTTGCATTTTAAAACTGCAAACTGCAATTATAATATCTGTAAGCACTTAAACATGGCACCCAAAAAACCAATAAAAACCATCCATAAACCCCAGCCCACTCCTGATATTAAAAAGCAAAAGCGACAACGGGATCCGAATGAACCCGGGCTATTTCATAAATTAATAGCTTTCTTCAAAAATGAACGAACCTGTTTTGTTTTCGGAATAGCAGTCCTTATCGGAGTCGTTTTTCTGTTTATTTCCTTTATATCCTATTTCTTTTTTGCTTACGCCGACCAAAGCAAAATGGACTTGTCATGGCATGAGTTACAACAAATGCGTTCGCAAATACAGAATTGGGGATCTGTTTCAGGCGCTGTTCTGGCAGATTCGCTTATCCGGCATGGATATGGGATTGCCTCTTTTGTTATTCTTTATTTCGGAACGGTAGTCGGTTTACGTCTTATGAAAATCCGTATTGCTTCGCTTTGGAAAGCATTTTTTCATACCTCTTTTTGGTTAATCTGGTTATCGGTAACTCTCGGCTTTGCGCTAATCCCTTTTTATGAAAACTACACTTTCTCATTTTCCCCGGGAGGTGAACAAGGAGATGAAACCAGTAAATGGTTGATTTCGTACGTGGGTATACCGGGAACGCTCATTATTTTGATCGGGGCTTTTTTAATTTATTGCGTCGTATCGTCCAAAGCAACTATTCCATTCCTGAAGCGTCTTTTCACGCGGAAGTCCGACATTTCCAAATCCGCCGAATCATCTGAACCTGATTTCACGGTAGAGAATGATCCGGTAGAAGAAACCGTTGCTGTAGGTACTGAAATAATTCCTGAAGATTGGGTCGTAAAAGGGAATCAGAATGATGAAGATCTGATCATTGAAACAAATGAAGTTGATGACGTTCCATTCGAGATTGAACAACCGGAAGATAAAGATGAAAATAAGGCTGTAGTTGATGAAGACTCAGGAATAACCGATGTTGAAAACGAAGACCCTTTTTATAATGTTACCAAATTAGGTAAATATGACCCGACACTCGATTTATCACATTATAATCCGCCAACACTCGATTTATTGAAGGTCTATGGGACCGATAGCGAAACGCAAATTGACATGGTGGAACAAAATGCGAACAAGAACCGCATCATCACAACTCTTCAAAATTACGGCATAGAAATAGAAACGATCAAAGCAACCGTTGGTCCTACTATAACACTTTACGAAATAGTACCGAAAGCAGGCGTGCGTATCTCCAAAATTCGTAATCTGGAATACGACATCATGCTGAGCCTCGCGGCTACCGGTATTCGTATTATTGCTCCAATACCGGGGAAAGGTACCATCGGTATCGAAGTACCTAACAGCGACCCGCAAGTCGTATCCATGCACTCTATCATTGCTTCCAAGAAATTTCAGGAATCAAAGTTTGAACTTCCGGTGGCATTCGGTAGAACCATAACAAATGATATTTTCATGGTTGACCTGACCAAAATGCCTCATTTACTGGTGGCAGGTGCAACGGGACAGGGTAAATCGGTTGGATTGAACGCCATTATTACCTCCTTACTCTATAAAAAGCATCCATCTCAACTAAAATTGGTTCTGGTTGATCCCAAGAAAGTAGAATTCAATATCTACGGTGATATTGAAAAACATTTCCTTGCCAAATTGCCGGACGGTGATGATGCAATCATTACCGACACCAGCAAAGTGGTGGAAACGCTTAATTCGTTGTGTAAAGAGATGGACGACCGCTATGACCTGCTTAAAAAAGCACATGTCCGTAATCTGAAAGAATACAACGAAAAATTCACAAATCGTCATCTGAATCCTGATAAAGGTCATAGGTTTTTACCGTATATTGTCGTGATTGTGGATGAGTTTGGCGATCTTATCATGACAGCCGGAAAGGAAGTGGAAATGCCGATAGCCCGTATTGCCCAGTTGGCGCGTGCCGTGGGAATTCATATGATTATTGCTACGCAACGTCCTTCGGTCAATATCATTACCGGAGTGATTAAAGCCAACTTCCCGGCACGTGTAGCTTTCCGTGTTTCGTCTATGATTGACTCGCGTACCATTCTCGATTCGCCGGGAGCCAATCAATTGGTGGGTCGCGGGGATATGCTCTTCTCGCAGGGGAATGATCTTACCCGCGTTCAGTGTGCTTTTGTGGATACGCCTGAAGTAGAAAATATCGTTCACCATATCAGCAAACAACAAGCCTATCCGACGGCATTCTATCTTCCCGAATATATCCGGCCGGATGGGGATGGTATCGATTCGAGTTCAGTTGACATGACCAAACGGGATCCTCTTTTCGAAGAAGCAGCTCATCTGATTGTCGCCAACCAGCAGGGCTCTACTTCGCTGATCCAGCGTAAATTTTCTATCGGCTATAACCGCGCCGGACGTATTGTCGACCAGTTGGAAGTAGCGGGGATCATTGGTCCTTTCGAAGGCAGTAAAGCCCGTCAGGTTCTAATCATGGACAGCATGCAACTTGAGCAGGTTTTAAGACACTTATGATCAACGACATCAACCAACTCAATAATTTAAACTCAATAATTTAACCAACAAGAATATGACTAAGAAGATAATTTATTCATTCGCCCTTTTACTTTTTTCCTTTCAATTTATTTCAGCCCAGAACGATCCGAAAGCGGAACAGATTTTGACCGGAATACTTTCCTCGGCTAAAACAAATGCTATCCGTACTAATTTCAGGTTGGCCTCCAACGACAAGAGTAATCCGCAAGGCATTACTTCAAGCGGCACGCTCACATTAAAAGGAACAAAGTTCGTATTGGAAATGAACGAAATGAAAGCCTGGTTTGATGGGAAAACCCAATGGGCCTATGTAGCTCAAAACAACGAAGTATCCATAACGGAACCGAATGAAAAAGAACTCTCAGAAACAAATCCGATGGCTATCTTATCCGGATTTAAAACCAAATGCCTGATCCGGTTTTCTTCAAAAGTAAAATCGGCTCAAAACCATTGCATTGAAATGATTCCAAAGGCGAAAACTAAAGACATCGTTAAAATTGATGTTCAGATAAACAAAAGCAACGGTAATCTTTTCTCAATTAAACTTACTAACAAAAACGGCAGTACTTCCATCCTGACCCTGAGTAATTTTCAGAAAGGATTTAATGTAGCCGACAATTTCTTTGTTTTCAACAAGGCAAAGTACAAAGGTGTTTCTGTTAACGATTTAAGATAAGCCCTGCCATCATTCAATTTGACCGATCTTATCAACCAATAGAATTTCTAAATAAGCATATAGAAATTTCATTTTTAAATAACCTAAACCTTTTGATTTTGATATTGTTTGATTACTAAACTATCACTTAATAAAAACGATAAGAATATATGAACGAAAAAGTACGTTGCCTGATTATAGGATCCGGGCCTGCGGGATATACTGCCGCAATTTATGCTTCGCGCGCCAACCTTTCACCTGTATTATATGAAGGAATGGAACCGGGCGGGCAATTGACCACGACTACGGAAGTTGAAAATTTTCCCGGGTACCCAACCGGGATAACAGGAACAGAATTAATGGAGGACCTTCGGAAACAAGCCGAACGCTTCGGTACCGATGTCCGTTTTGGAATGGTTACTGCGACCGATTTATCATCGGCTCCCTATAAAGTGACTATCGATGGAGAAAAAACAATAGAGGCCGAAACAATTATTATTTCAACCGGAGCAACGGCCAAATATCTCGGCATGGCCGATGAACAGAAATATGCCGGTTCGGGTGTTTCTGCCTGTGCGACCTGCGACGGATTCTTTTATCGCAAAAAAACCGTGGCTGTTGTTGGCGGCGGCGATACGGCTTGCGAGGAAGCTTCTTATCTTTCCGGATTAGCCGGGAAAGTTTACCTGATCGTTCGTAAAAACTTTCTACGGGCCTCCAAAATCATGCAGGAACGTGTACTGACAAACCCGAAAATTGAGGTATTATTCGAACATGAAACGGTGGAACTGACCGGTGAAGGCGTTGTTCAGGGAGCCAATCTGGTCAAACACCGTGGTCAAAGCGATGAAGAACAAATTCATATTGACATTGATGGATTCTTCTTAGCTATCGGTCATACGCCAAACTCCGGCGTTTTCAAACCATGGATCGAAACCGACGAAGTTGGTTATATCAAAACCATTCCGGGGACTCCACGTACCAATGTGACCGGGATATTTGCAGCGGGTGACGTCGCCGATCCGCATTATCGTCAGGCTATCACTGCTGCCGGCACCGGTTGTCAGGCAGCCATCGAAGCTGAACGATATTTATCGGAAAAAGGATTGTAAAAACACACCTTGTACTTTATTGAAACGGGATGCCATATCGGCATCCCGTTTTTTCATCTAAACAATACCACTGTGCCCGGTTTACCTTATGTAATACCATCTGCAATTATAATATAGTCCAAAAAGGATCTATAAAAATATAGCTGTATCGGCAAATGGAGTTTATCTCAGTCGTTGTAGTATTCACAACCAATTGACACATGAATGTTTCGAGTTTCTCCAGAGAGTCAAATACTAAATTCGTGAATTGCCTTTTGTATTTGGCCCACATTTTCTCTGCAGGATTTAGTTCAGGGCTATATGGTGGTAAAAAAA
>Ga0302205_10000101_pt1 | contig 42819 bp, 35 predicted proteins | sample II_Fen_E1_3_FD_194582 | JGI IMG/M metagenome (GOLD analysis project Ga0302205, IMG submission 194582) | Peat permafrost microbial communities from Stordalen Mire near Abisko, Sweden - II_Fen_E1_3 | ecosystem: Environmental > Terrestrial > Soil > Wetlands > Permafrost | place: Sweden: Abisko...
CATTGTCTTCCAGTGAAACAAAACTGGACCAGTCGTGCAGGATCAACAAGGAAGAATCGATGATGCCTTCTCTGTTTGTGGGTACTTCGGACAAGTTATAGACCGTTTCGTCCAAAGAAGTATAGGCGTTGATATTGTCACCAAATTTGACGCCCATTTTCTCAAAACCATTGAGAAAGTTCTTGCCGGGATAGTTTTTAGTGCCGTTGAAACACATATGTTCCAGAAAATGTGCAAGACCGTTCTGGGAATCCTCTTCAAGAATTGCTCCGACGTTTTGGGCGATAAAAAACTCGGCCCGCTGCTTGGGTTGTTCATTATGGCGGATGTAATACGTCAGTCCGTTACTTAACTTACCGTAACGGATTGCAGTATCCATGGGGGCAGGCTGAAATCCTTGCGCCAATAAGGACATGGTACAGGCAAAAAGTAGAAAAACGGAGATTTTAAATGATTTCATAGGTGTCAAGTTAAATTATTGTCAGCAAAAATACGAATAAAACTTAATTTTCGTTATTTGTTCATCAAAAAGAATGTGAACGTCTCTCAAACGTTTTTTTATAATCCCTTTTTTTTATCTTTGTCGGCTTGAACACGTATCTTAAATCGTACGCTTCAACGACCCCATTACGTTGATAATCTCTTAGTTGCACTTATCATTGGTATCAAACTAAACTTCCCTATGAAAAAATTCAAGTTAGTGAACAACCTGTTCGGCTGGATTGCATTCGCAATAGCCGCCGTAACCTATTTCCTAACCATCGAGCCGACTGCCAGTTTCTGGGATTGCGGCGAATTCATTTCCACTGCTTTCAAGCTAGATGTGGGACATCCTCCTGGAGCTCCTTTCTTTATGTTGATGGGTCGATTCATCATCAATTTTGCTTCGGACAGTCAGCACGCGGCAATGATGATAAACCTGATGTCAGCCACATTCAGTGCCTTGACTATCCTTTTCCTTTTTTGGACCATCACGCATCTTGCTCGTAAGATAGTCCCGAAGGACGAAAATAATATGACCACCGGCGAGATCATTACCATTATCGGATCAGGCTTGGTTGGTTCATTGGCATATACATTCTCCGATACATTTTGGTTTTCAGCTGTCGAAGGCGAAGTTTATGCTTTTTCCTCCCTGTTTACAGCCATTGTTTTTTGGGCCATCCTCAAATGGGAAGATGTTGCAGACGAGCCTCATGGTGACCGTTGGATCATTTTCATCGCTTATTTGATGGGCCTTTCCATCGGTGTTCACTTGCTCAATTTGTTATGTATTCCCGCCTTGGTGCTGGTATATTATTTCAAGAAAGCCAAAGTGGTCAATGCCAAAGGGTCCCTACTTGCTTTGTTGGGTTCAGTTGGCCTGATAGCAATTGTGCTCTATGGTATTGTACCGGGCTTTGTGAATATGGCTGGTTGGTTTGATTTGCTTTTCGTCAATGTATTCGGATTCTCCTTTAATTCGGGCGCTATCTTTTATGTTATACTGATGGCTTGCGTAATAATTTGGGGACTTTACGAAACGTTCTCCGGCAAAAGTGACCAGCGGATGAAAATTGCCTTCGCAACCAATATTATTTTAGTCGGTATACCATTCTTTGGTGACAACTTCTTGGTTTGGATCGTCCTTTGTGCAGCTGTCATCGGCTTCACTTTTTTCTGGAAAGGCATCAATCCCCGACTCATGAATACGACCTTGTTGGCTATGATGGTTATGGTGATCGGCTATTCAAGTTATGGAGTCACGGTAATCCGATCGAATGCAAAACCTCCTATGGACCAGAATTCACCCAACAACATGTTTTCACTGGAACGCTACCTGAACCGTGAACAATACGGTGAAACACCATTAATATATGGTGAGTCTTTTGCTTCCGACATCAGTTGGAAAGCACAGGGAAGAAATTGCGTACCAGTTTATAAGAAAGGTGGACCGCTTTGGAATGAGAAAGCCAAGAAGTCTCCCAACGAAAAGGATGAATATGTTATTTCCGGCTACAAGGAAACCCCGGCCATGAACTCTGAATGCAACATGTTCTTCCCCAGAATGTACAGCAAACGCGCTGACCATGTGGAAGCTTATAAGATGTGGTCAGACTTCAAGGGTCAGTCTGTGACCTTTGACCGTTGTGGACAACCGCAGACAGTGCTGAAACCGACCATGGCCGAAAACCTGCGATACTTCATGTCCTATCAGGTCAACTTCATGTACTGGCGTTATTTCATGTGGAACTTCGCCGGTCGTCAGAACGACATTCAAGGTAATGGCGAAATTCAAAATGGAAACTGGATTTCGGGTATTAAATTCATCGACAACATGTTGGTCGGTGACCAATCCAAATTGCCTTCCGATCTGGAAAACAATAAGGGACACAACAAATATTATCTTTTACCATTGTTGCTGGGCATTATTGGGCTTTTGTTCCAGGCCATGCGTGGAGACAAAGGTATTCAGGGCTTTTGGGTGACTTTCTTCCTGTTTTTTATGACAGGCCTGGCCATTCTGCTATATCTAAACCAAACGCCACTTCAACCCCGTGAGCGAGATTATGCCTATGCAGGATCCTTCTATGCATTCACCATATGGATAGGATTGGGCGTCGCGGGAATTATACACGGTCTAAAGAAAGTGGTTCCCGAAACGCCAGCGGCCATTGCTGCTTCGTTGTTATGTCTGTTTGTTCCGACCCTAATGGCTACCGAAAACTGGGATGATCATGATCGTTCAAACCGTTACACTTGCAGGGACTTCGCGAAAAATTACCTGGAGTCTTGCGATAAGAACGCTGTCATATTTACAAACGGTGATAATGACACCTTCCCATTGTGGTACGCCCAAGAAGTAGAAGGATTCCGAACCGATGTTCGTGTTTGCAACCTCAGCTATTTCCAAACAGACTGGTATGTCAGCCAAATGACTCGTCCATATTATAAATCCGCCGCTCTGCCCATTGACTGGACAGAAGACATGTATTCCAACGGAAAACGCGATATTGCCCGCATCATCAAACTGACAGATGATTCCATTAGTCTTGATATGGCTATGAATTGGATTGAAACTGATGACCCACAATATAAAAAGGTGCCAGGATATGATGAAGCGCTTGATTATATTCCATCTGAAAAGATATACTTGGACATCAATAAGGATCAGGTAATCAAAAACAAGTACATGGATGCCAAGTATGACAACAACATTGTTCCGCGACTGAACATCAATCTAGCTGGTAAACAGTATCTCGGCAAGCAAGAAATCATGATTCTTGATATGCTAAAGGTAAACAAATGGAAACGCCCCATCTATTATGCCGTGACTGTTGAAGAATCACAGTTCCTGGGTCTGCAGGCTTCGTTCCTGCAGGAAGGGCTGGCATATAAAGTCGTTCCGATGCGCAGTGCCAGTGGCAAACCCACCGTCAATACGGATAAGATGTACGACATGATGGTGAACAAGTTTAAATACGGAAACATTAACGATCCCAAAGTGTACCTCGATGAGAACGTGCTTCGTATGTGCCGGACACACCGAGCCATGTTCGTGCAGCTCATACAGGCTTTGTACAACGAAGGCAAGTTTGCCAAGGCTGAAAAGGCTGCTGATTATTGCCAAAAGATGATTCCGATGTCAACTGTTCTGGCCAATTACCACAATGTTGATATTGCCGATATTTATTACCGCATCGGTAAACCTGAAAAAGCATTCCCGATCATTCAGGAAGTGGCCCGTATTTGTTTGGAAAATTTGGAATGGACATATAGCCTGAAACCGAAAGAATATCAATCGGCCAGTATGCTCGTGAATACGAACCTATACACACTGCAACAGATCATCACCTTACTTGAACAGTTCGACAAACCTCACGTGAGTCTCTATTTGCCTGCTTTCCAGAAATACGGCCAAGTATATCAGCAGTACAGTGCCATGAGAGGCGGAGCAGGTGGTTCCAATCAGTAAGAAATGATCATTGAACAACTCCCGGTCTTTTTCCGTGGTGTGTACCGAAAGGTTACATGGAGAAAGGACAGCCGGTTAAAAAATATTTATCTGACATTCGATGACGGTCCAATACCCAAGGTAACTCCTTGGGTATTGGACGTTCTCGATTCATATGGTATTAAGGCGACTTTCTTCTGTGTGGCTGAAAACGTTTGGCGATATCCCGAAATCTATCAGGAAATCTTGCGCCGCGGTCATCGAACCGGAAATCATACCTACAACCATTTGCGCGGCTTCTTTACGAGTACAAAAAAATACTTGGCAAACGTCGAAAAAGCCGCCACTTTTGTGAAGTCTGATTTGTTTCGTCCTCCGCACGGCGAACTGCGTTCACCTCAATATTTTCGTTTACGAAAGAAATATCAGATTATTCAATGGGACGTCATTACTAGGGATTATAATCCAGAACTAACTGGTGAGCAAGTCCTTAACATCGTCAAGAAATATGCCAGAAACGGTTCCATCGTGGTTTTTCATGATTCTTTAAAATCAGAAAAAAACATGAAGTATGCCATGCCCAAAGCAATTGAATTCCTCCAGGAACAAGGGTATTCGTTCGAAAAGTTATAGCTTAAAAAGATTTTCTACGATAGCAACCTCCTGGCAAACTCTCTGTCAATCCTTCCATTTCCAATTCCAACATATGTGATAGAATTTCATTCACCCTGAGGGTTGTTCGAATGCAAAGATCATTTATGGTCAAGATTTCTCCAACCTTAAGTACATCGATAATCATTTTCTGTGCTGCAGGCAATTCTGTAAATAGATTTTGTTGCTTGGCTTTTCTTTTTAACGGTGAAATCCAGTTCATTTCCCGTATCACATCATCGGCAGATTCCACCAATGCAGCGCTTCGCTGCTTGATAAAATCATTGCAACCACTGGAATACTTGTCAACGGTTCGTCCTGGAAATGCCAATACATCCCTGTTATAATCTCGGGCAAACTTTGCTGTTATAAGCGAGCCTCCATCGATTGCAGATTCAATAACAATGCATACATCGCTTAATCCTGCAATGATGCGGTTTCTTTCACGAAATCGATAAGGCAGTGAAGGCATTCCCCAAGGGTATTCGCTTAATAATGCGCCGTCTTTTCTTACCATTTCATCTGCAATCCTACGGTGTGAAGGGGGGTATACCTCGTGCAAACCATGAGCCATAACGCCGACGGTTTTTAATCCGTATTGCATGGCTGATTGATGCGATATCACATCAATGCCATAAGCCAAACCACTTACAACAAGTATTTCAGGGAAATGTTTTGCAAGGTCCCTGATTAATAATTGCGTTGTTTCTTTACCTAGAGGTGTGGCCTTTCTGGTGCCAACAATGGCTATGACTTTTAGGGCATTCAGGTCGTTAATGCCACGGCTGTAGATCATTATTGGTGCATCGAGACAATCCCGAAGCCTGTAAGGGTAATCTTCATCCAGGACAAAGCGGCCTTTTATTCCGTTATCCCGCATATTTTTAAGCTCCTTTTCCGCTGCTGAAAGCAAACTTCCGTCTAAAAGTGCATTTTTTGCTTCTACAGCTAAATTTGGAATTTCTTTCAAATTTTCTTTATTGAAAACTGCCTCTGCCGAGCCAAAGTTGTTCAGAATAATTCTAATGTCCTTTATCCCTACTGCTGGGACAAGTGAAAGGGCTACCTGATACAACTGCTCGTCATTCATAATTTATTGATTAATACCAAAAGCCTCATCTAGTGGCTTATAGTTTGTGAGTTTGCCGTTTACGACTGCAACGGCATCCACTCGAGCTCTGACGGCCATTTTTAGGTCAGGGAGTCTTTGTATGTCCTGCAGGAAGATCCAACGGATGCCTTCTTTTTTCATCGTAACTGTGACGAAAAACTTGTCGTTGCTTTTCAAGGGTGTCTTGAAAGCCATCTCTAGTTTGGCCACGACCATATCGACTCCTTGTTCGTGTAGTTCCGTAAAATTGAGCCCCAAAGTCTTGATGTATTCATGACGCGCGTGTTCCAGATAATGCTGGTAATTTGCGTTGTTCACAATACCTTGGATGTCGCATTCATAATCGCGGACACTGAATTCGAGACTGTATGTTTCCATAATAGTGCTGTTGAATCTGCTACAAAAGTAACAAATAAATTAATAATAAAGAAATATAAATAAAATATTAATTGTCAGTCGTTTTCTATTGCGACTATTTTATATAATTTGTCGGAAGGGCGCATCTTTTCAGCTATGGGGAATGAAATGCGCTGACCTTTTACGGCTTTATCCACTGTTTTCAAATCTACCCTGATTTCCTTAACAACGGCCTCCAATGCACCGGTGGTAGGGCCAGTTATTAAAATCTCATCACCGACTTCAAGACTGTTGCTTTCGAGCAGGAACTCGGCTACACCCAATTTGGAGTAGTATTTAATACCTTTCCCAATTAAAATTTTGCGCTTGGTGGCAGAGGATCCGTACTGGTGCGTCCACTCACCGAGTCGTTGCCCCAAATAATAACCGTCCCAGAAACCTCTGTTGAAAACGGTGGAAAGTCGCGTATCCCATTCCTCAATTTTAGCAGAATCAAAGGAGCCGTCCAATTGTGCTTCGATGGCTTCCCGATAACAGTTAACAACAGTCTTTACATATTCAGCACCCCTTGCGCGCCCCTCAATCTTGAAAACACGGACGCCGGCATCCATCATTTTATTCATGAAATGAATGGTCTTCAAATCCTTAGGTGACATGATATATTGGCTGTCAACATCCATTTCAACATCCGTTTCCTTGTCTTTAACGGTATAGCCACGGCGACAAATCTGAACACAAGCGCCACGATTGGCGGATGCATTGTATTCATGCAGGCTCAGATAGCATTTGCCTGAAACGGCCATGCACAATGCTCCATGGCAGAACATTTCAATACGGATGAGGCCTCCGCGTGGACCTCGAATATCCTGTACAACGATTTGATCGTAGATTTCAGCCACCTGATCCAAATTCAGTTCCCTGGCCAGCACGACCACGTCGGCAAAATGAGCATAGAACTTCAAGGCTTCAATGTTGGCAATGTTCAATTGCGTGGAAAGGTGTATCTCCACATCCTTCTGACTGGCATAACTCATCACGGATACATCGGCAGCAATGATAGCACTTATGTTCGCTTCTTTGGCAGCGTTGACAATCTGTTGCATCAGAGAAAGGTCTCCGTCGTACATGACTGTGTTGATGGTCAGGTAGCTTTTAACTCCTTTTTCTTGGCAAAGACGAACAATTTCTTTAAGGTCGGAAATGGTGAAATTGTTGGAGGAACGCGCCCTCATATTCAGGCTTTCAATGCCAAAATAAACGGAATCAGCTTTGGCCTGAAAGGCCGCTGCCAACGATTCCCAGGAACCGACAGGGGCCATGATTTCAAAATCCGTACGTGTATAATTGGATGTTTTGGACATACTTCTTTCAATGTTATTGATTGCAAAAGTACTACAAACCATCGAAAACCAAACTCAAGGGTGGCCGTTTGGTCAAAAAAGGCTACTTTTGCGGTCTTAATGCAATAGTTCATTCATGAAGATAGGCTCAATTGATTTAGGTACATATCCCTTGCTGCTCGCACCGATGGAAGACGTCACGGATCCAGCTTTCCGCCTGATGTGCAAACGGTTCGGCGCCGACATGGTTTATACGGAGTTTGTTTCTTCAGATGCTTTGGTGCGTTATGTCAATTCCACACAGCAGAAACTCCGCATTTGTGATGAAGAACGCCCGGTCGCCATTCAGATTTACGGTCGGTTTCCCGATGCCATGGAGGAAGCAGCGAGGATATGTGAAGAAGCCAAGCCCGATATCATTGACATAAACTTCGGCTGCCCGGTTAAAAAAGTTGCCGGAAAGGGTGCGGGTGCAGGGATGTTGAGGGATATCCCAAAGATGCTTGAAATAACAAAAAAGGTGGTGGATGCCGTCAACGTGCCCGTGACCGTAAAAACCAGGTTGGGATGGGATGACTCCTCCAAAATCATTGTGGATCTGGCTGAATCCCTTCAGGATTGTGGAATAGCGGCATTGGCCATTCACGGTCGGACCCGGGCACAAATGTACACCGGAGAAGCCGATTGGTCGTTGATCGGAGCCGTTAAGAATAATCCGCGAATGACCATTCCTATCATTGGAAACGGAGATGTGACTTCGCCCGAAATAGCCCGACGCCGTTTTGATGAAACTGGAGTGGACGCTGTGATGATAGGCCGAGCCAGCATAGGTAGACCCTGGTTTTTTGAAGAAGTCAAACAATTTTTACTTCACGGAAATACGGTGGATCAAGCCTATGCTCAATTTGATACTACAAAAGGCCTTGTCCCGCATTCCTTCAAATGGAAACTTGAAATCATCAAGGAGCAGGTGGAAGACAGCGTACGAAGGCTGGATGAAAGAAGGGGCATCGTGCATATTCGCAGACACCTGGCGGCAACCCCTGTTTTCAAAGGAATTCCGAATTTCAAGGAAACGCGAATAGCCATGTTACGCGCCGAAACCGTTGCAGAACTCTTCCAAATCATTGATTCAGTGGAAGAAATAGTTGTTAATCAATAAACTTTAATAAACATTGCTGGCAACCCGCTTCACACTTTGAGTGGCCATCATGGAATAGAAATGAATGCTGGGAACACCCTTTGCTTTCAATTCCTTTGCCTGGAGGGTACACCATTCGACACCCACTTCCGTGACTTCAGCATCTGTGGTGCATTTGGCTAATTCATTGGCAAAAGCATCGGGTAAATCCACATGGAAAATCTTAGGTAATGCATTCAGTTGGCTGACCATGTTGATTGGTTTCAAACCCGGAATAATAGGTACGGTAATACCATCTAATCGGCAAGCATCTACAAAATCAAAATATTTCTGATTGTCGAAAAACATCTGCGTCACTAAGTAGGAGGCTCCTGCATCTACTTTTTCCTTGGCATACTTGATGTCTGAAGCCAAATTGGGTGCTTCTTCGTGTTTCTCAGGATAGCAAGCCATACCGTAGGAGAAGGGCAGCCCTAGTTTTTTCATCCGGGAACCATCGATGAAATGGCCTTCGTTGAAAGCGTTCACCTGTTTCTGGAGATCGGTGGCATGAACGTGACCAGTCGGAACAAATGATTTTTCATGCTTGGCTTTGTCACCGCGTAAAAGCAGCAAGTCAGTGATGCCGAGGAATTGCAGGTCGATCAGCACATATTCCGTTTCACTTTCAGTAAAACCACTGCATAGCACGTGCGGTACTACAGGTATTTGATATTTGTTGCGGATGGCACCTGCAATGGCAACCGTACCAGGGCGATGACGTTCTGCTACGCGTTCGAACAATCCGTTAGGAAGTTCGTGGTAAACCATCTCACTGCGGTGAGTCGTAATGTTGATGTATTGAGGATCGAATTCCAACAAAGTGTCAATAGTCTTGTAAACAGTATCTATGGTATTGCCTTTCAATGGAGGCAACAGTTCAAACGAAAAAGCGGTGGTTTTGCTTTGAAGTATTTTTTCTGTAATGCTCATAATGCAATCATTTTCGTTTTAAAAGATCGTTGTACGCTTTTTTATCGTTGATGATCTCAATGGCTTTCAGCAACGTTTCGTTTTCCTTCCAACTCACTTTGAAGTAGTCTGCACTTTTACCAAGGTCCCTTGCCAGATAGGCTTTAAGTTGCCTCATCATTACTGTTTTATCAGAGGCTGAATCGGCTACTGTCAGTTTTACTTTTTCCTTTAGGGCAAACTGCATAAGTTCATCAGTCAAAGCTTTATCTGGTTGGAAATTGTCAATAAAGGCATCGATGTTGGGGTATTTTGAATTTAGTTCTGCACGGTGGTCATCCACATATTTCATACTAAAGCGATTCATGACACCTGCGTTAGAAATGAGGCGATGTAAGGGCGTATATTTTGCGGTATCGATGGGAATGAAAACGTCTGGCATGATGCCTCCTCCGCCGTAAATTGTACGATGGTTCTCCAGCGTTTCGGTGCGCAAGGAATCGGGGAAATGAATGCTGTCTGCACTGGCCATTTCGCCACGGTTGTAACGATCAATCAGGTCCCGACTGTAATTCTCAGCATTTTCATAAGGTTTCTGAATAAAACGTCCGCTGGGTGTGAAATATCGAGCAATGGTCAGTTTAAGCATTGAACCGTCCGGCAATGGGATCGGACGTTGGACCAAACCCTTTCCGAAACTCCGACGTCCCACAACCACACCGCGGTCCCAATCTTGAATGGCACCTGCAAGGATTTCACTGGCAGATGCGGAGTACTCATCGATCATAAGAATCAGTTTCCCATTCTCAAAACATCCTTTTGCAGTTGCCTCGTTGTCCTGACGAGGACTATGTAACCCTTCTGTGTAAACGATGCATTTATTGTTCGGAAGGAATTCGTCGGCTATTTCAATGGCTGCGTTCATATAACCGCCACCGTTGGATTCCAGATCCAGAATCAACTGGGTCATGCCTTGCTTCTTCAATTCATCAAATGCTTGTCTGAATTCGTCTGCCGTAGTAGCTCCAAAACGGTTCAACCGAATGTAACCCGTTTTCTTGTCTACCATGAAAGAGGCATCGAGGCTATAAATGGGAATTTTATCCCGGACAATCTTGAAATCCATCAATTCAGGAATGCCACGTCTTTTGATTGTAACCGTGACCAAAGTACCCTTCGGGCCTTTGAGACGTTTCATGATGTCTTTGTTGGACATTTTCACGCCGGCGACAGGTGTTTTATCCACAAGCACGATGCGATCACCTGGTAATAGTCCTACTTTTTCGGAAGGTCCCCCTGAAATGACTTCAACGATGAACAAAGTGTCATTTACCATATTGAAGGAAATCCCAATGCCGTCGAAACCGCCCTGCAATGGCTCGTTCATTTCCTTCATTTCATCGGCAGTCATATAGGCTGAATGTGGATCGAGTTCTTTGACCATGGCTCGCAATCCTTCTTCAACAAGTTTATTCTCGTCTACGTTGTCCACGTAAAGGTTTTTGATGGCATACAAAGCCAGACCCATTTTCTGGGTTCCCGGCGTCATCTGGAATTGAGAGAAGGCGATATTGGCCAGCATCATACTGCAGGCAAGGCAAAGCAGGAATTTTTTCATAGGTTCATTTTTTCAGTAGTCCGGCCATCGCTTCAGGTACAAAAGCCCGGACGTCCTGGTGATGTTTGAGCAGGTCGCGTACTACATTCGATTGAATGCTGGCCAACTCGGGTTCGGTAAAGACACAGACGGTGTCAATGCCTGAAATCTTAAGATTTATATCGGAAAGAAGCCGCTCGTATTCAAAATCAGTCAGTGAGCGAACGCCTCGAAGAATGGCCACCGCATTGTATTCACGGGCACATTCAACGGTCATGCCTTCATAAGTGGTGACTTCGACTCTGGATTCTCCCAAATAACAAGCCCGAATCTGTTCGAGCCGTTCATCCATCGTATAATAGGTCTGCTTTGCATCATTTATGCCAATTGCAATGACAATGCGGTCGAAAAGAGCCAATCCCCTGCGAACCACAGAAGCATGCCCAAGAGTGAACGGATCGAAAGTTCCAGGGAAAAGTGCTGTTTTCATCGCTTATATTTCTTCGTCAATGACCAGATTGTCTATGATAAACATCTGCCTTTCGGACGTGTTCTTGCCCATATAGAATTCCAAAAGTTCTTTAACCACGTCTTCTTTTCGAAGCGTAACACGATCCAGGCGAATGTCTTTTCCGATAAAATGTCTGAATTCATCGGGGGAAATCTCCCCAAGTCCTTTGAATCGGGTGATTTCGGGATTGGGCCCCAATGCATCAACGGCAGACTGGCGTTCATCTTCTGAATAACAATATCGGGTTTCTTTTTTGTTCCGAACGCGGAAAAGTGGTGTCTGCAAGATGTATACATGCCCTTTTTTTACCAGATCCGGAAAGAATTGCAGGAAAAAGGTCATGAGTAACAATCGTATGTGCATTCCGTCCACATCGGCATCAGTGGAAATGATCACTTTATTGTAACGCAATTCTTCTAGACTTTCCTCAATGTTCAATGCTGCTTGCAGGAGGTTGAACTCTTCGTTCTCATAGACCACCTTTCGGGTCAGTCCATAGGAATTCAACGGTTTGCCACGCAGGCTGAATACGGCTTGATAGTTTACATCGCGGCTTTTGGTGATGGAGCCACTTGCTGAATCTCCTTCAGTAATGAAAATGCTGGTTTCATCGAGCAAATCGCCCTTTGAATCATTGAAATGGAAGCGGCAATCACGGAGTTTCTTGTTGTGCAGATTGGACTTCTTGGCCCGTTCTCTGGCAAGTTTGGTTACACCGGCAATGGCTTTTCGCTCCTTCTCGGATTCAGTGATCTTTCGCATCAATGCATCGGACACGTCCGGATTCTTATGCATGTAATTGTCCAGTTCCTTTTTCAGAAAGTCACTGATGAATTTGGTCACCGTCGGTCCTTTCGGCCCCATATCTCGAGAACCGAGTTTGGTCTTGGTTTGTGATTCAAAAACCGGTTCTTCCACCTTGATGCTCACGGCGGCAATGATACCCATGCGGATATCGGAATAATCGTGGTTCTTGTTGTAATACTCCTTGATGGTGCGGGAAAGCGCTTCGCGAAAAGCCGATTGGTGCGTGCCCCCTTGGGTGGTGTGCTGCCCGTTTACAAAGGAATAATATTCTTCACCGTATTGGTTTCCATGGGTGATGGCCACCTCAATGTCTTCACCGGAAAGATGAATGATCGGGTAAAGCGGTTCGGAAGTGATGTTCTCGTTCAGCAAGTCCACCAAACCGTTCTTGGAAAAGAACTTTTTGTCGTTGTAAAAAATATTCAGCCCCGTATTGAGGAACACATAGTTCTTGAGTAAGGATTCTATGTAGTTGTCTTGGTAGCCATAGCTTGGGAAGATGCTCAGGTCGGGCATGAACTCGATGAGCGTGCCGTTGTTTTCATTGGAAGGCTCTTTATGAGTTTCCTTTGTGAGCATGCCACGACAGAATTCGGCCATTTTAGTTTCGCCTTCGCGGTAACTCTGTATGAGAAAATAGGAGGAAAGTGCGTTTACAGCTTTGATACCGACACCGTTCAATCCAACGGACTTCTTGAAAGCTTTGGAATCGTACTTGGCACCGGTGTTCATTTTAGATGATACATCAATAACTTTGCCAAGTGGAACACCGCGGCCATGGTCGCGTACGGAAACATAACCTTCTTTGATGGAGACTTCTATGGTTTTTCCGTAGCCCATCATAAATTCATCAACACAGTTGTCTAGCACTTCTTTCAGTAGTACATAAATACCATCATCCTGGGAGGAGCCGTCACCTAATTTGCCGATGTACATACCCGGACGGCGACGGATATGTTCCTGCCATTCAAGGGTGATGATGTTTTCTTCGTCGTAATTCGTAGTGACGGTATGGGTCGAAATCAAATCTTCCATAGAAAATTAAATACTGGTGCGTCCTGCAAATGTACAAAGAAACCGTTTATTTTTTCGGTCAAATTTTCGTTCAAATCAACTCTTTTTTGAAGACTCTGCGGCTGCGGACGTGTTTGGGACCCAAGTTCGTCCAAAGTGTCTGAACCTTGGTGTTTGATTCCAACTCCGGATTGGATTCAGCCATTTTATAGCCATTCTTAATGAAGGTGGGAGCTAGGTCGGCAAAAACAAGTGCATTTACGCCTTTGCCCTGATAATCAGGATGAACCCCCATCAAATAAAAGTCAACAACGTCGTTTTTACGCAACGCCTTGAGTAGAGGAATGAAGCCAAATGGGAAAATGCTGCCATTTGCTTTTTGGAATGCCTTGCTGAGCGAAGGCAGGGTGATGCCCATTGCAACCACATTGTCTTCTTTATCAACAATAACGCTGATTAAGTCGGGACGTACAAAAGACAGATACATTTTGATATAATATTGCACCTGTTTGTCTGTGAGTGGGGAAAAGCCATACAATACATTATAGGTGTCATTCCAGAGCTTAAAGATCTTTTCTCCGTATTTTTTCACCAGCTTTTTCCGTGATTTCTCTTTAACAGCGTGTAGCTCATATTTTTCACTGACAATAGCGGACATACGTGCATACCGGTCGGGTAAAGATTCGGGCATGGTAATTTGGAATTCTTTCCAGTCCACATCTTTTGCATAACCGAGTTTCTCCATGTGAACTGGATAATAGGGAAAGTTATGCAACGTTGCAAAAGTACCGAGGAGCTCGAATCCTTCAATCAGCATACCGGCATGGTCCATGTCGGTGAATCCCATAGGGCCGGTAAGTGCGTTCATGCCTTTTTTCTTGCCCCAAGCTTCCACCGTGTCCAACAAAGCTTTGCTTACTTCCAAGTCATCAATAAAATCGAACCAGCCGAAGCGCGCATTCTGAACTTTCCACCATTTATTGGCATTGTAATTGATAAAACCCGCTATACGCCCTACAATCTTGCCATCGCGGACTGCAACAAAACAAGCGGATTCGCAAAATTCAAATGCCGGATTTTTTTTGGGATTAAACGTATTGACTTCGTCAAAAGTGAGTGCAGGTACGTGGAATGGGTTGTTTTTATAAAGTTTCAGCGCGAATTTTACAAACGCCTTCATTTCTTTCGCAGTGCGAACTTCTCTGATTTCTAAACTCATGGCAATGCAGTAGGTTAGTGGATAAAACCGTGAATAATCTCCTCTCTATTCTGAAAAATCGACCAAAGATAAATAAAAAATTGAAGAAGCGACTTCAACAATCTTTGAACGGGGTTAAAAAAAGAGGCCGAACCTGTGTAGATTCGACCTTTTTTTCTTCGCGTATCAGATTTTTAACGTCTGATGCCCAGTTCTTTGATTAGGGAACGATATTTTTCAATATCCTTCTCTTTCAAGTAATCAAGTAAACGACGACGTTTACCCACCAACATTTTCAGGGCGCGTTCTGTGCTATAATCTTTGTGATTTGACTTGAGATGGCCAGTCAAATGGTTGATACGGTATGAAAACAATGCTACCTGGGACTCGGGAGAACCAGTGTCAGTGTTAGACTTTCCGTATTGACCGAAGATTTCCTGTTTTTTTTCAGGGTTTAAATACATAAAAGTTTGTTTTTGATGTGAATAGAAACAAATCGGGGCACAAAAGTAAACAATAGTTTTAGATAGACAATGCTTATCTGCAAAAAAACACGTAATTTTGCAGACTATAAGGTTTTAGAGGTAAAAACAGAGAAAAGACAAAATGCAAGACATTAGGAACATTGCCATCATTGCACACGTTGACCACGGCAAAACTACCTTGGTTGATAAAATGCTGCTGGCCGGCCAGTTGTTCAGGACGAACGAAGCTGTCGGAGAATTGATTCTCGACAGCAATGAACTGGAACGCGAGCGTGGCATCACGATCCTTTCCAAAAACGTTTCCATAGAATATAAAGGAACGAAGATCAACATTATCGATACCCCGGGTCACGCAGACTTCGGCGGTGAAGTTGAACGTGTACTGAACATGGCAGACGGAGTGTTGCTCCTAGTGGACGCTTTTGAAGGTCCCATGCCCCAAACCCGTTTTGTGCTGCAGAAAGCACTGGAGATTGGCTTGAAACCAATCGTAGTAATCAACAAGGTCGACAAACCCAATTGCCGCCCCGAAGAAGTTCAGGAAGCTGTGTTCGACTTGATGTTCAGTTTGGAAGCCACCGAGTATCAGCTCGATTTTCAGACCGTATACGGCGCAGCCAAAAAAGGTTGGATGAGCGAAGACTGGCGGAACGAAACCGACAACATTACTTATCTGCTCGATCAAATCCTCGAGCACATTCCTGCACCGGTGCAACTGGAAGGAACACCGCAAATGCTTATAACCTCTTTGGACTATTCCTCCTACGTAGGTCGTATTGCTGTGGGTCGTGTGCATCGAGGCACTTTAAAGGAAAATACCGACGTCAGCCTCGTGAAACGCGATGGCCGTGTTGTCAAAGCTCGTATCAAGGAATTGCACGAATTTATCGGTTTTGGCCGCAAGCGTGTTTCTGAAATGAGTTCTGGCGATATTTGTGCCGTTGTCGGAATCGAAGGTTTTGAAATCGGTGATACGATTGCTGATTTATTGGAACCGGAAGCACTCAAACCCATCGCCATCGATGAACCGACCATGAGCATGGTTTTCACCATCAATAACTCACCTTTCTTTGGTAAGGACGGCAAATTTGTGACTTCACGCCACATTCATGACCGCCTAATGAAGGAACTTGATAAGAATTTGGCCCTGCGTGTTGAAAAAAGTTCGGATACAGACCTTTGGACTGTTTTCGGTCGTGGCGTACTGCATTTATCCGTGCTCATCGAAACCATGCGCCGCGAAGGGTATGAACTTCAGGTTGGACAGCCTCGCGTCATTTTCAAGGAAATAGACGGTGTGAAGTGCGAACCGATAGAAGACATGACCATTAACGTGCCTGAGGAATTCGCCAGCAAAATGATTGATTCCGTGACTCGCCGCAAGGGGGAGCTCACCATTATGGAAACCAAAAACGATCGTATCCACCTTGAATTCACCATTCCCGCTCGTGGTATTATTGGCCTACGTGGTGTGCTCATGACTTTGTCTGCCGGTGAAGCCGTCGTAGCCCATCGCTTCCACAGTTTCCAACCCTATCGGGGTGATATCGAAAAGCGCGAAAACGGTTCCATGATTGCCATCGAAACTGGTACTGCCGTAGCCTACGGCATGGATAAGCTAAAAGACCGCGGAAGCTTTTTCGTTACCCCTGGTGACGACATCTATGCCGGTCAGGTTGTCGGTGAAAGCAATAAGGAAGGAGACTTGGTCATCAATGTGACCAAGACCAAGAAGATGAGCAATGTTCGCGCTTCTGGTACGGATGATAAGGCAACTTTACCGCCGCCCATTATTTTCTCGTTGGAGGAATCCTTGGAGTACATCAAGGAAGACGAATATGTCGAAGTGACTCCCAAGCATATGCGAATGCGCAAGATCATCCTTGATGAAACAGAGCGGAAACGCAAGAAATAAGGGCAACCAATTATATATGGAACAGGCTGAATTCGTAAGAGTTCAGCCTGTTTTATTTAAGAGGAGAAGTCATTTCATCCCGTTTCTCAAGAGTTCGGCGGCTATGCAAAGTTCGTTGTACCAATCCTCACCGAATTTGCGCACCAAAGGTGTTTTAAGGAACTGATAAACCGGAAGGCCGATTTGTTGTCCATAAAGGCGGGCACCGGAGCAAATACTCCATTCCTGGTAGTTGACAGCCGTATAATCTGAATATTTCTTGGTGCGGATGGGATAGAGGTGGCAGGAAATGGGTTTCATAAAGGCAATCTTTCCTTCGCGCCAGGCCTTTTCAACCGCACAAAGACAGGTGCCAACTGAATCATAACAGGTGAAAACACAATCTTTACCGTTTACGATGGAAGTCACCAATTCGCCTTCCCGGTCTGCATAGACGACACCTTGTTTTTTGATCAATTGCTTGGCTTCCTCGGCCAAATCGTTCCAGATATGCGGCAGCGCATTTTCGAGTTCAGCCACTTCATCGAGTTCGACAGGAGCGCCACAATCGCCCTCTACACAGCAGATGCCGTGACAGTGGGCGAGGTTGCAGCAAAAATTTTGGTCGATTACATCCAGACTGACCAGGGTATCCTGAATTTGAAGCATGGGGACCGATTAGTCAATCAAGCATTTTCCAGTCATCTCTGCTGGTTGCTTGATGCCAAGGATCTTACAGATGGAAGGTGCAACATCAGCCAAGATGCCATCCGAAACTTTCGCCGATTTGTTATCGGTGACGTAAATGAATGGTACTGGATTCAGCGAGTGTGCCGTATTGGGTGATCCGTCTTCGTTCACTGCATTGTCGGCATTGCCGTGGTCAGCTATGATGATGACTTCATATCCGTGCAATTTGGCGGCTTCGACCACTTTTTTTACGTTGGCATCCACAGCTTGAACCGCTTTCTGAATGGCTTCGTAAACGCCAGTGTGACCTACCATGTCACCATTGGCATAGTTGACTGTGATGTATTCGAATTTTTCGGTTTCAATGGCTTCCTTCAAAGCATCACCTACTTCATTCACGCTCATTTCGGGCTTGAGGTCGTAGGTGGCCACTTTAGGGGAAGGAATCAGTATCCGCTCTTCGCCTTCGAACACGCTTTCGCGACCGCCTGAAAAGAAGAATGTCACATGGGCATACTTTTCGGTTTCAGCAATGCGAAGTTGTTTCATGCTTGCTTTTGAAACGATTTCACCCAACGTGTTTTGAACATTGTCCTTATCATAAAGGATGGTCAAACCCTTGAATGTTTCGTCGTAAGGCGTCATGGTGTAATAGTGCAACGGCAGGGTTTTCATGCCTGCTTCTGGCATATCCTTTTGAGTGAGTACGATGGTCAGCTCTTTGGCGCGGTCATTGCGGTAGTTGAAAAAGATCACTACATCACCTACCTCGATCTTGGCAAGAGGTTGTCCAGCAACATCTGTATGAACAATGGGTTTGATGAATTCATCGGTTATCCCGGCATCGTAGGAAGTTTGAATGGCTCCGACCATATCGGTGGAAGGCGTTCCGACTCCGTTAACGAGCAGGTTGTATGCTTCAAATACGCGTTCCCAACGTTTATCACGGTCCATGGCGTAATAACGGCCAATGATGGAGGCGATGGCGCCGGTATTTTTGGCCAAGTGGGCTTCCAGGCTTTCAATGAATGCCTTGCCGCTGCGAGGGTCAGTATCACGACCGTCCATAAAACAATGAACAAAGGACTTTTCGACGCCGTAGGTCTTAGAAATTTCAATCAGTTTGAAAAGGTGGTCCATAGAGCTATGCACACCACCGTCTGATACTAGACCCAGGAAATGAATCTGTTTATTGTTTTCTTTAGCATAGGTATATGCCTCAACGATGCCCGGGTTTTTCAGAATGCTGTTATCGCGGCATGCAGCGTTAATTTTGACTAAATCCTGAAATACAATTCGACCAGCACCGATATTGAGGTGACCGACTTCAGAGTTGCCCATCTGTCCGTCAGGCAAACCGACGTTTTCGCCGGAAGCTTGCAGTTGTGAATGGGGGTACGTTTCCAACAAATAATTCCAGTAAGGAGTTGGGGTGTTGTAGATTGCGTCTTCTTTACCGTGATGTCCGATACCCCAACCGTCCAGGATCATCAGCATGGCTTTTTTATTCATACCTATTGAATGATTTACAAAATTGTTTTGTTAAATTGACTCCGCAAAGATAGTTGTTTTTAGCGGAATATAGTCCGTTCGAAAGCCGCAGAACTTAATGAAAGTTATCGATGAGCTTATAAATGGAAATTATTTATATCTTTGTTAAACGATAAAAATAAAACGAAATAGTCACTTTTAATTTTGAACACAATGAAAAAATCCCGTCTTTTACTGGTGAGCTTACTGAGCGTATCCTTAATTTTCTCAGGTTGCAAAACATGGTCGAATGCTCTGAAGGGTGGTACGATCGGAACGTTGGCTGGTGCTGCAGTTGGAGCTGGTGCCGGAAAATTACTTGGTAATACGGCTGTTGGCGCCATTGCTGGTGCTGCTGTCGGTGGTACAGTCGGTACGCTCATAGGTCATAAAATGGATAAACAAGCTGCCGAACTGGAAGCCAAACTTGGTAGCAATGCCGCAGTTGAACGCATCGGTGAAGGCATCAAGGTTACTTTTGAATCCGGCATCCTGTTTGAAACAGGCAAATCTGTTTTGAGCGAGTCTTCTAAAACCGCGCTGACCAAATTCTCGGCCACCTTGAAAGAATACATTGACACCAATGTAATGATTTACGGCCACACGGACAACACCGGTTCGGACAACATCAATCTCCCGCTTTCAGACAACCGCGCCGCTGCAGTGAAAGATTACCTCGTAGCACAAGGCGTAGCCGCAAGCCGTATCACAACCAAGGGTATGGGTTCCACCGCTCCTGTTGCCACCAATGAAACAGATGCAGGTCGTGCTCAAAACCGCCGCGTGGAAGTTGCCATCACCGCCAACGAAGAAATGTTGAAAAAAGCTCAGAACGGTGAATTGTAAGCTTAGACTTTTTTAAAGTATAAAAATGCGGAGGTCTTCTTGAAAAGGAGGACCTCCTTTTTTTCGCCTGAAAGTATATTGATTGGATTTCCAACCATTTATCTGTTGATTTTTTGAGTTTTTTTTGCAAAAACGGCGATTCTTTGTATCTTTGCAGCCGTTAATGACGATGTGAGGGGGGCTTTGGTTCCCCTATTTTGTTCCCAAAAAGGAAGTAATGATAGCTAAAGAGACTGTAATTCAGATTGTTGAAGAGTGGATGGAGGAAACTTCATTCTTTTTAGTAGACGTTAGGATCACTCCCGAAAATGAAATTGATGTTGAGTTTGAATCCGAAGCGGAAGAAATCTGCATTGATGATTGTGTGGACTTGAGCAAATTTTTGGAAGAAAGATTAGACCGTGAAAAGGAAGATTTTGCACTTGAAGTCGGTTCTGCAGGTCTTGGACAACCGTTTAAAGTGCTCAAACAATATTTGATAAATATCGGTGAGGAAGTTGAAGTCATTTCCAAAGCAGGCCAAAAGTTCTCCGGCATTCTGAAAGATGCCAACGATGCCGGCTTTACTGTGACAGTCATCCGTAAAACAAAAATAGAAGGCAGTAAGAAAACAATGTCCCTTGAAGTGGATGAAACCTATGCATTCGCAGACGTTAAATCCGTGAAATACCTCATCCGTTTTTCCTGATAAATTGAAATTAATATACAAACATACTTAATCGACCAATGGCTAAAAAAGTTGAAACTATCAGTCTGATTGACACCTTTTCCGAATTTAAGGAACTGAAGAACATCGATCGCCTCACCATGGTGAGCGTGCTGGAAGAGTCTTTCCGCAACGTGCTTGCAAAAATGTTCGGTACCGACGAAAATTACGACGTCATCATTAACCCGGACAAGGGAGACTTTGAAATCTGGCGCAACCGTCAAATCGTAGAAGACGATGCACTCGAAGATGAAAACCTGCAAATCCGTTTGACGGAAGCCAAAAAAATCGATGCCGACTTCGAAGTTGGAGAAGATGTTACGGACGAAGTCCATTTTGCAGATTTTGGCCGTCGTGCCGTTCTGAATCTTCGCCAGACCTTAGCCTCCAAAATTCTTGAGCTTCAGAAAGACAGTCTCTACAACCGCTTTGTGGAACGCATCGGTCAAATTGTGAGCGCTGAAGTTTATCAGATTTGGAAAAAGGAAATTCTTTTACTCGACGATGAAGGCAATGAAATGCTGCTGCCTAAAACCGAACAAATTCCATCCGATTTTTACCGCAAAGGCGAAAGCGTTCGTGCCGTTGTCGAACGCGTTGAAAACAAAAGCAACAACCCCAAGATTATCCTTTCACGCACGTCTCCCGTTTTCCTCGAACGTTTGTTCGAGTTGGAAGTGCCTGAAATTCATGAAGGTTTGATCCTCATAAAAAAGGTTGCACGCATCCCGGGAGAACGCGCCAAAGTGGCCGTTGAATCCTACGACGAACGTATTGATCCGGTCGGCGCTTGCGTCGGTGTGAAAGGTGCACGTATCCACGGTATCGTCCGCGAGTTGCGTAATGAAAACATCGATGTCATCAATTATACATCCAACATCAACCTGTTCATACAACGCTCCCTGAGCCCGGCAAAGATTTCCTCCATACGTTTGGATGAAGCTAACAAAAAGGCCGAAGTGTTTCTGAAACCTGAAGAAGTTTCATTGGCCATCGGTAAAGGAGGTATGAACATCAAGCTGGCGTCCATGTTGACTGGTTATGTGATTGACGTATTCCGTGAAACGGATGATATTGAAGATGATGATATCTACTTGGAAGAATTCAAGGATGAAATCGATGCATGGGTTATCGAAGCGCTCAAGAAGCTAGGTTGCGATACAGCCCGCAATGTTCTGGCCATTCCGCGTGAAGATTTGATAGAGAAAGCGGACTTGGAAGAAAGTACGGTTGATGAAGTGCTGGGTATCCTGCGTGCTGAATTTGAAGATTAAGCACCGGATGTTTTGCCTGTGGGAAATGGTTCCCACGCTTGTATATAGTTGTTTATTTTTAAAACCAATTTATGTCGATTCGATTAAATAAGGTTACAAGAGATTTGAACGTAGGGATGACCACACTGGTGGACTTCCTACAAAAAAAAGGTCATGTGGTGGAAAATAATCCCAACACTAAGATCACTGAAGAAGAATATGAAATGCTGGTTAAGGAGTACAGCAAAGACATGACACTTAAACAAGAAGCCGAACGCCTTGTGCACGAACGCATAAACCGCGACCGGCCTCAATCGGGTGCCCCTGCATCTGTTCACCCTTCAGCTCCTGAACACACTCCGACCCTGACTCCAACTCCTGCACCTACACCTGCACCTGTCGAAGAAGCGAAACCAGTCGTAGTTAAAAAGGAAGAAGAAATTTACGAACCGCATCCGCATATCAAGACGATTGGGCACATCGATTTGGATCAGTTCAAGCCAAAAGTCAAAACAGCTCCGGAACCAGTTATTGAAAAACCGAAGCCGGCTGAACCGAAGGTCGTCAATGAACCGGTGAAACCTGTCATTGAAGAGCCGGTGAAACCTGTCGTAATAGAAGCCCCGACACCCGTTAAACCTGTTGTTCACGAAAAGCCAAAAGAAAAAGCGCCAGTTGTAGTTGCACCTGCACCTGCACCTGTTGCACCTGTTGTTCCTGAACCCGAAGAGACAACTTCAGAGCCGGCGATTTTCACCTTAGGTGGAAATAAGTTGGAATCCAACATCAAGGTGATTAAGACCATAGACTTGGATGCCCTGAACCAGTCCACTCGTCCAAAGAAAAAGACGCAGGCTGAAAAGAAAAAAGAGCGCGAAGAAAAGAATCCCGCACCCAAAGCCGCTACACCAGGTATTCGTACTGGTGAATCTACCATTCCTAAGCCTGTAGCAGCCAGTGCAGACCCCAACTTCCAAAAGAAGAAACGTAGCCGCATCAAAGACGGCAAAGTGAAAATCAATGAAACACAGCAGACCCCAGGTACACCCAGAGTTGCACAAAGCAGTTCTGATGTCAAGTCCCGTCTGAAAAAACCTGTACTCAAATCGGAAGTAAGCACCGAAGATGTATCCAAACAAGTCAAGGAAACGTTGGCTCGCTTGACATCCAAGCCTAAAAAAGGCACCAAATACCGCAAGGACAAACGTGAAGCCGGCTCCCAACGTCGTATGGAAGAAGCCGAACAGGAACGCCTCGAAAGCCAGACCATCAAGATTACGGAATTCGTAACCGTAAATGATTTGGCAAACATGATGGACGTACCTGCCGTTCAGGTTATTTCGACCTGCATGAGCATTGGTCAGATGGTATCCATCAACCAACGTCTCGATGCTGAAACCATCAATTTTGTAGCCGATGAATTCGGATTCAAAACCGAATATGTAAGTGCCGAAGTAATGGAAGCCATTCAGGTAGAAGAGGATTTGGAGGAAGATTTGAAGCCACGTCCCCCGATTGTAACCGTCATGGGTCACGTCGACCATGGTAAAACATCGTTGCTTGACTACATCCGAAATGCCAACGTTATTGCCGGTGAAGCCGGTGGTATCACGCAGCACATCGGTGCTTATAATGTCATGTTGGAAGATGGTCGTAAGATCACTTTCCTGGATACCCCTGGTCACGAAGCGTTTACGGCAATGCGTGCACGTGGTGCCAAAGTCACCGACATCGTCATCATCATTGTTGCTGCGGATGATAATGTGATGCCCCAAACCATTGAGGCCATCAATCACGCTGCTGCTGCCAATGTTCCCATGCTCTTCGCCATCAACAAAATAGACAAGCCGGGTGCTGATCCCGAAAAGATCAAGGATACCTTGGCCCAGATGAATTACTTGGTGGAAGATTGGGGCGGCAAATATCAGTCTCAAGACATTTCAGCTAAGAAAGGTCTGAATGTCAAGGAACTACTCGAAAAAGTATTGCTTGAAGCTGAAATGCTTGAACTCAAGGCCAACCCGAATAAGAAAGCCATTGGTTCAGTCATTGAATCTTCGCTGGATAAGGGTCGCGGTTACGTGGCTACCGTTTTGGTAAACAATGGAACCCTAAAGATTGGTGACATTGTAATTGCCGGTACTAACCATGGTCGTATCAAAGCCATGTTCAACGAACGCGGTGTGCGCGTAAAAGAAGCCGGACCTTCAGAACCTGTTATGATTCTTGGACTGAATGGCGCACCTCAGGCTGGTGATAATTTCCACGTCTTGGATTCTGAACAAGAAGCCCGTGAAATTGCTAACAAACGCGAACAATTGCAACGCGAACAAGGCTTACGCACCAACAAACTGCTTACACTTGCTGAAATCGGCCGCCGTATCGCAGTCGGAAACTTCAAGGAGCTCAATGTTATCGTCAAAGGTGACGTGGATGGTTCAGTGGAAGCTTTGTCCGACTCACTGATTAAACTGACCACCGAAGAAATCCAGGTGAATGTGATCCACAAGGCTGTGGGTGCCATTTCCGAATCCGATGTAACCTTAGCTTCGGCATCCGATGCCATCATCGTCGGTTTCCAGGTTCGTCCGTCACAGGCTGCCCGCCGTTTGGCCGACAAAGAAGGTGTGGACATGCACATGTATTCCATCATCTACGATGCCATTGAAGAAGTGAAATCTGCCATGGAAGGCATGCTTACTCCTGATGTCAAAGAGGAAATTACTGCAACCATCGAAATTCGCGACGTATTCAAAATCACCAAGGTCGGTACAGTTGCCGGTTGTATGGTGAAAGAAGGTAAGGTTAAACGAGGCAACAAGTTGCGCCTTATTCGCGACGGAATCGTAATTTTCACTGGTGAAATGGGTGCTTTGAAGCGTTTCAAAGACGATGTGAAGGAAGTGAATTTTGGTTATGAATGCGGTTTGAGTTTTGCCAAATATGAAAATCTTCAGGTTGGCGATATCGTTGAAGCATTTGAGGAAATCGAAGTTCGTAAAAGTTTATAAAGTTGCCGGCTCCGTTTTCTAAGCAGCGGTAATTTCTAAAAAACAAAGGTACCAGGCGGAAAGCAGTTTCACGTTCAGGTGCCTTTGTTCATTTTAAAAAGAACAATATGGTATGGATCGACGCAGTAATAGGGCTACTTCTAATTTTGGACATCCTGAAAGGTGTAAGAAATGGTTTTGCCTCTGAAGTGGGAACCATTGTCGGCATTCTTGCTGGCTTCTTTGTGGCTTCAGCTTTAGGAAATACCACAGCCCATTTTTTACTACCTCTTTGTGGACATTCCCAACAATGGAGCGGTGTGTTGGGTTTTCTGTTGACATTTTTGGTGGTCCTTGTACTATTTCTTATCTTGTCAAAGGTTTTTGAAGGTTTTCTGAACGCGTTGGCATTGGGTTGGATAAACAAACTGGCCGGCGGATTTTTTTGTTTTCTGAGAGGCGTATTGGTTTTGAGTATCGTTTTGAACCTCTATCAGGCTGTTGATAAGGATTGTAGCCTGATTGGAAAAGAAAAGGTAAAACGGTCGGTTTTTTACAAACCAATTCGTAATTTTGCTTCGTCTATTTTTCCAACCGTTCGGTTGTTTAAACACCCCGAAGATCCCTTGAAAGTAGACAACTAACAAATGTAATTATGGAAGTAGAACAAGATATCCTACTTGATCAAGTCACCAGTGGTGATTATAAATATGGTTTTGTCAGCGACTTTGCTTCGGATAGCATACCTTCCGGACTGAGCGAAGATGTTGTGAGGTTGATTTCATCGAAGAAAAACGAACCTGAATGGTTACTGGACTTCCGGTTGAAAGCCTACAAACACTGGCTGACATTGAAAATGCCTGAATGGCCGCATCTGACTATTCCGGAAATCGATTATCAGAAGATTATCTTTTATTCGGTTCCCAAACCTAGAACGGCTCCGAAAAGTCTTGATGAAGTTGATCCCGAATTATTGAAAACATTTGATAAACTCGGCATCTCCCTCGAAGAGCAGAAACTGCTTTCGGGCATGGCCGTGGATGCAGTGATGGATAGCGTTTCGGTGAAGACAACCTTTAAAGAGAATCTGGCTGAACTCGGCATCATTTTCTGCTCGTTCAGCGAAGCCGTTCAGCAATACCCGGATTTGGTTCGTCAATACCTCGGTTCGGTGGTGGGCTATCGGGATAATTTCTTTGCTTCACTAAATTGTGCCGTGTTCAGTGACGGTTCCTTCGTCTATATTCCCAAGGGAGTACGTTGCCCAATGGAGCTTTCCACTTATTTCCGCATCAATGCCGCCAATACAGGTCAGTTTGAACGGACACTCATCATTGCCGATGACGAATCCTATGTGAGTTATCTAGAAGGCTGTACTGCACCGATGCGTGACGAAAACCAATTGCATGCTGCCATTGTTGAAATCATTGCCCTTGAAAAAGCGGAAGTCAAATATTCCACGGTTCAGAACTGGTACCCCGGTGACAAAAATGGCAAGGGTGGTATCTTCAACTTCGTGACCAAAAGGGCCTTGTGCAAAGGCAATCACTCCAAAGTGTCTTGGACACAGGTGGAAACCGGTTCGGCCATCACTTGGAAATATCCAAGTTGCATTCTGGCAGGTGATGATTCTCAAGGTGAATTTTACTCCGTTGCGGTGACCAACAACTATCAACAGGCAGATACCGGTACCAAAATGATTCATTTGGGCAAGAATACCCGAAGCCGAATAGTGTCCAAAGGTATTTCCGCCGGTAAGAGTCAGAACAGTTACCGCGGTTTGGTAAAAGTTTCCCCGAAAGCAGACAATGCCCGAAATTTCTCTCAATGCGACAGTCTGTTGCTGGGGGATCAATGCGGAGCCCATACCTTCCCCTATATTGACATCAACAATGAAACGGCCGTGGTTGAACATGAAGCCACCACTTCCAAAATCAACGAAGATCAGCTTTTTTACTGCAACCAGCGTGGTATTTCCACAGAGGATGCCGTCGGACTGATTGTGAATGGTTATGTTAAGGAGGTTATCAACAAACTGCCTATGGAATTTGCCGTTGAAGCTCAGAAGCTATTGCAAATTTCGTTGGAGGGCAGCGTCGGATAAATGGAGGGGTTGAATTATACGCTGTTCACACTCTGGGGTTATCCCTTAAGCGTGTTGGAATTGGTTGGAGTGCTGACTGGTTTTGCAGCGGTTTTTTTGGCATCCAAAGCCTGGGCGGTCAATTTTCTGTTCGGGCTGGTCAATGCAATCGCCTATTTCCTGTTGTATTTCCAGTACCATTTGTATTCGGTGATGTTGCTTCAGTTGTTTTATTTCAGTTTCAGCATCTATGGTTATTACCATTGGAAACATCCGAAGGCAGAGGAAGCGGACGGAAAACAGGAACAACGGATTGGTTTGTTGAGTTGGAGGTCAAGAGTTTATTGGATTATTGGTATTTTGGTGATCGGGGCAACCTGGGGTTGGGGTGTCATTCATTTTCAGGCTCGATACCCGCAGTATTTCGCTCCGCCGGCATTTCCCATGTTGGATGCCATACTGACCATGGGAAGTGTGGTTGCGCAATACCTGCTCTCCAGAAAGATTTGGGAAAACTGGATCTTGTGGATTGTACTGGACGGCATCAGTACGGTGTTGTATGCCTCATTGGGAATGGTATTCACCGCCTTTCTGTTTGGAACGTTTACCCTTATTGCCTTGAAAGCGATATTTGAATGGAAAAAGATATATGAAGCGTACGAATGACGAAATAGAAGAACCTGTCCGCAAAAGCCCCTGGGTTTTGGCGGGAGGTATTCTAATCTTGATACTATTGTTGGCATTGGGCATTTTCCTATTGGTGGAAGCGCTTAAGACGCCCGATGGACCACAGGATATGTTGGATATGAAACGAATGGCCGCCAGCGGAATCGGAGTGATTCTTTTCTCCGTGGCCGTGTTTTTCTTCCTGATTCGACTTTACAAGCCATCCGCGACAACTAAAAAACCGGTCAAACGTAAGCCCGCCATGCGAAAAAAGTCCTCAAAGAGAAAATAAATCATCAGTAAAATTCAGAATATGTTGCTTGAAATAAAAAATCTGCATGCCAACGTCGACGGAAAGGAAATCCTGAAAGGCATCAACCTGACCATCAACGAAGGTGAAATACATGCCATCATGGGGCCGAACGGTTCTGGTAAAAGCACCCTATCAGCCGTCATGACTGGAAATCCAGCATTTACAGTGACGGAAGGAGAAATCTGGTTCAATGGAAAGAACCTGTTGGAAATGAGCCCGGAGGACAGGTCACGTGAAGGCTTGTTTCTGAGCTTCCAATATCCGGTGGAAATCCCCGGCGTCAGCATGGTCAATTTCATGCGTGCAGCAGTGAATGAACACCGCAAATACCGCAACGAACCTGCTTTATCTGCTTCTGATTTCCTGAAACTGATGCGTGAAAAGCGTTCAGTCGTGGAACTGGACAGCAAATTAGCCAATCGTTCCGTCAACGAAGGGTTCTCCGGAGGAGAAAAGAAACGCAATGAAATATTCCAGATGGCCATGTTGGAGCCGAAGCTTTCCATTCTGGATGAAACGGATAGTGGGTTGGATATCGATGCTTTGCGAATTGTTGCGCAAGGGGTCAACAAATTGAGTTCACCAACGAACTCAACCATTGTAATTACGCACTACCAACGATTGCTCGATTACATTGTTCCGGATAAGGTGCACATCTTATACAACGGACAGATTGTCAAGACAGCCGGTCGTGAACTCGTACTTGAAATCGAAGAAAAGGGCTACGATTGGATCAAACAAGAAGTAGACGGAAAATGAAAGCTGAAGAAACCTATTTGGATATCTACCGGCAGCATAGTGGTGTGGTGGCCCAACATTCGGCCCCCTTGCTGAACAATCGCCGGGATGCTGCGCTAGCGGCTTTGGAAAAATACGGAATTCCTGATGTGTCTCAAGAAGAATACAGGCATTTTGATATGCAAAAAGCTTTAACGGTCGATTACGGAATGAACCTGAACCGATTTGTCACCAAGCTGAATCCACAGGACGTTTTTTGTTGTGATGTTCCCAACCTTTCCACTCGATTGCTTTTTGTGGTCAATGACTCCTGTTCCAAAACGCCACTGAAAGTTGCCTTGCCTGAAGGTGTATTTTGTGGCAGTCTGCAAGATTTTGCGGTTAGTCATGCCTCATTGCTTGAACCATTTTATGGTCAATTATCGGCAGATTCCACCGATGGAATGGTAGCTTTGAATACTCTTTTCACTCAGGACGGCTTTGTGTTATACATCCCTGCCGGCGTTCACATTGATAAACCGATTCAGCTTATCCAAGTGCTTCACGGGAACGAAGACCGAATGGTCAACCGCCGATTGCTGGTGATTGCTGAAGAAGGTTCACATGCTCAACTACTGGTTTGCGACCATGCCCTTTCTTCAAGTAAGTTTTTCTCCAATCAGGTGACTGAAATCTTTGTCGGAAAGAACGCGTCATTGGAATACTATGAACTGGAGATGGACCACGATGACACCGTCCGAGTGGCAAATACGTTGGTTAAACAGGGTGCAAATTCCACGTTGTTGATGAATAACATTACCTTACAGAACGGACAAACCAGAAACAACATCAATGTAAAACTGGCAGGAGAGTATGCTGAAACAAATTTGTCAGGTATGGCACTTGCCGATCAGGAGCATGTGGTGGACAATCATTTGTTTGTGGACCACGTCGTCCCTCATTGTACCAGTTATGAACTGTACAAATACGTCATTGACGATCAGGCTCGCGGTGTATTTGGCGGGCGCATACTTGTTCGGAAAAATGCACAGAAAACAGCTGCTTATCAGTCCAATAAAAATCTGTGTTCCACTCGCGAGGCTCGGATGTTTACTAAGCCACAATTGGAAATATATGCCGATGATGTGAAGTGCAGCCATGGAACCGCCACAGGTCAGATTGACGAAAAGGCGCTTTTCTACATGCGGTCGCGTGGTATTTCGGAAACGGAAGCGCGATTGCTCCTAAAATTTGCTTTCACAGCCGACGTTATTGACAACATCCGACTGGAACCTTTGAAGGATAGGATGAAAATGCTGGTAGAGAAACGTTTTCGTGGAGAACTGGCCAAGTGTGCCGGTTGTGCCGCTGCAGGTAAATAAAATCGGAAATGGAAGATTTCATCAAAGACATACGTTCACAATTCCCCATTTTATCGACGAAAGTCTATGGAAAGGATTTGATATATTTCGACAATGGTGCAACAACGCAAAAGCCGCTTCGGGTTGTTGAAAGAATTGTAAGTGGTTATTATACGACCAATTCCAACATCCATCGTGGTGTTCATTACTTGAGCCAACGAGCTACGGAAGCGCATGAGAATGCCCGTGAACGAATACGTCGTTTCCTGAATGCTCCTCTAGCATCTGAAATCATCTTTACCCGCGGCACGACCGAAGCGATAAACCTCGTTGCTTTTTCTTTCGGAGAAGCCTTCTGTCATGAAGGTGATGAAATTGTTGTATCAGTCATGGAGCACCATTCCAATATTGTGCCTTGGCAAATGTTGTGTGAACGCAAAAAGATGAAATTAAAGGTCATTCCGATGAGTGATCAGGGCGAATTGCTACAGGATGCATTTCAAGCGTTGCTCAATCCAAAGGTTAAGTTGGTAGCCATCACGCACGTTTCAAATGTACTGGGAACAGTTAACCCTGTTGGGGAGATGATTCAGAAAGCCCATGCTGCCGGAATACCTGTTTTGGTGGACGGTGCCCAGTCTGTCCCCCACTTAAAAGTGGATGTTCAGGCGTTGGATGCCGATTTTTACGCATTCTCCGCTCACAAGATATACGGACCTCTCGGTATTGGGGTGCTTTACGGAAAATCCGATTTACTGAACAGGATGCCGCCTTATCAAGGTGGTGGCGAGATGATCGAACAAGTCCATTTCGAAAAAACGACATACAATGTGTTGCCCTATAAATTTGAAGCCGGGACACCCGATTTCATTGGATCTACTGCCTTGGCTGAAGCACTCGATTTCATCGATGAAATCGGCTTGGACCGAATCGCAAATTATGAGCACCAACTATTGTCCTATGCTAACGAGGAATTGAAAAAGATCGATGAAATGAGGATAATTGGAACTGCTGCAGATAAAAGCGCTGTCATTTCCTTCCTTCTTGGTTCCATCCATCCCTTTGATGTAGGAACCCTGCTCGATCATTTGGGCATAGCGGTCCGAACAGGACACCATTGCGCGCAACCCCTCATAGATAGGCTCGGCATTAACGGAACCGTCAGGGCTTCTTTTGCCATTTACAATACGCCTGAAGAAGTGGATGTATTGGTCAAGGCCCTGCATCGTATAAAAGCAATGTTTTAACAGATAAAATAATGAGCATCAACGAAACACAAGACGCCATCATCGAAGAATTCAGCGAGTTTGAGGATTGGATGGACAAATACCAGTTATTAATTGACACTGGAAACAGTCTGGAGCCGCTCGATGAACAATTCAAGCAGACGCAATACCTTATCGAAGGCTGCCAGAGCCGAGTATGGTTGCATGCAGATTACATCGGTGGAAAGGTTGTCTTGAAGGCTGAAAGCGATGCCGTCATCGTTAAGGGTATTGTCATGTTGCTGATTCAGGTCTTGTCCGACAGGACACCTCAGGAGATTTTGGATACCGACCTATACTTCATTGACAAGATTGGTTTGAAAGACCATTTGTCTCCAACACGGGCAAACGGATTGGTATCCATGGTGCGCCAAATCCGTAATTACGCATTGGCATTCAAACTGAAAGAAAACTAACGTTTTGAGTAGCGAGTGCAGAGGCGAAGCTTGCTTCGACTATGCCGAGTCACGAAAAACGACTGTTTAGAATAAACGAAGTTTTATTCTTCGAAAACCAGTGCCAGTTGGTCTTCCAATTGCCTGAAACTTTTCCGATGGTGCTCCGTGAGCCCATATTTCCGAATGGCATACCTATGATCCAACGTCGGATACCCTTTGTTCGATTTCCAGTCGTAATAAGGATTTTGCTCATGCAACATCTGCATATAGTCGTCGCGGTAAGTCTTGGCCAGAATAGATGCGGCAGCAATGCTCAGGTATTTTCCATCTCCCTTGACTTGACAGTAGAAGGGAATGTCCGCATAATGTTCGAACCGTTTTTCTTCTGCTTTCTGGTGTGGAAGTCTGTATAATGGTAGCTGGTGTATTTGACGGAATCGGTTTCCGTCAATCAATAGAAATTCCGGCTTAGGCTCCAGTTGAATGATGGCCCGATGCATGGCTAAAAACGAAGCGTTCAGAATGTTCAGTTTGTCAATTTCATGGGCCTCCACAACGCCCAATCCCCAAGAGATAGCTTCTCTTTCAATAATCTCTCGAAGTTCATACCGCTTTTTCTCACTAAGTTGTTTGGAGTCATTGAGCTCTTCATTTTGAAAGTCTTTAGGAAGAATGACTGCCGCTGCGTAAACGGGCCCTGCCAAACAACCTCTGCCGGCCTCATCGCAACCTGCTTCGAGCAAATCCATATTCAAAAAGGCAGTGAGCATGATTCTGGGTTTTGGTTAAGGATTGAAAATCACTTTCAGCAAAGTTTCACCGACCATTTTCAGGCTGTTTTTATCGATGTTTTTCATAGTATCACCCGTGGTGTGCCAATAGGGAACAAAGCCCGTACCATTACCTGGATTGTAGTCGATGATGTCGATGCACGGAATTCCGGCGATTCGGTTTACATAAAGGTGATCATCAGTGATGGCGCCGCCTTCGGCAGGAACAAAATAGGAATTGTAACCCAATGTGGCGGCGGCGGACCATACCTTTTGCAATACTTGTGGAGCATATTGATTGGAGTAATAATCCCACATGAAATTGGGGGCCTTACCACCGACCATGTCCAAAAGAATGCCGTATTCTGCTTGATAGTTCGACTTTATAGCTTGTTTTGCCCAATATTGCGTGCCTAAACACCAAGTGTCTTCCTTATCTTCTTTTTTGGAAAATTTGGGAGTACCCAGATCTTCTGCATCTAAGAATACAATATCGACGCCATAAGCAGGCAGGTTGCCCTTAGCTGCTTCAGCCTGCAGTTGGCGGCCAATTTCCATAAGCACGGCAACTCCGCTTGCACCGTCATTGGCTCCGTCTATGGGTGTGTGCCAATTGGCAGGATTCGAATCCTGATCTGCCCAGGGTCTTGAATCCCAATGGGAACATAATAAAATGCGCCTTGTTTTTTCAGGTTGGTAAGAAGCTATGATGTTGGTAGCCTTCAGTTTGGTGCCGTCCCAAGACGTAAGTTCACAATCCTGCAGGGTGGTTTTCGCACCGAATGCATCCATTTTTTTTAATAGATAAAGCCTGCAATCGGCATGTTTCTTGGTATTCATAACCCTTGGTCCGAATGATGTCTGCATGGCCACATAACTATAGGAACTGTCTGCATCAAAAGCGAGATTTACAGTTGTCGTTTCCGACTTAACGATTGCTTTCTGTGAACCGGCACCACAAGAAAGAATACCGAAAGCACCAATTAATAATGTAATGCCGAATGGAATGGTTTTATGCATAATTCGTTATGTTTATAAATTGAAGAAGGGTCCCTTCCTTGCTGACTTCAAACTGCACTTCAGCGCCGCAAATCATGGGAAGGTTTCGCCCGTCATGACCGACCGGAAAATCAAAACAAACAGGATAGGTAAATTCTGAAACGGCATCCGCAATGATTTCACGAACTGTTTTACCGAACAAAGGATCCTCTTCATAATCCGAGAAATTTCCGACGATGAGTCCTGATATGCGGCAAAGAATTCCACCCAATTTTAAGTTACGCATCATGCGATCTACGACATAGGGTTTCTCGCCAATATCTTCGATGAAAAGGATACTTTTATCAGGGATGAAATCATAAATAGTACCCCTCAGGCTGTATAATATGGAGAGGTTCCCACCGGATAATGGCCCCTCAGCGACACCGAGGCGATTTAGAGACTGCGCTTCGCAGGTATAGGCCGGAAAGGTCCCGAACAGTATTTTCTGAAGATAATGGACATGCTCTTGATCGCTATTTAAGGATTCGGCAAGTGTTTTTGCCATACCTCCATGAACGGAAGCGAAACCTTCTTTCTGTAATAAACTGTGCAGCATAGTGATGTCACTATATCCGATAAGCCATTTCGGATGCATTCTGAAGGCAACCCAATTCAGTTTATCGATGATCTGAACCGTTCCGTAACCACCGCGGGTGCAGAAAATGGCTTTGCAATCGGAATCATCCAAGGCTTCTTGTAAATCCGATAATCGTTGTTCACTACTTCCTGCAAAACGACCGTTTCTGGTGGTTGCATATTTACCGATATGAACAATCAATCCCCAGCTATTCAGGCATTTGGCAGCCATATTCACCAATTCTGAGTCGATGGTTCCAGCAGGTGAAACCAGGCGTACAACGGAACCTTTTTGTAAAAACGGCGGGATCAGCATCAGTAGAATATTATACCAGTTGTTCAGACAAAAGTAGCATTTAATCTGAAAGGTTTTAAGTCTCATTAGCAGAATTTTGGGGATTTGAAGGGTTCAGTCGATTACAATGTCAAAAAGATGTAAAATCAGTATCAAAGACTCTATAATTATAAAATATTTGCTTATTTTTGCCTGCTTTAATATCAGATTGAAACAATTATAACCTTAAATACACCAATTATGGAAAATTTGACCAACATTGGCCAGAAAGTAAAATCGATCCGTGAATCCAAAAGTATTTCTGTTGAACAATTGGCTCAGGGTTCTGGACTTTCCGTCGATCAAATCACTCTTATTGAAGAAAATCAGAATCTGCCATCCTTGGCACCGATAATTAAGATTGCACGGGTCTTGGGAGTACGTCTGGGCACTTTCTTGGATGACAGTCAGGATATTGGGCCAGTCGTCTGTCGCAAAGTGGATCAACCCAAAGGGGTCAGCTTTTCAAGTGAAACAGCCAGTTCTCACAATTATCTGAATTTCTTTTCATTGGCTCAATCCAAGGTTGGCCGAAGCATGGAGCCTTTTCTCATTGACATTGACTCAGCGTCGAGCGACGGCTATCAACTTTCCTCACATGAAGGAGAAGAGTTTCTCTATGTACTGGAAGGTGTAATTGAAATAACTTATGGTAAATCCAAATATGTACTGGAGTCCGGCGAAAGCATTTATTACGATTCCATCGTTGAACACAATGTTCATGCAGCCAACGAATCCAAAGCCAAAATATTGGCAGTGGTTTATACCCCTTTTTAATTCCTTTGAACATGCAATTATTTGACAGAACAATTGGGGATTGGCTGGAACTTTGGGCTAAAAATACCCCGGATAAAGAATATATCGTTTATTCAGACCGAAATCTGCGATTCACTTGGGCACAATTCAACCAACGAGTAGATGAGGCCGCTCTGGGTTTTCTCGCCATTGGTGTGAAAAAAGGAGATCATGTTGGTGTTTGGGCCCAGAATGTGCCGGAATGGCTGACCTATATGTATGCCTGTGCCAAGATTGGAGCAGTTTATGTGACGGTGAATACCAGCTACAAACAGCATGAGTTGGAATACTTGGTTGAGAATTCGGATATGCACACACTTTGCATCACCGATGGAACCTGGGATTCCAATTATGTGGACATGACCTACGAAATGCTGCCCGAGCTTCGCCAAAGCCAACGGGGACAGCTTAAAAGCCCGCGTTTTCCGAAAATGAAGAACGTGGTATATATCGGTCAAGAAAAATTCCGTGGCATGTACAGTGCTTCTGAGTTGCTATTGTTGGGTAAAAACATGGATATTCAAACCCTGAAGGATATCCAGAAAACGGTAGTACCCGATGATGTCATGATGATGCAGTATACTTCCGGCACGACCGGTTTCCCGAAAGGAGTGATGCTTTCGCATTACAATCTCGCCAATAACGGATATCTGACCGGCGAGCATATGAATTTCACAGACAAGGATAAACTCTGTGTTTGTGTACCATTGTTCCATTGTTTCGGTGTGACGTTGGCTACAACCAATTGCCTGACACATGGTTGTACACAGGTAATGGTTGAACGCTTTGATCCACTAGTTGTACTGGCTTCCATCCACAAGGAACGTTGCACAGGCCTTTATGGTGTCCCGACCATGTTCATTGCTGAACTCAATCACCCGATGTTTGACATGTTTGACATGAGCAGTCTGCGAACCGGCATCATGGCGGGTGCCCTTTGCCCAATTGAACTTATGAAGCGGGTGAGCGAAAAAATGTATATGCAAATCACAAGTGTTTACGGACTTACGGAATGTTCTCCAGGCATGACGCAGACCAGGATCGATGATTCCTTCGAAGTTCGTACGACTACTGTCGGTACTCCTTATGAGTTTACTGAAGTCGTTGTGATGAATCCTGAAACCGGCGAAATCTTACCGGATGAAACCCAAGGTGAAATCTGTTGCCGCGGTTATCTGAACATGAAAGGATATTATAAAAATCCAAATGCTACAGCCGAAGCCATTGACAAGGACGGTTGGTTGCACAGCGGGGATCTTGGCATACGTGATGAACAGGGTAATTACCGGATTACCGGTCGTATTAAGGACATGATCATTCGTGGCGGCGAAAATATTTATCCGCGCGAAATAGAGGAATATCTCTACCATCTGGAAGGCGTGAAAGATATTCAAGTGGCTGGGATAGCATCCGAAAAATACGGTGAGGAAGTCGGTGCGTTCATTATTCTAAAAGAAGGTTCCAACCTGGATGAACAGACTGTTCGTGAGTATTGTCGCGGTCAGATTGCCCGTCACAAGATACCGAAGTACATATTCTTCATCAAGGAATTTCCCATGACCGGCAGCGGAAAGATCCAGAAATTCAAACTTCGCGACCTTGGCTTACAATGGTTAAAAGAAAAGGGAGTTGACGTCGTTTAATAGTAGTCCATTCCTAAATAAGTCCTATTTCAAATGGTCCTTGGCTCAATGCAGGGGCCATTTGTTTTTTGTAATCATTTTTTAACCCCCAAAACAAAACATTGCGTTTCAATATTGAGTATCTTTGAGAAACAAGTCACAAAAACAAAAATCAAATGGAAAAAACCCGTTCCGGCCGCATCCGTAAAAAGGATTTGATAGCCTCCATGATGACATTCTTTCAGCAAGATACCGTTAGGGCATTCAATTATCAACAAGTTTCAAATGCACTGGGTGTTACAAAACAAGCATTGAAAGTCATGGTGGCAGAATGTCTGGCAGAACTCGCCCTCCAGGACTACCTGATCGAAGTATCCACCGGGAAATTCAAGTTCAACGAACGTGGCTTGTTCATAGAAGGCACCATCAAGCGCAGCCGCAACGGAAAAAATTACCTGAATCCGGACGATGGGGGCACCCCCATCTTTATTGCCGAACGCAATTCGGGACATGCTATGGACGGCGACCGCGTTCGTGCCATGCATTCTGCCAAGAAAGCATTCAGTGACCCTGAAGCCGAAGTGGTGGAAGTGCTTGAACATTCAGACAATACCTATGTTGGTGTTCTGGATGTAGATAAGAATTATGCTTTTCTGATTACAGACAGCAAGAAGTTGGCCAACGATATTTTCATCCCTAAGGACAAGATTCACGGTGCAAAATCAGGCCAAAAGGTTGTCGTTCGCATCGTGGAATGGCCAACCCGCTCCAAGAACCCCATTGGTGAAGTCGTGGATGTTTTGGGTGAGGTCGGCGACAACAATACGGAAATGAATGCCATCATGGCCGAATATGGCTTGCCCTATACCTACCCCGAAGAATTGGAAAAGACCGCCGACAGTATTCCGGATGAAATCTCTCCTGAAATCATTGCTGAACGCGAGGATTTCCGTGGTGTTGTCACTTTTACGGTCGATCCGCACGATGCCAAAGACTTTGACGATGCGCTTTCTGTACGGAAACTTGCAAACGGAAACTGGGAAATCGGTGTCCATATAGCTGATGTGACGCACTATGTGAAACCTGGTACAGCCATTGACAAGGAAGCCGAAAGTCGTGCCACATCCGTATATCTGGTTGATCGAACGGTTCCGATGCTACCCGAACGGCTTTGCAATCAAATTTGCTCTTTACGGGCAGACGAAGAGAAATTGTGTTTTTCCTGTGTTTTTGAAATGGATGACCATGGTACCGTCATCAAGCATCGCATTGTCCGGACGGTTATCAAATCTGACCGACGGTTTACTTATGAGGAAGCCCAAAACATCATTGAAACAGGTGAAGGCGACTATTCGACCGAAGTGTTGACATTGGACCGTCTGGCAAAAATATTGCGCAAAAAGCGTTTCGCTGCCGGAGCAATTAATTTCGACCGTTGGGAAGTCAAGTTCAATATTGATGAAAAAGGGAAGCCGTTGAGCGTATATTTCAAAGTGGCCAAGGATTCCAACAAAATGATTGAGGAATTCATGCTACTAGCCAATCGTACGGTTGCAGAATTCGTCGGCAAAGGAAAGACGCCGAAGACCTTTGTTTATCGTATCCATGACCTCCCGAATGCAGAGAAAATGGAGAATTTTGCTGAATTCATTCGCCGTTTCGGCTATAAACTAAAAACCAGCGGTAGCAACACGGACGTATCCAAATCCATCAATTTGCTGTTGGACGATGTGCAGGGTAAACCAGAAGAGAACCTGATTGAAACAGTGGCGATCCGCGCTATGGCCAAAGCCATTTATTCGACAGAAAACAAGGGCCATTATGGACTTGCATTTGAATATTATACCCATTTCACTTCGCCCATTCGCCGCTACCCGGACATGATGGTGCACCGTTTGCTGGAACGTTATTTGGCAGGTGGCCGCAGTGTTTCCGCTGAGCGTTGGGAAGAACTTTGCGTGCACAGTTCAGACATGGAGCAACTTGCCGCTCAAGCGGAACGAGCTTCAATCAAATACAAGCAAGTGGAATTCATGTCCGAACGCTTGGGTAATGTCTATGACGGTGTGATTTCGGGCGTCACAGAATGGGGGCTCTATGTTGAAATCAATGAGAATAAGTGCGAGGGTATGCTCCCGATTCGCGATCTTGATGACGACTATTATGAGTTTGACGAAAAAAATTATTGTTTGGCAGGAAGGCGGAATCATAAGTCATACCGACTTGGAGATGCGATTAAAATTCAAGTTGTAAGGGCCAATCTGGAGCGTAAACAATTGGATTTTGCACTTGCACGGGAAGAAAATGCTGACCTCGGTGGAAAGCCCCGGATTATTGAAAATTCTGACTACAAAAGGAAATCCGCAAAAGGATACTCAAAGTCCAAAGATTTTTATTCCAAAAAAAGAAAATAAATATTTTCTATTAGAAAGTGGATTGAAATAGTTTTATATCTTTAGTCCCTGAAGAAGATGATTCATTGAAAGTTTTGAGCGTTTCTTAAAAGAGTTTTCAACATCGGCCCCCTGAGAGAACCGGACCTGTATGTATAATGTAAAGCGAACCCGACCTACCTTCGCGTTCTTGTTTATTGCAATGCTTTTAGCATTCCCATTCCCGGGCAATGCTCAAACTTCTGTTTTTACTCAAACCGACTATTTTACTACGGACCTACTGAACTGGAATGATCCGGTATACCCATCCGTGGCTAGTCAAAATGCAGCTTTGCGAAGCGCTTCCGTTAATGAATATGTTGGAAATACGGTCGACCTCGATGGTGATATCGTTGATGCAACCGATAAATCACTTTTAGAAGGAGCTCGTGTTTTCTGCTTGAACAAGAATGGTGAAGTAGTAGCTTCAACTGAAACCAACACTTCTGGAATTTACCAATTCCGTTTAATTAAAGGTGTTTATACGATTTCAGTTTCAAAATTAAAATACAAAGCTGTTTCAAAAAGCATCAATGTAACAGTAGACTCTCTTTTGCGTCTGGATTTTGACCTTTTACCCCTCATAACCAGTGCCAGTTACATGCAAGTTCTTACAGGATCGCTTGCTGAAGGCAGCCTTAAGGATATCACACTGGAAAACAGCAAAGTAGCTATGTGTATTGCTGATGGATCGTCGGATCAGCAACTCGGGCTGGCAACCAAGGGTAAACCCATTGACCTGAGTACAACAACTGGCGTGGATGGTTTTGATTGGATTAACCTACCCTTGATCTCCACTCAGAAGCTGAGTGGTATTCCCGGAACGTTGGCTAGCATGAGTAAGAATGTACAGTTCAGCAGTGTTCAAATACTCAGTTCAACACCGACATCCTCCAAAGTTCTGGCGGTAGGAAAGTGCACAGACCTGCCACTAAACGTTACTAATCTTTACGTTGTTAAACCCGATAAAGAATGGTTTGATGTGACCACCACCATTCAAAACACTGGAGATTCGGAAGTTTCTTTTTGGCTTGGCGACGCAATGGATAATGATGAATATTTTCAAACATCCGTTTATCCAAAGAGTCGTTTCAACGCATCGGTCATTGTTTCTACCGATATGGGTTTGGATGAATATGTTCCTGCAGAGCCATGGATGGGTTGTTTTGGAAAATCCGACCAGGTTTTCGGCATTTTCTATACAGGTGATTTTGCAAAGAATTTCCTCATAAGTGCAAATACTTATCGCACAGTTTCTCAGAAGTATATAACCCTCCAACCAGGTGGAAAATACATATTGAACAGGAAGATTGCAGCTGTTCCTGTTTTGCCGTCACAAACACATTCGGATGCCCTTAGGGCATGTTATACAACTTCAGATGATGACAACTGGGGTCTTGAATCAAGACTGTATCTATCTAAATATAAGGCAAATCCTGGTGATACGATAGAATGCACGTTAGCCATCACCAATCTTTCGAGATACAATGCATTTGAAGATATATCTGCGATACTTGATTTACCTGCATTTTGGAAAACAAGTGCCGATACTTTGTTTTTCGGGAATTTGGATCCAAGAGAAACGGTAGAAGCAGTCTGGAAGGTTGTGCCGACAGAGGGAAGTGGGAATACCATTTTGGCGGGTTCAGCACTAGCATGGGATGATCCTTTTACTTATTCAGAGCAGTCGGTTTTTGTAACTGGTGAAGGTTGGTATTCCGGTGACAACCATATGCATTCTACTTATAGCGATGCAGTTGGAACTGTGCCTGACATCGTAAAGGCTGCTAAAGCGATTGGATTATCATTCATAACTGTAACCGATCACAATACAACCATACAGGATTCTACTGTTAAGGCGAATAGTAGCGCTGATCTTTTAGCAATGACTGGTTGTGAGATTACCCCAAATTATAAGGCTGCTAACAATTGGGGACATGCTCTTTCCCTTTTCAGCAACCAAGTCTCCCAATTTTCAAACACTCCCAGTCAAGCTAATGCTCAAGCAATAGTTGATAATATAAACGCTTTAAATGGTGGAAACGGATTTGCAATCATGGCACACCCTTTTCTTAAGGGTTGTCCTTGGATATACCCGAATGTGACTGGCTTCAAAGGAGTGGAAGTATGGTCAGGCTATACACCAATCAATGGGACCTATTCAAAACAGGCATTCAGTTTATGGGATAAGAAGAATATTGCAGGACCCAAACAATACGGTTTTACTGAATCGGATGCTCACAATTTGGACATGGTTGGAAGACAGCATATTGTAGCTCATTTAAAGACTCTGTCAGTGGCTGAAATCAAAAATGCATTGATTAATGGGCAATTTTACGGTTCAGATGGTCCGGCCATAAGGTTTGCAGTAGATTCGATCATGATGGGTGGTTCCTTGCAAGTTCCGTCCAAGCGACTCGTTAAGATTAGCTTGAAGTCTTATTCACCGCAAGGTATAGATTCCATGTATTTGATTAAAAATGGAGTGGTTATTGGTGGTTATTCCTATGTGAATTTCTCAAAGAATGCACAGGAAATTTTTTATGATGAAGCTATTCCAGGAGATTTCTATCGTATGGAATGCACAGACAGATGGAGTCGATTTGCCTTTTCAAATCCCGTGTTCATAATACCTGCGGAACAAGTGACACCGCAGATTGTCGATACCATTTCGACCGGAATTGCGGATAAGAAAATGGTATTGAATATTGGGGTCTATCCGAATCCTGGGTTGGATTTTGTCCAGCTAAAAACCAATTTGCCGATGAAGGCAGAAATCACTGTGTACGATACGAACAGTAAGGTTTGGTTGAGAGAAATGCTCAACAATGAAGCGGAGAAAACGCTGGATGTTCGATCATTACCAAGGGGTTTGTACATTGTCAAGGTCAATGAAAATCGTTTGAAATTGATTTTACATTGATTTTGCCTACAAAAACGTAATCCTTGACCGGATTTAGTATCCATTATTAGTTTTTTGTATCTTTGGTCTTTCACCTAATAAATATGTTCGTATGAAAGATCTGTTTGATTTGACAGGCAAAGTAGCTGTCGTAACCGGTGGTAATGGTATTCTCGGACGTTCCATGTGTGCCGGACTGTGTGATAAAGGTGCAAGAGTGGTCATTATCGGCCGTAAGGTTGAAAGTGGCGAGGCTGTCGTTGCTGAATTAAAAGCAAATGGTGGTGACGCTATATTCTGCAAATGTGATGTATTGAACCTGGAGCAACTTGGCCAAGTCAAGGATGAAATTCTAAAATTATACGGAAAAATCGATATTCTCGTGAATGCGGCTGGTGGAAATATGCCCGGTGCCAGCGTTCAACCCGATAAGAGCCTTTTTGATGTGGACATGGAAGCCATTCGTACAGTGTTCGAACTAAACTATTTCGGAACACTTTATCCCATTCGTGTTTTTGCGGAAGTAATGGTCAAACAA
>Ga0302205_10000102_pt1 | contig 42742 bp, 19 predicted proteins | sample II_Fen_E1_3_FD_194582 | JGI IMG/M metagenome (GOLD analysis project Ga0302205, IMG submission 194582) | Peat permafrost microbial communities from Stordalen Mire near Abisko, Sweden - II_Fen_E1_3 | ecosystem: Environmental > Terrestrial > Soil > Wetlands > Permafrost | place: Sweden: Abisko...
CGTGGCTGCCCTCAGCATTGCCGGTGAACTCAGCTTCAATCCGATGACGGACCTGCTGACCAACGACAAAGGCGAACGTGTGAAATTACAGGAGCCCTCCGGCTACGAGCTTCCTCCGTTAGGCTTTGAAGTCAAGGATGCAGGGTATTTGGCGCCTTCACAAAATGCAGCATTGGAAATTCACATCGATCCGGCTTCCAAACGCCTGCAGGAGCTCAAACCGTTTGAGCCTTGGAACGGTAAGGACTACACTGATTTAGGCCTACTCATCAAGGCTGAAGGCAAGTGTACCACCGACCACATTTCCATGGCAGGACCTTGGTTGCGTTACCGCGGTCACATCGACAATATTTCAGACAACTTGCTGATGGGTGCGGTCAACGCTTTCAACGGAAAGACCAATGCTGTGCTGTACAAAGGGGAATACATCCCTGTTTCCACCTTGGCTAGAGCTTACAAGGCTGCAGGCAGAGGCAGCGTCGTTGTTGCCGAGGAAAACTACGGAGAAGGTTCCTCTCGCGAACACGCTGCGATGGAGCCTCGTTTCCTCAATGTCAAGGCCGTGTTGGTGAAATCGTTCGCCCGCATCCACGAAACGAATTTGAAGAAACAAGGCATGTTGGCCCTCACCTTCAGCGACAAAAACGATTACGCCAAAGTGCGGGAGGACGATACGCTCGAAATATTCGGCCTGACTACCTTCGCACCAGGCCAAAACCTTACGGTTCAGCTCCTTCATAGCGACGGAACGAGTGAAAGCTTCCCCGTGAACCATACTTACAATGCGCAACAAATCGGCTGGTTCAAGGCCGGCAGCGCGCTCAACGCTTTATAGATAAAAAACGCCAAATACTGTATTATTATGCAAAACGATTACATGATTTTTAAGTTGTCGGAAACGATTAAGACAACATCGCGCATTGATAAGGAACTGTTCACCAAATATGGTGTGAAACGCGGACTTCGCAACGAAGACCACACCGGCGTTCTCGTCGGATTGAGCAAAATAGGTGATGTAGTGGGTTATGAAAAGGATGCTGAAGGCAATCTCAAAGCCATTCCCGGTAAACTTGTCTACCGCGGCATCGACGTAGAAGACATTGCTCTCGGAGTCCAAGCCGAAGATCGGTTGGGTTTCGAGGAAACCGCCTACCTCCTGCTCTCCGGTACTCTTCCCGACAGTGAAGAACTGAAAACCTTCTGCGACATCCTGTACCAGGCCATGCCATTGGAGCATAAGGCTACCATGAACATTCTGGACCTGGAAGGTTCCAACATCATGAACATCCTGTCCCGCAGCGTGTTGGAAATGTACACCTTCGATCCAAACCCGGACAGCATTTCCCGTGAAAACCTGATGCGCCAGTCTTTGGACCTCATCGCCAAGTTCCCCACCATCATCGCATACGCCTACAACATCTATCGCCACAGCCAACAAGGGCGTTCGTTGCACATCCGCCATCCGAACGAAGGCATGTCCATTGCCGAAAACTTCCTGTTTATGATGAAAGGCCCGAACAACTATACCCAGCTCGATGTGAAGATTCTGGACCTGATGCTTATCTTGCACGCCGAACACGGCGGTGGTAACAACTCCACGTTCACGGTTCGTGTGACGAGTTCCTCCCACACCGACACCTACTCGTCCATCGCTGCCGGCATCGGTTCGTTGAAGGGCCCGTTGCACGGTGGTGCCAACATCGAAGTGAATGCCATGTTCGACCACCTCAAGGTTGCCATCAAGGACTGGAAAAATGTCAAGGAAATTGATGCGTATTTGAATAAAATGCTCAACAAGGACGCCTACAACAAGTCCGGTCTCATCTACGGTATCGGCCACGCCGTTTACACCGTTTCCGACCCGCGCGCCGTCGTACTCAAGGGTATGGCTCGTGAGCTGGCCAAGGAAAAAGGCTTGGAAAAGGAACTCGCCTTTATGGAATTGGTGGAAGAACGCTCCGTCAACGCCTTCATGAACTTCAAGGGTTCCGACATCAACAAACAAGTTTGCGCCAACGTGGATTTCTATTCCGGTTTCGTTTACGAAGCCATCGGCCTGCCGAAAGAAGTATTCACTCCGTTGTTCGCCATGTCCCGCATTGTCGGTTGGTGTGCCCACCGTATGGAGGAACTCAACTTCTCCGGCCGCCGCATCATCCGTCCAGCATATAAGAATGTTGGTGAAAAACAATCCTTTACACCGCTAAAAAGTCGCTAGAATGTCAAAGATAAAAGTAGCCAACCCCATAGTCGAACTGGACGGGGACGAAATGACCCGCATCATCTGGGCCTTCATCAAGGAACAGCTCATCCTGCCCTACCTGGACCTGGACATCAAGTATTACGACCTGGGCATCGAACACCGGGACGCCACGGACGACCAAGTGACCATCGATGCCGCCAACGCCATCAAGCAGTACAACGTCGGCATCAAATGCGCCACCATCACACCGGACGAAGCCCGGGTCGAAGAGTTCGGCCTCAAGAAAATGTGGAAATCGCCCAACGGAACGCTCCGCAACATCATTGGCGGAACGGTGTTCAGGGAGCCTATAATCTGCCAGAACATTCCCCGCTATGTGACAACGTGGACCAAACCCATCGTCATCGGACGTCACGCGTTCGGCGACCAATACAAAGCCACCGACAAGGTCATCAAAGGCAAGGGAACGCTTCGCATGAGCTTCACCAACGAAGATGGCGAAGTACAGAGTTGGGACGTTTACGACTTCGAAGGCGACGGCGTGGCCATGTGCATGTACAACACGGACGAATCCATTTTCGGTTTCGCTCGCAGCTCTTTCCAGGTGGCCCTCGAAAAGAAGTGGCCGCTCTACCTTTCCACCAAGAACACCATCCTTAAAGCCTACGACGGCCGCTTCAAAGATATTTTTGCTGAAGTCTATGAAAAAGAGTTCAAGGATGCCTATAAGGAAGCCGGCATCACCTACGAACACCGTCTCATCGACGATATGGTCGCTTCCGCGCTCAAGTGGGAAGGCGGATTTGTCTGGGCTTGCAAGAACTACGACGGTGATGTTCAGTCGGATACCGTGGCTCAAGGTTTTGGTTCGCTCGGTCTGATGTCTTCCGTGCTGGTTACCCCCGACGGCAAGACGGTAGAGGCTGAAGCCGCCCATGGAACGGTGACGCGTCACTACCGCCAGCACCAACAGGGCAAAGAAACCTCCACCAACCCCATCGCCTCCATCTTTGCTTGGACCAGAGGTCTGGAACACCGCGGCAAATTGGACGGCAATGCTGAACTCATCGACTTCTGTCGCAAGCTGGAACAGGTTTGTGTGGAAACCGTTGAAGAAGGCAAGATGACCAAGGATTTGGCCATCATGGTGCACGGAGACAATCTTTTAAGAAAAGATTATCTGAGCACACAGGAATTTCTGCAGGCACTCAAGGTTAATTTAGACAAAAAGCTGTCATAAACAGCATTACACTCCATTCACTGAGGAAAGTTTCAGTATTTTTGGAGTTCAAATCCAAAACTATATGAAACTTTCCTTTTTTATTGTCATTTTCACGTTCTACCTCGGGTTGTTCGTGTATGTTTTCATTCAAGGTTTGCATCTTTTACCGGCCAACCCCGTCGTACGCTGGATTTTCGGCATAACTTATGTTTTCCTATTTCTGGCGCTGATAGCCGGCCTATATTTTGAGCACAATTTGGCGTTATCTTTTGCCAAAATACTGACGTTCACCACGTACACCTTTATGTTGGCCGTCATCTACCTGTCGCTGTCCTTCTTGTTTACCGACTTGGTCGGGATTGCCAACAAGTTTTTCCATTTTGCACCCACCGGTATGCTGGTGTTTCGTCAATGGGCAGCAATGGTCAGTTTGGTCATCATCGCCGTCACGTTGGTCATTGGGAACTACCGCTTCAACCATCCGGTTCTGGTGCACCTGGACCTTACCGTTGAAAATCCGGTTCAGCACAAGGAAATAAAGATTGTAGCAGCCAGCGACATTCACTTGGGAACCAGCATCGACAAGAAAATGCTTCACAAATACGTTCAGATGATCAATGCACGGAAACCGGACATCATCCTACTGGCAGGCGATATCACCGACCGCTCCTTCGGTACGGTCATGGAACAGAAGATGGAACAGGAACTGAGTCAGTTGCACGCTCCGTTGGGTGTTTTTGCCATCACTGGAAACCACGAGTATTATTCGGGCGTGCCGGAGGAAATCAACGAATACCTGCGTGCTGCCGGCATCCGAATGCTGCACGACTCGGTTGCCCTGATAGACCAAAGTTTCTACCTCGTGGGTCGCGACGACCGCACGAACCCGAATCGCCAGACTTTGCAATCCTTGGTAAAAGACTTAAAGCCGGAACTGCCCAAAATCCTACTTGACCATCAACCCTACGACTTGCAACAAGCCTGCGACAACGGCATTGACCTGCAAATTTCAGGCCATACCCATAATGGCCAGTTCTTCCCAGGGAACCTGATTGTAGGAAGAATCTTCGAAGTGGGGCACGGCTACAAGAAAAAGGGAAAGACGCATTTTTACGTGTCTTCCGGACTCGGCATTTGGGGCCCGCTCTACCGCATTGGCACCCAATCGGAACTGGTTGAAATTCAGTTGAAATACTAATTTTGCGGCGGGAAATGGATCACAAAGAGTTTACCCTCCAACGTGGTCACCAAAGCCAAATTGCTGCGTGAAACGGCCAGCATGTAAAAGCGGCCCAGCTGTGCATTCTGGAAAAACCCGATGTAACCACCGAGTCCGCCAGAGCCGAAACTTCGCAACATTCCAGTCAAGTCACGGTCGGTCAAGCGCCGGAGCGTTACTTGACTACGGCGAAAGCTCGTATTTCCGAACAATTGTTGAACCCGGATAACGTCTTCATCCACATAGGTATAGATTGGCATTTTTACAATGAACCAACCCATGACCAGTGTGACAAGCATTGCGATCCAAAAAGAGATGCTGGACAAAGATCCGGCTGAGCTCCACAGATACCCCAGCAATACAAGACTCATGGCACTGATTACAAGGACAAAGCCGTCGGGTTTATAGTAGTAGCGCATACGTTCAAACTGATTTTGTATGTTGTAAAAATACAGTATTTTTTACCATATTGTCTTCCTTTATGGACGAATTTGTGCACCAAATAGTTGCGTATTCTCTATATTTTTGCAGAAATCAATTTTTAAACCATGCACAAATTCGCACCTTCCACCCTTCTGATCCTACTAGTTGCTTACTTTTTGCCGACCACGGGTTCAGCCGTTACTAAAAAAAAGGCTCCGACCGAAACCCTTAGAAGCCAGACCTGGGTTTCTGACAATGGAAACGGTACGTTTACCAATCCGCTTTTTTACGACGAATTTTCCGATCCGGACATGATTCGGGTGGGTGACGATTATTACCTCACCGGAACCACGATGCATGCCATGCCGGGCTTACCCGTTCTGCACTCCAAAGATCTCGTCAATTGGGAATTGCTCACCTACGCCTGTCCCCGCTTGGATCTTGGTCCGGCGTTCAGGCTCGAAGGCGGCAAGGATATTTACGGCCAAGGCATCTGGGCGCCCGTCATTCGTTTCCACAACGGCACCTTTTATATACTGACCAATGTGAACGGCTACGGTACTCAGGTTTTCACCGCCAAAAATCCGGCGGGTCCCTGGATTCAACATCCGCTGAACGCCAGTTTGCATGACTTGTCCGTCTTGTTCGACGATGATGGTAAAATTTATGCCATCTGGGGCTACAACGAAGTGCACCAAATTGAGCTCAACGCCGACCTGACGGGGACAGTTTCGGGAACTGAACGCATCATTATCCCGGCCAATAGCGGTGCCGGCGAAGGAAGCCATTTCTACAAGATTGATGGAAAATACTACATTACCCTGACCAATTACGACCCGCTTTGTTATCAGGTCGCCGCTCGTGCCGACCGTCCCGAAGGGCCGTACGAAATCGAAGTGATCAGTGCCGAGGAAAACATGGGTTACGGTACGGGCTGGCGCATGGGACGCACCACCCAGAAAGCTCCTTTCAACCTGATTCCTCCGAGAGTCAACAATGTTGGGAGCGTGACCATGCATCAGGGTGGTTTGGTTCAAACCCAGACGGGCGAATGGTGGGCATTCACCATGATGGATTTCAATTCCGTAGGCCGCACGCTGAATTTATCACCAGTCACTTGGGAAAAAGGTTGGCCCTATCTCGGACTTCCCGGCAACCTGACCCGCTCCCCACGCACTTGGGTGAAGCCAAACACCGGCTTTACGTCTACCCCGAAAGCCGTTTTCGAACGCAGCGACGATTTTACAAGCAGCAGTCTGAAACCGGTTTGGCAGTGGAACCATGCACCATTGGAAGGCAAGTGGTCCCTGAGCAACGGAAGCTTGCACCTGCAGGCTTTGCCCGCCAAAGATTTCTGGGGAGCCAGGAATTCCCTGACCCAACGGGCTATCGGACCAGAATCTTATGCTACCACCCAAGTGAACCTGAAGGGACTGAAAAACGGTGACCTTGCCGGTCTGGCCCTGCTGAACTTGCCCTATGCCTGGATCGGTTTGAGCAAGACGGCCAATGGATATGAACTGAGTCAGTTTGACCAACGCACCGAGCAAACAGCAAAAGTGGAAATCACGGCTTCCACCATCTGGCTTCGTGCCCACTGCAACTTCGAAAACGACAAGGCCGAGTTCAGCTACAGTCTGGATGGCAAGAACTTCCAGCCGTTGGGCGTTGAATTCATCATGGTGTATCAGCTCCGAACATTCCAAGGCATTCGTTTTACCTTGTTCAATTTCAACACGACTGGTGCAGAAGGCGGAGTGGCCGATTTCAATTTCTTTGAAGTGTATGAACCCCGCCCGAGCGGCTTGTTCAGACCCATTCCCTTGGGGAAAACCATTGAGTTGACCAGCTTGGGCGACAGCAGCCTCCTGGCAAACTGGAGAGGCTTCCTCCGCCCTGTCAATGCCAACATCCCCGGCGCAAACAGAAACATCGCTCAGTTCCAGGTCATTGACCGCGGCAATGGCAGGATTGCCCTCAAATCCGTTTCAGACGGTGGGTTTGTTACGGTGAAAGGCGTTGGCCTGATGTCCAGTGTTCGCATCGAGCCGAAAGATTGCGGTGAAGCATCCACCTTCCAATGGGAAGACATGTTGAGCAATGACCTGATGCTGATGTCGCTGGTCAATCACAAATACCTTTTTGCCGATCCCTATGCCGGAAGCCTTTGCTCAGCAGACGCCGTCGGAACCAGGCCGGACCGTAAAGACGGAGCCTGTTTCTCCTGGAAAATTGTTGAATAAACTATTGCGAAAATTAAAGATGTTTCAATAGGTTGGCAAGGTCAAGGCGCAGCTTGACAGACACCCCGGAGCGTACTTAAAGTACGTGAGGAGTGGCTGGCAAGCAGTTACGCAGAGATTGCCAACCTATTGAAACACCTTAGGGTTTCCAGCCGCCCAGCACGAATTCAGGCCTGCTATACTGTTCAATCAAAGCGGCATCCTTCTCCAGCGTCAACTGTCTGGAAGCGGGGTGCCGCTTGCTCGTATCGATGGGTTTGCCATCCGAAAGGTTGGTGCTGTTGTATTCCCAATAATGCACATTGGTGGAATCTCCACCAACGGGTCCCCAGCCGATGGAACTGATGCCGGCGAGCTTGCAGTTCAGCAGTACTGCTTCGCAAAAGGGATAGCCTTTACCACCGTTCACCGGTGCGCGAGCAATTTCCGTTTCACCCTTGCCACGTGTTTGGAAGGTACAATTCATGCAGACATTTCCGTGATTGGCAGCCGTATTTCGTATCCACATAAATGCTCCGTACGATTGGAAGGAGCAATTCCTGAAAAAAGCCGCACCACGTCCAAGAATCATATCGCCATCACCAATCACCTTTGAATCAACATAATAAGCCGTACCGTTGGTTTGCAAGGCATCCCCTGAGCCGATGATGGTCACCTGCTTGACGAAAATCCGGTCCCCGTTCAGCAGCAAGCCTTCAGCCTGCCCGTAGCTGGTAGTCTGAATGGTCATGTTTTCGAGCCGAAGGTCTGCGCAATGATCCGCCGCAAAAGCCGCCCGCCTCGAAGGAAACGTACCCGGCATTTCGTTCGTACTCAAATTGGACGGATGCGGGTTGAACACTTCGTTGTTGGCATAATGCACCACCACTTTTTCCTGGTTTTCACCCCGTATGGTCAGATTCTTTTTGTTCCTGAAATACACAATCTCTTCGTAATCACCGTTTCGGATGAAAATGGTTTTCAGCACGGAAGAATTGTCGGGAATAAAATCCAATGCGCCTTGAACGGTGCTGAAATCGCCAGAGCCGTCCGCACTGACAGTAACCTGTTCTTGATTCAAGGATGGTACCGTCTTTTTGGTTGAAAACGTCCAAGCGGTCTTTCCGGCTAGGCCTTCAAACCCCTTTGTGAAGACCGATGAATCCATCTGAACATAATAGGATTTCCCATATTGAAGCAGGTTGTGATGCAGTTGAATGGTCGCCGTTTTATCATGCACGATGACCGGATAGAAATGGAAACCGTCGGTAAAACCACCAATGATGGTCAATTGAAAGGAATCCGGAGTCGCAACGGCTGAACTCGATGGCGTGCCCGGTTTGGTATCCGCATTGGTTTTGCGAGGCCCATCATACGAATACGGCACGGTCGTATAGGGTGCCTTCGGGCCGGTCACACCCTTGGTCGGGCCGGCAGGAATGCTTATGTCCAGTACATCCACCAACCTATCCGTTCCGGTTTCAAAAACACGAATCTTGCCGGACGTACCCAAAACAGGCGCTTCAGAAAAAGTCAATTGCAACCGCGTATCCGGATTGACTGCCATAGCACGGTTCAACGGGTTCAGTACGACAGCCTGCATTGATACAGACAACAGGCTGAAAATCAACACAAGCGACATTCTTGAAACACTCATGGCTTAGTTGTATTAACCCACTTCGGGCACCTCACCGCTTTCTTCCCGATTCTTTTTCAAATACTCCGTCGGAGTCATGCCGAACTCAGCTTTAAAACAGGACGTGAAGTATTTGGGATCGGCGAAACCCACCGAATAGGCGATGTCGGAAATGTTGCCCTGTTGGTTCTTCAACATTTGGCAAGCGTGTTTCAGCCGGATGTTCTTGGTGAATTCTACAGGCGAAAGTTGCGTGAGCGACTTGATTTTTCGATACAACGACGACTTTGACATATTCAATTTTCCGGAAAACATATCCAGATCAAAGTCGGGTTCAGCCAAGTGTTCTTCAATGACAGAAACGGCGCTTTCCAGGAACTTCTCGTCAATGGATGCGAATTCCATCGATGAAATATTCAGATCGAAATTGGACTTGAATTTATCGCTTTTATGCCTGCGATTACGGATCAGGCTGGCAATGCGGGCTTCAAGCACCTTGAGTTCGAAAGGTTTGGACAAATAACCGTCTGCACCGGCATTGTAACTTTCTATACGGTCGTCGATCGAATTCTTGGCAGTAAGCAGCAACACTTCGATGTGACTGGTATTGAGGTTGTTCTTGACTTGACGACACAATTCCAGACCGTCCATTTCGGGCATCACAATATCGCTTAAAACGATGTCAATGGGCTGTTCCTCAATAATTTTCAACGCCTGAACCCCATTTTCAGCCGTAAACGTATGGTATTTTTTACGGAACAAACGCTCAATAAAGGTGCGAAGTTGCTGATTGTCTTCCACGATGAGCACATTCACGTCTTCATGAACAGGTTGATTTGCAGATTCTTCCACATAGGCTTGCTCCTCATCCACCAAATCTGGCAGCGGCGACATCGGCTTGCCCGACCGTTCCGTTTCAGGATAGAATTCACCATCCAACGGAACTTCCACAATGAAGGAACTGCCCACGCCAGGTTCACTTTCCACGCGGATGGTGGCATGATGCATTTCCAGCAACTCCTTGGTCAGCGTCAGACCAATGCCGTGATTCTCAACCGTATTGGTGGGGTCGTTGGAGTAAAACCGAGTGAAAATGTGTTCCAGATCTTCCGGAGCTATCCCACGGCCTGTGTCTGACACGATAATTCTGGCCCAATTGTTGGACCCCTTGGAAATCTTATCCAGATTCACATGAATGCTGCCGCCTTTCTGGGTATATTTGAAGGCATTGGAAAGCAGGTTGAAAATGACGGTGTCCATCTTGTCCAAATCGAACCATCCCGGCAACGTTTTATCGGATGCGACGAACGAAAAATGAATCCGTTTTTCAGTGGCTAAGGGATTGAAATTGAATGTACAGATGTATTGAATGAAACTGACCAAATCCCCTTCCGAAACCTTCAGTTTCATATTGCCGCTTTCCACTTTCCTGAAATCCAGAATCTGCTGCAACAAACGCTTGAGGCGTGAAACATTGACGCGCATCACTTCGTGCTGCCAGAACTTGCCCTTGAACGAGGTTTCCAGGTCGTCGATCAGGCAGGAAATAATGGTCAATGGTGTCAGCAATTCGTGTGAAATGTTCGTAAAATAGCGCAATTTGGTCTGGGTCAACTCTTCCGACTTGTCCATTTCAATCCTGGCAATCTTAAGTTCCTGACGAAGCCTGAACCGATTGACGGAATACCGGTAGAAACTGTACCCCAAAAAGCCGAGCAAAATCAGGTAAAACAGGGTAGCCCACCAGGTTTCGTAAAAGGCAGGCTTCTTGATGATTTGCAGGGTGGTGATTTCGTTGCTCCAAATCCCGTTTTCGTCCGTTGCTTTCAGTCGAAGCTTATAGGTCCCCTTCTGCAAGTTGTTGTAGGTCGCAAAACGACGACTCACACCAACATAATTCCAATCATTGTCCACTCCTTCGAGTTTGTAGGCATACTGAATCTTTGTCGGAAATGAGTAATTCAGCGTGGAGAACTCAATTTCCACATTTTTCTCCGTATGGTTGATGACCAGTTTGTTGTGGATATTATCGAACCGAGCTTCACTTTCCGGATCAAAAACTGACTGATTGTGCACCTTGATGTCGGTGATGAACACTTTGCTGTGAATGGATTTGGCAGCAGTCGCCTCCTTGTTGGGCAAAAAGGAACAAAAACCTTTGTTTCCACCGAAAAGGACTTCTCCGGACGGACTGATGGTGCAGGCACCGTCAATGAACGAATTGACAGCCAGATTGTCGAATACACTGTAAAAGGTGGATGTCTGTCTGAACGGATTGTATTTCGTCACCTTTTTATTGGTGGAAATCCAGATGTTGCCGGAATGATCTTCCAAAATGTTCAGAATGGCTTCACCAGTCATCGCGCATAAATTGCTGAGGTCCTCAAATTTTTTAGTTTTCAGGTCAAACGTTATTACGCGGCCTTCCTTGGAGCCAATCCATATTTTCCCGTCGGAATGCGCCAAAACGGCCTGCACATTGCTGGTGTTGAAACCAGCCGTGTATTTGTCATACGTGGTGGCGGTGTATTTACCTCCTTTGAGGCTTAGTTTGGTCAGTCCGATATTCTCGCTGCTGACCCAGATGTTTCCGGCATTATCTTGCGTGATGTCCGTCACCGACGGAATCTCATAAATATAACGGACTTTCCCTTGCAGAGAAACCTGAAAAACACCACCGTTGGCACCTACCCAGACATTTCCGGTATGGTCTTCGAACAAAACCTTATCGCCGCTGATGTTGATGTTCGGATTGATGCTCAGGTTAATGGTTCTGGCCAAGGAAACGGAGTTGCCGGTTTTCCGCATAACATAAATCAGGTTGTCGTTGCAGGTCGCCCAAAATTCATGTTGGCTATTAATCTCTTTGATGCAACTGATGGAGGAAAGTTGCCAAATATTCCTCAGAGATGGAATCTCCGTGAACATGGAAGATTGGTTTCTGACACGGTCATACAGGCAAAGGCCTATGCGGTTCAAACCAAGCCAAACCAACCCTTCCTTATCCACACATATCGTCTTGACGCTGGAGGAGAAGCCCAGTCGCTGCCGGATTTTTTCAAGCGTGTAATTTCCGACTGGCGGGCGGTTGAAATTGATGCAGAAGGCTCCTTCACTGAAAGCACCTATCCACAGGTTATTATCCTTATCCTTGATGATTTCGCTGAACAATTTGCTCGAACCTTGTAGGTACGAACTGATGTCCAGGTTTTCCAGGGTACCGTCGGCCCTATAATCCAAGGCGTACAGTCCGGAAAGTGACATCACCCAGAGGTAACCGTACTTATCATCCTGAACCATGCTGAAGAAGGTCGTTTCCTCCCCAAGTCCATCCACTTTGGGCAAGACAAACTTCTGATATTTGGCATCATCCGGTGCATTGGGACTAAAATGCCAAAAACCTTCCCCCCAAGAACAGATCCAATAATTATTTTTGTTATCCTGATAAAGTCTGAACGGATTATTTTCGTTCCCCAACCTAGGAAATCGTGTAAAATTATCCGTTTTGGGGTTATAAAGTGATAATCCTTCGTTCCAGCACATCACCCATATCCGGTCTTGTCTATCCCGATAAATGCTGCTGATTCCAGTGCCTGGAATGGTTTTTTTGTCGAACTGATTGTGCGGGTACATTTTCAGCGACTTATTCTTAACATCGTACCGATAAAGTCCCCGATGGGCACCTATCCAAATCGTACCGTCCTTATCCCGGGTCAGACAATTGATTTGATCCGACTTAAGGTTCTGATCATCAAATGGGGTGATTCTGAAATTACTTTTATCCAGAATGTTCAGACCCTGCTTTGTTCCAATTAACAAATGATTTTCATCATCTTCCTCCATACAAGAGATGTCGTTGTTTGTCAACAAGTTAGGATTCAGCATATTGGATCGAAAACTGGTCACGTGGTAGGCATCGTATCGACAGAGCCCGTCCAGCGTACCAAACCAGATGTAACCGTCCTTATCTTGAAATACCCGTTGAACCGAATTGGAAGGCAATTGGTTCATATAGGGGAAGCTTTCGAACGCAATCTGAATTTTTCCAGGAGCCGAAAAAAGGCTTGGAATCAGAGAAAATAAAGCAACAATTACCAGGATTGATTTCTTCATGAATGCTTAGGTTCTGGATGTAAAAATAAGCAAAAGCTTCCAATAAAGTGCTTTTCAAATTATTGTTTATATTTACAGCCGAACCTTAACCTCATGAAGCGGTCCATTATTCTGACAGGCATCTTATTCGTCAGTGTCCATCTTTTTGCGACACAGGCTCTATCGCTGGATTCTTTAAGTCCGACTAAAATTCCTATTGTCATACATCCGAATCAAAGACAACAGAAAATTGAAGGTTGGGGCGGTTCGCTTTGCTGGTGGGCAAACATGTTGGGCAAATATCCTGATTCGAGAATTAAACTGATATGCGATTGGCTGACAGACCCTGATATTGGCCTGAATATGAATATCTTCCGATTCAACATTGGTGGAGGAGACAACCCGACGCACAACCATATGCGAACAGACGGCGGAGCCATGCCTGGCTACAAAGCTTCTGCGACAACACCCTACAACTGGAAACAGGATTCCTGTCAGCGTAAAGTTCTGAAACAATTGATCGCCTCCCGAATTAGCAAAGTAGGTGTGAACGACCTCAAATTGGTGGCTTTCTCCAACTCGCCTCCCTGGTGGATGACCAGTTCGGAATGCACCTCGGGCAATACGACAGGAACCGCTTGCAATCTGCGGTACGACATGTATTCAACCTTTGCGGACTACCTGACGGATGTGGTCAGATACTACCATGACACACTGGGCATTACCTTCCAAAGCATCGAGCCATTCAACGAACCGTTTTCGAACTGGTGGATTGCCAATAATGCAAACGGACAAGAAGGTTGTTACTTCAGTCAAATCAATCAGCAGAATTTGATTCGGACCGTCTATACCAAATTGTCCGAAAAAAACATGTTGTCGTGGTGCAGCGTGGTAGCGATGGATGCCAACAGCATCGATGAAGGTTTCGATGGTTTGACCAACTATAAAAACGCCGGTGATATCGTACCGAAACTCAGTAGGTTGAATGTTCACAGTTACGCAGGAAGCAAACGCAAGGAATTGGCAACGCTTGCGGCCAGTTGCAATCTTCCAGTTTGGCAATCCGCATCAGGTCCTCAATGGATGACCGGTTCTACCGACCAACAAATATTGAGTATGGCAGAACGCTTGGTCACGGACATGCGCGACCTTAAATGCACAGCCTGGTTGGACTGGCAACTGGTAGCGCTTGAAAGCAATCCTCAATGGGGGTTTCTTTTGTCCACTTATTCCATATCATCAACCTATATCAGCAAATCACCGGCCTATTACATTCGGTCTCAGTTCGACCGATATCTGAAAAAGGATTATTCGCTGATCAGCAATTCCTCCGAAAAGGCAGTGTCAGCCATTAGCCCGGATAATAAAAAGTTGGTTGTCCTTTTATGCAATGTAGACACCATTAAAAGGACCTATTACGTCGACCTTTCCGAATTTTCGTATTGGGATAAGGCTACTCAGATTCAAACCCAATTGCCCGTATCGCTGGAATGTCTAAACAGAACCACCCTTTTAAGCAACTCCGAAAATGGTTTTTATGTAGTTGCGTTACCGGGTTCAGTAACGACACTTTTAATTCCTATCAACCAAACAACGGACATTCAAGAAGCATCAACAGCTTCCATGCAATGCTTCAATCGGGAAATCCTTCTTGATTTTCCAGGAGTAGATAATTGCGAGATTTCCGTCTACAATGCTTTCGGACAATGCGTCGCACACTATCTTCATGCAGATGCGAATGGAAAAACCACCCTGGATGTGCAGGATGGTTTTTATGTGGTCAAGTGTAAAGCCGGCAATCGGCTGCTTACCCAAAAGATTCTGGTTAAACGCTGAACTATTTTTTCAGCAAACGAACCGGTGACACACCTTCCAGCGTCGGATGCGTTTGTTTGATGCTGCCGTCTGCATTGAATTCCAATTTGTCGATGCACACTTCGCGGTAATAACCCGGGCTCTGCATGGTGATGCCTTTGGGTCTAGTCAGTCGGTGATAAACGATGTACCACTCGTCTCTTCCCGGAATCTGCAATACGGAATTGTGACCGGTTCCATAAATGGCTTTCTTATCGTCACGGGCAATGACGATGTTGTTGGCGGGAATCGTCAACGGGCCGAGCGGACTGGTTGCCGTGGCATAACGAACCTTGTAGTTTGGACTGCCGGTATCATCCTCCGACCACATGAAATAGTAGGTTCCATTGCGGAAAATCACATACACTGCTTCGCGAAACGTACGGTCGGGAGTCAACACCTTCATCGTTTCCTTTTTGACGGAGGTCATGTCATCATTGAGTTCCACACCAGCCATATAGCCATTCCCCCAATACAGGTAGCTTTTGCCTGAAACTGGATCGGTGAACACATCCGGATCGATTTCCTGACCGCCTCGTTGGCCAGCAGGCTTGAAATTAATGAGAGCCTTTCCTGAATCGATGAATGGTCCGGTCGGATTGTCCGAAACGGCCACGCCTACTTGTTGTTTGGCACAGAAATAGTAGAAATATCGGTAAGCACCGTTTATCTTTTTCTCGACGATGCAAGGTGCCCAGGCATTGGCACTCGCCCAAAGAACATCTTTACCGAGTTGTACGATAACGCCTTCGTCTTTCCAAGTTTCCAAATCGTCGGACGAAAAACATTTGAAATACGTGCCCGACCATCCTGGAAAACCGTCACTGGTGGGATACAAATAGAATTTACCGGTTTTTTCCGAGTATAAGATTTCAGGATCCGCATAATAGCCGTCCAAAACCGGATTGCGATTGACAGAGGCAGTAACAGCATAACGAACGGTCGAATCCTTTAGCTGAAATGTATAATTCACCGCTCCTTTGGTGAAGTCCTGAACACCGGAGGGCTTGACAACCACGCCGGGCAACGTCGTCAGTTTCGGGTTGAACGCTTTCAGCGTTGTACCCGGCTTCACCGGTAGGAAAATGGTTTTGTCGGCTTCGTTGACCACAATGTTGAGTTTCTTGACGGCTGTAGCACCAGTAGTGACGGCAGAAATATCTGCCACTCCACCCCATTTGGCGGCCAGTCGTTTTGCTTCCTCTGCAGTAATGGGAATCACCGTTCCGTGTCTGGGTTGGAAGTTCATGGAAACACCGTTCAACACTTTGAAGTTGCTCAAGTCCGTGCTGGTCGTAAATTCATATTTTCCGTTGGAATAGACATCGTACATCAGGACATAGGTCGCTGTATTGTAAAGCCTGAAGACGCAAGCACCTTCCACAGCCTGTGTGGTCTGTTGCAAATATCGGTCTTCCTTGACCACATACGGACCTGTTATGGAAGTGGCTACTGCTTTTTTGATGCCATTTCCGTTGCCTTCTGTCTTGAAAAATAAGTTGAACAGGCCATCCTTAATGATGATATCAGCGTCAATTGTGGACGAGGGATACGAGAAAAGCACTTTTGGTTCTGTTTCCAAACCTGTGAAAGAGGCGTTGGCATATGCATAATAAAATACGTCCTTATCATTGTGCGAGCGCTGTGACCAATAAATCATGAATTTACCGACAGTCGAGTCCCAGATGGTTTGAGGAGCCCAAACACGGTTGACCTCTTTGTATTGCGGATACAGTGCTGCAATGTCCACGATGCTGTGTGTCCAGTTGACGAGATCGGACGATTTCAGCAGGACCATGGCGTGGTTGTTGCTCCAGCCCATGGAAGCTTTCATATCGGTCACGACCATATAATAGTTCGCATCCGGGCCACGGTAGATGTGTGGGTCGCGAACGCCTTTCATTTGTGCAATGGTATCCGAGGCAATGATGGGAAGATTGTTGTTCAGGGCTCTATACGATAAGCCATCGGTGCTGAGTGCAAAACGGATGGCTTCCTGATCACCGGTATTTCCGGTGAAATAAACGAACAGATAGGCGGAGAACCCTTCATCCTCCGGAAGCGTTGCCTGAAAATTACGGGTAGCAGTAGCATTGCCCTTTTTTCCGGTCACTTTCAACTGAATGGTTCTGGCACCTTTTCCTTTAGCTGGCAATTTCTTGATTTCTCCAGTGGAAGAAAGGAATTCCGTGTCGGAAGAAACCCACGTGAAGGTTGTTCCTTCAACCCCTTTGAGTGGCAATGTCAGATTGGTCAGCAATGCGTTCAGATTTGACGAAAACTTCAATGCATCCAGGTCGGTACGGACACTGCTTGCATCGCTGTCATACGGAAGGACGGTTGCTTTATACCATTTAGAAACGCTGTCGTTCCCACAAATGAAAATAGCTTTCAGCTTCACTTCTTTCGCCGGTTCTCCAAAAGCTGGTCTGTTTACAAAACCCATGGATGAGAGCACCTTGGGTTCAGAAGAAATCCATTGAACCTGTACGGTCGCATTCAGAGCCTGTGGTAAGCGCATATCGGAACGAACGGCACCGAAACCATACAACTGAAATGTATCGGCTACCGCATGCATCGCTTCTTGAGCCGTAGCCGTCCGAATTCCAGCCATTCCGGCGGTCAGTTCAGCCACTTCAGCCGAAGTCAAAGCCCTATTGTATATCCTGAAATCGCTGAGTTTGGTTTTCTGCAGGTAGCTGTCTCCGTTGAACGGGGGTCTGCCAAGGCAGTTGAAAGTCGTTGGTGCACCGATGGCAGAGGGATTGATGATGGCTTTGCCGGTTTTAAGGACGTTTCCATTCAGATAGAGCGTACCCGTCGTACCACTTTGTGTATAGCAAACATGTGACCATACCCCTTTTGTTGCGTTCGAACCCTGAGCAATGACCACGAGCTCGTTGTTGTAACCACCAGCGGCTTGCTCATATTGTTGCGCATTCACCCGATAAGCCATGTAATTACCGGTAGTCGGGCCACAGGCATCAACCGTGGAAAATGCCCATACAAAATTCCCATTCCCGCTGATGTTCGACATCGGGTCGATGTACATATACGTCGAAATGGTGAAATCTGTGAGCGATGCAATCAAGGTTCCCGTTGCATTTCCCAAATCAAGATAGCCGTTGGCTGAACCCAAATCCAACAAACCGATGGTATTGAGTTGACGAACGCTGGCGGCATTCATCAGAGTCGCGTCGTAACCGTTTCCGGTCACATCCAGCACCTTTCCGTTTGCGGACGAACCAAATTCATAGTGCAGTTTGAGAGACGTATCCGCCGCCGCCACTACCGGGTATGCAATAAAAGAACTGAAAAGGAGGGTAATGACAGTGCGTCGGATCGAACTTATTTTCATAGTTTACTTTAAATACCAGTTGTTTCTATCCTCCAGTTTTTGAAGAATGTTCGGATTGTTGGGATGTTTGGCGGCTACTTTCTTTGCCAAGTAATCCGTGCTGTCCCGTCGAATGGCAATACGCATCAGGTCATGAAAACGATTTCCTTCGAAAGCAGTTTCCAGCGCATATTCGTTGCAAATCAGATCTTCCATGTATTTAATCTTGGCTACGGAATCCAGCGTGGTTGGAATGACGTACATTCCGTCCAATTCCGGTTTGCCCAAAGTTCTGGCCCGAATGGCAATATTATTAACAAAGCGAGCATCGGTAAAATTCATATAATTGGGCAGCGGAACACTCAACTCCGAAGTTGGCACTATGGCTGGGTTGTACAGATTGGCAGGAGTCAATCCATATTTCAGTACAGCCATAGCCAGATTCACTTTACCAAGCCTGTTTACAGCTTCCGCATAACGCAGATACAACAAACCCACCCGATAAGGCATGATCCTTTTATTGACCAAATTATTGGTGTTCAAATAATAAAGCTTGGCCAAATAGTTTTTGGAAAATATGGTTGGATTTCTACCGGAATAAACATTCGTAGTTGTTGTCATGTTTGCCAAGACTGATTCTATTTTTCGCAAATCGACTAGTGTATCCAACGTTGCTGATTGCATATACCGTTGTGAATCCCAATTGGTTATGGCAAATTTTGAAGCAGTAATCTGATAATCCTTCACCAATGAATCCAGCATGAACTCCGTTCCGAATTCATTGGATGCGGCAATATTGGTGATAATTTCGGAGGAACCAACCGAAAAGCAACGCTTCCAGTTCAAATAACCATTTCCATTAAATACTCCATTGGTAACATCCCAATAAGACTTAAAGACATCGCCCGGTGTTGTATTAGTAGCCGGTATAGAATGTATGGTATAGTTGTTAATGAACATCAAATCATGGTACTCGTTGGCAGCTTGTTCGTAACGGCCTGTCCAAAGATACAAGTCCCCCAACAGGAAACGAATGGGGAAAAATTGATCGGAAATGCGAGCGGAATATAGACTACCGAAACTGGGTTTGGCATAATCCTTATAAGGAGCAATATCATTGATCAATGAGTCGGCCAATTCGTTGAGTTCCATAACAGGATAGGACTTCTCGGCATCTGCCAAAGTGAGCAAAGGATCTTTGTAATAAACTACCGTTTTAAAATTCAAAGCCAGTTGCATGTATGTCCAGGCCCGAATGGCTTTGGTTGCAGACAAGACCTTATACATCACTTTTTCTTTCTTCTTGACAATGGTGGTGTCAATGTTCTTGATGATGTAATTGCAATTGTTGATGACGGCATAGTACTGTTTCTTGTCAGCATAGGGATTGCCGGTTGTAATCGCAAAATCATTGATTTCATTCAGCCAGGGGTTGGAATTTGGCGTCACATCCATCAAATCGGCACGCAATTCTCCCAACAAGACATATTCATCGGCCAATTTCTCCAACTGAGTGAAGACGCCGAACATGGCATATAAAGAGTCGTTGGTGGATTTCATCCCGTATTGGTCTTCAAAGACATAACGGTTCGAATCCACATTCAGAAGCCCGTCGCAACTAGTCAGCATGAACGATGCAAACAAAAAGACCAACAGTATGTTACTTAATTTTTTCATATCCTTACAGAGTAGTTACAGATTTAATTTGATTCCGATGGTAAACGTGCGGGTCTGCGGAACGAGTCCGGCATCGATGCCCTGCATATAAACCGAATTACCGGCAGAGAATTCAGGATCCAAACCCAGATATTTGGTAAAGGTCAGCAAATTATCAGCCGAAGCCCAAATTTTGATACCCTCCAGGTAATTGCTTTTCACCGGAACGTCGTATGAAAGCGTCAAGGTTTTTAAGCGTAGGTACGAACCATCTTCAATCCATCGGTCAGAGAAACGAGCGTTGCCCATGGGATCTCCCCAAACTGCACGGGGTTGATTGGTCACCTGACCGTCACCTGTCCAGCGGTTGAGCATGGTAGATGTTTGATTGCTCAGATCCTTTCCGGATTCCAACAAACTGCGGCTATAATTGTAAACTTGATTGCCGTAAGAATAGTTGAACTGTGCGTTCAGGCTAAACCTGTCCACTGCGATGTTGCTGCTGAATCCACCATACAATTTAGGATTCGGATTACCGATCACTTCCTTGTCTTTTGCATCGATAATGCCATTGTTGTCTTTATCTTTAAATAGGATGTCACCAGCATTAAAGCGGCTGTATGTTCCATCTTCGTTTTTCAGACGCATGTAACTTGTGGCGCCACTCCCCGCATTTGTATAAGCGGTAGCTGCCTGTTGAGCAGTGGAAATTACGCCTAAACTTTTATAACCGTAGAATGATCCAACTGGTTGGCCAACAGCAGTCAAGACTTCTCCACCATAAACGCTGGTGGTGTAGCTGCCATTCGGCAGTTCGGTCACCTTGTTTGCATAATGGCCGACAGTCACACCCAGTTCCCATTTGAGATGTTTCAGATTCAATGCTTTATAATTTGCGGAGAACTCGTAACCTTTGTTTGTCATGGTGCCACCATTGTTCCAGTAGCTGCCAAGTCCGGTAATGTCCGGAGATTGCTTCAATGTCAGCAAATTGCTCGTACGGCTCGTGAATACATCGAAAGACAAAGTCACCTGATCATTAAACAAATTGATGTCAGTACCTAAATTGGCCTTAGCTGTGGTTTCCCACTGCAATTTGGGATTTTCCAGATTTGAAAGGACAAGTCCGTTTGCAACACTCATGAATCGAACACTGGAAAAGTAAGCCATGGCGTCGTAATCCTTGATACCATCGTTACCGGTGAGACCATAACCTGCACGGATTTTCCAGAAGTTGATGGCATCCACATCACTCATGAATTCCTCTGAAGAAACAAGCCATGCTGCATTTATGGACGGGAACACACCCCAACTGCGACCAAACAGGTTGATGCCGCCTTCGGTTTCTCTTCCGAAACGGGAAGACGCATCCAGCGAAACAGCACCCGTTACAAAATAGCGACCCTGATAGTCGTACTCACTTTGCAGATAATGTGAAAGGGACTTGGTTACATTGTTGACACCGTTCACCTGCAAATAGGAGAAATTACCGGTTATGAATTTGGAGATGTCAGACTTGGTATTGTACTCGGTGGCATAGGCTGATTCCAACGTATTCAAAATGTAACGCAGACCATAGGTTGTTTTCAGGTGATTGTTGGCATCAAAACGCTTTTCATACGTCAATCGGGTATCATCAAAAATCCCCTGATTTCGAATGGTCTGGCTGCAAACCTGATTTTCTGAATAACCCCAACCCTTAATAAAGCGCATCGCTGTTCCACCCATCGGTACAAAACGTCTTTCGTTGTCTTTGTACAGATTGTAATCAAATCGACTGCTTAATGTCAATTCACGATTGATTCTGTAAAGTGGCAGAATCCCAATATTGAAACGGAACGTTTGTGTACTGTTCAATGAATTGTTGATGATGGCAGTGGGGTTACCAATATCAAAGATATCCGCATCCGCATAATCCGTCGTTTTCGTCCCAACTTTTGTGAACGCAAACGGACTAAGGAAGGGTGACTTTATTTTACTTATCCAAGTCGGAGATGTGTAAAAGTCAGCACCGTCATCCTGCATGGTTCGTTCCGTACGTGAAAAACCGATATACAATCCCATATCCAAGTCGGACAGCAACTTCAGATCGGCATTGAAACGAGTATTGATGCGCTGCAGGTCAGTTGTTTTGACTACTCCGCTATTACTGGTAAGACCGAGTGAAAAATAGTAGGATGCGTTGTCATCACCACCATTCACGTTCAGCATGTAACTGTTGTTCATTCCATTTCTGTAAATCTCATCGTTCCAGTTTGTCTGATTGTGGTAGGTATTGTAGATAGCCTTGGACTTGTCAGTTTCCATATATCCGAGTGCGATAACCTCACTTTCAGGAAGACCGTTGGCATTGTAAGTGGCATTCAAATAGCCTTGTTCAGTCACGATATTGTCTGGTAAACCAATGGTACTGTACAAATCGTTCGTGAAAATTCTAAAATCCTCCCCTTTCATCATCGGAACAGTTCCAGGTTTGGTAACGACTCCACCAATAGCACTAACGCTGATTTTAGTTACCATGGAAGTGGAACGCTTGGTTGTGATCAGTATGACACCGTTCGCAGCCTTGCTTCCATAAATAGAAGAACCATCCTTTATCACTGTAACACTTGAAATATCATTCAGGTCGATATTTTCTAGAGTATTTGAAAAATAACCCTGCTGAATGGATTGATTGTCATACTGGCTTTCCCAAATGACACCATCCACCACAAACAAAGGTTGTGCGTTCGCATTCAACGAATTCAGACCACGAATAAACAGGGATGCACCCTGAGAAGACGCTCCTGACCGGTTGATACCTCGAATATCACCTGAAAGCGAAGATGCAATCATGTCGTCCGGACTAAGGATGGGTCGCAGTCCTGAAGAAGCGATGGATTTCGCGGAAGCCGTCAATGCGGACTGATTCAAAGAGCCAACAACGGTTTCGACCGACTTGAAGGCCTCAGAGAAATTGTCCGATTGCAATTCAATGACCAATTCTGTTCTTCCCCGAACAGGAACTTCGGTTTTATTATAATCATAAGCTTTCACTTCGAGCACATCCGTTGCAGTTGATACATTCAGCTTAAAATGCCCTTTTTCATCCGTTACTGTAGATACCTTTCGGTTCTGAACACGAATTTCAGCCGCAGCGATGGGTAGTCCGGTGCCGGCATCACGCACCACACCATTCACAGGAATTTCAGCAAGTACCGTGCCACTCAACATTGTAAACAGCATGCCAATCATCAGTGATTTCATAGTATTGTTTCGATTTTTCATAGTCATTCCTTTTATCACTTAACTATTGGACAGGTTCCAGTATGAGGCAATCAATGCGCATTGCCCTGTTGAAGTTCCGTATTTCAGTTGTAGATGTTCCACCCATATTCCTAATCTTAACACCAATTGTAACGGCAGAAGTCGTATTTGGAAGCAATTTCGCGGTGGCGTAGAGGTTACCACTTGCAATGTTCGTTGTCGGAAACTCATAATTTTTAACAACCAGCATTTTAGTCACATTCAATGGATCCGTCAATTGATTGGATGCCCCTACTTGGGTATACGTTGGAGCAGCTGCATTGGCATTTGTTGAAAGAAATAAATTCACCTTGTAAGGGCGTTTGTCAGTCGTATCAGTGATGACAGTAGGAACAAACACCACATAAACGTTGTACTTGGTCGAAAGTGTATTCGGAATGGGGAACGTTATCGTCAAAGGTGACAGTGCACTGGTTGAGGTTGGTTTACAATAGATGTATGCATTTCTGGACAAATTGAATTTTGTACCCAAACTGGATATGGAAGAAATTTCAAAATTCTCACTCTTGCGTCCACCAAAAGCATTTTCTGCTTCCACTCGAATTTCCTTACACCAGGAATCCTTTGGTTTATAATACAGTTTGCTCGTTTTGTAGGCATAACCATTGCTTAGAATCATTTTCTCAGCATTCATGAACAAGGAATCCGGATTGGTCAGCTTGTTCCAATTGGTCGAGGTTTTTATGGAATCAGTTACCGGCGTATTAATCCGTCCCCAGAAAAATAGGTCATGTACGATGGTCCATTGGGTATTATATCGTTGTACCGCAGCTCCGCCATCTGTCGTTTTTGTCTTGAAATAGGGGGAAATTCGGTTGTATGCATCATTCCAGGCAGCATTGTCGGGCAAAATGGAAGTATAGATGCTATCCTCCTTGTCAAAATCCCCAAGATAGGACAGAACTCGATTCGTAGTTATGAAGAAAGAGTCGATAAACACGTTATTGTCATAGCTTCGCGAAACATCCAAAGTCTTGACATCCATAGATTTCATGAAATTGCGAAGCGAATCCAAACCAGGATACAACATGATGTTTTCCCATTGATTATAACGATAAGGCAAGATGTTGCTCATTACCTGCACCAAACCATTGTTTGTCGCTCTATCTTTTTCAATCAAAGGAACGTTGTCCATGGTGGCAGAAGTATCCCTTAAATTGAAAACCAAACGCTTGCCGTTCAACATGGTAATGGTCATGCTGTCTGCCTGTGAAACAGGGTGAGCATAACTGGCAATGTGATTGGCGACTAAATTCTTCCAAGAAGCCGTATCCAAAAGTACTGGATTGCCTGAAAGTGACGCATTCGTAGGTGCCCAAACTGTATAAGCATTTGACTGTTTCAAAATGGTATCATAACCGGTTTGCTCAATCATACCCTTGAAAATGCTCAAATCATTTCTGGATTGGATGTATTCAAAGATATTTGAGTTTATCTTTCCAGTGTTTTCCAGACTGTAATGAGCATCCCAAGCGTCACTGCAGGACGTAAAGGATGGGCTTGTCAGCAAAAGCACAAGCACCGGATACCCGATTTTTAGTAGTTTCTTCATTTTATTGCGATTTTCTCTCCAACATTATCGTTAATAAATATCCTCCGTCTCCAAGACGCTGGTAGGAACAAATTCAAGGTAGTCCATCATAAATTCACCACCACTGAGACCTTTAACCATCAAAACGTGTTTTCCCGGAGTTCTAAAGGTGTATGTTCCAAGAATTTTACGGAGCAACTGGGGACTTTCACGTGCATTTTCACCATAGGACCAGCCGGTCGTGGGGACTTTAAAGCAAGCAGGGCCTTTCATATAACCTCGGTTACGCATCATCTTATCATTTTGGTATCCGTAGGGGTCGTCCGAGCCAGCGACTGTCGTTACATAGCCAATCCCAGTTGCAGTAGCCAACGGGTTCAGATTTAGAGGCACACCAGCAGGTTCTCCATCTAGATAAAGCTGAGCAACGCCGCGTTTTCCATTTGTCAGGTAGCCGAAGCGGACTTCATACGTTCCTTCAGGGACAGGAGGTGTCGTAATTGAGAAGTCGTATAACTTACCGCTAACGGAACTCAAGAAAAGTTCATCTCCTTCGTAATCCTGATATTTATAATATGGTGTCAAATAACCAACCGTTGTTTGTTCAGAACAAGTAATCCGTTCAATATAACCTCGTGGAAGCATAAACTGCAGGTTTGGCGAAGTCAATCCACGCCCACGGAGGTTGTTGTTTGTGAGTTCCGGAAAGAAACTGGCTGCGTCAAATCGCAACCGTTTGGTGGCCATCATGTTGGCTACATCACTGTTGTAAGTCAGCATATCATTGACTTCATGATAGACACCGTTAACAGCCGTTTTGTCATTGTTGCTTGTTATTTGCACAACTTTGGACAAGTTATCCTCGGATGAAATATGGATATTTAGCTGATTGGTCCTGTTGGAAGTACGTTCCTTGGTGACCTCGATCAAGGTGTTCGGACACATGGTTTCAATGTATTCATACATGTCACGAGTTTTGATCATATGGTCCGTATCGTACGCATCGATGAGCTTTGACAGATTCAGTTGCTTATCGACCATATGGTACGAAATAAATCTATTCAGACTGTTCTTTCGGCTGGTCAGCACCGTATCACCTGCATCTTGTGGATATACTTCATCATAAACACTTTTGGCATAGGCTTTCAACATTTCAACGTTTCGTACGCCATGTTGAATCATCGTGGCATCGCTTTCCATAAATACGGTATAGCCAAATTTCCGGTAAGGAGGATATTCCTGATAGAACCAACCCGCAGGAGTTTTAGCGACCAATTTTGTGGCATCCAAAAGGGAAACATCATAGGAATCATCCTTAACCCGGCGAAGAGAATCGATCATACCGGTAACGACCATCGCATTATAAAAGATGGTGAAATCCTTGTCTTTGGCAATAAGAGCGGCGACACCTTCCCTGGTGGGATTGAGAACCTTATTGATTTTATGGATAATTCCGTTGTGTACCGCTATATCCTTTTTTATGATCAGTGAAGAATCGTTCACCCAGGTACCGTTGCCGATACTGTCGAAGGAAATTTTGAAATAGCGGTCACTCATGCTCATAGGGCCCTGATTACCTTTGGTAAACTGGGAGTTCGTCAGTATTGTTCCGTTGATTAGATGATCAAAAGCAATCAACTGAAGTGAATCTAGTGTATAATCACACAATCCTCTCTTGTGATGCTCGGCGTAAAAAGCTCTCATGGCAGAATCATTGGGTGCGAAACAGGTGAATTCACCATATGTTTTCAATAAACCAATAACGTCTGTCGTATCAAGAAGGCGGGTAAATTCCGTAAAGGTACCACTGGTGTCCTTTTGGAAATATTGCCCCATGGTTTGATCCGTGAAGGTGTACAGATTTCCACCGACATCATCGGAATTACAGGCGGAGAAGATTCCCGCTACCCCTGCAATTGCCAGAAGATTGATGAATACTATATGGAATGGGCGTAATGCTTTCATTTTAAGATACGTTATTAAGAACAATGCTATCGGATCGAAGTGCTTCCTGATTCTTCGTAAAAAGGATTCTGTGTCAAATTGGGATTGGACTCTAATTCCGTTTTGGATATAGGCATGTACATGGCATTCAATACAGGAGCTCCCAAAGACGCTCCGGCACTCGATGTTTTTGCTTCGACTAACGTGTTCATGCTAGATGTGGAACCCTCCCGTCTGGACAATCGAACCAAATCAAACCAACGTTTACCTTCAAAAAGGAACTCGCGTTGACGTTCCCGAAGAACCAACTTCTGTACGTCCGCTTTAGTAAGGTATGAACTCCTGTCCAATGGGGATTCCAGAATATTCGAACGCAAGTACGTTAGATTCACCAAATCAACAGCATCATCGAGGTCATTGTTGGTAGCTCTCTGAGCCAGTGCTTCCGCCTTCATCAATATCACATCGGATAAACGGTAAATAATCCAATTCGGCGTATTGCTTCTCAAAGTATAGCTTGATTGACCGGAACTTCCGATGGATCTGCCGAAACCAACATATTTGTAGATGAAATATTTACCTCCATACAGATAGTACGAGTCTTTTGCACGAAGATCATCCTGACCTTCCACGGTTGCGGTTGATGGAATCTTATAGGCAAAGGGAGAATACAGACCGGCCACCTTTTCATTAGTATTGAAAGCCAATGTCGGTGGGAATGACAAATCACCCAGAGGGTCGCTGCTGTAGCCATATAGGTTACGTACCGCGTTGTTGATCTGTACATTGTCATTGAACTGAAGTTCAAAAATGCTTTCAGCCGAATTGCCGCTGCCAAATACAAATGGATAAAAATAGTCTTCTGGAATGAGCTTAAGTGTCGTATCCCTCAAAACTTGGTTGCAGGCAGAGATGCAATTCGTATAATCGTTTTTCCAAAGATAGATGTCGGCAAGCAAGGTATTCACTCCATTCTTAGTGATTCTTCCCTTGTTCATGTTCTGATTCCCAAAATTCGATGAAGCCCAATCACGAACAACATTCAACTCACTTACTAAAGAATCCAGTACGGCACCTTCCGTTGATTTCGGATAATCGTAGTTTTGGGTATCGTCGATACTGGCTGTGGTCACCCAAGGTACTTCCTGAAATGTCCGCACCAGATAGAAGTAACACAATGCCCGAATCGTTATTGCTTCAGCCTGAACCCGCTGAAGATCACCGGGTGTGAAATTCTTGTCTCGATCAACAACGCTGGGGGCATATTTCAGTACGGTATTGCAATAGTTGATGACTGAATAAAAAGACCCCCAGCTGGCGAAACTGTTGGAGGAAGTGATATCACCATCAAGGATTTTTTGCATATCAAGGGATGCCCAACCGCTATTAACCATATTGTCCGAACGAAGTTCGCCCCAAACAATCATCCGATTGACGACTGCGTCTTCCGTCATACCACGGTAGCACGATGCCAAAACCGATTCCACGCTGCTTTCGCTGTTCCAGAAATCTTCCAGAACAACTTCACCTTCGGGTTTTACTGTGAGCCAGGCCGTACAACCGGTGGCTACAAACAGGAGGCTTGCGGGCAGCAATACTGTATAAATGATTTTCTTTATCATGATTTCCTAAATTTTATAAACCGATTGAAATACCCAGAGTCACGTCTTTGGAACGGGGGGTCGAATTGTTGTCAGTGCTCACGCCCAAAGATCCATAACCTACTTCAGGATCCACACCTGTATACTTGGTCCAAACAGCGACATTGTTGAAATTGACATACGCACTGGCTTTCTTTATACCGATCGGTTTCAGAATTGCAGGCGGAAGTGAATAGGCAAACTGCAGGTATTTGAAACGGAGGAATGAACCATCCTCTACATACCGGTCGCTTCCCAACCAGTTGTAACCCCATTTGTGCAATGCGCGGGGCATTTCGGTTACGTCACCGTCCTTACGCCAGCGCCAGTTTACGGCTATGCTCTGATTGTTGTCATAATACATGTTCTCCGCATTCATACGAGCGGCATTGATAATTTTATTGCCGTAGCGGAAATTAAAGAACATATTGCAGGTCAAGCTCTTATATCGGAAGGTAGGGCCGAAACCACCATTGATTTTGGGGTTCGAGTTGCCTAGGTAGACAATATCAAGCTCATCGATGCTGCCATCATGGTTGACGTCTTCATAGATGGCATCACCACCTCTGAATTTATAAGGTGTAGCAGCAGTTTTTCCATAATAGTTGAACCACATTGGCTTGGGTTTTCCGGCTTGGTCGGTAACAATATTACCGAATTCGTCACGTGCGAAAGGCGAAGTGCCTGTCATACCTTCCGAGTAATCATCAAATTGATAGACACCTTTGTAGCGGAAACCATAAATGGAACCAAAGGAGTTGTTTTCTTGAACACGGGTCAGGTAGGAACCATTCAAATAATTAAAGGTACCGTTGTAGCTGTCAAGCAGTTTCTGATCCAACTGTATAAGGGTATTCTTGTAGTTGGATAAATTAAAGCGGAAGTCTACACTGAACTTTCCGGCTTTGATGAACTGATTGGCATACAAGTTCAATTCCCAACCGTCATTATCCATGACACCACCGTTGAACCAGGGCACACCTCCAAAACCGGAAATGGAAGATACAGAAACATCCTTAAACAATAAATCGGACGTATGTTTGTGATAGAAGTTCACGTCAATGGTAACTTTATCATTGAACAAACCAATATCCGAACCATAGTTGAACATTTCCGTCGTTTCCCATTTGAGACCGTCCAAACGAAGGTTGGCCGGCTTCATGGCTGGTGTTCCAATATAAGAACCGTAGCTGACATACCGGCTGTATTGCAAACCTTCAGAACCAGGTTCATTACCGCTCAAACCCCAAGACGGACGAAATGAAAGCATGCTCAACCAGGATTTGGTGCTGGCCATAAAGGGTTCATCAGATATATTCCAACGGAAGTTGATACCAGGGAAATCTCCGTATTTACGACCGGGACCGAACTTGGTGGTACCGTCTCTTCTGATCGAACCATCCACACTATAACGCGATTTATAACTGTAGTGTGCTCTTCCCATCATACCCAGTGAGCGCCATCTGGAATGAGCGGAGCCAGCACCATCCAGATAAGCGAAAGTCGAAGGATCGATTGCTTGACCAGAAGGTAGAGAATAGGTTGTTATACCCTGGCCTGTCGAACTACCTGTCTGAATTTGTAATGAACCATACAGTTGAAAACTATGGTCTTCGTTTTCAAACTTTGGAACCCAAGCTAAATTTTGTTCTGAATAAACACTTAAACTCTCGTTATCTGACAAAGAGGAGCGATTTACGGAGGAATTTGTCCAATAATAATTCGACACTTCCTGGGGAAGGAACGTTTTGGTTACACTATTGTTGATGTCAAAGGAAACATACATGCTGTAGCGCAAGGTAGCCACTTTGGGATCCAACAAGTCATAATTTAGACGAAGTGTGGGCAGGATGCGGAACGATTGAAGTTCGTTTGTTGCCAAATAAGCCAAAGCTACCGGATTTTTAAGGTCGCGTTGAGTTGGATCCAGCATCGAAGACATGGGAATATTGTAATAAATATCGGTATTTCTACCCATGGAATCCTGTGCATAAACACCTACGTTCGGCATCTTATTATAGGCAATTGCCAACAAACTTTGCTTGTTGTTGTTGTCCGTATAACTCCTGTAGTTGTCAGAATTGGTCAATGCAAATTCAGCGATGAATTTAATTCGGTCAGAGACAGCATATTCCAAATACGCTCTGGATGACAAACGGGTCAGGTCTTGTCCAATGATGGTTCCACGCTGATTGAAAAGTCCGATGGAAACACGATACAAGGCTCTTTCACCACCACCTGAAATGGTCAGGTATTGGTCATCGATGCCACCGACTTGCGTCACTTCTTTCACCCAGTCCGTATTGTTGTTGAAGTTTTCGTAGTCTATGAAATTCTTGTCATAGTTGTATTCATCAACATCTGTAGCAGCGTCGTTTGATTGGGGATTGAGATAAGCTTGTTTCATCAACATGGTGAAGTCTCCCCCACTCAGCATGTTCATTCCCTTGGGTTGCTTCGTATACGTCTTACGATAGGAATAATCCAGCTTAACCTTACCGGCTGAACCCTTCTTGGTGGTTATCATCAATACCCCGTTGGCACCTTTGGAACCCCAAATGGCGGATGCGGCAGCATCCTTCAATACCGTAATGTCCAAAATATCATCAGGGTTGATGCTAAGCATATTGGCATATTGTTCCTGATTGGAGTTGGCATAGTCGAAATTCTTATCCACTTCGGCCGTATACGGAATACCATTCAAAACGATCAACGGTTCGCTGCTTCCGGTGATGGAAGTCACACCGCGGATACGCATGGAAGAGCCGCTGCCAGGGTCACCAGAGTTGGCGACAATGTCCAGACCGGCAATACGACCCTGTAAGGCTTCATCGACAGATGACACCTGTAGGCCTTCAAATTCCTTGGCATCCAGCGTCTGCATGGCAGAACCGATTTCGCGCTGAGGAACGGAGTAACCACCTTCTGAACGCTTCTTGGTTGCTTTGATGACGATTTCAGTAATCATGGTATTTTCCTTCATCGCAAAATTGAGGACTTTTTGCCCAGCCATCTTACGCGTTTGGGAAGAATATCCAGTATAACTGACCGTCAGACTATTGTTCAAGTCTTTGACTTTCAATACATAATGGCCGTTTACATCCGTTGCGGCTGCACTGACAACACGATTGTTGGGGTCAATCTCGCGGATAGATGCTCCGATAATTTCAGAGCCGTCGGTAGAAGACGTCACAGTTCCCTGCACCAGTAATGCCGGACCGGCAGTCTGTGCCTGGAGTGAAGCAGCCATCAGGCTTAAAAGTAGCAACATCCATGCTGCCCGTTTCGGTTTCTTCGTATTTTTCATCCGAAAATCAGTTTTAATATCATAACATGCTCTTTTCATGGTCATTGGAAAGTCAGGACATCATCAATCTGGTGAATTACAGCAGAAGCGGATGTCGTTATGGAGGAGGAGATAAAGGTTGCACCAGTTGATGCGCCCGTACCGTCCACATTCTTGTAGTACGTCGGCACTTTGGAGAATATATAATCCTTGGCAATGATGTTGTGTAATTTGGGATCACCGGTCACATGCGCCGTTTTGTTGGTTTCAGTCGTCAGCGTCATGGAATTTGCATCCCCTTTCACACCTATTTTATAATAACGGTTCTTTCCGGTCAGGAAATGCGTGCGGACCACGTCATTTTTAATCGTAGCGGACTGATACAGCTCATCCACGGCTTGTCCGTAGAAAACGGCATCATCCTGGAAATGGTAACGAAGGAAACGAATCACCTTGTTTATTTCCTGCGCTTGTTTCGGACCTTGCGGCAACGCATAAATGGAATCCCACGGCATGACGAGCTTACGGTCAAGAGCCGATTGCATGGCTGAATCCGTAGGTACATAAATGGTATAACGGTATGCATTGAAGAAATTGATCTTGAAGTCTATCCCCTGCGGAGAGAAAATCTTATACACACAGGTGTCGGGTACACCGTTCAGCATTTCGTAGAATTTCCTGAAACCTTCTGTTTCGCTCAACACCTTATATACAGACTTTAAAGCTGGCTGAATGGGTTTGTCAATAAAATAGGTGTTCCCGTTTTCCTGTTTGAAAATAAAATTCACTTTGGATGGCGTTGACTTGTCGATGTCATATCCGCCTGCTACCGTCATGTTTGTACCAGTACCTTCCACTTTAATGAGGTCATTTCCTTTGGTCACATAATATTTACTGCCGGAATCGACCGTTCCAACGACGATGTGACTGTCCAAAAGTTTCCAAAGACGGTCTTGAATGAACGCTTCGTCGGTAATGACACCGATGGAATCACTAAAGACGGGAGGATCAACGTTTTTATTGAACGTAGTGATCACAGCATATACTTTAGATGTCTTCGCATTGTACTTAAACTTCAGGCCACCTTGTGGTGCATCCTGACCATAAGCGATGGGGTCAATATACGTAGAGAAATACTCATCCGTCGGAACGAACACGCTGTACTTGCTTACCAAGGAGTTGATATACAATTTGTAGAAGGCGAACAGCGTACCGTCCACACTTGTTTCAGTCCTGTTGATAGCCCAACGATAGATGTTGGTGTTTGGGCTAAGCAGAATCGGACTATAAACGGAAATGTAATCAACAGGAGGATAGACAAAATTGGTCAAATACACCAACCCATTGACGGCCGTATACGCATTTTCAATGTGCTCAGGTAGAACGGGCAATCGATAATTCTCAGCATCAACCATTTTGCTGAAACGGCTAGGAACAGACTCAATGAAGGAGCTGCGCATGTGACGTTTCAGGAACGGAATGATGATGTTGTCAGGAACGGCTTCCCAGGTGCCGAAACGGTTTTTCAAGATGGAACCGATACCACTGTTGAAGTATTCAGTCATGGCCGCATCGGTAGGAACGAACATAGCAGCCATGTCGGGGTAGATGTTCGTACCGGTTGCTGCATAACTGTTCCATCCCGGATCGAATGGCAACACATTTGTTAGTTGAATGTTGTTATAAGGTAGTGTCGTTCTGCCACCGGTTGGGCTGAAGTAATGTTTCACGAAAATGGAATCAATGGGGGCACGACCCGGCAATTGATTGTATTGTTTGGTGATGGCGTCGTCGTAATACGGTGCGCAGAATCGGTCAAGCAGTTTTGAAAATATTTTGGTGTTGTCGTTGCTTTCCAGATATTGTGCCATGTTCTTTGGTGCCGTCAAAACGTGGTCAAGCACATGGATATAACCATTTTTACAGACTACATTCGGCGTCACCACTTTATCATCAAACACATGCACTTCACCCGTCGAACGTGTCAAACCACCGGAAAGCACGGCAAAATCATCATTCGTGATGCTGTTTTGATTCAGGAAGTCCTGCGTATAAAATACGGTAGGCATGTTTGTAGCATCTTTCATTATGTGAATGCCACGAGTCTTATATGGATTCCAATAGGGGTTTTCGGGAATTCGACCTTCGAAATCCTGTGCGATGCTGTCTAATGGTGAAAGAGCTGTGAGACGTCGCATGGCTGAATTCTCATACGTCGTACCCGCATTGTAATAGTTCACCATGGTTTGCAAAAGATAGGCATTGTCGATGATGGAGAAGTTCATCAACATCTTCATCTGCGACAACGTCAGGTCTTCAAAACGATTCACTCCCCAGTTGTTGTTCTGGAAAAAGGCTTCGTAGGCACTGTCGTTCGCCACGAACAACGTTTTACTACCGGTCAGCTTCATGTCTTCCGTATACTTCAGGGTATCAATCAGCCTGAGGGTATTCTTATAATTCCCTTGTTGTTCCAGATATCCATAAATGCTGGATCCAAGCCATTTGGGTTCCTGATTGTCATAAAGATAGGGATCACTGCAGGAGACCAGCGCGGAAATCGCCAAGACAAGCACCGGCACGTATCTAAATAACCGGTCTTGCACGTTCTTTGGGAAATTTCTCATTTCTGTTTGGGTATTTAAAAATGGTTGTTCAAAAAAAAGTAAAACGACCTGAGACCGAATTCATCAATTAATGATTTCGATATACAATAAGGGTAGAAACGGTCTGGAATAAAAGAGGTGTTTCATGGTTGCGCCCAGGTTCAGGTGGTTTTATTTTTAATACGATGCAAAGAAAACGTTTTTTAAGCAATATTAGGTCTAATTATCATTCAAAATACGACCTAAAATTTGTCATTGGGATTCAAATGTCATGATTAACATTTTTCAAATGCCTTCAGAGTGTTTGAAACCATTTTAAACCTTTTTGACTGAATTTTAGTCCTTTCTTTATATGGAAAGCATTTACTTCGTATATTGTAAAATAGTACACGCCTCAAATCGCAAAAATGAAAAGAAAATCTTTACTCTCAGCACTTTTTCTTGTACTGAACCTGTTTACGTTTTCAGTTTTTTCTCAAAATACCCGAACAACGGTCACTATTTCTGACGGGACAACAACTGCCGTTTCCTATACCGACAAAGAAATTTTATTGAGCGGCAATGCACAATTGCACCTAACCGGAACCTCATCGATTCTGACCAACAGCATCATTCGCCTGAACGGTGACAATGCCTGGCTTTTTATTGATAATGTTCGCCCGGCCGCCGTCATTTCAACCATTCTGCCCTATATTTATGTAAATACGACAGCAGCGGTAAACAAAACGAATGTCAGGGTGGCCATCTACAAACAGGGCGCGGTCATCATGGCTCAAGGTTCGACTTTCCAACCACTGACGGTATTTACCGATTTGAATTGTACGGGCGATTCAGCCAAATACAGTTTGTTCACCAAATATTCAGGAACGGGCTTAGGTACCGGCATCGATAACAAAATCCGGTCATTCAGACTGAAAAGAGGCTATATGGCAACCTTGGCTTCTGCTGGCGATGGTACCGGTTATAGTCGCGTATACATTGCTGACAATGCAGACCTGATTGTCAATACGCTACCCTTCGAGTTGGACCAGATGATTTCGTTCATCCGCGTCTTCAACTGGGAATACACCAGCAAAAAAGGTTGGTGTGGAACGGGGGCCGGTTGTATCAATGATGCCGAAAAAGTGGATGGAACCTGGTCTTACTCCTGGAGTGCCGACCAAAATTCTTCCGCAGGCGTGGAATACGTACCGATTCGTCAAAACGGTGGTTGGCCGGGATGGTCTGAAATCTCGGGGAAGCAATATGTGACACACGTGCTAGGTTTCAATGAGCCCGACCATACCGAACAATCGAATCTAACGGTTGTTCAGGCCCTTGCACAATGGCCTGACATGATGAGGACAGGCTTACGCATCGGCAGTCCTGCCGTTACCAACAACTCCTGGATCTACGCATTCATGGATAGTTGCAAGGCCAAAAATTACCGGGTGGATTTCGTTGCCTATCACGCCTATTGGGGTGGAAAATCGCCTGCCAACTGGTACAACGACTTGAAAGCCATTCACGAAAGAACCGGTCGTCCATTGTGGATTACCGAATGGAACAACGGTGCCAACTGGACGACGGAATCGTGGCCTACTTCCGACCATACCTTATCTGCCGCCAATGCCGCCAAGCAATTGGCAGACCTAAAAGGCATCCTGACAGTGTTGGACACGGCGCATTTCATTGAACGTTACTCCATCTACAATTGGGTACAGGACTGCCGCGCCATGATTTTGGCAGATACTTTGACCCCTGCCGGTAAGTATTATAAGAGCAACAGCCCTGACTTTTCCTTCAAACATGCCACTGAAGTCATTCCGACCTATACATTGAGCAAGACAACCATCGGTATTTCAACCAGTGGAAAAGTGGCCAGCATTGTGATCACCGATCCGAACGGTGAATTCTACCGTGGGTTCATCATGGAACGAAAAATTGGCGAGGGTGATTGGGCTCCGTTTTATGATTCATCCATAGCCACCCAAAAATACATTTCGGACACCATAGACTTGAGCGTTTCAGGCAGTACACGCTATCGGTTGCGCACGAAGCTTCCCAACGGCACATTGTCGGTCTATACCAATGAAGTCGGTGTGGATGTCACCAGAGGAGCTGCCGTTCAAGTGGGTGCAGTCGGAATCAGCAACATCGGATGGAATCCTGTTTTGCTGAACCAACCGTTCACTACCGTTCCGACCATCATAACTGGTGGAGCCAGCAATAGAAACAGCGGCACCCTTTTGACCACCAGGGCCAAGCTGATCAACTTCAGTTCCAGCTTCAACATACAGATGGCGCCTTGGGCATATCAGAACATCACGACCCTGGCATTGGCTGATACGGTGAATTATCTAGCATGCAACGCAGGCAGTTATGATTTTGGCGATATAAAAGCCTATGCCGGTAAAGCTTCGATTGCTTCAACCTGGGCTACCGTCACTTTCCCCACACCGTTTGATACCATTCCCGTCGTACTTGCCACGCAACTGCTGTCACCGACTACTTATCCGACAACAATGCGGGTACGCAACGTTTCAAAAACGGGATTTGAAGCACGCATCATGAAGGAAACGGCCAATACTTCCGTACTAACTACTGAAACGGTATCCTATTTAGCGATCACTCCGGGTAGTGGGGTCATCGAAAACCATAGAGCCCGCGTTGGATTCACCGCTACGAACGCCATCGGATACATTCTTTCGTCCGTCCAGTACGGCGACAGCCTTGGCCATCCGCTGTTCCTAGGCCAGATGCAGACCTGCAACGACGACACGACGGCTGTTCTCCGCACCATTTGGATTGGACCCAAATACGCCAATGTCATCAAACAACGCGAAAAATCATCGGGTCAGACGCTGATGAAATCGGAAACGGCTGGTTTCTTGGCCATCGATCTTGATTCCTATGTCGCTGACGGACTGAAAGAATCGAACTCCGATGTGCTCCGCATTTACCCCAACCCGACTACGGATCGACTTTATTTCGGAAAATCCTTTCCGGATGGCATCGATGTGTCCATCTACAGTTTGATGGGGCAACTCATCAGTAATGTCCGCGTTTTTGGAAATCAGCTAAATGTCAAGGACCTTCCAAAGGGTTACTACCTGATGAAATCCAGCGCTTTCGGTTCCGTCAAATTCATTAAACAATAAGTCATGAGAACCAATTCGATCCTTATTCGCTTGATGAGCATCTTTTGTCTGATTTTTTCAGCTTCCGCCTATGCAGGTACAAGCCTGAACATCCTGAATCAGACAGGAACCGAAAAAAATGTCAATGCATCGACACTACGCACCATTACTTTTTCTGGATCCAGCCTCAACCTCAATTATCAAAACGGAAACACGGAAGCCGTTACCCTGACCACTATTCGGAAAATTTATTTCAGCTCACTTTCCACAGCAGTGATACCTGCTGAAAAGGTCAGTCTGACCCTTTATCCCAACCCTGTTTCTGGAACCCTATGCCTTAAAAACATTGCCGAAGGAACTTCACAAGTGAGCATTTGGCATATCAGCGGCCGTAAAGTATTGAGCACGAACGTCTCTTCAGAATCCGCCACCATCGACGTCAGCGGACTGGCTTCGGGACTGTACTTGCTTAAAATTCAAAATCAAACACTTCGCTTCTCTAAAAAATGAAAAAACGCATACTGATACTGGCATGTATCCTCGGAGTTATTGGCCTTTTCGCGCAGAACAGGCTGAACATACATCTGCGAAACTCCACTGTGGAGAATGTAGCGGTTTCGGATATTGACAGTATGTATATCGGCGGGAACGACACGATGCTGAACATTCGACTGATTAATCAGTCGGTAAAAGGTTTTCCAGTTCCTTCCATCGACAGTCTGAGCTTCAGTGATACGATTTCCAACTTGCCAGTTGTTCAAACAATTGCCGTGGACAAAGTTGCTCAAAATTCAGCAAGATCGGGTATTATTTTGGTTTCAGCTGGTGCTTCAGCAGTAACTGGCAGAGGCATTTGCTGGAGTACAAACCCCAATCCGACCATTTTGGACAGCAAATATTCAAGCCCGCTTTCATCCTCACCGCTTTATCTGTATTTATCTTCGCTGATTGGAAGCACCACGTATTATATCAGGGCTTATGCTACGAATTCGTACGGTACTTCGTATGGTGAATCGTTCAGTTTCACCACCTATGCTTATACGCTACCGGAGGTTACGACAACTTCAGTCACCAATGCAGGCGGACTGGAAGCAGCGTGCACAGGGGTTGTCACCAATACAGGAGGTTATCTGAAGTGTTCTGCTCAAGGATTTTGTTGGTCAACCGGCAACAACCCCACACTTACTGACAACGTGGTGGCCGGCGGCAATTTTTTGGTGAATGTAACCTTCACCAAAAACATAACTTTTCCTACCAACGGGTTAACTTATTATGTACGTGCGTATGCAACCAATGCTCTGGGAACAACCTACGGGACGGTGATGTCCGTCAAGCCGACCGTAGGAAATCTTACGTACACTCTTGATCCAAGTTCGTTACCGGTTGGGTCGTCAAATTACAAACTCATCAAGATAGCAATGGATAGTGCCATGTACTATTACAACCGGTATAGCACGTTCTCCGGAAACATTTGGGTCTATTACAGCAGCGGAATTCCTACCGCTCAATCCAACTACCGCGGGTCCATCGGATTCGGTTCAGGCACCAATTACATGGTTGTTTGCACTGCCATGCATGAAACTGCTCACTGGTTGGGTTCAGGCACCACCACCGTCTGGCAGAACCTGACTGTAAACGGTGATTATACTGGGGCTGCCGCAACAGCTATGCTTCGATCGTTGACCAATAATCCTACGGCGGTGCTCCATGGCGACGACATGCATTTTTGGCCCTATGGCCTTAATTACAGTTCTGAAGTGACTTCGGCCAACGATTATATTTTTCACGTTAAAATAGTAAATGCCATGAAAACGGACTGTGGATGGTAAAAGCGATTATAAATGAAAAAATTGTTCCATGTATCAATTTTTATAATTTATGATTATCTTGACACTCCATTTCCGTTTTTAAGAATCCTGTTCAATTAAATCTATAGAACGCTAAAAACCACAGACTTAACTAAAAAAAAGAAACAAAAATCCAACTCTGCCAAACGATTGAGTATCACTGCGAAAAGCGGTAATTACTTGCGAAAAAGGGTTCAGCCCTACCTCTGAATTGTATGATGCAATTCCTAACAGATTCTAACTGTTAAACATAATCTATTAAACTTTAATCCTTGATCAACATGCGAAGACAATTACGTTTACTTAGTCTGATGATTGCTTTTTGTGCTTTTTTCCAAGCGCAATTGGCAACCGCACAAAATCAGAATGTGCTCTTTCTTCCAGGCGGTGTTGCGACCAGTTCGCTGACCGTACCGGCATTGAGCGCTAAAATCACAACTTTTCCTTTCACGATTGAAATGTGGGTGAAACCCAATACAATCACACCGTATGGTGGCTTCTTTTATGATAAGAGCGGCGGTACGATTAAAACCTGTTTCCAATTTGCAAATGCAACAACCGGTGAAATGAGATTTGACCTGTTGGGAGGTGCAAACGCTGTTACGTTGACTGCTGCTACCAAATTGGTAGTCAATAAATGGCAACACCTTGCGGTCACTGTTTATAAAGACTCCGCTGTAGTCGAAATAAACGGTACTTTTTACTCCGCTGCCCATACCAAAGCATTTGGTGCATTCGGCTCTGCCGCTTCAACAATCGGTTTGGACGTTGATGTAGCAAACAGAACCTTCAATGGTTATATGGACGAAGTTCGCATCTGGAAATCAGCCAGAAGCCGTTCCGAAATAACCCTTTATAAGGACTCTGTTTTGAATCCTGCCACACAGACGGATTTGGTTGCCTATTACAATTTTAATGATCTGACTGTAAACGATGCAACCGCAAATGCATTAAATGCTACCAAGAACATTACTGCCGCTGTCGGAAATCTGACAACAGACGGAAGACTTGGAAATGCGAATGTTACCGGTGGTTTCCTTACACCGACCTTCAATCCTGACTCCTTGGGTTATGCATTTTATGCACCTTATGGCGTTTCTGTGACTGGTGTTCCTCTTGGAGATGGTGCTACTGTAACCGGCAGCCCCGCTACACCTTCAGTTGCAAGTCCCAATTTCTCGATCGTTTCTACTTCGAAGGATGGGCTTACTTCAAAGACATACAACTTCAATACGACATTCATGCCTTTCTCTTCCTGGGATTCCGATGGAAAAACAGGTATTGGTTCTGAACCAAACAATTGGGGATGGAGCATTAGTGACGCTCCTCTGGGTTGGGGTCAAACCGGTGGTTCAAACAATCGTTACAACGATGTAACCGCAACCGGATGGAACTACAACAATGGAACGACTACGACAGCATGGACTGGTCGTGACATGTACATTCGCTGGGATGGAACCGGTGCTACAACCCTGAATTCCATTTACAGCTATCCAGTATACATGGAAGGTTGCAAAACCTATGAATTCTTCACAAAGTATACTTGGGTCAACAACGCCACCGTTCCTACAATGACGATTGCCGTAAGCAAAGACAGATTGGGTACTGCTCCACTGGTTACCGAAACGGCTGTTTGTTCTTCGACGAAACAAACTTTCCTTGGTAAAAAGGTCATTATCAGCCCGAGTACTACTGGCGTTTATTACCTGACTTTCAAAGGAAACACGGCTTCCATCATTGGTTTGGCCGATATGACATTTGCTGAAAGCACTACTGCCATGGTTAATTCCAATTTAGCAGCACTTCCTTTCACGGATGCCACCAAATCATTCAAATTCATCGTTTCTGGCAATGCATTGACCGATACAATCAAAATCACAGCTCCTGCCGGCGTTGTTTTGAGTAAATCTTTTATACTTGCCTCCGATGCACCTTGCGGTGTTGAAGTAACGGCTACGAATGATTACAGCCAACCTCTCACCAGTGGTAACATCACCCTGACGAGCGGCACCACTATCAAAACCATTCCTTTCACCTATGCACTTCCGTCAATATCCATTTATGAACAGGATGTCGAAGTTGAAAACAATGGCAAACCGTATCCTTTGAATGTAGCTTCAGTCAACAATACCGTTGACTCACTTTATGTAACTGCTTCCGCAGGGCTGACACTTGTCAAGAGTGCTTTCGGCAATGCTGATTTTGTTGCTGGAGCAGGCAGCATCAAAGTAAATGTAAGTTCTGCCGTTGCTGGTACCACTGGCACACTGATTTTCTCCACCAAGAAAAATGTGCCGGCTACCAATTTGGATACCGTGAATGTAGCAGCTGTTGTACCTTATGTCAGATATTACATCAAACATAAAGCAAGCAGCTTGGTCATGGGTAGTTACACCACAGGGCTTTATCCCGCGCTGAATACAGCACAGGGTCTGGTTACTCAGAAATTCATCCTACGCCGCACAGCTCCGCTTTCATTGACTGACACGTCATTCTATATGCTTCAGGATACGGCGTACCGTGCAGTCCGTAAAATCGCTTCAAGTAGTTGGGATACTGAATTCGGCGTTCCTTCCAATGAAGCCAAATGGACCATTCAGCAAAAAGCTGGTGGCATTGTTACATTGACCAATGTGGTAACTACAAAAGTACTTGGTACGGATGCTGGTGCTGTCAATGGTCGCATGTACGACGATAAAGTTTGGGCTACAGGTGGTAATATGGAATGGGTGATCCAACAAATCCCTGTTTTGAATGTCACCAACAAAGTATTGCCTACTTTAAAAGCGTATCCGACTACCACTGCTACAACTACGACCAAAATCGGTGGTTCCAATATTTTAGGAAACGTCAAGGTTGTTCTCAGCGGAGCTAATGCAGCTCAGTTCAAAGTCAGCTATGATTCGTTGATTCCTGCTTTAGGTGTTGTAACTGATTCTACACTGACCGTTACCTACGCGCCGACTATTTGGGGAACTCACACAGCCAAGTTGACTATCAGCTCTTCAATGGCTGCCGATGTTGTCATCGACCTTTCCGGAATTGCGGTACAGGACTTGACTTCATCCATCGTCAATCCTACTATTGAAGCTGCTTCCGGATCTGTTGTACCCAATGGTTGGACCATCAGCAAAGGCACTGGCAATTCTTATTCGAATACTGGTCAACATTATTCATTGGTTACCACCAACCGCTACCTGGATTCCTGGAACGGCACGGCTGGTTCAATGATCTATAATGCTGCTCAAATAGTCAAGAACATTCCGAACGGTGTCTATGATTTAGTAGCCGCTGGTCGTAGCTCAGGTTTAGGTGCATACATCTTCGCCAATGACAAGCAAACTCAAATCATCAATAATGCTGATGTCAATGGTGCACTTGGAAAGGGCTGGAACCTGATTACCGTATCACAAGTTGTCGTTATGGATAGCACCATTACTATTGGTGCAAAGACAACCACTGGTTGGACAGGCACTTGGTTCAGCGCTGACGATTTCAAGTTGAGTTATTATGGACAGGGCAGCTTCACCGCTTATAAGACTGTTCTTGATAGCTTGATCGCAAAAGCTCAACGCTTTGATCTGACCACTTCACCCGAC
>Ga0302205_10000105_pt1 | contig 41710 bp, 26 predicted proteins | sample II_Fen_E1_3_FD_194582 | JGI IMG/M metagenome (GOLD analysis project Ga0302205, IMG submission 194582) | Peat permafrost microbial communities from Stordalen Mire near Abisko, Sweden - II_Fen_E1_3 | ecosystem: Environmental > Terrestrial > Soil > Wetlands > Permafrost | place: Sweden: Abisko...
AGTGAGACCGGAGCTGGACTTTTGTTAACCTGTCTGCCATCTCTTAAAAGCAACAACGCTTCTATTCAGATGCCCTTATTTCATTTTGAAAAACATTGTTTTCTGTATTGCCGACAGCTGTCAGCAATACCCAAAGGGTAGCTTTTACCTCTCCAGAAAAAAGTTTTTAGAAAAATATCGTCACAACGTCACATTCCGATACAAATAATTGAATATCAGCATCTTGATAGTTTTAGAAATCAGGAATAACCGTCATGAAACGCCGTAAATCCGTCACCAGATGTAGTCCTGATTTTAGTTGAATGAAGACTTAATCCTGATATAGGTTGTCTGAATTTGGTGACGTTTCGGTGACGATTTGGTGACGGATCTAATTTTCAGATACATTTGTATATAACTGAAAATCATTATTTTATCTTAAATTGTGACGTAGTGACGACTTTTTTTTGAAAAGTGTCTGGAGGCTATCTGCCTACCATATTCGAGCGCACTTTAGGAGCAAAATATAAGTAGAAATAAAAACACCCGTATCTATAGATGGGCGGAGATTGTATATGTTATTTTAGCTTCAGGAAAGATGTTATATACCGTTAGAATAGATACTTCTGAGACGGACAACAAGACCATAAGCTTCTTTCAATTTCGGATATATCTCGAAGGTATGCTATTGCTTCTGCTTCTTGACAGCTTCCCGCTTAAACTTAAGACGTAGTTCCTCTATAGCATCTATACAGCGCTTGACAATATGGAAACAATCCACTGTAATCATTGCATTTGGGAATGCTGAGGTAGCTATGGCACGCATGCTTTCGGAGAAGTCGAGAGTCACCTCACGCACTTTCTCGCGCTGTTCCAAAGGTGTTTTCTTTATAATATGAGTGACATCTTCTGATTTTGTTCCACAGACTGCTGCAATAATGAAACCTTTTTTACCATGTCCATCCTTGTTGGATAGGAATGTGATTAAATCTCTGCACAGCATGGTCTCGTCCAAACTAAGATTCTCTCCGATGTTATTTTCAAGCAACATCCATTCGGAGGCATGATCCGTTTTATCTCGGCAATAGAAATAAAAACTTTGTTATTTATTTTGTAGTACTCTTGATTTGCACTATCTTTGCACTTGAAAAGCAGTGTTCCGGTCTGCCGCTGGCATCATTTAATGATGCGGGAGGAAAGTCCGGGCAACATAGGGCACTTCGCTTCTTAACGGGAAGCTGCTGGTGACGGCAGGTCAATGCAGAAGAAAATAACCGCCTCTTAGGAGGTAAGGGTGAGAAGACAGAGGTAAGAAACTGTCGGCCGGCGGGTGATCGTTCGGTCGTGCATTCCGGAGGTTGCAAGTTCGCGTATACCGTCGTTTGAGGGCTGCCCGCCCGATTGGCGGAGGGTGGAATGCTTAAGCCGTGTGGTGACACGCGGATTAGATAAATGGCAGGCATCGCTTATGTCGAAAGATATTTTGCGAAACAGAACCCGGCTTATAGGAGCACTGCTTTTCTATTTTTTCTTTTTCAGGATTACCATATACCTTGATTAATAAATATTTAATATTAATTCTAAGTCGATCATGCGATGAAAACAATTAGGCAGTTTAAAAAGTTTTTTACCGTAGACATCTGGCGTGTTACACCGTCGGAATTAAAAGGTGTGAGATATATAGTTTACAGTATAATCAAGAAGATGATTCTTGCTGTTCGTTTCTTCACCAATGATCGAGTAATGAATCGTGCTTCTGCACTTACTTATTCCACAATCCTTTCCGTAGTGCCTATTCTTGCCGTTGTTTTTGGTATAGCCAGAGGATTCGGTTATTCTAAATATATAGAAGTTTGGTTTCGAAAATCACTTTCTGGCCAGGAGCAGATGGCCACAACAGTCATTGGCTTTGCAAATTCATATCTGGTACATGCAAAGAGTGGAATATTTTTAGGATTTGGTTTATTGCTTATGTTATGGACAGTTATGCTTTTGACTAACAATATTGAAGATACATTCAATGAGATATGGCAAGTGAAGAAAGGTCGTAGTTTATTTCGTACGATAACGGATTATACTACGATGTTTTTCTTGTTGCCGATACTTATTGTAGTATCTACGGGAATATCGATATTTATGACTACCATTATGAAGGGGATGCCCTATTATGAACTTTTTGATCCATTGGTGCATGCTCTCATTAGTGTATCACCTTATTTAATGATGTCTTTTATCTTTATTGCCCTTTTTGTATTTATGCCAAATACCAGTGTCAAATTGAAAAATGCGATTGTGCCTGGTCTTCTTGCGGGTTGTGCTTTTCAGGCTTTGCAGTATTTTTATATCAATTCTCAGATATGGATTTCATCATATAATGCTATTTACGGGTCGTTTGCTGCCATACCTCTTTTTATGCTTTGGACACAGTTATCGTGGAGCATCTGCCTTTTTGGGGTGGAGCTTACTTATACTAATCAGAATGCTGAGGCGTATTATTTCAGTGAGGATGGCAGTAATGTAAGTCACCGTTGTCGTCTTTTGCTCAGTGCCTTACTTATGAGTATGATATGCCGTCGCTTCTCTGAAGGCAAACATCCATATACTGCATTGGAAATGTCGAGGATACAAAACATACCGATTCGTCTTTCTACTGATCTTCTCTATGATTTAGTATGTGTACATCTTATTATAGAAGTAGTAGGTGATGATAAAGGCGATTCTGCTGTCTATTTGCCATACGAAGATATCGGTAATCTTAATGTCGGAGTTATGGTAGACCGACTTGAATCATATGGTAAGGAGTCACTAGATCTCAATTATAAGAATATATATAACGAGAAATGGCGTCAGATGTTACAGAATAGAGTTGATTTTCTAAATACCGATCGTGAGATATTACTCAAAGATTTGTGATATTATTGATCATTCATCATTTTGCTCCAGTGACGGTATCCGATAATGGCAATAATCGTGTATATACCATATAATACGGCAGTGAATGGTAGATCTTTATACCAGTAGAGTCCGCAATAGATGGCATCAACAAAGAGCCAGATGAACCATTGCTCTATATATTTGCGTGCCAACATCCATAATCCTATTACACTCATTGATGTAGTGAAACTATCCCACCATGGCACAGTGCTAGGGGTATAATTAATAAGAATCCATGTTATTGAGAAGAATAGAACAAGGAAGATGGCTACGCATTGTACCAACATTTTCTTTTTGAAATGGCTGATAGGAAGTGGAGCCCCTTCCTTTTGGTCATGTTTGTGACCATGGTTCCATATTATCCATCCGTAGACAGCAGCAAAGAGATAGTATACGTTAATACCCATGTCGGCATATAGACCATGGTCGTAATATTTGAATATGTCTATTGCCGGCATGATTATGCTAGTTAGCCACAAATATTTTATCGCCTTATATTCCTGAAAGAGATAGACGAGTCCTATCGCAGTGCTGATAATATCTAACGGATCCATACTCTTTTTAGAAGTTTAAAGATAAATGTGCTAAGAAATGTATAGGAGCTTGGCATGAATATGTGGCATAGCTGTCGTAGTAGCTGTCTTGGTAAGCTTCAACGCCTCCCTTGCCATTACTACGGAACTGGAGGCCGCAGGCACCATTACTTTCATATTCTTCGTTGAAAATATTGTAGATAGTGCATCCTACGGTTATACTCTTAAATGTAGGGATTTTAAAAGTGTATGACAGATCAAGGTTGCTCACAAAATATGCATCAATCATCGTACTCACTTGTGAGCCGTCGGTATCAATATAGTAGCGACATCCGGAATTTGTCATATATTGTTCGCTGACATATTGAGATTGCAGAGAAGCCGAAAACTCTTTATATTCATATCTGAACGTATTGCTGATGATACATGAAGGTGAGTAGGATAGATTGGTAGTACCGACATTGAGATATGATTCTTCCCATGTTGTAGGATTGACTAGCTTCAGATTCATGTTGTGCGCTTTGTTGCGACTCAGTGTGGTATTTGCATTCCACGTAAATCCCTTGAATAGGTTTGCTTCTGCCATGAGTTCGATACCTGTTCGATAACTGTCATTCACGTTCATTGCGATCATTTCACCGTTGGAATCCTGTGAGCCGGTAAGTACAAACTGGTTTTTGTATTTCATATAATACAGGTTAATGCCCGCACTGAAAAATTTTGTTTTGTATTTGTATCCAAGTTCCCAGTCAGACATACGCTCAGATTTAGGCTGAGCACTTCCGTAATCTTCGTAGTCATTACGTGTCGGTTCCTTCTGGGCTATTGCGAATGAAGCATATACATTATTGTTTTTATTAATAGTATAGTACAGTCCGGATTTCGGGTTTAAGAAGTCGAAAGTCTTATTGATATTAAACGGTATTTGATGATTATTTTCATCAAATACTGCCGACATACCAGTCATTTCGTATGTTACATGACGATATTGAAGGTCTACATAACCATTAAGTCCACCAAAAATATTGTAATTCACCTTCCCGTAGATGTTGGCATCAGTCTTTTGGGCATTGTTATTGTAATATTCTTCGTTAGGATTGATGGATCCACTGAACTGTCTCACCCATAGTACATTACCAATGTGGTCTCCATCGTATTTGTTCCAACCACCACCAATAGTAGTTTCGAGACCGTTCTTCTTATAATTGAGAGATATTACAGTACCGTAGAAGTCATTATCCATATTTTTCTGTCTTACGAGGTCGCTCTTGGTTCCCAGTGTGGATGTAAGCAGGTATTTATATAGTTTCTGGTCTTCTTTATATTGTTCGTAGTATCCGAAACCGTGAGTGTAATGAAACGCTACATTCAAGTTAAGCTCAGGCGTGAATATCTGGTTCCATAGTAGCTGATAATGTTGCTGGTGATAATAATCTATCTGATTGTCATAATATGCTTTGTTGCCATTGACGTCAGTATATTTTCCACATGGATTATATGTTCTGCCATTCTTTTTCCAATCTTCTCTTGTTGAATAATCCCAAGCATGATAGGTCTGTTCTGTACCATTAAACGTGATGAATTTGATGGATGAATTATTGACGTAATATCCCCCTTGAAAGAAATATGAATTCATTTTTGCGCTAGCTCTGTCAATATAACCGTCGCTACCGATATTTGATAGACGCACATTGAAAGCCCAATGGTTATTAAGTAATCCGGTATTGTATTTGAGCGTCTCTTTATGAGTTCCGTATGAACCTCCGGAAAAATCTAATCCCGTGGATTGTACGAGTGAGAGGGAGGATGTTTGTAGATTAATGGATGCACCAAAAGCTCCCGCACCATTAGTCGAAGTACCTGCACCGCGTTGAATCTGAATATTTTCAACAGATGATATTAGGTCTGGAGTGTTTGACCAGTAGACCAAGTTTGATTCAGCATCATTAAGGGGTATTCCGTTTGTCGTGATATTCACACGTGTAGGGTCTGTTCCTCGTACATGGATACTTGTGTATCCTACTCCAGTTCCAGCATCTGAAGTAGCAATTACTGACGGAGTCATTTGCAGAAGGAATGGCACGTCTTTCCCATAGTTCACACTTTGAATATATTCTTTTGAGATGTTTGTGAAAGCCATTGGTGTCTTTTTACCTGCTCTCGTCGATGTTACCTGAACATTTTGTAATGTTACCATCTTAAGACTGTCTTTGACAGTCACCTGATGTCTTTTTTGACCAAAAGACACAGAACTAATCATTGCCAACAAGGCAAAGATAACAGTTTTCTTTTTCATTTATTAACCATTTTTATTAAACAGAAAAGGGGTACTTTTCTTATCTCACTCCCTACGCCGGCATTGTCCGGATCAGGTTAATGGGTGTATTCTCAGCCCAAATTTATTAGGGCACCCCTCAATTTCATTTTGAAATCATGTGCGAAGGTACTGCTTTTTATGTTACATTGCAAATAAATTTTATATTTTGTTCAATAAATCAATTTTTTTTTTGTATTTTTGCAGCTATAATTTTTGAAAATTAAGTATGGCAACAATAAATAATCATGTCGTTATTATGGCAGGTGGCGTAGGAAGTCGTTTCTGGCCAATGAGTACAAAAGAATACCCAAAGCAGTTTATTGATGTTTTGGGATGCGGTAGAACTCTGCTTCAACTTACTGTAGACCGTTTCGAAGGAATTTGTGAGATGAAAAATATCTGGGTAGTTACGAATGAGAACTATTCAAGTATCGTCAAGGAACAGCTACCCGAAGTTCCGGATACAAACATATTATGTGAGCCTTGTCGCAGAAATACTGCACCGTGCATTGCTTATGTGAGTTGGAGAATAAAATCTCACGACCCGAAGGCAAATATAATCGTTTCTCCTAGCGATCATATCGTTATGGATGTGAAGGAGTTTCAGCGCGTAGTAAAAATGTGCATGGCCTTTACTAGTGAAAATGACTCTATCGTGACATTGGGAATGAAACCAAATCGTCCGGAAACGGGTTATGGTTATATACAGGCAGACTTAAGTACAAGTTCTTCACGTAATAGAGAGATTTTCCGTGTGGATACCTTTCGTGAAAAACCAGATCTTGAAACAGCAAAAAAATATATCCAACAGAAAAATTATTTTTGGAATGCAGGTATTTTTATTTGGAATGTTAATACAATAGTTAACGCCTTTCGAGTTTATCAACCTTCTATGGCTAAAATTTTTGAGAGCATGTTACCTATTTATGAGACTGATGCCGAGCAAGATACTGTTAATAAATTATTCCCTGAATGCGAAAACATATCTGTAGATTATGCCATCATGGAAAAAGCAGAGGAAATATTTATCTGTCCATCCAATTTCGGGTGGAGTGACTTAGGCACATGGGGCTCATTGTTGACACAGACCAAACGTGATTTATATGGAAACAGTTGCATCGGCAACGATATCAGTGTCTTTGAGACACGTAATTGTATGATTCATACCACACAAGAAAAGAAAGTAGTGGTTCAGGGGCTAGATGGATATATTGTCGCCGAGAAGAACAATACCTTATTAATATGTAAACTCTCTGAAGAACAGCGTATCAAGCAATTTTCAGGCGAAGACAAGTAAGAAGACTCATTTCAATACTATAAATTATTAATTAAACATCAAATTAGACGTGATGGATAAAAAAGTTGCTTTAATAACAGGAATTACGGGTCAGGACGGATCGTATCTGGCAGAGTTTTTAATTGAAAAAGGCTATGAAGTGCATGGTATATTACGCCGTTCCTCATCTTTTAACACCGGGCGCATAGAACATCTCTACCTTGACGAGTGGGTAAGAGACATGAAAAAATCAAGGCTCGTCAATCTGCATTGGGGTGATATGACAGACTCTTCTTCGTTGGTACGTATCATCAGCCTCTGTCGTCCGACAGAGATATACAATCTGGCAGCTCAGAGTCACGTAAAGGTTTCTTTCGATGTACCCGAGTATAGTGCCGAAGCAGATGCAGTTGGAGTACTTCGCCTTCTTGAAGCTGTAAGAATATTGGGAATGGAAAAGACTTGTCGCATTTATCAGGCTTCCACATCAGAGCTTTTCGGTAAAGTGCAGGAGGTACCGCAGAAGGAGACAACCCCATTCTATCCCCGTAGTCCGTATGGTGTGGCAAAACAGTATGGGTTTTGGATAACGAAGAATTATCGTGAGAGCTACGGCATGTACTGTTGTAACGGTATTCTGTTTAATCATGAGAGCGAGCGCCGCGGTGAGAATTTTGTAACACGTAAGATTACACTTGCTGCATGCCGTATTGTTCAGGAGTATCAGGACAAATTATATCTTGGCAACCTTGACTCTTTGCGTGACTGGGGTTATGCTAAAGATTATGTAGAGTGCATGTGGCTGATACTTCAGCAGCCAAAACCAGATGATTTTGTCATTGCCACAGGTGAATACCATACCGTAAGAGAGTTTACAACACTTGCTTTCAAGGAGTGCGGTATTGAACTCGAATGGGAGGGTAGTGGTGTTGAAGAAAAAGGTATTGACAAGAAGACAGGTAAAGTGCTTGTCGAGGTCGATCCTAAATTTTTCCGTCCTTGTGAAGTTGAACAGTTGCTTGGTGATCCGACAAAGGCAAGGACACAGTTAGGTTGGGATCCTTGCAAAACCTCACTTTCACAACTTGTCAAGATTATGGTTGAGCACGATATGAAGTTTGTGAAGAAACTGTATATTAAAGCTCAGTTGCCAGATTAAAATATGGGCCAATAAATATGGATATGAACATCTTTTGTTCATATTCATATTTATTAATTTTAAAAAAAGATGATAGATAAAAAAGCAAAAATCTATGTAGCAGGTCATCATGGATTAGTGGGGTCGGCTATATGGAATAATTTGAAGTCAAAAGGTTATACAAACCTAGTCGGAAGAGGTCATAGAGAACTCGACCTCCTTGATGGTGCAGCCGTTAAGAATTTCTTTGATGAGGAGAAGCCTGAATATGTCGTGTTAGCAGCAGCTCATGTTGGCGGAATAATGGCAAACAGCCTTTATCGTGCTGATTTCATATACCAGAATTTACAGATTCAACAGAATGTGATAGGTGAAAGCTTTCGACATAATGTTAAAAAGCTTCTGTTTTTAGGGAGCACATGTATCTATCCTCGTGACGCTCCTCAGCCGATGAAGGAAGATGTGTTGCTCACTTCACCTTTGGAATATACAAATGAACCTTATGCAATCTCAAAGATTGCTGGTCTGAAAATGTGTGAAAGCTTTGACTTGCAGTATGGATGTAATTATATTGCAGTTATGCCAACCAATCTTTACGGTCCAAATGATAATTTTCATCTTGAGAATAGTCACGTTTTACCTGCTATGGTTCGTAAAGTTTATTTGGCGAAATGTCTGAACGAAAATAATTGGGAGGCCTTGCGCGATGATATCAATCTTCGCCCGATAGAAGGAATAAGCGGAAAGAATCATGATACAGAAATATTGAAGGTTCTTGAGAAGTATGGAATTACCCCCGAAGGGGTTACACTTTGGGGTACCGGCAAACCGCTTCGCGAATTTTTATGGAGTGAGGAAATGGCTGATGCCAGTGTCTATGTACTGGAACATGTTGATTTCAAAGACACTTACGTTTCAGGCACTAAGGATATACGTAATTGTCATATCAATGTCGGAACTGGTAAAGAACTGACAATTGGGGAACTGGCACATTTGGTTATCAAAACTGTAGACTTTAAAGGTCAGTTGGTTTGGGATGCAACGAAACCAGATGGAACCATGCGTAAACTTATTGATGTTTCAAAACTTCATAATCTTGGGTGGCATCATAAGATAGAGATTGACGAAGGTGTGACGAAGATGTTTAACTGGTATCTTGAAAGCATTCGTATAAAGAAAGTGTCTCGATAAGAATAAGGGCAGATGTTACATCTGCCTTTTGTTTTTATATGAAATCTATTATTAAACCTAGAAATATTTTCCAATATAATATCAAATAGAATTTACAAGTACAGAATAATAAAGATATCAGATAAATTTTATAAGAAAAATTTATTATTAAATATTGCAAGACATACAAAAAAATCGTATATTTGCAAAAACAGTACATTCCTTCATAAATATAAAGATAAAGATAATAAATGTTAGTCAATCTAATCAACAAAATAAAAACTATTCATTATGAAACCCATACATTTATATCAATTTATTGCAGTGTCATTTTGTATGATTCTAGCATCTTGTATTAAAGATAATATTTCACAAATCGATTCTACTGTTGAAAAGCAACAATTGACAGGAACAGGTTTTAATTTTGGGAATAGCTTTACGTCACATTTATCCATCACATTTAGTGACCTGCAGAATGATCCTATTGCAAATACCAAAATTGATTTTTATGATCAAGACCCAATAGTCAGCGGTTCATCCGAATGGAAGTCGAATTTGGAACCGTTTACTAGTGGTCAGACAAATTCACAAGGTGTTTTTTGGGGTTTATTTACAGTTGGCTCTACTATAGATACACTTTATGCCTACATTCATAATATTAATTATTCGTCTCCAATACCTGTTGTCATTAAATCCGGAGAAATAATAAAGGTACTTCATCCTTCGGGTTATAGTGAGGTCTCGAAATCAGCATCAAGAGCTATATATAAGGCTTTTCCCATAAATTATTCTCCATGGCAATATACAAAATTATCATATACTACTAGTGATAATTTGTGGGTTCTTGGTAATTTCAATTCATCTGGGTATCCATCATATTTTGATGGAAGAGAAACAGAATCAAGTGATTTTACCAGTGCTATATCTCAGGCTTTACCAGAAACTAAAGATTTAACAAAGAGCACCCCCAGTCTTTTCAAAAATCCAACTACAGCTAATATGGTCACAACAGCACCTTGTCAGATTTGGGTCTCATTTTTATCTGAAGGTGCAGGATACCTTAACACTATGGGTTATTTTTATTATCCGACAAATTCAGCTCCGACTAATATAAGTTCAATTAGCAAAAAAATAGTAATATTTCCTAATTCTTCTTCTGCTGGTAGCGGTGGATTAATGGTTATGGGTGATAAAGTTCGTTTAATGTATTATGACGAAAGTTCGGCGCAATGGACAGATGTTTTTCCAGCTGGTATTACTGTAAGTTGGTTTATTATTTCTGATGGATTCAGATCAGGAACCGAAAATTCGGGAATATCTAAAATTGGTAAAACGTTCTTTTATTCTATTCCTTCATTTAATTCAGATAACCACACTCATAATGTATTGTTGCTTGATCAGACAACAAATAAGATGGTGATTGGTTTTGACGACCAAACGATGGAGTCTGGAGACAAAGATTTCAATGATGTTGTATTCTCAGTAACTGCCAATCCTATTTCATCTATTAATACGTCAGGAATGCCAATATTGCGTCCGACAAGTACTGATGATGCAGATGGTGATGGAGTGAAAGACGCTAATGATGCATATCCGAATGACCCTCTACGGGCATACGATTCTTATTATCCCACATCAGGCACAGGAACACTTGCGTTTGAGGATCAATGGCCAAATATGGGTGATTATGATTTTAATGATCTAGTGTTAGGGTATAAATATCATTTGGTGTTAAATGCTTCAAGATCAATAGAGGACGTTAAGGCTACTTATACGGTAAATGCAGTAGGTGCTAATTATAAAAATGGTTTTGGTGTACAATTCGGTACGGCACCGGGTAATGTTGCCTCTGTGAGTGGTCAGAAAGATATGGAGGGTAGCTCTTTATTTAGTTTAAATTCTGTCGGATATGAGAACGGACAATCTTATGCTGTAATACCTGTATTCCCGGATGCGCACAAATTATTTGGATATACAGATTCGTCCCCTATGATTAATACCGAAACAAGTGCTAAAACGGAAACCGCTGATGCCATCAATTTAAATGTTTCGTTTGGGACGCCCGTTTCAGAAAGTTCTTTAGGTACACCTCCGTATAACGTATTTTTGGTTGTCAATCAAAACAGGGGCAGAGAGGTACATCTGGCAGGCCAGATGCCGACCTCAAAGGCCTCGTCTTCGTTTTTTTGTACAGGAGATGACAAGACCAATGGGAGTACAATATTCTATAAGAACGATTCTGAATTCCCTTGGGCGTTAGATATCCCAACAATATTCAAGTATCCTTACGAAAACAAAAGAATTGATAAGACATATCTGATGTACTCAAAATGGGTTACATCACAAGGTTCCGATTGTACAGATTGGTATAAAAATTTGACTTCTGGTTATCGTAACGATGATAATATATATAAATGATGATAATTCAAGTATGAAATAAAGAAATAAGGGTAGGTGTTATATCTGCCCTTGTTTCTTTTTCTTTATTATAGTCTTTATAAATAAATAACCTAAAAGTAATATTACTGCCAGTATTATGAAGAACTTAAGGTACTCTCCATATTCTTTAATCTTATCATCTAGCTGATCTTCAGGCACTACAGAATGCAGATACCATCCCAATGTTGCAAGAATACTATGCCATAGTCCAGCTCCTATTGTCGTGTAAAGTAGAAATTTTCCATAATGCATCTTTGCCAGTCCTGCAGGAATAGAGATAAGGTGGCGTATACCTGGAACGAGTCTCCCAATTAGTGTTGATGTGATTCCGTGATCATTGAAATATTTTTCTGATTTTTCTACTTTTTTCTGGGATAGCAGACACATCTTACCCCATCGGCTGTTTGTGAAACGGTAGATAACAGGTCGGCCCAGATAAAATGCGGCTATGTAATTAATCGAAGCACCGATATCTGCACCGATAGTGGCAAACAGAATAATCAGAAATATGTTCATATTGCCTCCTGCGGCATGATAGGCAGCAGGTGCGACAACTAGTTCTGATGGTACAGGAATAACAGTACTCTCAAGTAACATCAGTAAAAGTATCGTTCCATAATTTAGGTTGCCGAGTAATGATGATATAAAATTCACTTCAGGTAATCTTTTATTTTGTTAAACACATAATCATAATATTCACTGGGTTCCATCTCATCCGGGAACATTCCTCCTAATATTTCTTTAGCTTCGGTTGGATTTATTTCGCAAGCTTTTTTCAGATAAATAAGAAATTCTTTCACTTTCTTAAGATCCTTGCAGCATAAAGCCATGTAGGAATATCCGTCTTTCCAGTCTTTTGGAGCGTTATCAAGAAGATGTTTAAGCATATCATAAGCTTTCTCATAATATTTATTATCAAATAGAGAAACGCTTATTCTCAAAGCTGTTGCAGGTATGTTGCTGCTCACCTCCAATGCTTTTTCGAAAATTCCGAAAGCCTCAGATTCCATTTTGTTGGACAAGAGGATATGTCCTCTAACTACCATCATTTCACTGTGGTCGCACTCGATCTTATCGGTCTTATCGATGTAACTAAGGGATTCGTCCACTTTTTCAAGTGAACTTAGAGCAAAAGCCAGTTCCTGATAAATCTGTAGTTGGTTTGAGGATGTACCGCCAGACAGTTCTTCGGCCTTTTTCAGGCAAGTCACAGCCTCCTGATATTGATCTAGGTTGTTAAGTGAAACACCCTGTAGGAAGTATCCTGTCTCGTCAGTTGGTACAAGTTTGGTGAAACGACGGAAATACGTGAGGGCCTCTTCTATGTTATTAAGATGAAATAGGCTGTTTGCCTTGTTTAATATTGCTTCGGTATCATTGGGGTTAATCGCTATTGCATATTCACTGCTCGTCAGAGCCTCCTTATAGTCATCCTGCATAAACTGAGAATTCGACAAGGAATTCCAGTAATCGCCAGAAAATGGATTGTCCTCTATAAGCTCATTGAAGATGCGGTTACTATCTTTGTATTTGCCCAGATTAAAAAGAATATCCCCCATGAGTTCCTTGAATTCCACAGATTCATTATTTTTCAATCTGGATATCCATTCGTAGGACTTATCATAGAGTTTGTAGTCATTGAAGATGTTGACCACATCAAGCACAAAATCTTGATATTCTTCATTGGTTTCGTCTAAGCAACTGTCCAGATAATCTTCTGCTTCATCAGCCATATCGTCTCGAATAAGCAGTTCTGCGTGAAGATAATAGTAGTCTAAATCATCACAGCCTTCTATTTGTGACTCATATTTTTTAGCCAAAGCATAATCGTCGGATAACATTGCTTCGCGTGCTCTGAATATAACAGGACTAATACTATCGGGATGTAATTCTGTGGCGCAGTCCAACGCATTATGACACTTGTCCACCTCACCGTTCATACTGTAGTAGTCGGCAATGTCCACCAAGTCGTCTGCATCCATGTATACCGGAGAACCCGAATTGACGCTAGTTTCGTATTCGCTTAAGATTTCTTTAAAATCTTCGCTTTCAAAATAATCGTTGTCCTCTTTGGTCATTAATCGTTATTTGTTTATCTTACTCCATGTATCCTTCAAACCAACAGTGCGGTTGAATATCAACTTATCGGTTGTGGAGGCAAGGTCTGGGGTGAAATAACCGATACGTTGGAATTGTAGATAATCACCAGGATTTTTCTCAGCTACATACTTTTCTACGTAACAGTTGGTAAGAACTTTCATGGATTCAGGATTGAGAAGTTCGCGAAAATCGCGTTCGTCTGCAGAAGGATTCTCTACGTCGAAGAGGCGGTCGTATAGGCGTACTTCAGCTTTTAAACTGTGTGCGCAACTAACCCAGTGTAAGGTTCCTTTCACCTTACGGTTGGCACCTTCCATACCGCTTTTGCTATTAGGATCATATTCTGCATTTATTTCTACGATATTGCCATCACCATCTTTTTTGCATCCCGTACATTTTATGATATATGCATTTTTCAGACGAACCTCCTTGTCAGGACTCATTCTGAAAAATTTCTTTGGAGCATCCTCCATGAAATCTTCGCGTTCTATCCACAGTTCGCGACTGAATTTAATGGTATGAGTACCATCTGCCTCATTCTCAGGATTGTTGATTGCTTCCATATCCTCGGTCATACCCTCAGGGTAGTTTGTGATGATGAGTTTTACTGGATTTAATACGGCAGACACACGGCAAGAACGTTTATTGAGGTCATCACGAACGGATGCCTCCAGAAGAGCCATGTCATTAAGAGCTTCAAATTTAGTGTATCCAATGCTGTCAATAAACCCTCGAATACTTTCAGGCGAATAGCCTCTACGTCTCATACCGCATACTGTTGGCATGCGTGGGTCGTCCCATCCATGAACTAGATGTTCGTCTACCAGAGTATGAAGTTTACGTTTGCTCATCACCGTATAAGTCAGATTAAGCCTGTTAAATTCAATCTGGCGTGGACGATTATCATTCATATTTTCTGTTTCTCCCTTGTATGTTTTCAGTTCGTCAATAAAGTGATTGTATAAAGGACGGTGAACGACGAATTCCAGAGTGCATATAGAGTGAGTAACACCTTCAAAAAAGTCGCTTTGTCCATGAGCGAAGTCGTACATGGGATAGGCGTTCCACATTGTTCCTGTGCGATGGTGTGGTGTATGAATAATACGATACATTATAGGATCGCGGAAATGCATGTTCGGGTTTGCCATGTCTAATTTAGCACGGAGCACCATTGAACCTTCTTCAGCTTCAGGAGTATTCATCTTGTTAAAAAGAAGTAGATTTTCCTCAATAGGGCGATCGCGGTAGGGGCTTGCCTTTCCCGATTCTGTTGGGGTACCTTTCTGTTGTGCTATATCTTCTGATGTCTGTTCGTCAACGTATGCCTTTCCTTCTTTGATTAGCCATACGGAAAAGTCCCACAACTGTTGAAAATAGTCAGATGCATAATAGACATTTCCCCACTCAAATCCCAGCCATTTGATGTCATTCATGATGGAATCAACATATTCTGTATCTTCCTTTGAGGGATTAGTGTCGTCGAATCTCAGATTACAAACTCCATTGTATTTTTCTGCAATACCGAAGTCCATGCAGATTGCTTTTGCATGACCGATATGGATATAGCCGTTTGGTTCCGGTGGAAAGCGTGTTTGTATTTTACCTTCATTTTTACCTTCTTCCAAATCTTTCTCGACTGCTTGTTCAACAAAACTCAAGCTTTTCTTCTCTATGTTCTCTGCGTTACTATTTTCTGTCATAGTCGTGTATCTTTAATAAACGTTAGCAAAGGTAGTGCAAGTTGAGCGAAATACAAAATAAATGACGAAGTTTTTGTTTTATTATTTAAGGCGTCTATTTTAAATAATATTTATCTTAATGAATTTTTTTTCAAAAAAATAAGCTAAATATGTTATCTAACATAAAAATTAATTTGCATGGATGCTAAAACTACTGTATCTTTGCAATCGTTATCCTGAATACAATCTTTTTACCTTAAAAAAGCTAATACCTATTGAGATTGAATGTGCCCCGCTGCGAAGCGGGGCGCATTTCGTTATTATAGTATATTAATAAAGAAAGCCCCTTTAAACATATTCGTCTGAAGAGGCTTTCTTTGTCTGTTATTTAATACCTTTATTATTTAAAGCTTCACTATATTTGTGTGCATTCTGCATGTGGTCATTATAGGTTCGTGCAAAATTATGTGTTCCAGAGAAATCTTCTTTCGCACACATGTACATATAATTGTGATGAACATGGTCGAGCACCGCATCAATACCGGCAACGCTTGGTATTCTGATAGGACCTGGAGGTAGACCTGTATTCTTATATGTATTGAACGGGCTCTTAATAAATAACATATTATTATAAATACGTTTTAGATTGAATTGTTTCAATGCAAATTTAATTGTTGGATCAGCTTGTAGAGGCATACCGGCTTTAAGACGATTGTAGTACATACCTGCAATCATCGGTTTCTCTCCGTCGTTAGCAGTCTCCTCATCTATTATGCTTGCCATAGTATAAACCTGAATTTCGTTGAGTTGCATGGCTTTGGCTTTTTGTTCACGTTCAAAATTCCAGAATTTCTTATTTTCTTTTTGCATGCGACTAAGTAACTTGTCTAGACTGATATTCCAATATATATCGTATGTGTTCGGTATAAAAATACAGGCGATAGTCAAGGTGTCATAACCGTATTTTTTACATGTGGCTTCGTCGGTCAGAGCCTTGTAGATCGTTGCACTATCAAGCATGAGGTGTAGCGATAGTACACCGGCAAGTTTGTCCATAGTCCTTACTGATGGTATTGTTAGACTTACCGATGATTGTAATCCGTTTTTCAGATGGCGGAAAATTTTGAATGTTCCCTCACCCGGTTTGATTGCATATCGTCCTGTTCTAATATCTTTATCGTATGAACTGTGTTTTAATAGGGTGCAGAATCCAGTCATTGCGTGGCCGGAAGCTATCGGAGTTAATTTAGTAAGAACAGAATCAATGTTATCGTCATTGTCTATATATACGTATTTTGTTGTCTCTTTTACTGAAAAGGAGCTGAAAAAGTAGTAATAAACTAAACCAATGATAATCAGCAGACAAGCACCTGCGGAAATCATACAGTATCTCATTTTTTTCGATTTCATGTCACATATTTTTAAACGCGTGCAAAGATAGTGTAAACCGAACATATTACAAAATAAAACACAAAGTTTTTTTATTCTTATTATTAGGGGGGCTACCTTTTTAAGCCTAGACTAAATCTCGAACGTCTTTCTTCTGAAATTTCTGGCCATGCGTTTTCGTGTGCATGCGGCAATTCCAAAGACAATACAATTGCCGAACGTATCAATAAAACAATAAAAGATGAACTCTTAAAAGGAATGACCTTCAAGAACATAGATAAAGAAATCAATCTTAATCTAATAATTTAAACATTCTGTCGATTAATGTCCATTTCTCAGAGGATGAACTGCCCTGTTTTACCACTTGGAACTTTGACACATATTCTTCCCATTCCTGCTGTCTGTCTAAGGTTGCTAGTTTGCCAAAGGCTGTATCCCAGTCAAAATCCATTGGAGTATCAACTATCATAAACAATCTGTTGTTTACAATATATATTTCCATTTCCAATATGCCTACCGAACGTATTCCTTTGGAAATTTCTGGCCATGCGTTTTCGTGCGCATGACATGCTATATAATTCTTTATCAACTCTGGATCATCATATAAGTCCAGCATTTGACAGTATCTTTTGGTTGGCTGCTCAAATTTCTTTTGTGCATAACCTGTATTTGCATTTTCTTTAATTGACATACAATTATCCTTTTTTATTCTATCTCTATAAATTCTGGTTCAAATGGTTTTAACAGTAGTACATTATCATAATGTTTATCGGACAACAATCCTTTAGCTTTACTATGGATAACAATATTCTTGTTGTCATTGCTAATATTTAGATATAGTATGTGCTTGTTGTCTATGCGACGGGCCATCACTCCTTCAGGCACTTCAGGCCCTTTAGTTATTGCCAGTTCATTAATTAAATCATCAAATAGAGTATCTAGGACCCTTGTATTGGCCGAAAGTCCGATGTAAATGGCTTGCCCCTTTCCGTATTTATTGCAAGTTACTATCGGATAGTCTTTGTCCAAACTTGTAATCTTTGCCAATATCTTTGCGCTTTTAGGGTCTATCACATCAAATCTGGATGATTCTGTATTCATAGATTGCCCTTTATAAGTCACTTCAATCTTCTTTCCTTTATATGATTTACGTGAAAGCTCATTTAAGGCTTCGGTCTCCTCGTAACTTGCCACTCTGATGCCAAAGACATCACTTAATCGCCCTGGGCGTGTTGACGAAAAGACTTTTCCCGTTTCGTCAACTATCGCCGAATTGCTTGTCATCACTACCGTTCCTCCATTACTTACATACTTCCTGATTTTGTCTGCCGTAGTAGAATCCATAACTGCTACTCCGGGAATAAACAATAGTTTATAACTCAGATTACTCTTGCTGATATCGACAATACGTGAATCCATATTCCTGTAATAACATAAGTTGAAACATGATTGTAATTGATTTTGATGTTGTTCTGGAAAAGAAGTACTGGCTATCTGACTAGGGAAAGAGAATGCCATGCCCACTTCGGGTTTCAACTGATAAGGGAAGTATTTACTTATTTTTTTAAACTCTGATGCAATCTGTTTGTATTCATCATACTTACGGTTGGGAATACCGTCCCAGTCTAGCATACCTTCCAGATATTGTTCTTCTCCACCGTGCATACTTTGCCATGTCCAGCCACAAACCATCTGATTGCCATACATTAATGTAGCATACGCTGATTTACGAATGGAACCAGGTACTGCTGTCATTGTTGTAAATTCAGAGCACCAGAAAGGGTTGCTGCTCTCAAACTGAATCCGCGACAGACCAAACAATGCGTCCATAATGCCCCAATTAGTGAGAAGCGATGTACCGGGATAAAAGCCACAGCCCTCACGTGTCATCTTACCGGAATAGGCTATCTCAGCATAATCAATATATTTCAACGGGCTGTAATACCATGCGTTGGTATTCAGCAATGCTTTTGGCGCATTCCTATTAGCGACTTCCATAACCTTAAATAACAGACCGTTAACTTCATCAGACACGAATCGCCTGAAATCCAGCACTCTTTCAGGAGCACCCATGACTGAACCGGAAACAGGTAACCCTATTTCGTCAAAGTTCCCTATCTGTCTCGACCATCGTTGACCAGCCCAGGCTTCATTAATTTTGTCAACCGATAAATACTTGTTCTGTAACCAATTAATAAATCTTTGTCTTACTGTCTCTGAATAAGAAATAGGTCCATCGCCCGACTCATTATCTATTCCGAATGCTAACAATGCGGGATGGTTGGCATATCTTTTTGATATCTCATCAGCGAAACGAAGTGCGTATTTCTGATACATTGGGTCACCAACGTCTTCCATATATCTATGATTAGGATACATACGGTTGCCATTAACATCTACGACATCTATACTCGGATACTTGTGGTGAAGCCATATTGGTGCAGGACGAATGGCTATATCCAATATGACCTTTATCCCTGCCTTATTCATCATATCCATTACTTTGTCAAACCAACCGAAATCAAAGTTGCCTTCTGTAGGTTCGTAACTATCCCATGCAAGATGCCCCATACGAACGACATTAAAGCCTGCATCCTTCATCAATTGAATGTCTTTCTTTATCTTTTCAACATTCTTATCATCATGTGGATGATAATTTGTACCAACATACAACCCTTGTGCACTAATTCTAGTACTGATAATAATAGCTATTATAACAACAAATATTTTATTTTTCATAATATTCTAATTATTGTTTATATTTACGAAGATAGAACTCAATACACTGGCAGATGAAGAAGCACAAGAAAGGGTAAACCTATCACAATCTACTATCCATTTATGCAATTTATCATTATAATATGCTAAATCTTTAACGGGTATTGCAATATTCACGATACGATTTTCTTTTTGCTTCAAAAAAACCTTTTGAAAACCTTTCAGTTCTTTCACCGGACGTGGAAGTGACGGATTCTTCTGAGAAGCATATATTTGCACCACATACGCTCCGTCCATATGACCTATATTTGAGACATTAACATAGACATTTATAGTATCATTGGAAGAGTAAAATTTTTTATCTGATGAAAGTTTTCCTACAGAAAAGGCCGTATATGACAATCCATATCCGAACGGAAATAAAGCAGGTTTTTTCTTCATATCATACCAACGGTAACCTACAAAGATGTCCTCCTTGTAGATTTCGTGAATACTATCACCTGGATAAGATATTTTTCCGAAAGACATAGCACCATTATCCTCCCATCGGCGTGGAATACTAAAAGGCAATCTTCCTGACGGATTAACTTCTCCCGAGATAACATTAGCCATAGCCTTTCCTGATTCAGACCCCAGATACCATGACTGCATAAGAGCAGGTACTTTATTCAACCACGGCATAGCCACGGCATTACCACTTATTAGTATAATACCAGTATTTTTGTTAACTTTTAATAATTCTTCGATAAGTTCGTTTTGTCCAAAAGGCAAATCATAAGATAATCTGTCTCCCGACTCGCAATCCTGATTGAAGTTTTTATTTAGTCCGCCAAAATATAATATTACGTCTGCATCTTTGGCAAGAGCTAGCGCCTCACGTTTCAGAGAATCTGCATTATACGGTGATGATGAAACCATACCATAAGAGGTCGGCCCCGAACCATACCCCATTGTATAAAAAACAACGTCTTTCCCATATTTCTCTATCAATCCTTCCAACGGAGTGATTTCCTTACTTACCTTCACATTCGAAGAACCGCCGCCAGTGCAGAGTTTTCTTGAAGCATTTTCGCCTATGACAACAATCTTTTTAAACTTCCCTTTGATAACAGGAAAGAAATTGTTATTGTTCTTCAAAAGTACCACCCCCTGTTCTGCAATTTCGCGCGCCACAGCACTATGTTCATCGCATACAAATTTTCCGAACGGTCTGTTACGATTCATGTTTGTTCTGTAGTTGAGTCTCAATATACGTTTCACTTTATCATCTAACGACGACATAGGAAGTTGACCGCTAAGGATTTTCTTGTAATAAGGTTGTGCAAGAAAATATCTGTCAAAAGAGAATTTCTCACCTGTTGTAAGCCCATCTGTAAATGTTCCCATCTCTATATCAAGTCCATTTTGTGCCGCTTCATCTGTATTATGCGTACTTCCCCAATCAGATACCAGTACGCCATCAAACCCCCATTCACCTTTCAGAATGTCCATAATAAGTTTTTTATTATGAGTACAATATTGTCCTTTGTATTTATTATATGACCCCATGACAGCCCATGCTTTTCCCTCAATAACACCAGCTTTGAAACCAGGAAGATAAATTTCGTAAAGAGCCCTGTCAGAAACATCTACATCTATATGTCCGCGCCAAGTTTCCTGATTATTAAGGGCAAAATGCTTGATACATGCTGCCACTCCGTTTTCTTGTACACCTTTTACGTAAGCTGGAACTATTTTCGAAATCAAGAATGGATCTTCGCCCATATATTCGAAATTACGGCCGTTAGCAGGAGTGCGGTAGATATTCAATGCAGGTCCAAGCAGCATATCTTTCTTTCTGTAACGGGCTTCTTCTCCAATTGCTTTGCCATACGACAAAGCCAGATCTGGATTGAACGTGGCAGCAAGGCAAGTCATTGCAGGAAACGCAGTCGAGGCATCGTTTGTCCAGCCAGCACTTCCCCAACCGTTCCACTCCAGCTCTTTATTTACGCCGTGAGGACCGTCTGTCATCATTATCTCGGGTATTCCTAATCGCGGAACGCCTGGTGTGGAGAAGTTTGATTGTGCATGAATCATTGCTATCTTCTCCTCCAATGTCATTCGTGATAGTGCGTCGTTTATTCGTATTTCAATATCTTGTGAGTCATCGAGATACACTGGAATTGGTTTTGTTTGTGCCGCTACTTGAACAATGCAACTCAGACAAAGTACCATTATTGTTAAATTCTTTTTCCCCATTTTCTTTTATGCAGTGATTTTGTGGTTTTTGAGTCATCAAGTTAAGTCAAACTTTATTTAAATGTTGTGCCATTCTTGTGACTACTACCATTAACTAATATTTTTTTATTGTAACCTTATATTTTTTATTGCTTTTACAATCTTGCCTGTATATGCTTGAATAAAGAACTGCAAATATAATGAAAAATTGATCAAATATTCCCTTTGTAATCAAAATATTCGAAGTCAGCGTATGCTTTCGAACCGGCAGATGCAGATATTGCGTACATACCTAACACAACCCCAGTGAAACCGCCCACTGTTTCACTGCTCAGATATCTAGTATCCATTTTTCCAATATCATTATAATCCCTTCCGTTGACTGAGTATGCAAATGAATAGTAGTCTTTATTACCTTTCACCATGAGATTCACTTTCCCTTTCGGTAACATCACTTCTTGGGCCGTATGTGACAATGTACCCAACTGATAGCGCAATACTATAGTCTGATTCCCATTTGAAGCCTGCCTTACAAATAGGTCATAATGGGAGTCTTCATTCATAAATACGGTCAGTCCGGCCTCGTCGCCTGCCTGTCCCTTTTGTAGTTCTACTGATGTGGATGCCGTGAAATCAATATGCTCTTGTCTTCGAGCCACGAAAGTGGGACTGCCACCACTACTCAAGTTTACGTTGGTTGCCTTTAGCCTGAGTGCTTTTGATGTAAAGATATAATTTGTCAATACTGGATTAAACATATATATCCACTGAGGATCAAGCTGCTTGGTGCTGAAAGATGTCCTTTCCGACTTTGTCTGAAAAGGATGAAGTGGAAGTGTCGGCACGTCCATCTGAAGAGACACAGTGCCATCACCGTTAACTACCGGCCATGCATCTTTGTCCCACCTTACTGGTGCAAGGTATGTTTCACGCCCTATTAGGTGGTGACAACCTGACTGAGGACGGAAAGCCAGACAAAACATCCAGTAAGACCCGTCGGTCGTTTCAACAATGTCAGCATGTCCCGTCCCCTGTATCGGATTGTTTTGAGCATTCATGTTGATATGTGTCAGTATAGGGTTTGATGGATTTCCCAAGTATGGTCCATAAATATTGCGGCTGCGAGCTATAGTTATTTTATGTCCGTATTCTGTTCCACCTTCAGATATGAGCAAATAATACCAGTTGTCTTTCTTGTAGATGTGAGGTCCCTCTGGATATCTCCCGCCTGTTCCGTCCCATATCAATTTCGACTCGGTGAATTGTTCTCCTGTTCTTGGATCGATCTGACACAGATAGATTCCGTCGTTAGGATTGCTCACCATATAACATTTTCCATTCTCGAAAAAGAGAGACGGATCTATACCCCCTTGCTTTAGCCATACAGGGTCTGACCATTCGCTGTTTGGGTTAGTGGTATGTACGATAAAGTTTCCTTTATCTGATATATTTGTGGTTATCAAGTAGAACACACCGTCGTTGTATCTGATTGTTGGGGCATATATTCCTCCCCACAACAGAGATGCATTCTTGAGATTCAGCTGTGACTTCCTAGTAAGGCAGTTACCTATCTGTTCCCAATTTACTAGATCTCGGCTATGAAACAACGGTACTCCTGGAAAATAACCGAAACTGCTGTTTACCAGATAATAATCGTCACCTACTCGACACACGCTTGGGTCTGGATGGAAGCCGGGTATCACTGGATTCCTGTATCCCTGCTGGGCAAAACAGCGACCCACCATAATTGCAAACATTATCAATACCAATGCTTTTCTCATACTTTATTTATTATTTATTATTTTATATTCTCTTTATAGTGTAATGGTCATTTACAACGAATCTTCGGTGGTTGATGAGCTCGCCTGTATCCTACACGAATGAAATCACCCCGTTATCTGATAATCTTCATGTCTTTTCAGAAAAGGAAAGACTTTCACCGGAGTTTTATCTCAAAAGTCTTTCCCAACTTTAATATTAAACAATATCTTTCAACATTATATAGTATGAAAAATTATTGTGCTTCTGCTAATATTGCATTGAGCGAACGTTGGTCCAGCACAATGTTATTCACTCTGTCTAGCATGCTTCCGGTTTCCCAGTAGAAAGGTTTGATACCTACGACCAAACTCTGTTTTGTCATAAATGTAATCCAATCGTCAACGGACTTGTTGTGTTTGTCTAATTCTTTAGGAACGAATTTGCTATTAGAATTAAATCTTTGAGCACTATATTCGCCCATAATAACTGGAATTCCTTTATCAATAAATTGAGCTTTAATAGATTGGGAATCTGATAACAGTTCATCTTCTTCTCCATAAGTACAGTTGCGTTTTGGTTCTTTTTTTGAGTGATTCCCTGTTCCCCAATAAAAACGGACGTAATCCCAACCTACAGGAGGGTCGTTGTCTAGAATTGTGAAACTAGTAGGGGAATAGTTGTGCCATTCGAAAGCTAATCTGTTAGGGGTAGGATCGGTAGGAAAGTTACTTGGATTTATATATTTAGTATCTCCTTGTAATACAAGGGTGCGATATGTATTACGTCCACCTGTTGAGCGTACTGCATTAATGAATGTCTGATGGTATGAAAGAAGAACATCCATAGTTTCTTCAGTATTTGCATTGGGTTCGTTAGTACTGGCAAACATCAGATGATCGTCGAAATCACGCATTCCTGTCGCAATTTGTGTCCAAAAAGCTTTCTGTTTAGCATTTACCGAATCCTGCTTTGTAATAGTACAATTGTTTTCAAGCCATCCTCCATCCCAGTGGATATTAAGTAGCACATACATATCGTTTTCGATACACCACTTTACAATATGTTTCACTTTAGTCATAAACTCATCACTGATTTTTGCAGTCTTCTGATCTGCCCTTTGATTCCATCCACATGGTATCCTGACAGCATTGAAACCGCATCGTTTTATGAACTTGATGTACGGCTCTGTTGGGTCTATATTGATATTCTTTAGTTCAAGAGTATTACCGATATTGATACCAAATTTGATTTTTGATATCAATTCTGTTGCTGAGCCACTTTCCATTCCAGACTGGTCTGGAGCTATCGGAGATGTATTATATGACGGATAGATTTTAGGAGACTGATAAACTTTTACGCTTCTAGCCTGTCCATTGTTGTAACTTATTCTGACGACGGCACAACGCGTTATGCCAGTAGTATTAAGCGATATGGTTTTGAACTTCAGCTCAGATGTTCCTCCCACGCCTTTGGTCTTACTTATTGATAACCAATCAGGAATTGTAGCATCATCATAAGTAATGTTCCAATTGCAGTCTGTAGTAAGCATGAAGTTCAATGAATCTAAATCATCCTGAAATGAAATTGTTTTTGTTGAAACCTCCATTGTCGGATTGCTAGTTTCATCTTTGCATGATGAAAATGATTCAATATTCATCAAGAATACCATTATCAAAAAGTATATATATCTTTTCATCATTTCTTATTTTAATTATCTTTTTACAACTCTGAAATTATCAAATGTACCATAGAAACCAGTCTTGGTATCTGCATTTTCAATATTATGCAGGCATATCTTTCGACACACAAAGAAACTGCTCTTTGTTTTTACGAAAAAACCGTGAACCATATACCTTATTTTCATTAAGTTTAAAATCATGGCAAAATTACCATAAAAATATATGATGACAGGGTCTGATTTGTTTCAGTTTATGGTTACATTTGTCGCAAAAGGAAAAAGATCTAATATAACATTTTTAAAACCAAATTAAATATACTCACGACCCTAGTTCGGGATAAGAAAGTACGGAAAAAACCATGTGAAATTATTTTTATTCGGTGATTAAATCAAATTCAGCATATCCGATATTGTTGTTATTTTCTATATTCTTTGTTGCTTCGAACTTAACATAGCGTGCTTTTGTTGTGGTGAACGTTTTTATTTGTCTAACAGGATTATTCTTGATATTTGAAAATTCTCCTTCACTGACTAGTTTCCAATTCAAATTATCAGTAGAGACGAAAAAACGATATTCGCTGATAATTCCGGGTCCCCATAGAGTAGGGTCTGGCAGATACCTGAAACCGCAGATATTCAAATTGCTTCCTAGGTCAATAATAATATCGGCAGGCATTTTAACATCTTTGGGCTGATGCCATGACGATACAGGGTCACCGTCGATAATTTTTATTGCATCAGAATCATCTGAGTTTATTATCTTCCAATTATTATGTGGTAAATCAAATTTTTCAGAACAGACAGGACTGCTTTTGCCTGACTTTGTATCATGTGCAATTGCCTTAATTTCAATCTTTCCCAATGTAGGGAATGGTCCATTGTACCTGTTCGATTTCGCAGTAGGTGATGTACCGTCTGTCGTATAGTAAATGCTCGATTCTCTATCCGCAGGTATGATTGTTACTGTTCCGTTCTTATCGCGCATGATAGATGGTTGCGTAAGAATTTGGGGCGCATCATAAATGCCAATATTTGAGATGATAGGGCAACTCTTGGAATCGGTTATACAGAGACGTACTTGTGATGCTCTGACGGATGGAAAACATAATATTCTTTTATATCCGATTGTATTGGCCTTAGCTATACCTTTCCATTTTCCCTCAGAGAAAGCCTCTACGGTGAACGACTTGACACGTTGTCCGAGTCGGATGTATTCTTGTATTAGGAAACGGTTAAATGTTGTAGGTTTGCCAAGATCTATTGTCAGAGATGCTTTTGTAACATTATCGTCAGTAGTCCAATATGTTTCTTTGTTATTGTCTATGGTATTGGCTGCAGCAAATTTTTTGCTGTTAGCACGAGTATTTGATGCTGTTGCTTTCTTTCCTGTAACAAGATTATATTTGAATGCCTCTTTTATAGCCTGAGCGAATTCTTTTCCTGCTTTTGCATCATTTTCATGAATGCGACCTTTGGTGTCGATTGGAAAATTCAATAATAACGTGCCATTACGTCCTACAGAACTATAATATATATCCATCAGTTGCGGTAATGATTTCACCTTCGTATCTTCACTGGGGTGATAAAACCATTCTGGACGAATTGAGGTGTTAACTTCGGCTGCAACCCATGAGTCTCCGTTTTCTACACCATAGTGTAGCATTTCCCATGGCGTATCTCCTTTGGCGTTCATAAGACTCCAGTTGGTTTCACCAACGTTTCCGGCTTCAGTACCTACCCAACGGATGTCAGCTCTATCGCCTCCATCATTCCAAATAATGATATTAGGCTGTAGCTCCCTTATTAATTTGAATGTATTTTTCCAATCATAATATGTTTTAGGATCAATTTTACGTTCCTCACGGGCACCTCCATAATATCCAGTTCCTCCGTTCGCTCCGTCAAACCATATCTCAAAAATATCTCCATAGTTGGTTAGAAGTTCTCTAAGTTGGTTTCTGAAATAGATTAGATATTCAGGTTTGCCATAATCAGCACAATTTCTATCCCATGGTGAAAGATACATTCCTAATTTCAGACCATATTCTTTACATGCATTAGCCATTTCTCTGACAATATCTCCCTTACCGTTCTTCCAAGGACAATTCTTGACAGAATACTCCGTATATTTTGATGGCCACAGACAGAATCCACTATGATGCTTTGCTGTTATGATAATTCCTTTCATTCCTGATTCTTTGCATACTCGTGCCCATTGACGACAGTCAAGCTCGGTAGGATTGAAAATCTGTGGGTCTTCATCTCCATTGCCCCACGATTGATCTGTGTAAGTGTTTATTGAGAAATGCACAAAGGCATATTCTTCCATTTCTTGCCAGCGTATCTGATTATCGTTGGGGGTAGGGCCATAAGGTTTGGGTGTTGTCTGTGTCGAAGCGCATACAGACAGCAATGCTGATAGTAGCAATATAAATGTTCGTTTCATATTAATTTATTGTTTTTTATTCTTTTTCTTTTTTATATTCGGAAGGTGATACATTAAACATCTCCTTGAAATACTTGGAGAATAATTTTGGGGAACTAAACCCTGTAATATACGCGATCTCTGATACATTCATCTGACTCTGCTTCAGATATTGGCAAGCGCGTTTCAAACGCAATACTCTAATAAATTCTAGTGGACCTTTTCCTGTAATACTCATTAGCTTGCGATATAAATGGCCTCGACTCATTCCGACTTCAACACCTAAATCTTCAACACTAAAGTCTGAATTGTCCATATTGTTTTCTACAGCTTTAATCGCTTTTTCTATTAGTTGCTCATCTAGTGAACTTATTGTTATTTCGTTGGGTTTGATATCCATTTTTGTAGCAAAAGTCACATGTCTCTGCATACTCCATGAGAGTATTTTCTCTATTCTCAGTTTCAGAATATGCAGATTGAATGGTTTCGTGATATAATCGTCGGCACCATCGCGAAGCCCCTCCAACTTATGATCGTCTGTAGCCCTGGCTGTGAGCAGAATTATAGGTATGTGGCTTAGCGATATGTCGTTTTTAACCTTCCTGCATAGTTCGAGCCCATCCATTACGGGCATCATAATATCGCTGATGATCAAGTCCACATTATTCTTGGACAATAACTCTAGAGCTTCCTCACCGTCAGTTGCCTTGATTATCTGATAATCCACGTTCAGACATTCATCGATGAAATTACGGAAATCCTCATTGTCTTCCACAATCAATAGTTTACGACGTTCCTCTTTTCTGCTTTCAAACTCTTGTCCGGTGATAGTTTCTACTGTGGCATCATTTGCATTCAGATTGTTGCTGACAGGGAATGTAAACGTGAAGATGCAACCGCTAGGCTTATTGTCAGTTAATGATATTTCGCCGTTGATAAGTGATATATATTGAGAAACAATGTGCAGTCCGATACCGCTACCATAGTTCTTATGCTTTTCATCTATCTGATAAAAGCGGTTAAATATTAAAGTCTTATCTTTGTCTGGCACGCCAATACCGTTGTCTTTCACTGAGGTTGAAACCATCTTGCTGTCTGTCTTTATTACCACTGTCACTTCACTGTTTTTTTGAGAGAATTTAAAGGCATTAGACAAGAGATTCATCAATATCTTGTTCAATTTGTCTTTATCGAAGTCTATTTTCAATTCGTCCAGATTAGTAATACATGACAGTTTTATCATCTTGTCTTTTTGTATAAGTTCAAACTCGCTGCATAATGATTTTACAAAAGCAATATAATCACTGTTGCTCAGACATACTTTTTCACCTGATTCGTCAAGTTTGCGAAAGTTTAGCAGTTGATTAATAAGCATAGTTAGCTGCATTGCATTATTATGGATTATCTGTAGTGTTTTTGTGATAGGTTTGTCCTTATAGTCTTCAAGCAATTTCTCTATTGGTGTTACAATAAGTGATAATGGAGTGCGGAAGTCATGACTCACATTTGTAAAGAACTCAAACTTCATCTTGTCAATATGTCTTTGTTTATCAAGCTCCATCTTAATTTGGTGAAGGTGCAATTTCTCGGTTTGTCGATGTTTTATAATATAATATACATAATAAGTTATTATACTCAGCAAAATCAGATATAATAGATACGCCCACAAAGACATATAAAAAGGTGGTAATACATTTATTTCCACGTAAGTTTCATTTCCCCATTCTCCGTTATTATTACAAGCTTTCACTTTCAACACATAATGACCAGGAGAAAGATGGTCAAATGTAACTTCAGCATTATTTGTATATATCCAATCAGAAGGAAGAGACGAATCCAATCTATATGCATACCTTACTGTTGTACCGGTAACACTTTCCGGGGCTGAAAAATAAATTGTAATATTTCTGTCTGAATAGTTAAGCTGTATTTGTTTGCAATTATTTAAATCTTCATCAATTATTTTATGCCCGTTATATACACTGTCAACTTTAATAACATCATTTTCTACTTGAATATCCGTAAGCAAAATAGTAGGTTTTTTTGATGTTATATTTTTATTTCCATATTTGAGAATGCTGAATCCTTTATTTCCTCCATAATAAATATCTCCATTTCTATTTACAAATACTGCTTTTGTATTGAAGCGAGAACTTTTCAGGCCATCTTTTTCAGAATAATTCTGTATTGAAAATGAATATCTTTTATTATTTGACCGAACGATTATCTTACTTACGTTATTTTCTGTTGATACCCAAATATTATGTTCCTTGTCTTCCACAATACTTTGAATAACATTATTTTGCAATCCATTGTCTCTGTTTAGATAATATATAAAGTCTTTCCTTTCATCATAAATAGAAAGCCCTGTTGTGCTTCCCATCCACAATAATCCACGACTATCATAATAGATATATCTTAGTTCTTTGTCGAATAAGGATTGATTACCTTTTTTATTACCAGTCTGTATTTGATGACATACCATTGTCTTTGTGTCAATAGACAAAAATCCATAAGAGGCAACATACAAATGTCCGGATTTTGAACTACAAAGATTATTAAGCCATATTTTTTTTATTGGTTTATCAAAGTATTCCTTATTTGCATTCCAACGTTGCGGCCCATTTACTAAAGTACCAATCCATAATGATCCTTCCGAATCTTCTGTAATAGACCATATATCATTATCTTCAAGACCTTTTTCTCCTTTCTTGATATGTGTTATTTTACCATTGTTATAACAGTAAAGTCCATTTTGATATGTGCCAATCCATATTTTCCCTGATTTATCCTCATAAATACAGATAACAACATTATTTGATATTCCAACATCATAATGAGACTTAAATTTCATATCCTTGCTAAGAACGGTAAGGCCATTACCATCAGTGCCAATCCATAGGTTTCTGTATTTATCCTCCATAATAGCTGTTACATCATTTCTAAATTCAGGATCTGATACACCAGGTAGTGAATATGATTCAAATAAGACCGGTTGATTTGTAGAAAAAGACAATCCGTTTTTCAAATAGCCAATCCAGATGTTATGGTCAGAATCAAGGTACAAACAATTTATTCTATTACTCAGTATTCCGTCTTCTCTACGTTCTAGTTGCATTACGCGATTTTCTTTTTCTGAAAAAACGTCAATGCCGGAATGTTCTAGTGCAATCCAAATATTACCCTTGGCGTCATCCAAGACTGCACAAACCTGATTGTTTCTCAGAATGTAATTATCGGCTTTCGATGTGCCAAAATGAACCCAATCATTATTTTTATTACAATGATATATTCCATTTCCACTTCCTTTTGAATAAACCCATATTCCATTACGTAAATCAACAAATAGATTTAAATTGGAAATTTGTCGTTCTTTACAAATTTTGTTGAATGAATTATCAAAAACCACGAAGTTATTACGGATAGAAATCTTAGCAATAGTTCCATCATTTTGAATGATAAATGCATTATCATTATTCACTTTTATATCAGCTACATTTCTTATAGGATAGTAATTCTGTTTCTTTTTCTTAAAATCATAACAATAAATACCGTCTCTGTATATAAACCACATATTCTGATTTTCTATTAATACTTTTTGCGGTTTGGTTTTGCATTTAAATCCTATTCCATTTAAATAGGATATAAGATCATTAGAGAAACAATCTTTTTTTCTATAATAAACGAAATAATATTGGGTGTTATTTCTTTTCATTAATAGGTTACCCCAAGCATCTTCCTGTATTTCAGAGATATTATTAGTCCAGATAGAATTGGCATAGTCACTATTATATAGTTTGATACGAGAACCATCATATCTGCCTAGCTCGTTTGATGTAGCGATCCATAAATATCCCAGTTTATCCTTATAAATCGTAATTATTGATTTATTAGAAAATGAGTTATTGATATCTAGTTGATAAAAATGTGCACCTATTTCTGGGAAAATAGGTATACAAAAACACATAAAAAAAAAAGTAGATATGAATGCTTTCATAATAACACATGATAATTTGGTTGCAAATATAATGAAAAATATCTTATATAAAGGGATAGAATGTCTCATTTTAGGGGTTTTTTTGTAATATGAGTTATATTCTTTTGTCAATTCATAATGCAATGTACATTTATAGTCACAATTGATTTATATAGATCTTTTAAAATTATAGTCAAGACCTATCTGAGTTTGCTTGTTTATATGAAAAATTTTATGAATATGGATTTATTTGGATTTTCCAAAGATAATATGTATCTTTGCTCAAAAAAGAAGATATTATATATAATGAAATTAAAGTTTAGTACCAATTATAACACATCATGGGGTATCAGTCTTCATGTGTACCTATTATATTATAGTAATGAAGGTGACGTCGTCAGTTCTTCAGATATCCCTATGTTGACAGACGACGGAATATCGTGGACTGTCGAAACGACTGTTGTTGAATCAAGGCAAAAGCATATTTCATTTATATCCTACCAATATATCGTATGTGATGATAGTGGAAAGGCATTACGTAAAGAATGGAATATGATTCCTCGTAAATATTATGTAGATGTTACAAAAGATTATGAATTTCCTGACATCTGGCGTGATATGCCCTTGCAATATCATCTATATTCAAAAGCTTACATAACTACAGTTAATGGCGATGCAGAAGAGAACCTTGAACCTATGCGTCTGCCTTCATACAGGAAAACCGTTGTCTTCAGAGTCTCAGCCCCACAGTTGAAACGCGGAGAAATACTAGCTGTCCTTGGCAGTCACCCCATTCTTGGCAGTTGGAATGTATCCCGTTTTATGCCTATGACATATTGTGGAAAGTATGAATGGATGTTGGCGTTCAATGTGGACAACGTGCAGATGCCTCTCGAATATAAATATATCATTGTCGATAAAGAAAACAATAATTTCAAAGAATGGGAGGGTGGTGATAACCGTACTACAGGAGATGCCTTTATTCCGGATGGTAAAGTACTTGTTCTCTACGGAGAGTCATTGAGAGTCTGTGAACCGAAATGGAAGATTGCAGGAGTTGTCATTCCTGTATTCTCGTTGCGTAGTGAACATAGTTATGGAGTGGGTGATTTCGGTGATTTACGACGTATGGTCGATTGGGCCTGTATCGTTGGTATGCATGCCATACAGATATTACCAATTAATGATACGACGATGACACATCATTGGACAGACTCTTATCCGTACAATACAATATCCATATATGCGCTTCATCCTCATTACATTGATTTGGAGACATTGGGAACCCTTAAAGATAGGAATATGATGATTGCATTCAATCGTCAGCGTCAGGAACTGAATGCCCTTGACTGTAGCGATTATGAAACCGTCGACAGAGTTAAAACTTCTTATCTTCATGTTATATATAAAGAGATAGGTGAAAAGACATTTAATTCGCATGAATTCAGTTTGTTCTTTAATACCAACAGACACTGGCTCGAACCCTATGCTGTATTTTGTTACCTACGGGACAAATATCAAACTGCCCATTTCTCTGACTGGCAGCAGTTATCTGTTTATACTCGGCTTGAAATTGAAGCAATGTGTAAGCCGGAAGCAGAGAGTTATTCAGAATTGCAATTCACGTATTTTGTTCAATTTGTTCTCCATTGTCAGCTACTTGAAGTCACAACTTATGCACGAAGCAAGGGTGTGATCATCAAAGGAGATCTGCCCATAGGTATCAGTCGTGACAGTGTGGAAGCATGGATGGAACCACAATATTTTAATCTTGACTCACAAACAGGAGCACCACCGGATGCATTCTCATACAACGGTCAGAACTGGAATTTTCCTACCTATAATTGGGAATCCATGTATCAAGACGGTTGCCGGTGGTGGCGACAGCGTTTTGCAAATATGGAACAGTATTTCGATGCGTTCCGCATCGATCATATATTGGGCTTCTTTCGTATTTGGGAGATACCATGTTCTGCCGTTCATGGCTTGCTCGGTCATTTCTCTCCATCTTTACCTCTCAACATCAGTGAGATTGAGTATTATGGACTTACTTTTCATAAGGATCTGTATACCCGTCCTTTCATTAATGACAATGTCCTGATTAAATATTTCGGCATTCATGCCAGTTATGTCAGTGAACATTTTCTAAAAAAGAAGTCGTATGACATGTATAATCTTCTTCCTGAATACGATACGCAGGTCAAGGTAAAGGATGAATTTAACGGGAAAAATGATGAAAATAGCCTTTGGATACGAGATGGTCTTTATCGGTTGCTATCCAATGTCTTGTTTGTTGAAGATACAAAAAGATCGGGAATGTACCATCCCCGTATCGCAGTCTATCATGAACCTGTATATAAGGCCCTCAGTCCCGATAATAAGGATGCCTTTATGCATCTTTACAATCATTATTTCTATGAGCGTCACAATAGTTTTTGGCGTGATGAGGCTCTTCGTAAACTACCTTTGATACTTAATGACACAAGTATGCTTGTGTGCGGTGAGGATCTCGGCATGCTTCCCGAATGTGTCGGTGGTACACTTGATGCGCTTAGAATCTTGACTCTCGAGATACAGTCAATGCCAAAGAAATGCGGATACGAATTTGCTCACCTTGACGAAAATCCATATCGTAGTGTTGCAACAATATCTACTCATGACATGTCAACTCTGCGTATGTGGTGGGAAGAAAACCCCGAACGCACGCAACATTATTTCACAACGATGCTCCAGAAGATAGATAAAGCTCCCAAACATCTTCCGGCATGGATGGCAGAAGAGATTATCGCACGCCATCTCTATAGTCCCTCAATGTTGTGTATGCTGTCGTTTCAGGACTGGACAGCCCTCGATGGTGAATTACGTGAGAAGGATGTCTTCAAAGAAAGAATCAATGTGCCGTCCGATCCCTTCAATCGTTGGTGTTACAGAATGCATATCACGATAGAAGAACTGATGAAATCAGATAAATTTAATGGTAAACTTAAACAGATGATAAAACTAAGTCAACGATGAAAGAATATAATACCTATATATTTGACCTAGACGGAACTCTTCTTGATACACTTCAAGATCTGACCGACAGCACAAATTATGCCCTGCGTCAGTCCGGAATGCCCGAACACTCTATTGATGATATACGTCGTTTCGTTGGCAATGGCGTAAAGAAGCTAATGGAACTTGCCATTCCCGATGGCCTTGATAATCCGAAGTTTGAAGAGACCTACGAGCATTTTCGCCAGCATTATCTCACCAATAGTCTTCATACCACCCAGCCTTATCCGGGTATCATGGAAATGTTGGAAACTCTGAATTCTCATGGAAAGAAACTCGCTATTGTCAGTAATAAGTTCTATGCCGCTACAGAGGAGCTTTGCCGTCATTTCTTTGGTAATTATATTCATGTTGCGATAGGGGAAAGAGAAGATATCCGTAGAAAACCCGCTCCGGATACCGTTTTGGAAGCTATGCGTCAGTTGAATGTAGATGTCAATACGACAGTATATGTTGGCGACAGTGATGTCGATCTTGCGACAGCCCGTAATAGCGGTCTTCCGTGTATCAGTGTCTTATGGGGATTCCGTAGCAAGGCATTTCTTGCAGAGCATGGTGCAACGACTTTCGTCGAGACTCCTTCCCAGATATTGGATTTCAATTAATCCCGCAATCCAATTGTACTCAATATATTGATGATATTACTTCTTTGGATTCAGATTTAATTTATAGCTCAACCTCAACAAGATATAGGCCGGTAAAGAATAACGCCACGTCTCAGTGCGCCCATTAGCAGATACCGTGTAACTGATAGCGGAATAATCATGGAAGATGTCAACGGCAGAGAGTCTTACCAGTAGTTTGTTTCCGGGAAAGAAAGAACGGGCAATGGTTGCATCCCACACACATTCATTTGTATTCATGGATGACGTAGTATATCCTCTACGGTGTTCCATCATCAATGTCGTAGAAAAAGAGATATTCAATGGCAAATGAAGATTTCCGGTCACTCCATAGCGATAGTGCAAAGCATTAACATTTTCAAAATTGCTGCTATTTGATGAAGAATGTATCCAACGGATGCTTCCTACCAGTTCAATACTCTGTCCATTTTTATCATAATAGAATTTGATTTCTTCCTTCCCATTTATAAAATTCATGTTGCGTAGGGTGTTTGCTGTCGAGCCGTTGACACCTGAATAATCTGAGGTGTGAGAAAAATCAAATCCCGTTTCCGTACTGAAATAAAAAGGATACTCTTTTTTGAAACGGCAGGAATAACGGATCATAGCATCGCCATCCCAGTTCCCATTGATATTGCAGGGTTGATAAATGAAATGTCCATTTGCTGCATTATAGAGATACGACTGTGTGACCTGATTAAAGTATTGATTCCAATGAAGGGAAATTCGTGTTTGCTTGCTTTCTCTGTTTTTAGAGTTATCAATATACCAGAGACCCACATGATATTGTGACATACTTTTAAGATTGGGATTACCGATGTAAGTCCTTATTGGGTCAATTGTATTTGGAACGGTAATCAGAGAGGTCACCTCTGTCATACTTTGTTGGTAAGCAGCATCAAGACTAAGACCTTTACCGTTTTTATTAGCGTCTATTGTTATTTTCGGTTCAAAGAACCATTTTCTCTGCCATGCACAAGTGTCAAGTGTGCTTTTCTGGTAGTACGAACGGCGCAATTCCCGATGAACCGGTAATGTAAAAGAAATGTCCGTACTTCCTGTCTCTCTATATTTGAAATAGGTATATTGTAGAGCTCCGTAGAATGAACGTTGCAACTGGTTCAAGTGATGGCTGTTGTTTATGTCCAATTCGTTTGATTCCATGTCATAACGCTTTTCCTCTTCGGTTTTCTGATTTTGTTCATAGTTCAGTATCAGGTTATAAACTCCGTTATGTAAGTCATTCATTCCATAGCTGATACCAGCCTTGTAATGGTAACTTTGGAATGGGTTGTTCGTATACACAGAGTTCGTTTCCGATCCGATATTCGAAATGTAATTTGTATTCCGGATCTCGGTAGCATGGTGTTCATTCTTGTTGAAACCGAAATCTGTATAGATATCCAACACATCTCCCCATGCAAACTTATGAGTCGTCTGTAGTGTTTGGCTGATATTCATGTCATGTCCGCGATTGATATTAAGATAGGTTTGTGTTACAGGGTTACTTGCATAATCATAGCCTGATATGTCTCGATTGCGCTCATAGTTGAATGATGTGGACGACTGAAGCAGAAAAGGCACATTTAAGGTGAATTTATTATTGATGTTTGTCCGGAATGTATGACTTGTTTCTTGACTATGATTCTTACTATAGACACTTGAATCCAGTGGTAATACTGTTTCGGTATAATCCTTTTGCTCGGAAGTTGATTTTTGCCATCCCATTGTTACCTCCAGGTTGTTCTTCAATTTTTTGTTGTCAATGCTTAGTCCGGAAGTAACCATCTTCCTTGTCGTTCTTCCGTCACGTCCAAAATCATTGCCTTCATACCATCCACCATCTTCACGTGGGTTATATTCAGTATTCAGATTGTTCAGATTCCCAATCAGTGTGAATCTGGAGTGGTTGGTGAAACGTAAGCCGAACAGCCTGTTGATATAAGAATCTTCACTGCCTGCACCTCCTTCGACATTGGCAATATACCCTTGACTGTATTGACGTTTCAGATTTACATCCATCACATAATCCGGTTTTACTCCTTTCAGCCCAAGACTTGCGGCCCGTTCCGTCTGTTTGTTATAAACTTTAATCTTTTCTACCATATAATAAGGCAGGTTCTCAAGCATGAGTTTGTTGTTCCCACTAAAGAAATCTTTACCATTCAATGTCAAATAATCAATTTTCTTTCCATTTACGAATATCTCTCCATTCGTTTTTAATTCAACGCCGGGCATCTGTTTGATAAGTCCATCAAGCATACTCCCTTCCGGTATGTTGAAAGCATCAGCGTTGTAAACAATCGTATCGCCCTTGTAGTACATCTTAATCTTTGTCGCGATGACTTTTATTTCGTTTAGCATAACTTCATTCTTGTGTCTTTTCTTTTTCATTAAGATGAGGGGTAAATCAATATCAGTATTACGTCCGACGCTTTTCAGACGATATTTGAAGAAAGTCTTTTCGTAATTTGGATGATCAACGCAGATGATGTAGGTCTTTGGTTTTGCTGGTATACGAAAAGCAAAAAGGGCAGACGGATAAGTAGATCCCATATCGAGCATCATCACGTCAGTGCTGTCTATCAAGGTGCTGTCTTCCTTGAGTAACTGGATTTTCACGTTGGGAATACCCACTTCAGTAAATGAGTCAGCTACTTTTCCTCGGAGCAAGATTTTTCTTTCCTGACCTTCTGCAGATGACAGAAAGGCTAATAGACTGATAATTATAATAAAGAATCTACTCATAATAGTTTTTATTTATTAATAAGAAGGCTTAGCATGATTGTTCTGCCGCATAAGTTATAATCGTACGAATAAGTATTAACCGTGTCGAATACCGTATATGCATAGTGGCGGGTATTCAGCAGGTTATTCAGTTCAAGTTTGATGGTAACAGGTTTCATCTTATATTGAACCGAAGCATCAAACAATGCCATATTTTTATATTGTGAGGTCGTTATCTGTTGGTGAATATAATTATATTTTGTGGTTATTGCTAATCTTTCAATCGGGAACAAAGAAATACTTCCGTCGTGACTTAATGACTCTATGCTATTTCTTGTTCCGGAATAACGAGTAAATGATTTGGTATAATTAATATCATAATTGATTTCCATCCATTGTATCGGGTTTATTGTGATACAGCTATTGCAGGAATATGTGTTATTGTGGGAGGTTACAAGATCAGACTGTACAGTCATTTCATTACTGTTCCAGGAAAAATTTCCACCGACCTGTATTTTCGTATAAATCGAAGGAATACTCTTGGATGCGGAGAATTTGAAAGATGCATATTTTGAATGACTGTCTTTATTTAAGGTTGAATTTGATATATCTGTTCCACTGATGAACTGAGAATTTAATACATTTCTACGGTTCTGGTTATAAGATGCATAAGCAAACAGATTGAAAAACTGCATAGGAAGTTGCAACTGGTATCTTAGTGAGGAATTCCAATTGCTTGTTTTCCCGATAATACCACTTGACGCATAAGTGGAACGATAATTCTTCTGTACTGGATTTGTCAATAAGTCCACCATATCCCCTATATTATGCGTATAAGAAGATGAGAAGTTCAATTCATTGTTACCGTTGATGATATAATTGAGTATGACTGACGGATCAAGATAAAATCCATGAAGAGTCAGCTTATCAGATGACATGATCGAAGTGTAATTCATATTCATATATCGGAGGTCTGCCGTGATCTGTGCGTTCATTCGTTTGTCGTTTGTTTCCAGACGTAGATTTGGACTCATCTTAGGTTCTATCTTCCATCCTCTGAGACGGTTCGATACCATAGAAGAGTCTTTGTCTAGCGCTGTTTCAAGGAAACTGTATTTCGCATTTATCTGTATCGGTATTTCTACAGTTAAAGTCTTGTTTAGTTTTAAGGAGAAGTATGATGATTCCGTTGTATTAAAATCTGTACTTTGGGCGGTTTGGTTGATTGTTCTTCCGTTTGTATTCGTAAAGGACATTCTTAATGAAGGGGTATGCGTGAATTGAACAAACGAGTCGAAACCAATCCGTTTATGTCCGAGTTCGGTAGAAATTGAAAAAGAGTTGCTGATATCAAAGCCGGATGCTTTTCTGCTCTGACTGATCTGATTGCCGTTTGATATGATATCACCATCATTTCTCTCAAATAATCCGTTCATTTTAAGCGTGTTACCAATGTATATATTATCAGTGTCTTTATTGACGTTGATTTTAATACAAGGTTTATGGGTTATTGTAAGCGGAGACATACGTTCATCCACCGTTATATAATTACCGTCAGTCAGATATGTACTGGATGTATATGAATTATAGTAACTTCTACTGTAAGAGTAATCAGCATTGATTTTGACAGTACTGTTCGTTGAGATTTTCTTTATTGCATTCAGTGTTGTCATCCCGTTCCGGCAATATAGATAGTCGCCTTGAGGCGGACGACCCGTGCTGAATCCTTCAAGTAGTGACATGGCAGATGTCTTTGCATTTGATTCTCTAAAGTGGTCAATCATATCGGATGAAGCAAAGTCATTATAGTTGCCATACTTCAAAGACGCCAGAAGCTGAAATCTATCCATAAACATCATCCCGGTTGCTCCCAACCCATACAGCATGCTTTTTCCCTGCCAGCCAATTCCTGTCTGTATTTCTCCAATAGGCTTGAACTTGGCCTTCTTTGAAAGTTTCACATTGATGGCTACATCGTTACTGGGCAAATCCTTGTCTATCTTCCTGCTTTTATGATGGCGTAATATTTCCACTTGTGTGGCATAATCTGATGGAATATTCTTTGTGGCTAGATTATATCTTCCCCCCAGCATATCCAGTCCTTCAATGTAAAACTGAGTTATAGGATTCCCCATATAGTTTATCTTTCCTTCTTTTGAAACATCAATTCCAGGCAATCGTTTAATCCCATCCTCTAACGTAACATCACCTTTGCCAAGAAACGAAGCCAGATTATATTTTAAAGTATCTCCTGTCACCCTTAACCGATCGGCCTTCACCTTAATCTCATGAAGAACAAAATCTTTAGCCGTCAGTATCATATCGTGCACACTGCTTTTGTTTTCGATCCGTATCGTTTCTTTGTTGTAGGATATATGTGAGAACTGAATTGAGAGATTTGCGTCTTTGTTCTTAAAGGAAATCTCATAATGTCCTTTTTTATCTGTAGAACAGAATGCAAAGGTCTTCGTTCCAACCATGAGCTTCACGATAATATCGGGTACAGGTTTCCCTGCTGTATTTGTGACATTACCCGAGATGATTGTCTGCGACTTTACTGATATCGTTATCAGTAAGAGTAATATGGTCAGGAAATAATTCCGCATATTGTGATGAATCCTTATTTTAACTCAAGCGGTTGATATGCATGTGCTTTTTGAGGAAGAAAAACCCCGTTCACAAATATACGACTATCTTTTGAACCGGGTCTCGGTTCAAATACAGTTACGTTGTTACTTAGGTCATCTTTTGAAAGATAATATCCCGGATTATTGAGATAGCGGTCATTGCAGAGGAGGGAGTTTCTATATTTTATAAACTTAGAACTTTCAATCTTGATTGCTTTCGCGTCACTTGTGAATATGATGGGAAATTTATCATTCATCATCCCGCATAACATGAAGCTAAAGATATTATCCTTGTCTTTGGCGTAAAGGATTAGTCCGGGCAGTCCGTGTAGTTTCCATGGCCCTGCCGATGAAGGAATATCTTCGGTATACCATGCCGACCAGCTCCGACCACCAAACTGTGTTGTTGCTTGATGGCACAGATATCCCTCAACCCTCATCGTATCATCGGTCAAAGACCATTTTATTTGCGGTAAGACCTCGTCTGTTATATATTTGTGAGGAGGTATAGCTTCCATTGATGTTAATCTTCCCTCAGGATAATTTTGATAGATGACGGTTGCGTTTAATTTTAAAGCATCCTGCATCTTCTGCCAGTTCTCATCACTATGCCTTGAATTACTTGAATTATATAAGTAAGTGTAGTACTCCTCGCTTTTGTTGACGTTCTGACCAACTTGTACTGCAAATTGTATAGAGTCCGTTACTTGATTACCTGTAGCATCTTTCGTATTACATTTGTAGTTGTAAACAGCCACGAACTTTGATACATCTATTGTATCAGAGTTACCTGCATCCATATTAATGTATGCAATGAGAAATAGCAAAATAGTGAATGATCTTTTCATTTCATTTCATTTAGATTTAAACGATAATCTGTTCTTTCTTTTCAGGTCATACAAATATACATACTTTTATTTATTTAAAGAATTAATTTCAAAAATAAT
>Ga0302205_10000111_pt1 | contig 40563 bp, 21 predicted proteins | sample II_Fen_E1_3_FD_194582 | JGI IMG/M metagenome (GOLD analysis project Ga0302205, IMG submission 194582) | Peat permafrost microbial communities from Stordalen Mire near Abisko, Sweden - II_Fen_E1_3 | ecosystem: Environmental > Terrestrial > Soil > Wetlands > Permafrost | place: Sweden: Abisko...
ATGGTCTTGTTTCCAACACCGATGATGCGGCTTTCCTCGCGGGTGAGGCCGTAACCCGAAATCGTACCGAAACCGGTAATTCGGATGTTCTTCAGCCCAACACCCCAAATCAAACTATTCTGGAAATGGCTGTGGCCGAAATCTTGGAACTTGGTAAACTCGTTGGCTTCAGGAGCATCAAAACCCTCCTTGTCTGTAGGTTGCGCCGCTTCCAAAACCGCACCATTTTCGAGGTGCAGCTCAATGTTGTCCTTCAGACGAACCGAATAGCTGCGATAGGTGCCAGCAGGGAATACAATCGTGCCTCCACCCTGCGCAGAAGCGGCTTCGATGGCTTTGTTGATGGCAGGCGAATCGATGGTTTTGCCATCACCCTTGGCACCAAAATCACGGACATTGAAGCCCGCAAAGACTTCACTGCTGATGAAAATCAGGGCCGAAATCAGAATGAGGCTTCGCTTTTTCATTCGTGGTAGTGGTTTTAAGGGCTGCTTCTTTAACGAACAAGGCCGGCAGCATGTAATAATTATAATCCGCCAGTTTGTTTTGACGGTAGATGCAATAGTAGTACGTTTCTCCGTTTACAAGAGCGTTGCTCCCAGCCAAGGCCGGTGCATCCGTCTTTTTTCCGGAATTCCAGAAGGCAAGCGGCGAGGACATTTGGCGGGCATCAGAAATCCTGGTCAAGGTCTGAAGCGGCATCACCCCCATCATCACCTTGAGCTTGGAGGTCGTGCCGTAATACATGGTAAACGCATTGATTTCCCGGCTGAACACGTTATCGCGGCATTGCGACGGTTGCAGGAAAGTGGTCTTCTCAGCAGGCAGCGAATCGGCCGTACCGCCTCCGTATGCCCAGATAAACGACATACTCTCCGGCAAATTCTTTCCACTGACTTGCAAAATCAATCCGTTGCAATCCGTCAATGGCTGAACCCGAACCTGAAGTTCTCCCGTTCCCAAAATGGGATCTTTAACCAGCAATTCCCAACCTCGGTTGCAAGCAACGCTTTTAATACCTTGCGCATCCTTCAGCCACAGGCTCTTGTCGCCAAGCATCAAACCCGTCTTCAAATATCCGCCCGTTTCAGGAGAGAAAATTCCAAAATCGGTGCCTCCCTGAGCCAGAACCATGGTTCCGTCCGTCCCCTTTCGGAGCACAGTTGTACTGGGTTCAGCTGCCTGAACAGTGACCGAAAGCAAGACGAAAAGGGCTATCAAGGACATTTTCATACATTCAAAGATAAGCCTTTTTAACCAGTTTCAAAACCTGGTAACTTTGGTCGTCGGCTTCCAGACGCATCATATACATGCCATCGGGCAACTGACGCAAATTCACCTGAAGGCCTCCGCCCATGGCCGTTTCCACCGATGTATAAACAATCCGTCCCTGCAAATCCGTCACCGTCACCGTCAGCTTATTCTGCAGATTTTCCAGATAAACGGAAAACAAACCATCGGTCGGATTCTTTAGCAAACCCGCTTTAAGCAACGGATTTTTTATAGCGGTCGAAGTCTGTACGGAAATTTTCCCGTTCGTGTACAACGTGGAAGTGTTCCATTCCAGCCCAGCCGAGATTTCCGGAAGTACAATCATCGTAAAAGTTCCTGTGATGCTTGCAGCAGAAAACAATTGCAAGACATGGCCATTTTGGAGCGGCGTCGAACCTAGTCTTTTAACCTTCAAAATACCACCGCAGGTCAATGTTCCAGACACCGCCAGTTTATCGGAGGTGGCTTCCACACCACCAGCTATCTGAACTTCATAGTAACCATTCAGGGTGAGGTTGCCGCCAATGTTGAGGGTTCCGATGGTGGTACTGTCCGCAGGTGAGATGGACGAGCCAGCATTGGCCGTTACGGCACTGGAAAGGGTTCCTGTGCCTGTCAATCTGGCTCCCGGCGTTGTTCCGGACGCACTAGCCAGCGTTACATTGCCAGCCAAGGTGCCCGTCACTTTCAGAAGCGCACCTGCACCGACACCTACTGTACCAACTCCGGTTTTGGTTCCTGAAATCACCAGGCTTCCTCCGCTGAGTGTCGTCGTTCCAGTGTACGTATTGGCACCAGACAAGGTCCAAGTCCCACTACCGAGCTTGGTCACATTGGTGGCTCCCGTGATGGCTCCGCCAAAGGTCCCGCTGAGGTTGGTGGCTCCCACCTGAAGGCCTGCATTATAGAATTCAGCCCCGGAAACGCCATTGAGCATGCCCAAATTAACCAAGTTCGTACCATTGTCGCTGGTTCCGTTCTTGTAACAGAACCGGACACCACTGCCTATACTAACGGTAGCATTCGGCATACCAAGGCTGTTGTTGGAGATAAAATGATTTTCATAGGTAGAATTGGCTCCATTGGCAATAATGTTTAAGGTTCCGGAGAACCCTGTCCAATCGGCATTCAGGTAACAACGGATATAATCGCACGACCAATTGAGTGTTCCCGTACCTGTCAATTTCCCGTTGTACTCACATCGTGCACCTGCAATGACAGTAGCCGTGGATGCACCGGGCACGTCCATGGCTGTGTTACTGGTTAAGTAAGATCCAACGCCATTGATCGTTTCTAGTGTTCCGCCAAGGAAGGTTATTTTCTGGCCGACACCATTTGGAACGGCTGCATTGGCATTCAACTTGATGGTTCCTGCCTTAAGAACCGTTTCGGTCAGGCCGGTATTGTTGTTCCCGATGTACAGCGTTCCTGAACCGTATTTGGTCAGCATGGTGCCTTGAATGATGCCGTTCCAATACAGCGCAGCGTTCACATTCATCAAGCCTCCGGCCGTTCCAGCTAAGGTCATCCCCCTGCTGGTCGCTTCATTGGCGGTAGTCACTTGCAAAATGGAACTGTCTTTCAACGTGAGTAAGGACGCATCGGTCGAATTGGTTCCGATGCCGCCGTTGGCCGTTGTGGACGGTAAGTATTTCAATATCAGGGTTCCACCTTCCACCGTGGTTTTTCCGGTAAAGCTGTTGCGATTGTTGATGGTCGTTTTTCCAGCGTCTTTTTTGACCAGCGTCATGGCACCCGTAAGGTCGCCTGTTCCATCAAAGGTATAGTCCAGGGCACCGTTCACTTCCATATAGTTGACCGGTAGCGTTCCCAGAATGTTAACTGCCCGCTTGGTTGCATCGGCAGTAAAAAAGACACTGTCGTTGGTCACGAAGATGTCCGCAAAACCGTTTTTATCCCAGTTGGCCGTGGTTGCCATATTCCAGTTGGCATCGGTGCTCCCGGCCCAAACAACCGTAGAAGCATCACGCACCCCCTTCACAATCAGATACAATTTATTCGTTGCAGCATTGTAGGAAAGGGCTGTTGCCAAACCCAGCGTGCCTTCCACCTGTACCGAGGCCAGACTTCCAACCAAGGAGTCAATCGTAGCCAGTTCGTACGAACCCTCTAACAGCGAATCTGCCATCAGGCTTACATTGATGATGGCACCTGTAGATACGTTCAAAATACCGTTCAGTTTCAGGTAATCGTTTTTCTTGTTGGAAGTTACGGCTGAAGGGTTATTCTTGATGGCAGGGTTGTCCGAGAGGTCAAAAAACAGTTTGGCACCGGTAACCAGTTTGAGCGTTCCGTTTACCGTCATGGTGTCGGCCACGGCTTCACCGCCAATGTAGATGCCAGCATTGTATTCGGTCGAAATTCCGTTTCCGGTCGTGCCGGTGCCGCCGTAGTTGGCGTGCCTGCGAACCATCACCGGCGATTGCGTCAGCGAACCGTTCATGAACATTTTGCCTTCCCAGACCGTGGTGGTGCCCGTGTACGGATGCGTTCCGCTGAGCGTCAAGGAGCCTTCGCCCATCTTGTCCAGTTTCATGGCTCCGGCCAACATGCCCGTTCCAGCGATGGAATAATTGGCTGTGCCTGAAACCATCAGCAGTTCCGGTGAATTCGTTCCTGTCAGATTTACGTTACGGTTGAGTCCCCGTGTATCGAACAAAACCTTACGGCCATCAGCAAAGTTGGTCATCGTCGATGTCCCTGCAATCAAAGCAGCAGCACTGTCGCCTTCCATCCAGTTGGCACTGCTCCAATCGGCTGAAGAGCCTTTCCAAACCAGCTTTCCGTTGGTTGATTTGGACGGAATCGGCGTCGGGAAATCGCTGCCCAAGTAGAAACTGGCATGCGGCGGTTGATTGTACCCGCACATCTGCCAACAAATGGCCTGACGGTATTGCGGGTCGTGCATCAAGGTATAAATACGGTTGGTGGTCGAATACGGCGTCACATAGATGCGCATTGCCAAGCTGTCCTTGCGCCACCAAACTTCTTCTTCGCGCCAGTCACCGACAATATCTGCCTGAAGACAAGGCGTTCCTTTGGTATAATTGCAGGAGTAGGCATCGGCGGCCAACAACGTTGAAACATTTCCATAACCGTTAAATTTAGTGATGGTGCCCAAACCAACTCCAATCGAGGAGCTAAAACTACGGTGATCACAGATTTCCTTCAACAAATCACCATCCCAATACACGGCATAATTCTCAGCCAAACCAAAAGAGTTGATTTGTGTGCGGTCTGTTGCCGAATAGCCGACGCCACCGCCCCAAAGTTCCTCTCCCCTGAAAGCATCCGAAATATTTCCGCAACAGCAACGGCCACAGTCACTTGCCGTCACATGCCGAATCAGAATCTTGCCCGTCTTTCCGTCGCGCATGTTCAGGCCAGGGTTTTCTTCATTGCAGGCAAACACTTCGATGCCTTTATAATAGGGGTCCAAATCGCCTACATGCATGGCATCACCATGTCCGAGGCCCGTTGAATAAAGACCTGTTCCATCGTGGTCCACGCACATGGAGCCCCAGACAATTTCATCGCAACCGTCACCGTCCGTATCGGCAATCGTATAATTGTGATTGCCCTGGCCGAAGTAAATGCCGCTCGTACCACTTGCCCAGGTCCAACGCGGAACCAATTTTTTGTTTACCACATCGTAGGTGGCCATATTTGTTTTAGTGTAGATACCCCTGCCGATGAACAAACTCGGGTGCTTGCCGTCCAGATAAGGTGCGCCGAAGAAAAATTTGTTGGCACGGTGGCCATAACCATCTCCCCAATCGTTGGAATTTCCACGGGCTATGAAGTTCACACGGTCCAGTTCCTTACCGGTCGGTCCGTCTATCAACGAAAGGAATTCGGGTCCCGCATTCATAAAACCGTCACCACCTATCGATGAGCGGTAGTTGGTCACTCCGTCACCATCGGTATCCCCAATCTTTGTACCATCTCCGAACACGGTACCTTCCGAACTGCGCATGAAGACTTCCGCCTTGCCGTCTCCGTCAAAGTCAAAAGCCGCGATGTTGATTTCCACATCCATCGTAATGTTGGGACCCACGTCAATGGCCCACATGAACGTTCCGTCCAGTTTGTAGGCTTCAAAATAGGTGTAACTGGTATTCGTCGTGCTCCAATCGCGGTTCATCCGCTTGAGGATAATCTCGTATTGGCCATCCCCGTCCAGATCGGCAGCCGTAGCATCGTTCGGATAGTATTCCATCTTGCCCAAGGACTTGATGTCGCGCAACGGAATCTCAATGTATCCGTTCGTCAATACGGCCGCTGCCTTGCTGGGAGCAGACTCCAGCCCGTTATGAACGCTCGTCACTGTGTATTTGGAGGAAGTCGTCCCTGTCGCATCCGTGAAATTGGAAGCATCCGACGGGCCAGCCGTGTAGATGAGGCTTCCGTCCCGATACAACTTATACGACGTATTGTACCATTCGTCCGAAGGAATCCGCCAATTCACATACACGCCGCCCGTAACCTTCTGGGCCACAACGCTGCGGTCAAGTTTGTCCATGGGACGTTGTGCGAAAACGTTTCCACTAATTAGTCCTATAATTAACAGGAGGAAGGTAACCCGAAGTTGGATTGTCTTTTTCATTCGTTTTTGATTTAATTCCGTAAATGTATCCGGCCACGGTCGGAAATGTATAAATGTAATTTGCTACGCCCTGCAGCATCACTTTCTTTACCTTGCATTTGGCATTGTAGATTTTAACAGGTTCTTTCGTTCTCAACACACAGTTCGTTCCTTTTTCAGAGCGAATTTCGCCAGTCAACAGCTTGGAATTTCTCCACGTTAAACTAATTTCGAAGGCTCCGCGTGCCTTGAATCCTTTGATCGAGCCGTCCTTCCATGCTTTCGGCAAAGCAGGCAGCAACTGAATCTCATTCAAATGGCTTTGCACGAAGAACTCACTGACACCGGCTATGGAACCGAAGTTTCCATCAATTTGGAACGGCGGATGCGTATCGAACAGATTGTTCTGGGTCGACGTTTTCAGCAATTCCTGGTACATCTTGTAGGCATGGTCGCCGTCCAACAAACGCGCCCAGAAATTGATCTTCCACGCTTTGCTCCAACCCGTTCCGCCATCACCGCGAAGTTCCAGGGTGCGACGAGCCGCATTGCTTAAAACAGTGTCGATCAACGGCGAAATTTCCCTACCCGGGTGCAAACCGAACAAATGCGACACATGCCGGTGTTCGGGTTCCACATCTTCGAAATCCTCGTACCACTCCACCACATTGCCTTTCTTTCCGACCTTGATGGGCTGCAGGCTGTCGCGTTTCGATTTCAGCAGCGCAGCATATTCTTTATCGATGCCCAATATCTTGGAAGCCTCCATCACATTGGTGAACAGGTCCCAAATAATTTCCATGTCCATGGTCGAAGCAATCGTCACGGCTATCTTCTTGCCATCCTTGTCCAGATAAACGTTTTCAGGCGAAGTGGACGGAGCGGTTACCAAATGACCGTCCTTTTCCACCAACCAGTCGATGCAAAAATCGGCAGCCCCCTTCATAATGGGATAAGCCCTATCTCGTAGGAAATCCTTGTCCATCGTAAAGCGGTAATACTCAAATAAATGCTGCGACAACCAGGGACTACCCAACGCCCAGTTCGCCCACTTCGGATCGCCGCCGCCCTCGCCGACCGGATTGGTCTGCGCCCAGATATCGGAATTGTGATGGGCAGCCCAGCCTTTGGCATGGTAATAATTCTTGGCGGTAAACCGGCCGTTGAACGCCATATGCTCAATTTGTCTGAGCAGCGGTTCGTACATTTCCGTCATATTGAGCGGCAACGCCGGCCAGTAATTCATCTGCAAATTGATGTTGGTGGTGTAATTGCTCCGCCACGACGGCCGGATGGCTTCACACCAGATGCCCTGCAAATTGGCGGCGATGCCACCGGGCCTCGAACAGGAAATCAATAAGTAGCGGCCGAACTGGAAATACAGTTCCTCCAAATGCGGATCGGCAATACCCTGCTTATACGCTGCCAAACGCTTGTCCGTAGGCAGGTCAGGCACTTCGGAGGTGCTCAGATTCAACTCCACACGCTTAAAATACTTCTGATAATCGGCAATATGCGCAGCTTTAAGCGTTTCGTAGGACTTGCCCTGCGCCGCATCCAGCCGTCTCAAAGCAGTCGCTTGCTGATCCTTGCCCGCCAAAGTGGGCGAGCTCCTGAATCCATTGTAAGAAGTCGCTGCTGAAACCAACACGACGGCATCCGTCGCATCGCTGATTTCCACCAAACTGTCCGAAACCTCCACTTTCCCATCGCAAGAAATGACACGCACCCGAAACTGGAAAAACATACCCTTGTCACCAATGGCATCGTCAAATAAAATGGGTTTCTGATTTCTGTTCTCATCCGACTCTATGCGCGCTTTTCCTTTCAGTACCAAGTCTGAACCCTGTTTTTCGGAGGTGAATGCCAACGGATGGCTTACACCCAAAGCCAGGTTCAGCGCCCCCTTCCGGTTCGCTTTCAGATGCAATACCATCACAGAATCCGGAGCTGACGAAAAGATTTCACGCGTCAATTCCACATCGTTTTGAGTAAAACGGGTGGTGGCAATGGCAGTTTCAATATTCAAATCACGGTAATAGGCAGAAGCCGGCGAAAGGCTTTTCTGGTAAATGATGAGGTCACCCAACGGCTGATACATCTGCGTATTCGGCCCCTGCATCTTTCGCAGCATTCGGGAAGCTTCATCGTTCTTGCCGGCAAAAAGCAGCGCACGAACATCCCCTAAGTAATTGGGCGCATCCGGATTGGGGTTCAGTTCAGCCGGGCCTCCCGTCCAAAGTGTTGCCTCATTAAGTTGCAGCCGTTCCTGCTCCGGGTATCCGAACACCATGGCCCCCAGACTACCGTTTCCGATAGGCAGCGCCTCGTTCCAGTTTTTAGCCGGAGCATCGTACCAAAGAACAAACTTACTGGCATTGGCGGCGTTCACGCTCAAGCCAAAACATATAAATAAAATCGATACAACTGCGTTTTTCATATACTCAATCAATTTCCGTCTGGCTTCTCAATTTCAATGAATGGACTGGCTGGCATGGAAAAGGCAGCCACCAGATCCGGATGCGCAGGGTCAAAGCCATTGAAATCCGGCCGTATGTGCGCCGCCAATTCAGGCAACGCCTTTTTGATGCCTAACAGAATACATTTGGCTAACTCATAGCCACCATACGAATTGAAATGCGTGTTGTCCGCCAGTGCTTTAGTCTGATTCGGAAACGTATTGGCTGGATAATGCACAAAAGCCTTGACCGATTCTTCCGGCCCCCAAGCTTCATACATGATCTTGCTCATCGCATTCAAATCAATCAAAGCCACCTTTTCGTCAGAAGCCAATTTCCGAACGGCATCCGGATATTCACCCAATGTATTGTTCACCTTTCCTTCAGAATCAAAACTGCGACGGTGCATCGAAGTGACGAAAACCGGAATTCCACCATGTGCGCGTGTTTCTGTTACGAACCTTCTCATATTGGTCGTATACGACAGCCAAGGCCCGTCATTCGGTCCCTTTTGCTTTTGGTCGTTATGGCCGAACTCTACAAAAACGTAGTCGCCCGGCTTAATTTTGGTCATAATCTTCTTCAGTCTGCCTGCTGAAACAAAGGAATTAGCCGCCTCGCCCGATTCCGCATAGTTGGCCACACAAACTTTGTCGTCCAAAAAGCGCGGAAGCATCTGCCCCCAGCCGCACCAAGGCTCATTGTCCTGATCCACCACCGTGGAGTTTCCGCATAGGAATACCGTCACGGCATCTTCCACCCGTTCCACCTCCATGGCACATACGGAAGGCGCTGCATCGTTGAACTCGATGGTCAACTTATGGTCCCAATTGGCCTTGCTCTTTTCGCGATCTTTAATCCGAACCTTTTCCGTCGAATCAATTTCCACATACCGCACATTGGTGGTAAACACCACTTCCTTGAACTCCCCTTTTTGGGTAGCCAGCTTCTCGATGAACAACCGTCTGGACTCACCCCGCACCGTAGTCAGCGACGGCCTGGAACCGTTCCCCAACAACAGCTTTACCCGATAATTGCCTTCTGGCACATCCACGGAGAAATAGAAACCATGATCACTCACACAAGCATCCCCTTTTAAAGGATCATTCCCGAATTTAACTGCTTGAGGTGGTGCCACAAAATCGAATCCATAACCCAGCCCCTTGGAATAGAGCGTTTTGTCATCCACTTTAAGGTACCCTTTTTGAACGGCACCAGAGCCGAAATCAAATTTGAACGATGTTTGTGCTGAAAGCTGAGCCGCCAAAATAAGGCAACCAAAAAATACGAGTTTGTGCTTCATGTCTGTAAAGGTTGATAGATGTGCAAAACTACACCGAATGCAGCATTCCAATAGAATAGATTTGACATTATATGTTCATTTTTTGGCACTTGCCCCATCCAATCATTTCACAGGTTCTACGATTTTTACACCCTTGAACGTCGCATCCAAAAACATGCTTTTATCGTACGAACCCTTCGCTGTTTCCACCCACACATTCTCAAACGTAAACCGCTTCACCAGGTATTTATCGGACGCCTTGGCATCCACAAACTGCTCGCATTTCAAACGAATGTTCCTCAACGTGATGTTCTCACATAAGGAAACAGGCAAGTCCGTCCGCCCCTTCAAATCGAAGAACTGCGTCCACGGTTTCAAATCGAGCAAACTACCGGCCTCTCCTTCCACGTTTTCGACCGTAATGTATTCATATTTCTGAGGCGTATCCGGTCGCATCTTCAAACAAAGCAACCGCTTGGCATCCTTGACCTTACAGTTCCGTAGCAACACATTTTTGTCGTGAATGGATTCACTTCCGCAAGTCAACACGGCATGGCAGAAACCAAACTCACAATCTTCCACTAGTATGTTGGCATTCTCCCCATTACAGGTATCCTTGTCGGCCCAGGGCCCTTTGCCACCCTTTAGGCACACACCATCGTCATTGACCGAAATGTAACAGCCCTTCACCAAAAAATTGGAGCAAACATCAATATCGACGGCATCGGTACTCGGCCCCGGCACCGGTTTTCTCGGCGCAAATATGTGCAAATCAATCAACCTCACATTCGTACATTTGTAGAAATGATTGGTCCAGAACCCTGAATTATGGAGCCTCACATCTTGAATCTGCACATTGTTGCAGTTCCTGATAAAGAGCAGCCGAGGCCTTGAAACCTCCAAATTCGTACACTTCGGGTTCTCCTTACGCCTTTGCCAAAACGATTGCCAAAATTTCAACCCATTCCCATCGATGGTCCCCTTGCCCGAAATGGTGAAACCATCCACCCCGTTCGAATTGATCAACGCCGAATAATAGTCCAAGTTCTGCCCCTCCATTCTCGACGGCAGCAACGGATAATCCTCTATATTGTCTGAACCCTTTATAACCGCACCTTCCGAAACGTACAAATGCGTTTTCGGCTTGAAGTACAGCGCACCCGTCAAAAACACGCCCTTTGGAATAAACACCACCCCTCCGCCATTTTTTGCAGCCTCATTGATAACATTCTGCAGTATAGCGGTTTGTAGCTGAAGGCTATCATTGACAGCACCGAAATTAGTGATGTCATACACTCTGCCCAAATCCTTCAATTCCACCTTTTTGGTTTCCAGAAACCACTTAGGAATCCGAGTTCCGTCAGGAAAAACATTCTTCTCTTTCATGAATGCATTTTGCGAGAAACTCAAAATGCATACCAACAAAATAGCAATCTGCTTCATATCGAATAAGATTAAAAAAGGGGCTGCCCGGATGGACAGCCCCTTCTAGTATTTGAATAAAAACTATTCTACGATCAGTTTCGTATTCCAGTTCTTGCCATTAACAGCAACCTTGACAATGTACATGCCTCTGGAAACACCAATTAGGCTGGCGCTGGTTTCCGTACCTGTGAAGGAACCTCTGCGAACAATCTGACCAAGTTGGTTGTAGATTGCAAAGTTGGCAACACCGGCATTTCCGTTCAGTTTCAGGTTCATGGTTTCGCGGGCAGGATTCGGATAGATGCCAAAGGCAACCTTCGTATCCTTCAGAGCAACAGGAACATTAACAGTACCATTGGCAGATTGCAAACGAGTTCCGTTACCTGTATAGATGGAAGCCAACGTATAAGGAAGAATGGGAAGGTCTGTGCTATAGACAGGAGAAATACCATTCAATGATTCTACTTTGGGTTTGTACAACGTATCACCGGCAGCCTTAATAATATCGCCGTTCTTGGTGTAGAAAATAACACCGGAAATCGGGTAATAGAAAGGCAGAGGTTCTGTTTTAACCGTTGAACTGAATGCATAAGTTCCTATTGATTCATCATCAATACTCGGTGTAACGGTATATGTTGATGTCAATACCGTGCTGATGGAAGTCGGGATAGTAATGGTTTTGTTGTCATTGACGACAGCAGTACCATGTACACCTTCTTTATCCATAGCCCAAGCATAGGCTTCAGTTTTAGGATAGAGAGGTAAAATAGCAGTACCCAACGTATCAGCGGTTACACTTTTTGTTGTCCAGCTGTCAACAGGTGAAACGGTTGTCAATACATCACTTTTACTATAGATGCCACCAATTACGGTCAGTTTCTTAGAATAATCAACGGTTGCAGATGCATATATACTTGGATCAGCAAACTGGGGGAAATACTTCGGCTTGTTGATACCATCGGTACCTAAGTCTGACGATGCTGTAATATTACCTTCAGCTGCATTACGATAAACAGCCCTACCCAAATAGTCAACTCTAGGATAGTAAGTAACATTGATTCCAGTAGAGTCCTGATCGACGGGGACGAAATAAATCATACTTCCCCATACGGTATTATAAGAACTTGCAGCACTTAATCCACTGCCAACGTTGGAATAAAGTTTCAATTCATGTGTGCCGGTTTTTGTTACCAATGCTTCTCCCAAATGCAAGCCCATTTGAGCACTGGCAGTAGTCTGCATCTGACGATAAACGGCACTATTACCATAGCCATCAAAACTACGAGCTATTGCATCGTTAACCAACAACGGCTTGCCATCCATGTAAGTCGTATCAATGGTTGGAGCATTGTTCGTTCCTGATGTAGGCTTCCAACGGTTGGACATGTAAACATTATAACGTCCAGGGTTAAGATTCGGCGTTACAAAAGTTATAGCGTGTTTGGGAGCAATGCGGAAATTAATCTGGTCACCCCAAACGTATTGATTAGCCGTTGTGGAAGGAGCAGTGATACCATTGAAATAATAGGCGACCGCCCAGTCGAAGTACTTGATTTCGCTGATCTTGGTGGAGTCGTAATTCAAGACATAAGTTGTATGATCGACCGACCAAGTGGTATCTTTTAGCGTGAAAATAGTATCGATAGGTACATTGTCATATTTGATGTTCTTCAATGATCCTTGGGGATAAAGCTTATTAGCATCCGTTCTCCATGTGATTTCGGGTTGACCGGAAGCAATATCAAAGTAGACCTTATAAGGCAAGTAGTAGGGTTGTTCCGCATTGTTGGCATCACCTATGTTGAAATCAGCACCTTCAATCATAAAGGTGAATTTCTTCAGGATATAGGTGGTATCGGTTCCGTTCACATTGTAAACATTGTGATAGAAACGTCCGTTGGGCAAACCTGGACATACAGCTTTACCATTAGCATCAAGAGTCACCGTATTCAATAGAGTCTTGGGTGAAGCAAGATACACATTGATATGTGCTCCGGCTACTGTTTTACCAGGGTTGAAATTTACTGAATAACGAGCACTCAGATCAAGTACCTTAGCAACAGCTTTCACTTCGAATGTTTTGAGAATCAAAGCTGATTTGGTTGCAAGATAATAGGTGCCAGTAGGCAATTGTGTAGAGAACGTTCCGGTTGCACTGGAAGTACCGCTTACATAAAGTGCATTGGCGTTGGACGAACGAACAACGGTGAAAGCTTGGTTGTTACCATAGATGTCATTACCAAAATTGATGGAAACATCTTGTTTTGCTTGTTGCAAATTCAAGGTGATGTCCGAAGTGTTTGCAACCAAAATGGTTCCGGCATCAAACGTTGTTGCATCGGTGTTTTTTACATAAAACTTATAGGTATTGACAGCATCAACGGGTAATGCAAAATCAGGAACTTTACCATCAGCAGGTATGGTGAAATCGTAAAGGAGAACCGTTTCACCAGGATTATATACCATAAAATGTTTGCCGACATACCAAAGTTCAGGTGAATACTGTGCCTTAACGGTACCGGTAGAAACACCCACGTAAATGGTGGCAACTCCTGTTACACTGACTGTAGTAGAATAAACAGCCTTGTTGATTTCAACCAAGTAAGAACCTGCAGGTAGTGGTGTAGTTACTTTACCAGTTGCATCGGTTGTACCAGCATAAAGACGTGTCCATTTGTCATCGGCACGTTTGACAACAATCATTTTATTTGCAAAATACAAACCGGCATCCAACGTCACATCAAATTTTGTATAAACGGTAGTATCAGCAAACTGATAGGGCAGGTAATAACCTGTTACAGCAGTATTGTTTACCGTTTTAAGAGAGTCGGACTTAAAGAATACTTGACCGGAATTATCAAACTTCGGGTAATCATAATCGGCGTCAAGGTTTGTTGCTGTAACCGGTATGAATTGCAGGCTTGAAAAACAGTAGTTAACACCACCGTCATTAGACAAGTTGAAACTCAAATTGTGAGTTTTTGCGCCCTCAGCAGGAATTGTAACCGTGCCTAAGAAAGCATCATAATGTTTGAAAGCAGCAGTTCCGGTATATTTACAAGATTGTTTGTTACCACCAGTTAGCTGTACTGCATTGACCAACGTACGGTTTGTCAAAGTTGAGTCAGACATTGTGATAAAATTACCGTCCAGCTTAATGTTGTAGATTTTACCACCCACACGGTTGGTACCACCTCCATCAAAAGCAACACCCATATAAACACGGTAGGTTCCCGGATTCACATAAGGTGCATTGAAATTGATGTATCTTGCTCTGTTGTAACCACAAGTTAAGCTTATGGCACGACCATTTGGGTATGCTGCACAAGAAGCTTGAGGAGCTACACGGTAAGCTGCGGTTCCGCAGTTTGCCCAAACAGCTGTTCCAAGTTCGTTGCTGCTCCAAGTGAAGCTGGTTGCCTGAGCATCGGTAGGTGCAAGCAACTTAGATCCGTATTCAAATTCAGGATAATCAGCAAGTGGAAAATAAACCGGATAGGGCTTATAGTCCTGTGCTATTGCACCAACTGCCACGATGCTGAACAGCAGCAAAAAGGACAGTCTGTGAATGAATGAAGTAAAGGTTTTTTTCATAATTCAAGTATTAGGGTTAAAAATTAGAAGCTTGGATTTTTGCAGAATCAAAAGAACAAAAAGGCTTTATCTTCTGTGTTTAAAATATGACAATAATTGTTTGTAAAATGACACCGATAAGCAGGCATGAATTATTCTTCATACCTGCTTAAGTTGTAAATATAATACAGTTTTTCGCCTATTCAAACTTTGCAGGCAAATACCAGTTGGATTCGTCATCTAAAAATACCGGAGCGGTTTTGCCATTCAGACGAAATTTGGCACCAATAAGGTCATTCATCAACTTTGTACCGGAACCGGCTTCTTCTTTATTCCATCTCTTGGCAATACGAAGAATGTCTGTCCAACGGTGGCCTTCGAAGGCAGATTCCAGCGCCATTTCATCCAAAATGGATTTTTCCCAGAAACGTACTTCCGAAAGATCGGTTGCAGTAGTATCGTATACCGCATTGACCAGACTGGCCCTACTGCGTATACCTGTTGAACTTCTCCATGGTCCACGATTGTAAGGGACATCGGTCATTCTGCCATCAAAATCAAAAGGCGCTTCGAAATACTTTCCACCCGTCCAACCGGACATGGCAATGGAGTCTCCCGGATAAGCCGTTCCGTTAGGCTTGGTGAAGGAGAATTCGCCACCTGGAATGCCACCATTCAGGAATGCTCTGGTCAATCTTCTGTAGGCACTTACTGGTTTCAGAGTGTCCCCATTCACATAACCGCCTGTTTCAGCGTAGCGGTTGCAAGCTTCTGCGTACTCCAGATTCAAGGTGCCTGAACGGTAAATGTACCATCTGCCACTCACTTCATAGGGTTTGGAGGGTACATAATCCCATGAATATTTGGTGATGACGGGTTTTCCAACCACATCTTCTTTGTAGGACCCACCTTTGCCACGTCCGTCGAAAACATAGCCATTGCTCTGCACCTGTGTTCCCCAATAATTATCAATCACATTCTGTGAAGGTTTCAACAAATATTTACCAGCACCTTCATCACCAAAAAGGCGGATAAATGGATAGGTCGGTTCATAGCTTTTGTCAAAAGTCATACAGGTAATGTGTTCATTGGTAGCGTATGTATTCTCCATCGGGTAGCTAAACATCAGCGTCCAAAGGTTTACCAGTGAATTCACATCATTGCCCAAATAACGCGTATAGGTAATGGCAAAGGAGCCTACAAATGAACCCTGATAAACCCAAGAATAGTTCTTGTACTTGATACTGTTGGTTTCCACCAAACGATGGAAATCACGAATGGTCTTGGCAGCATCATAATAACGGTTGTCCCAGAGATACAGTTCAGCCAGGAAGCAACGTTTGTTGATGAAGTAATTTGCCAGATTGTGACCATTGAAAGCTGAATTCATTCCGGAGGCGTTGGTATATTGTTCAAGGGTTGGTAGCGCTTCCATGGCTTCAATCAATGTTGGAATCAAATGATCCAAATCCATATAGGTTGAAGCGGGAATTTTGAGATCAGCAAGTGACTTGATTGGTTCGGTCACATAGGGTATCTTTCCAAAAATGGTTCCCAACTGGAAATAGGTCCAGCATCGAACGGTCATCACATCGGAATACAATTCGTTGTACTCATCGTTGGTGAACAGGTGATTCGCTTTCATCTCGTCGAAATGATGCAAAATGTCGTTACAGTTCTGAATGACGGAATAATAAGGAACCGTATTTGCGTATGGATTAGAGGCGTCGCTGGTAAAATAGCTGATGTCTTGTAAATCCTGCCCTGCATTGGTGGTCACATCCATCAAGTCTGCCCTCAGTTCATTCAATACTACCGTTTGTTCGGCTAGATTCATTACTTTCCCATAGAGCCCTTTCACAGAATTCTTAGCATCCGCTATGTTTCTGAAGGTATCCGACTCATTCAGCACTTCCAATGTATTGGCATCAATACAGGAAGTCAGAAAGACTGTTGGGAGCAACAAAAGGCCGAACAGATATTTATAAATTTTCATAGTCCTATCTAATTAAATATGATTGGGTTACAAGCCGATTTTCACACCAAGAAACACTGCTTTGGGCTGAGGGCAGATGGCTGCATCAACACCATAATACAAGGGGTTTTCACTTTGACTGAATTCAGGATCCAATCCTTTGTACTTTGTAAAAGTCAGCAGATTTTCACCGGTGACGAATACATTGATGGATTCAATGAACTTGCTCTTCATGGGCACTTTGTAATTCAAAGTCATCGTTTTTAAACGCATATAAGAGCCATCTTCAATCCAACGGTCTGAGAAACGACTGTTTCCCATCGGATCTCCCCAGGTAGCCTTGGGCACTGAGGTGACCTGACCATCTGCTCTCCATCTGTTCAGGACAGAAAGCGTTTGATTTTGATAACCAGACATGGATTCCAGCACATCGCGGGTGTAATTGTAAATGTCACCGCCAAGTGCGTAGGTCATCTTCATATCCAGGGTAAAGTTATTAAATGTAACTGTGCTTAGGATGGCTCCATAAACGTCAGGGTTCGGATCACCAATGATAACGCGGTCGGCAGCGTTTATTTCACCACCTGCATTCTGATTGACAAAACGAACATCACCGCCTGAGAAAGGTTTTTGTATGGCACCGTTCATGATGTAAAGACCTTCGGTTGTGGCTTCAGCCTGCGTGGCGTAAATGCCATTGGTCTTGTAACCGTAGAATACGCCAATAGGTTGGCCCACTTTGGTTTGAACAGTCGCACCGTTCATCACCGTTTCCATAGTACCGGCATCCAATCTGGTGACGTTATTCTTGTATTTGGAGATATTCAAGCCAAGGTCCCAATTGATTTCACCACTGATGACACGTCCGTAAACAGAAAGGTCAATACCTTTGTTAGTCATGGATCCACCATTCGAAAGGTAGGAGGTGAAGCCAGAGAAAGCAGGAGCCGTTGAGTATGTGATCATATCCTGAATACTGTGACTGTAAATGTCCAGGGACATGTGCATGCGGTCATCCATAAAGGCAGCATCCACGCCAAGATTCATTTTGGTAGTGACTTCTGGTTTCAATTTTGAATTCGGGATGTTTCCCAAAACCAAACCATAGTAACCAAGAAGACCTTGTGACGTGTAGTATTTCTTTTGTTGGTAGTTGCCTATGTCATCATTACCTGTTTTGCCCAAACTTGCTCTCACTTTGAGGAACGTTACAGCACTTACGTCTCTCATAAAGTCCTCTGAACTTAACAACCAAGCGCCAGAAATCGTTGGAAAAACCATCGCTCCTGTATAACGGGAAGACAAATCCGCCGAAAGGATGACTGATGCGATGTATTTGTTGGCAAACACCATGTCCGCATTTCCATAGAAAGACATCCACTTCTGTTCACCAAGCGATCCGCCGATCTTACGCAAATTGGCATCACCATAACCAATGGACTTAAAGTTGTCACTGGCAGAATTATAGGCAAGCGCAAAGTCGTTTTCCGTCTGAGAATTCTGATATCGCATACCGGCATGTGCAGTCAACTTCGATTCAGCATTGAAACTTTTGGTATAAGATAAATGTGCATCGGTATACAGTACAAACCAACGTTCAACCCGATGTTTGGATTCATTGGTAACCACCGCATTGACAAGTGTATCATGTGCCATCCCTGCAGCAGGAAGAAATACCCGTTCGCGGTCCTTATTGAAGTTCAAACCGAATAGGCCAGAAAGTTTCAGGTTTCGGCTGAAATCATAATCAAAACCGAGGCTACCCGTAAAACGGTAATTCAAATTACGCAAAACCATATTATTGGCTATCGCTTTTACATTGCTTACACCGAATACATCCGCTGATTCGAGGTTTGGGGAAGCCAAACCTTCCATATTGAAAGTGTTTGCAGAGGTGAAAGGTGCTTTCACGAACGAATTGTAAAGCAGATTCGAAGTGGTGCCAGGCCCTTCATTTTGCATATAACGTGTGCCATACGAAAAGGCCATGTTGGTATGTGCCTGCAATTTTTTCGAAATATTGATGTCGGAATTGAAACGCGTATTGAATCGGGTATAACTGGTATTGGAAAGGATACCTTCCTGGGACAGATACCCCATGGACACAGCATACAACGCAGTCTCGTCCCCCCCCTTGATATTGATGTAATAATCTTGATTCTTAGCCATTTCGTAGGTTGATGCCTGCCAATCGGTATTGTTCGCATACCTGTAATAATCGGCATTGCCTGAATATCGGCCATATTTATCGGCAACCGGTTTATCCTGGTTGAAATAGGGTAATTCTTGAATTTGACTGGCAGTCTTACCGGATGTCATCAAAAGATCACTCAAGTACGATTTGTAACGGGTGGCATCCAAAAGTGGTAGCTCCATCGGTTTGAAACTCATTCCAGTATTGACGCTGGCATAAATTTTGGTTGCCGCATCCGTAGCTTTTAAAGAATTGATCAGGATAACACCGTTGGAAGCTTTTCCACCATAAAGGCCAGAACCATCTTTAAGCACCGTAATGGTTTCAATATCTTTTACATCAATGGCCGACAACGGATTTGTTTGGTAATTGCTTATCAAAGACTTGAATCCATAATTATCAAAAGGAACGCCATCCACTACAATCATGGGTTGTGATGTAGCAATCAGTGAGTTGAAACCTTGCAAAAACATATTCGCACCGCTGGCCACTTGACCCGAACGGGAAACCGCGTTTAAACCTGCAACTGTACCTTGCAGAAGTACATCAGGCGTAGTTGCTGTAGCACTTCCGAGGTCTGGACTGGCGGAATTGATGGCAAAAGCCGAATTAAGGGTTGATTCCATTCCAAAAGGAGTCATGATCATTTCTTCCACACCCTTGTAGCCATCCTCGTACATTCTGATAATCAAATTCTTACTGCCGGTTATGTATAATTTCCGAGTAGCATATCCTGGAGCAGAAACTTGAAGAATACGAGCGCCCTGACTGATTTTCTTTTCAGTTACAATCAATGTAAACAGACCCTTTTCTTCCGTCATGACAGGTTTTGCGCCTTCCAGCGTCAAACGGGCACCAGCCAGTGGATTACCGGTCAAGACACTTACGACGGTTCCGCTCACCTTTATATCGGAAGTTCCGACTTGTCCAATCATAGTGCTGGTTCCGACGAAGAACGCCACAAAAAGCACAACTAGAGATTTTATTTTCATCGCTAACGTTTTTTATAATTATTGACCGGGATCAATGACAGGCACTAAACGGATATAATCCAGAAATATCGAACCTCCATTGGTTCCTGCAACCAAAGCTGAGTTGGAAACCCAAAGGCTTGCCGTTCCATACGAAGTGCAAGGCAACTTATCGATTTCATAATCAGGATGGCTTAACAAAGGCGTACTGGCAACTCTCAAAGGCTTGGTGGCTGCAACATTTGTGATGGTTTGCCACATGAACAATTGCGTTTCTGCATTATTACCTGCAACATTCTGGCCAATAAAGACGATGGAGTCACTAAAATTAAAATTAACCGCAGAAGATGTATAAGTCAATGGAGGTGCCCCTGGATTTGAAAAGAACAACTTCTGAGATACCAATAAGTTGGCAGCAACATGTCCAGCCAAATTATCATACGATTTCCAATAGACTTTATAAGGTATCGAATTTAAGGTTGGTCTATATGTCAAGGCTGCATTGTTTGCGTTGGTGCAATAGGTCGGTGTAGTGGTTCCATAAGCCCAATAATTATTGGCACCAACTACGTTTCTACCGGAAACGACAATATCGTAACCCCCGCTTGCCCAGGAAAACATTCTTTTGGAAATGGTGGTATAAGGCATGGTGGTGCCAACATAGTTTTCAGCTTCAATAAAGATTTCTTTTACCTTATTGTTATACATTTTTACTTCTGCATTTCCAAGCTCGTAGATTTTACCATTGGAGGCAGTATAGTCCACATCAATGGAACTCGGTGGTATAATGATCTTGACACCATCGACGGAAACAGCTGTATCACCATTGGTGATGGTAACGGGAAGCAATATCATATCCTTAGTGATTTCGCCGGTAACTTGCAAATTGGTGGCAATTGGATCAACTTCGGAGGTATAGGCTAACGCAATAGGGTCATAAACCGTTCTGTTTATGGTAAAATACGGCGTGTACTTTTGTTTAAGATTTTCAAAAGTGGTCTCATCCAATAAAAGGAAAGTATACGAGGAATCCTCTTTGTTTATGCCATACTTACTCAACCATTCGTTTCTTTGAACCCATACGGTATCGTAGTAGGGCCTACCGTTTCTGTCGAGACCCAACTGGTAACTCAACTCCATATCCATGACACTGTCGGTTCGTTCTTTCAGAAATTTAACCTGACTATAACTCGCGAAGTTATCTTGATTCAAGTATTCCCAGATGTTCATCTTTGGAACTAATAGCGAAGCTGTTTTATGAATGACGCCGTTTGCTGCCAGAATGTTGTGTTCTCCCACGGCAACACCATCTATGCTGCTTCCCGAAGTCGGTAAATACTTACCATTCAACATTTTAATCTTACTGACAGTAAATACATTCGAAACAAGGGTAAAACTTTGGAATGCAACACAATTCTTGACGTATCCGCGTAACAACTCAATGTTTGCCATATCTATGCCGGTCCATGCAGCGTTGGTTGGTGCAAAAATGGTATAGGATTGCGCATTGATCAATACGGAATCGTAACCGGTCAACTCCAGGACATTTACAAATGTTGACAAATCGGGTTGCTGTTTCAACACATCGATGACGGATGCATCCAAGTTTGAATCATTGACCTTTACATGTTCATCCCAGGGATTGCAGGCAGCAAATAAGCTGGCCAGCAATCCGATGGCTAAACATCTCGTACAATTTTTAAATCTCATACTATCTAGTTTTTATATTTCTACCAAACACAATTGCCCTGGAAATTGCTTGAAACCTTATACGTATATGGCCAAATTTCGCAGTCAGGAGTATCTGGATAAACCCATTTACCACGCATGTCCACACGGGGCCATAACTGGTCTTCATCAACAGGTATGAATTGAATCATATCCCAGGAAGATTCTCCGGAACGACCGGTCAGGTCTTCGAAACGGAATGTGTGACGTCCTGTGGATTCAACGACGATGGTTCCCAAAACACGGCTGTTCATAACACCACCCGTACCTCCTTTAGCAGGATATATTTTCCATCCGTTGGCCAAATTTTCTTCGACTGTCCCACCGGGATAATAATCTGCAAGATTGAAGACGTATGGTAGTACCTGATCGTCTCTGCCTTCTTGACGGAAAATGGCACGGAACGTAGTGGTTTGTTCACGACGCCAACAAACCCAAACTTTATATTTACCGGCAACCAACAAAGGCAATTTCCACTCAAACCAAGAATTGATGGTAGGAGAGAATCTGAAACGCATCATATCACCGTAGATGTACTGATTTTTTGTATCAAGTGACGTGCTCAGTTGGGCACCACCGGAATAATACGTTACATTATTTATTGCAGGTCCGCCCCATTCCACTTCCGAAAGGTCTGCAGGAGCGTAGCTTATTGAAATGCCAGCTTTCCGAAAGTCTTTTGAAGCAATAATTTCAGGTTGAGTGGCCATATCCCAGTAAACACGGTATGCAGAGCGGCTCTTGATTTCAATTGGCCCCCCAATGTGTTGAATGACACCATTGGAACATGCCAAATCCGAAAAGTCACTGTTTCTATTCAATTCCACACCGGGTTCGATGGTTGAACCGATTTCATAATAATTGACCAGCAACGTCAAGCCATTCAATTTGAATGATAGTGATTGATTTTTAACTGTGGATTCCAATGCAGAGGCGTACAGCAAATCTCCAATATATTTCAAGGAAGGAATGAAATGATAATCAGCAAATTGACTTAATAGCATCAGATCACTTTTTTCATCTGGCTGATTTTTGCGCAAACGAACAAGCAGCTTGTTCTTGATGGTATCCAATGAAAGTGCCTTAGTGTCAGGATTGAGTGTTCCATTGACGAGACTTTGCGTAATTCCTACACCCAAGCCGACATAACTTTGATTGTCTTGAGCCAGAAAGGTAAACCATAAAGAATCTTGCTTAGCGGCAGCCATACTGTCCGGAGAAAAGCGGCTGTAATGCAATGCCAGGTATTTTGAGATGGAAAACAAAGAATCGGGCAAATTGGCTATTCCCTGCATCATATCATTTTGCGGCGGAGTCAGGATTGCATCAACCACATGCACAATACCGTTGTCACAGGAGAAATTTGCAGTCAAGATGTTCCCCTGACGATTCATTCTGATATAGACATTACCAGCATCATCAGACAACGTTTTATTTGTCAGGTACTTGCCGGCAACGGTCGGAGAAGGCAATCTGCCATCCTCAAATTCAGTGGTCTTGATGGAGTCTCTGATAACGTGATACCGGATGATGGAATCGGCCTGTGCTTTGGTAAGTTCCGTAATGTCGGTCTTTCCGATGGATGTCAGATAATTTGTGAATGCCTCATTGGTAGGGGCAAAGAACGTATAGCTTCCATACCCGTGTAGCATACCGGCGAAGCTGGATTGCTGAATTAATTCATAACAAGTACTCAACTGCGGATTATTCTGAACATATTCATCAATCAATAATCCGTCTGAGACTCGGTAAGTGCCATTTTTATCCATAGTTTCCACGCAGGAAGTCAACACCAATAAAATCAGTGCCGGGACAAAGAAGAAGAACCTCTTGATTCTGTTAAAACGTAGAGTAGTCATCTTGCTTAAGTTTTATTTGTAAAATGGATTTTGTACAAGTTCTTTATTTGCATCCAACTCATCTTGTGCGATGGGTAAATAATGAAAATCATGGTTTCTGAGTTTGGTCTGCAAGCTGGTCACTTTAGAAGCTGAAGCTCCGTAAATGGCCATGTTGTTCAGATAAACCAAACCTGGGCTGCCAGGACCTCCGTAATTGTTGCGTTTTGCATAGCGAAGTGCGTCAAACCAACGTTTTCCTTCGTACATCATTTCGCGAATGCGTTCTTCGTATACGAATTGGTCCATGGTGGTGCAATTAAGGTCGGTTATTTTCGTTACCATGGCACACAAATCGGTGGTTTCAGTAGCATTTGAACGGTCGCGGATGGTTTTGACCAAATCCCAGGCTTCGTTCAAAGTTTGATACATCGTACCGGTGGTATCGCCTGCAGCTTCAAGTACTTTGGCCTGTTGAACCAACGCTTCCGCTTTCATCAGGTAGATTTCGCCCAAACGGTAAATGATGGGATTTCCAGTCATGGTGGCTCTTGTACGAATGGTGCTTAATGCAGCTCCATCTCTGGTTATACCCATGTGTTTCCAGACGAAATTACCTTTGAAGCTCACGCCTTCTCCGCGAATGTCATATACACCCCTGTCCACTTCGGAAGGCAAGAAATACAGTTCTTTAATTGCGGCCACATTGGCATAAAGGTAACCTGACGGCTGAAACAGTGTCCAATAATCGTAATTCGGAAAATCTGTTTCGCGCTGCAGTTCAAAAATACTTTCATCACAATTGCCCTGATAGTACATTTTATCAAAGAAATCGCTGACTGAAGACTCATAAACATAGTAAACAGTATCCTTAAGTCCGGTAATGGCGTTGTCGGTTTCTTTCTGATAGCGCATCAGCGCGTTATCGGCATACAGCAAACTGATCTTGCCGGAATTGATGATTTTGTTGCAATTTGTGATGCAGTTTGCATAGTCTTCTTTCCATAGATACATGTCTGCCAACAGAGCATACGCGCCATAGGAAGTAAAACGCCCTTTATTATCTGCTGCGTTCAGTCCATAACTGGTCGGCAAGGATGTTGCAGCTACTTCCAAATCCTGAATCAATGAATCAAGAATGACGGAACCGCTTATCTTAGGAATCTGAAGATTCTGGTCATCGCTAACAATGGCAGTCGTTTGATACGGCACATCACCAAACGTGCGCACCAGGTAAAAATACATCAGACTTCGAATGGCAACTGCTTCAGCCTGATAACTGGCCAATTTTGCAGGTGTGAAGGACTCATCCGTATTTAGTACGGCAGGACCAAAATCAATCACCGTGTTGCATTGATTGATTACTTTATAAAATTGGTCCCAGGAACAAAGTGAATTGGTTGGGACGATGTCGCCGTCCATGATGGCTTGAATCGCCTGTCCATTGGCTGAAGTCAAAAGATTGGGCATCAGCGTTTCTCCGCGCAATTCCCCCCAAAGGTACATACGCATGTCCATTCCGGTTGTCAGAATGCTGGAGTAGCAGCCAATGGTTGAAGCAAGGACTTCCTCTTTGGTGGTCCAGTAATTATCCTTGATTACGCCGTCTTCTGGCTGAAGTGTAAGCCATTTATCGCAAGAAGAGAACAATGCCAACATTGTCATCGGTACAATCAAGACTGCCTTTCTAATCGTTTTCATATGTCTAGTACTCATAATTGCTTCGAATTAAAAATTAAGGGTCAACCCCAAAATGAAGTCTTTTTGACGCGGTGCCAAGCCGGTATCGTAACTACCTACCTCAGGATCTTGCCCGGTGTAATTCGTCCATACAAAGAGGTTCTGTGCCGTAAACCAAATGGAAAGGGCTCTTACGTCAAACTTCTTTAAGAAACGCGAATCAACCTGATATTTCACCGTCAACGAACGGAAGCGCAAGAAAGAGGCGTCTTCGACAAAACGATTGGATCCCAACCAGTTGAATCCAGTATTGTACAAGGCGCGTGGTAACAAATCGGTCGGAGCTGCTGCTACTTCATCTGCGGTTTCATACGTGTGTCTGAATCTTCTCAATACGGCCATGCTCTGATTGTTGTAATCGTACATCTTTTCCATATTCATTTTAGCCTGATTGACAACATCGTTACCTACGCGGAAATTAAAGAAGGTATTGATTGTCCATTGTCTCTTCCAGGTAATGCTGGTTCCGAAACCACCGAAAAACATCGGGTTGTTGTCGCCCAAATAAACGACGTCCTGGAAATTGATGTTACCGTCCTTGTTGACATCCTTGTACTTGGCATCACCAGGCTGGAATTGATAATCTACAGAAGTTCCTGCGCCAAATTTCATGTACAAGGGTACATAATTGTTGTTTGCGTCATAGGTGTAAATCTGATTGCCCTGTTTATCCAATGCAATAGTCTGGTCTTTGTTCAGATAAACACCTTCGTATTTATAACCATAGAAGGAACCGATGGGTTGATTCAATATCTTACGGGTCAGGTAACTACCGTTTGCATTCCAGCTACCACCTTCAGTGGCAACGTATTTGGACAAGCTGCGAATAAAGTTCTGCGAGCGTGCCATGTTGAAATTCACATTGAAGATCCAATCCTTTGACCGAACCGGTGTGGTTTGAATGCTCAATTCCCAACCGATATTGTCCATTCTACCGACATTCATAAATGAAACGGTGGCAAAACCGGAAGAAGAAGGCAAGGTCAAGTTCGGGAACAACTGGTCGTCACTGCTCTTGAAATAATAGTCATAGTCCACATTGATACGACCATCAAACAAAATCAGGTTACCGGCAATATTGGATTGCGTGGTTTTTTCCCACCTCAGGTTTGATAGTTGCAAGCTGGTGGGATAGGTGCCGATGTAACCCAAGTAATTGTAATTGTACGAAGAGTAATTGCTATACTGCAAATAATTCTTGGTCGGTTCGTTACCATTGTAACCCCAGCTTCCGCGTATACTCAAGTCGGTCAGCCATTTGGAGAAACTCTTCATGAAGGGTTCACCCGATACACGCCAACGGCCCGAGAAGGAAGGAAAGTCACCATACCGGTAATTCGGGCCGAATTTGGAGCTACCGTCCCTGCGGATGGTGGTGGTGAAAAGATAGCGGTCAAGTACGGAAATGTTGGCCTGTGAGAACAAGGCAACTCCACGGTCTCTGCTGACACCGGAATTGATGCCAAATTCACTGCTTCCTGTAACACGAGATCCGATGGACGGATCTTGCAACAAGGAGGATGCTGAGTTTGCGGTCGATGTATTATAAGACTCACTGGTGGAGGACGTGGCGTTCGCACCAAACAATACACTTAGGTTAACCTTGTCACCCAATTTGGGTGTCCAGAACAACTTGTGGTAGTTTTGCATGGTGAAACCTTCTGCATCGGTTTCAGATGCCTTGTTCACATAAACGCTGGTCCAGTCCAAACCGGTTGCCGTCTGAGGCAGAAAACCTTTGGATTTGTCATTTCCGACGTCAAAGCCAATATCCAAGGTGTATCTCCAAGTCGGAGAAATGCGGTAGGTCAAGTTCAATTTCGGAATAATTTTTTCGCTCAGAATTCTGAAATTACCTTCCTGTGACAACGCAACAGGATTGTAATTGCTAGACTGTTGACCGTTGAAGGTGCCTTGTTGGTTATCTTGCGGGGTGAAATAATTGGAAGTTAAAATACCGGTATCCGTATATTCCCATGGGCTTTGGTTGGGCATTTTGGTATAAGCGCGGCCACGAATGTCGCTGAAATAGTTTCTGTAGTTTGCACTGTGTGTATAGGAAATATCGGCTGCGAAACTCAATTTTTCGGATACGGTATAGTCAATGTTCATACGAGTGCTCAAACGACTGAAATTCGGGCCGATGGTTGTTCCTTTTTGATCCCAGTATCCAGCGGAGAAACGGTAACGGACTTTTGAAGTACCCCCTCCAATGGATATGGAATGATCATTTGTTTGACCAAGTTGTGAAATATCCTTTATCCAATTGGTGTTCTGTCCGTAGTTGTAATAATAATAAGGGTTGTTGGTATCGTATGCAAATTCAGGATTGGAGGACATATCCATCTGCACGCCTGCATTCAGAACGGACTCCAGCACCAATGTGGTGTATTGACTACCGCTCAACATTGGAATGGGTGCTGGCTGATAGGAGGTGGTCCCTTTATAGGTATAACCAATGGAGGGTGGGCCAACGTTACCACGTTTGGTCGTAATTTGCAGAATACCGTTTGCAGCTTTCGAACCATAGATGGCAGTAGCCGCAGCATCCTTCAAAACCGCAATGTCGGCGATATCGTCCGTTGCGATGTTCAGCAACTGAGAATACTCTTCCTGACTGGCATTTGCAAAGTCGAATCCAGTGACGGAAGCTTCAAAAATCTGACCATCCACAACTATCAAAGGTTGTGAATTACCATTGATGGAGGTTGTACCACGAATACGAATGGACATCCCTGCACCAGGGTCACCTGAAGATGCAAATACGTCAACCCCTGCCATACGGCCTTGGATGGCATCGTCAATGGAGGCGGAAGAGAGTTCAGCAATTTCTTTCGTATCGAGTCGAACCATGGAAGAAGTCAAATCGCGTTCAGCAATGTTCATCATCCCTGCCTGAACCTGTTTTTTGGCAGTCACGACCGCTTCCCGCAGGGTGACAGACTCCTCTTCCAAGTTAAAAGTGATGACGGTCCGGTTTCCGATTACGACTTCTTTTGGCTTGAATCCCAAATATTTACACGTTAACTTATTGGCTATGTTTGTAATCAACATACTGTAGTTACCATCCATATCGGATACTGCAGTGGTGATGATACGGCCATCTTTATCAACCTCAAAGATAGGTGCTGACGGAAGTGATTGTCCATCAGTCATGGAAAGGACTTTCCCGCGAATCGTAATTTTATTCTGTGCGAAAAGCGGAGTTGAACTCAGTCCCAAAAATCCAATCAAAAGGCATACGATGATGGAAGCTTTTTTCATGTCAGTTATTTTGGTGCATGCTTGTATCATAAGTGTATTTTTTTGCTAGTATTAGTTTCTTCAGGCTTATTTATCAACAAAGTTAAAATAGCCGTTGACCTCATGAATAACAGCCTTGCATGCCAAACGGTTGCTTCTTGTAACCTTATAGTCACCCGTAGCGCGTGCTGTGATTTTAGTCCTTGAAACTGTTAAATGGCTGGCTGAACCTAAGCCGAATGCCGGGTTACCTTGCACCAGAACCGTGTTTCCACGCTTGATGTCCGTCGCATAAAAACGCAAGGAATAAGTTGTTCCCGTTCCGGAATAATATTTATAGGCAACCACCTGAGTCTTTTCATTGGTTAGTCCCAACTTGTCACTGGTAATGGTCAGCAATGTCGGGCAAATCTGAGATTTGGGATCGTCGGACAAGGGGGAGAATGGATAGATGATGGGGAGGTTGTCATCCGGGAAAACCTTGCCTACGATGAAATGACTCTGACAAAACCGAAGAGCCTTGTCCGTGCCTTTCGGATCTGTTTCAGGATCGATGATGGCAGGATACAAGCCGGCAGCTTGAGCAGCAGTCATCGCCGTGTTGTTCGGCATCAGGATGGTGTAGAAGTTGGCAGCCTTGATACCAAGCAAATCATCTGAAGTAGTGGACGTTTTCATCACTTTCTGCACCAAATCAACGAATTTGGAAACTTCAGCATTTTCTCTTTTGGCAAGTTGGATATAATACCACAGTGATCTGTCAGAATAAATGGAGTCCGCCGTTGCGGTGGTACGTCTGGAGTATTTCATCAAACGGTCGGCTCTGAAAACATGGCCATTGGTTGCTTCTTCCACTGGAGTCAGCGTGATTTGAGAGGTCACGGTTGAAGTGCTTTCATCCACGTCGCCCACCATTTGCATCTTGTTCTGTTTGAAGCGAACCATTTCACCATTGTTTGTGACACGGAATTGCCAGTTGTCATAGGATGCAATACCTGTACCAGCCAATATGGCCGGAGTCAGATCCGCACCTTTATATACATTCGTTCCGATGGTATCCCTATACCCAAGGAACATGGCGTTGTTGATAAGTCTCCTCAAGCGGGTAGCTCCATTGGCATCACCCAACGTAGGATGATTGAAAATGGAAGTGATTTGATTCCAGGTGAATCCGTCGGCTTTCAACATGTTGTCGTCGTACAAAATCACCGTATGACGTTCATTTTCATAACCATTCAAGGTGCATTTCATCAATTCTTCCTGCATGCCCATGGCACCAGAATAATACAGATTGAAGGCCAGATTCAGGAAGTTGTAGTTGGGATTCGTGAAAATCTCCGTATAAACACTTTCAAAGTAGCGGCTCTTAATGACCTGATTTGTTTTATAAATGATGCCGTTGCTGGCCATGATCTTTTCAGTCACCCCAAAATCATCCAACGTTGTGGCGGTTCCGGCTTTTCCGGCAAGATATTCACCGGTACTGTTCTTTGCTTCTTTGAAATAAGATGGCCAAACCAAAGATGGGGACACTTGTGCATTCATAAAAGCAAAAATCACCGGATAGGGGACTTCAGCCAAACCGCCAGGATAATATTTCAGAACTTTTCTGGCGAAATAAGCTTGAAGGGCCGAATTGGACGGTACAAAAATAGAACTGGCACCTTCTTGGGTCACATCAAGACTGACGCCTTCACCACTGTACTGTTCGGCCACTGGGTTGACACCAAAACCGGTGTAGACACGGATATAAACTTTATCAATATTTTTATCTGGAAAAATCAATTTGTACTGGTCACTGATGGCAGGGACATCAATATAGGCTTTGAAATACATCAAACCGTTATTGGGTAGTTGGTAATTTATCAAACCCCAGAAAGCGGAACTGATTGAATCCTTTGCCAAATAATCCTTGATGGTCGGAATGGGTGGAACGACCCTGTTCACTTCGTAAAACACGCCATTCTCGGCAAGATGCTGATTACCTATGATCGAAGCTGGGCCGACATTGGCAAGCGCTCTAGTGGTGTCTGTTCCACACCAGGCAGAACCGGGATAGAAGGTCAGGTAATCTTGAGGGGTCAAGATGGGTGAGGATGCATTAAAATAGTTCGGCGTAAAGACAGGCAGGTATTTGTTATTCTGAATGATGTTCGTTTTGCCGGAATAGGATGCCCCGTTCGCCATATTGGAATTTACAATCCATATTGAATCTCCATTCCAGTAATCTCTTTCCAGCATGGGATAATACGTCGTTTTGTATTTGTAAGCCGTACCAGGCGTCCAAACCCTACTAACGACTGCGGCACCCAAATTCTCAGCCACATATTTATTATATACCAAGGAATAGGATACCAAATCTTCAACTTCCTTTTGAGGGATGGCTGCTACACTGGCATAGTTTTTTTCGTTCAGCCATAGACGAAACGTACTGTCGTTGGGGGCAAAACAGGTATATAAACCTGCTCCTTTAATGACATTTGCATGCAATGTGCGGTCTACAGCTTGTAAATAAAGGGTGAAGTTTCCCATCGCATCCAATTCCTGATAAATGGGGTCTTCCAAATAGGATGGGCGGTCGTAGTAGGTATCGAATTCCTTGCTACATTGAGTGAACAACATCAATGCGGTGATGCCCAACAACAAAGAAATTTTGACTTTCATACAGTGGTATTTTGTGTTTGTTCAGTTTTTCAGGAAACAAAAGAGGTCTGACACTTGCTAAAAACAAGTGCCAGAGAAAATATTGGAAATCTCTCCAGTATACAGACCTTGGAACGTGCGTTGTCTTTCAAAGTGACTATTTATGGTACTGATATGTAAGGTCTTACAATATATCTACATGCCTAATGGCCCACCAATAAAGGGGATGGCGCAAAAAGCATACAAATTTAGGTTATGCCAAGTCTTAATAAGTATTAAAAATGATATTTTGCTTATAAAAAATGACACTTTAAAATACAACAAGGGCATCCGATTTCATAGGTTATAATGGGCTCAAAGGACTCCGATTGGTGACCACATCCACCGAAGTAGTCCTTAACAAACTTCCCTCAAATATAATGACATTTTGGGCTTTTGATACTCATTAACTTTAAAAACAGGCCTTTAATCCGGCTTTTTTTCGTTCCTTTGCATACGATTGCAGCTACTTGGGCTGATCAATGACAAAAAGCGTATGATATTTGACGATTTAGATTTAGAAGAAGAGGTTTTGGATGGTTTGTGGGCCATGAACTTCACGGAATGCACACCCGTTCAGGAACTTGCAATACCGATTTTACTTGAAGGGAAAGACCTCATCGCCTGCGCCCAAACAGGCACCGGCAAGACGGCAGCCTATCTGCTCCCCATTCTCAACCACTTGGTTAAATCCGAACACCCCGAGGAGTCCATCAACGCCATCATCATGGTGCCGACTCGCGAGCTGGCTCAACAAATTGACCAACAGGTCGCCGGCTTCGCCTATTACTTGCCGGTTTCTTCCGTTGCCGTTTACGGTGGAAGTGACGGTATTATCTGGGAACAACAAAAGAAAGGCCTTCAATCGGGTGTGGACATCGTCATTGCGACACCAGGTCGTCTATTATCCTACCTGAAACTGGGTCTTATCGATCTCACAAAAGTACAATATTTCATTCTGGACGAAGCCGACCGTATGCTGGACATGGGGTTCTTTGATGATATAATGCTCATTGTCAATGAGTTGCCCAGAAGAAGGCAGACCATGCTTTTCTCTGCAACCATGCCTGGCAAAATCCGGGAATTGGCAAAAACCATTTTGAACGAGCCGGAAGAAATCCGCCTGGCGGTTTCCAAACCCAACGACAAGATCGTACAGTCCGCCTACATCTGTTTCGAACGTCAAAAAGCATGGTTGGTCAAACAGCTTTTCGTGGAATCGCAACCCGACAAAGTCATCATTTTCGCCGGCTCCAAGATTAAAGTGAAGGAAGTGACTCGCACCCTGCGCGGCATGAACCTTTCCGTGGCCGAAATGCATTCCGACCTGGACCAAAACGAACGCGACCGTACCATGCACGCCTTCAAGAGCGGTCAGGTCAACATTCTGGTTGCCACCGACATCGTTTCCCGTGGTATCGACATCGAAGACATCAGCGTCATCATCAACTACGACGTGCCCAACGATGCCGAAGACTACGTTCACCGCATCGGTCGTACCGCTCGTGCCAGTGCCGACGGATTGGCCATCACGTTCGTTTCGGAAGATGATCAGGAATCCTTTGAAAAAATCGAAAAGTTTCTGGGAAAACCCATTTACAGACTGCCTTTACCTGTCGAAGTCGGAGACGGCCCCGAGTGGGAACCTTCAAAACATCGCGGTAGCAGTTTTGGCCGAAAGGGCAAAGGCGGCGGATTTAAAGGCAGAAGATAAAAACAACCTTTTTTATCCGTTTTACTGGATCAAAAGGACGTTTTTTGAACTATATTTGAAAAAAATACCCACTATGGAACAAGATAGAACGATAGTCTTCATGGAATTCACCTCCTCCGGAGAAGCGTCCATCGTTAAAGGTGCCCTCGAATCGAACAATATACCCTGCTTCCTAAGCAACGAAAACAGCCCCTATCCGAGTGGCATCCTTTCCACCGGTTTATTCGGAGTACGCCTCCACATCTTTGAAAAAGACAAGGAAAAGGCAGAAGAGCTCATGGAACTCCTGAATTCTGCCGAAGATGATGAGGAACTTTGGGATAAGAGTGACTTGGAAGAAGTCAGCGATTAAACTTTGTACATTTTTTCACGCTGCTCCTTGACCATCGGATCCAGGATGTAGCTTTCATAATCGGTCATCTTGTCGATGATGCCGTTCGGTGTCAGTTCTATGATGCGGTTGCAGACCGTTTGAATGAATTCGCGGTCATGCGATGCCATCAGTACGTTTCCTTTAAATACGGTAAGTGTATTGTTGAAGGCTTGGATGGATTCCAGGTCCAAGTGATTGGCAGGCGAATCGAGCACCAAAACATTGGCACTCTTCAACATCATGCGTGAAATCATGCAACGCATTTTTTCACCCCCGGACAAAACAGATACTTTCTTGAAGATTTCTTCTCCCGAAAAAAGCATTTTACCCAGATAGCCACGAATATAGCTTTCGCTGGTGTCGTCCGAAAACTGGCCCAACCATTCCACGAGATTCAGGTCTGAATTGAAGAAGGCGTTGTTGTCCACCGGCAGGTAAGCCGGTGTGATGGTGATGCCCCAGGTGTAATGGCCTTCGAGCGCATGTTTTTCGCCGCTGATGATTTCGAAGAAAGCGGTCATGGCACGGGAATCTCTGGAAACGAAACAAATCTTGTCTCCTTTTTCCACGTTGAAGTTCACATCCTTGAACAAGACATCTCCGTCCATGCTGGCTGCCAATCCGCTGACTTCCAAAACGGAATTCCCAGGTTCGCGTTCAGGCGTGAAAATGATTCCCGGATAACGGCGTGTCGAGGGCTGGATATCGTCCAAATTCAGCTTGTCCAGCATCTTTCGACGGCTGGTTGCCTGACGGGACTTGGCCACGTTGGCAGAAAAACGGCGGATGAATTCCTCCAACTCCTTCTTCTTTTCCTCGGCCTTCTTGTTCTGGTTTTGTTGCTGACGCAGTGCTAGTTGGCTGGATTCGTACCAGAAACTGTAATTGCCGGCAAACTGTTGTATTTTGTTGAAATCGATATCAATGGTGTGTGTTGAAACGGAGTCCAAAAAGTGACGGTCATGAGAAACTACCAATACCGTATTATCATAGTTGGCCAGATAATTTTCCAACCACATTACAGTATCCACGTCAAGGTCATTGGTCGGTTCATCCAGCAAAAGGTTGTCGGGTTTGCCAAAAAGGGCACGAGCCAACAATACGCGAACTTTTTCCTTGTTGCCCAAGTCGGCCATGAGCATGTAGTGCAGGTCTTCTTTGATGCCTAACCCGCTCAGCAATGAGGCCGCGTTGTTTTCGGCATTCCAACCGTCCATTTCAGCAAAGGCTTCTTCAAGTTCAGAAGCCCTGTGGCCATCGGCATCGGTAAAGTCCTCCTTCATATAGATGGTGTCCTTCTCCGTCTTGACTGCCCAGAGTTTGTCGTGACCCATCAGAACGGTATCCATAACGGTGTAGGCGTCGAACTCAAAGTGGTCCTGCTTCAGTACAGACAAGCGTTCGCCCGGGCCAAAAATAACGGTTCCGCGAACAGGGTCCACGTCGCCTGACAAAACACGAAGAAGGGTGGATTTACCAGCGCCGTTGGCACCGATGATGCCATAGCAGTTGCCTGGAGTGAATTTGAGATTGACGTCTTGAAATAAGACACGTTTACCGAACTGAACCTGAAGATTGCTGACTGTGATCATTTATTACCTTAATTATTAGGCCTTTCGCAAAGCCTGATGGATATATCCCCTTTTCTCCAAAGGGAGTGCAAAGATAGTGGTTTTTAGTCGAATAGCTGCATAGGTTTATAAAAAATCCCCGCAAACCAAAGGCCTACGGGGATCTTCCCAATTTATAATCGTTTAAGACTATTCTTCTCTGCGTTTCGGACGTTCGGGGCGGGGTCCGCGGTCACGGTCGCCATGAGGACGATCACCTCTGTCGCTGCGTTCAGGGCGGTCGCCACGTTCGCGTTCCGGACGTTCTACATAACCTTCGGGCTTGGGCAACAAGACCTTGCGGGAAAGTTTGTATTTACCAGTCTTCGGATCGATGTCGAGCAACTTCACGTCGATTTCGTCACCTTCCTTGAAGCCAGCTTCTTCGACCGTTTCCAGACGTTTCCAATCGAATTCGGAAATGTGCAGCAAACCGTCTTTGCCAGGCATGAATTCTACAAAAGCACCGTAAGGCATGATGGTGCGAATCTTACCACGATAGGTTTCACCCGGTTCAGCGATGGCTACGATGGAACGGATCTTCAACATGGCAGCGTCGATGACAGCCTTGTTGTTGGCAGATACTTCGACGCGACCTTTGCCTTCGAGTTCTTCGATGGTGACGACAGCGCCAGTTTCTTCCTGAATGCCTTGAATGATTTTTCCGCCCGGGCCAATGACAGCACCGATGAATTCTTTCGGAATCCAGAGTACTTCGATACGGGGAGCGTTGGGTTTGAGGTCGGGACGCGGAGCTTCCAGCGTTTCCATGATTTTGCCCAAAATGTGCAGACGGCCTTCGCGAGCCTGCAGCAAGGCTGTTTCCAGAATTTCGTAGCTGAGTCCGTCAACCTTGATGTCCATCTGGGTGGCGGTGATACCGTCTTTGGTGCCGGTTACCTTGAAGTCCATGTCGCCCAAGTGATCTTCGTCACCGAGAATGTCGGACAAGACAGCAAAATTGGTTCCATTCTTTTCAGAAATCAGACCCATGGCGATGCCGGAAACCGGTTTTTTGATGGTCACCCCTGCATCCATCAAAGCCAGCGTACCGGCGCAAACAGTTGCCATGGAAGAAGAACCATTGGATTCGAGGATATCGGAAACGATACGAACTACATAAGGATAATCCTTGGGCAGCATGCCTTTGATGGCACGGTGAGCCAAGTTCCCGTGACCGATTTCACGACGGCCTACACCGCGGGATGCGCGGGCTTCACCAGTGGAGAACGGGGGGAAATTGTAATGCAACAGGAAACGGGTTTTGCCGTGGTCCAGTACATCGTCGATGAGTTTTTCGTCCATCTTGGTTCCCAGTGTGACGGAAGTCAGCGACTGAGTTTCACCGCGGGTGAAAATGGCGGAACCGTGGCAACCGGGCAGGTAGTCCACTTCGCTCCAAATGGGACGGATTTCGGTGGTCTTGCGGCCGTCGAGACGTTTGCCTTCGTCCAAAATGGAACGACGCATGGCTTCTTTTTCCACAGCGTGGTAATAGCGGCCGATCATTTCCTTCTTGGCAGCGGCCACTTCGGGATCGATGCTATCAATATATTCTTTCACGATGTTGTGGAAACCGTCGATGCGGGCATGCTTGTCGGTGTTTCCAGAAACGGCGATGGCGTAAGCCTTGTCAAAGGTCTTGGCCCAGATGTCCTTTTTCAGGTCTTCGTCGTTCACTTCGTGGCAATAAGTGCGTTTGACAGTCTTGCCGACCATTTCGGTCAGTTCGATCTGTGCCTGGCACTGAATTTTGATGAATTCGTGGGCAACCTTCAATGCTTCGAGCAAATCGGCTTCCTGAACTTCGTCCATTTCGCCTTCCACCATCATGATGTTTTCCATCGTGGCACCAACCATGATGTCCATGTCGGCTAGTTCAAGTTGTTGGAACGTAGGATTGATGATCCATTTTCCGTCCAGACGTGCTACGCGGCATTCGGAAATCGGGCCGTTGAAAGGTATGTCGGAAACGGCCAGAGCAGCAGAAGCAGCAAGACCGGCCAGAGCGTCAGGCATATCGATGCCGTCGGCAGAGAAAAGCATGACATTAACAATGGTGTCAGCGTGGTAGTCGTCCGGGAAAAGAGGGCGCAATACGCGGTCCACCAGGCGGCAAATCAGAATTTCGGAGTCACCTGCACGACCTTCGCGTTTGGTGAAGCCTCCTGGGAAACGGCCGATAGCAGCGAATTTTTCTTTGTATTCTACCTGCAAAGGCATAAAATCAGTACCGGGGGTGGCATCCAGCGCGGAGCAAACGGTAGCGAGCAACATCGTGTCGCCCATGCGAACCATGACGGATCCGTCAGCTTGCTTGGCTAGTTTCCCAGTTTCGATGGTGATGGTTCTGCCATCAGCCATTTCAATTGTTTTGACAATCGGGTTAATCATAAAAAAGCGTCTTTTAAAATTGTCGTTTTTGTTTCTTTTAAAAATCGTGCAAAGTTAGTAAAAATAACAGTACCAAAACCTTGTACACATAAAATTCTGCCGTGACACGCTACTGTTCAACTTGCTGAGGTGTGGAAAAATTGTCATTTTCGTGGACTTATTGTCAAATTGAAATTTTTCAGATATTATTCGGGATAAATCCTTGCAAAACAATCTATCTTTGGTGATAGAACCAACTTTGATACTTCATAAACCATTAAACCGAAACGTATGAAAAAACTTGTACTCCTTACCCTCCTCACTTTAGTAGCTTTCAGTTCTTCTACTTTTGCAGTGGACAGAACGTGGAACTTCATGAAATGGAGCGCCGCAACAATTGCGAATCTCACAGCCGACCCCACCAACTGGAGCCCCGCATCAACAACCCGTTTCAGCAATTTAACCGCCATTACGGCCGGAACAACCCTCACGGCCAACGGAATAGCCATTGCTGAAACCAACGGTTTGACCTTCAGCGCTTTTGCCGCTGACAAATTGAGATTTGACTACAACATCGTAGCACCACCAACTCCAGACAGATTGATCATGAATGGTACGAACATGACCATCAATGTTCCTGATTGCTCCGTCGGCGATACCCTGGTGGTGTACACCAAAACAGCCAGCTCATCTGCCGCTCGAGGCATTACGGTACCTAATGCAACTCGCGTTTCAGGCGCTGAAACATCTCTGGACTCCATCATCAACGTCTTTACCGTTACGACTGCTGGTGTAGTTGCCATCAACAATGCCGCCGGCCTTCAATATCGCCTTATCGCCATTTCAGCACCTGGCAATCCAGCTGTAAATCCTTTGGCCAACATCTCAACCCCCACCCTCAACGCAGTCCCCGTGAAATCGGTTTACTACAACCTGAGCGGATTGGTAGTAGGGCATAATTTCGCCAACCTAAGAAAAGGCCTGTACATCCAAAAGACTTGGTACAGCAACGGAAAGATTGTCAATTCCAAATTGGCAAAGGCTTCTGAATAAGTATTCAACCAAAATAGAGCCGGACATTGATTCTTGAATGATCAATGCCCGGCTTTTTCGTTTGCAGCACGTTAAATAGTGCTATCCACCGGCACTCCGTTTGGCTTTTACAACAGAATTCCGTAGGTTTGTCGTTCATACACAGAAATCCATGAGAAACAGGACCTTATTTGTAAGTATCTGCCTTTTGGTACTTTTAGCCGGATGCACCCGTACACCGAAACTTGAAGTGGAGGGGAAAATTACCAACGCCACCGGAAAAGTATTGTATTTTGAACTTTTCGGAATGGACAAGACTCAAGTGCTCGATTCCGTCCAGTTGGACAAAGACGGTCGTTTCAAATTCAAGACCAACTTGCCTGAAGCCCCTGAGTTCTACCGATTACGGATAGACAACCGATTCATCCATCTCGGAGCAGATTCCGCAGTCATCATCAAGTTGAATGCAGACGGTGTGAATTTTGGAAACGATTACGAAGTCAGCGGATCCAAATGTTGCGAAGACATTCGCTACCTTTCTGAACTGCAGGGACATACACTGATGAGTGTGGATTCCCTGAGCGCCTTGTACAATTCTGGGCAGATTTCTCAGGCAGATTTCCAGGACAAGCTTTTGCTAGTGTTCGACAAGCACCGGGACAAGGCCAGAAAAATCATTTACGAAAACCCACGTTCACCGGCTGCCTACTTTGCTTTGTTTCAGCGCTTGCACAATTACTTGATTTTTGACCCCTACGACGCCACAGACAACAAAAGCTACGCTGCCGTCGCCACTTCATGGGACACCTATTATACGAATTCGCTACGAAGCAAGCACTTGAAACTGCTTACGCTTCAGGGAATGAAGGAAATTCGGCAAAAGCGCGATGCACGAAAATTCGAAATTCAGGAGAAATCCAAGATGTCTCTTTTTGAAATAAAATTGCCCAATTTGTATGGCAAGACCATCCCTTTAAGTGCCCTTCAGGGGAAGGTGGTTCTATTGGACTTCACGGTCTTTCAAGCCGACTTCTCACCCTCCAGAAACTTGTTTTTCAGGGAACTGTACCACAACTACGCAGAACAGGGATTTGAGATTTATCAGGTGTCTTTGGATAAGGACGAACAATTATGGAAAACAGGCGCCAGCAACTTGCCGTGGATTTGCGTTCGCGACAAAAACAGCGTTCAATCCAGCTATTTGCGCACCTATAATGTGCAATCCATTCCTACGTATTTCCTGATAGACCGAAACGGTGACATTGCCCTTCGCGACGTCATGGTGAACGACCTTAATAAGGAGATACTGAAGCTTTTATAAAAACATGTTTTAAAACAACAGGCAAACACTTGATTTTCGGTTAATTGTTTTATACATTTGCAAGTACTAGTGAGAGTTCCGGTTCCGGCCGGAATTCTTTTTGTTTTATATATTCAAATTGATACTAATAAACATTATATGTCAGTGAGCTACATGACCGTTGACGGTTACAAAAAATTGGAAAAAGAAATTGACCATCTGGAGTCGATCGAACGTCCCAAGATTTCCCAACAGATAGCGGATGCCCGCGACAAAGGCGATTTGTCCGAAAACGCCGAATACGATGCGGCCAAAGAAGCACAGGGTATGATGGAGATGAAAATTTCACAATTGAAGGAGCTTTTCCTGAATGCACGCATTCTGGACGAAAGCAAGATCAACACGGATTCCGTGCAAATCTTGACCTGCGTCACCCTCTACAATACCAAGACGAACCAAGAATTCGAATATACCATCGTGTCCGAATCGGAAGCCAATTCCAAGGAGAAAAAAATCTCCGTGAGCACCCCCATCGCCAAAGGTTTGCTTGGCAAGAAAGTAGGCGATATAGCTGAAATCGTCGTTCCCGCCGGAGCGTTGACGCTCGAAATCCGTAAAATCTCCTTAGCTAAATAATTGAAGCCATGGCCAGCATTTTCAGTCGAATCGTGGCCGGCGAAATACCCTGCTATAAAATTGCAGAAAACGAACGTTATTTCGCCTTTTTGGACATCAGTCCGCTCACTCCAGGTCATACGTTGGTCATCCCGAAACGGGAGGTCGACTACTTGTTCGATCTGGACGATGTGGAAATTGCTGAAATCAATGTATTCGCCAAAAAGGTGGCCATTGCCATTCGCAAAGCCATCCCCTGCCAACGCATCGGTTCTGCCGTGATTGGTTTGGAAGTGCCTCATGCACACATTCACCTCATTCCGATTCAGAAGGAAAGGGACATGTTGTTTTCCAATACCAAACTAAAACTGCCGCAGGAAGAAATGGAGAAAATTGCCGCTGACATCCGGGCGCAACTTTAAGCCAACCGTATAAACTAAAAAATCCGCAACCATGGCTGCGGATTTTTTAGTTTCATAGAATTCCGTTTTAAATATCCTTGGCAAATCGGAAGCCGCAGGAACCCAGATTCAATTCGGGCACGTTGTGGTCGCGACG
>Ga0302205_10000112_pt1 | contig 40243 bp, 34 predicted proteins | sample II_Fen_E1_3_FD_194582 | JGI IMG/M metagenome (GOLD analysis project Ga0302205, IMG submission 194582) | Peat permafrost microbial communities from Stordalen Mire near Abisko, Sweden - II_Fen_E1_3 | ecosystem: Environmental > Terrestrial > Soil > Wetlands > Permafrost | place: Sweden: Abisko...
CACTGAAATCGAAATAGATGGCGAAAAGCTTCTGATCATGCGTCAATCCGATATTTTGGCTAAATTTTAATAAGACATACAACTATGGCAAAAGAAATCAAATTTAATATGGAAGCCCGCGACCTGCTGAAAAGTGGCGTGGACCAACTGGCTGACGCCGTTAAAGTGACCCTCGGTCCCAAAGGCCGTAACGTCATCATCGAAAAGAAATTCGGTGCTCCCCACATCACCAAAGACGGTGTAACCGTTGCCAAAGAAATGGAACTGGAAAATGCGTTCGAAAACATGGGTGCTCAGCTTGTGAAAGAAGTCGCTTCCAAAACTGGGGACGATGCCGGTGACGGTACCACCACTGCTACCGTTCTGGCTCAAAGCATTATCCGTGAAGGTTTGAAGAACGTGACAGCAGGTTCCAATCCCATGGACCTGAAACGTGGCATCGACAAGGCTGTTGCCGCTGTTGTAGCTCATATCAAGGCTCAAGCCCAGGAAGTCGGTGACAACTTAGCCAAGATTGAGCAGGTTGCTCGCATTTCTGCCAACAACGATGCTGAAATCGGCGCCCTCATTGCTGAAGCCATGAAGAAAGTGACCAAAGAAGGTGTCATCACCATCGAAGAAGCCAAAGGCACCGACACCCACATCGAAGTGGTGGAGGGCATGCAATTCGACCGTGGTTACCTCTCTGCTTATTTCGTGACCAACGCTGAAAAGATGGAAGTGGAAATGGAAAACCCCTACGTCCTCATCCACGACAAAAAAATATCTTCCCTCAAGGAAATGCTGCCTATTCTGGAAGCTGCCGTTCAAACCAGTCGTCCGTTGCTGATCATTGCCGAAGACCTCGACGGTGAAGCATTGACCACCTTGGTAGTTAACCGTTTACGCGCAGGTTTGAAAATCTGTGCCGTGAAGGCTCCGGGTTTCGGCGACCGCCGCAAGGAAATGTTGCAGGACATCGCCATCCTTACCGGTGGTACCGTGATCTCCGAAGAACAAGGTTTACAGTTGGAAACCGCCACCCTCGAAATGTTGGGTTCAGCCGAAAAGGTAACCATCACTAAAGACAATTCAACCGTTGTCAATGGTAAGGGTTCTAAAGAAGCGATTGCTGAACGTGTGGCTCAGATCAAGGCTCAGATTGCCAAGACGACGTCCGATTACGACCGTGAAAAATTGCAAGAACGTTTGGCAAAACTGGCCGGCGGTGTTGCTGTTCTATACATCGGAGCGCCTTCCGAAATGGAAATGAAAGAAAAGAAAGACCGCGTGGACGACGCTTTGAGCGCCACCCGTGCTGCCATTGAAGAAGGAACTGTTCCTGGCGGAGGTGTGGCTTACATTCGTGCATTGAGCGCTTTGGACAACTTGAAGGGTTTGAATGAGGAAGAAGATCTTGGTATCAAGATTGTTCGCCGCGCCATCGAAGAACCCCTTCGTCAGATTGTTTACAATGCTGGCAAAGAAGGTGCCGTTGTGGTACAGAAAGTGATGGAAGGCAAGGATGATTTCGGTTACAATGCTCAGACCGACACCTATGAAAACTTCTATGCAACCGGCGTGATCGATCCAGCCAAGGTGACCCGTGTGGCTTTGGAAAATGCGGCTTCTATTGCCGGCATGTTCCTGACGACCGAATGTGTCATTGCTGACAAGAAGGAAGAAAATCCTGCACCGGCTATGCCGGGAGGGATGGGTGGCATGGGCGGCATGATGTAACCCAACAGTCAATCATATTTAGAGAGCTCGGGCCGAAAGGTTTCGGGCTCTTTTCTTATTAAAGATTAAAATGGGGCGTTTGCCGGAATTTTGAGTGCAAAAAGCGGTTTTTTTGGTTAATTTTGAGCAAGAATAGGGAGACCATGAAAAGGAAGTTGATCATCATAATGATTTTAGGCTGTGTGCTTTGCGTAAATGCAAAGGCACAACAAGTCGTGTTCAGCGGTAAAATTATTGAGGCCGAAATGGGAGAAGGCCTTTCAAGTGTTACTTTGTTGTTTAAATCATCCGGTAAATCCTTCACAACCGATGTGAACGGATATTTCAAGATTCCATCCCAAAATATTCAACCCACAGACTCCGTACTGATTTCATGCATGGGTTTTTTCTCCATCGGCAGAGTGGCAGGTGAACTGAAAAATGCCACCTTGATGCTCAGCCCCAGAAATTATGTGTTGAAAGAAGTCACCACATCCCGACGCAAACCGTTGAAAAAGCTGGTCAATTCTTTCAGTATCAAGCAATACGGTGAAAGGGAACGGATTCCAGACCTCGGTGAACGACAGACGGATATGATCGGACGCTATTTTCCGGGTGAGCCTAATGGCAAATTCAACTGGATCAGCGAAGTTGAGGTGTTGCAGGAAGGAATCAAAACCAAGAATATTTCAGCTTGGCGAAGTGATCAACACTGGAGGTTCAGGTTGCGAATCGTGGACGCGACTCCCAACGGTATGCCCACCGATTCAGACCTGCTCAAGCAACGAGTCATACTTACGGTTTCCGATGTGGATTATCAGTATTATGACCCCGGACGTTATGATGAACGGACCAATTCCACCAGCAACACCAATAGGGATTTTTCTGAACGCTCCCAATTTGGTGTCCTGAAAATTGACCTGAGAAAATACGAAGTCCCTTTTTCAAAAAACGGCGTTTTTGTGTTTTTGGAATTGCTGCCACCGCTCATTAGCGGAGGTGACCGTCTTTTTAAGTTGGCATTGTTCAATGTCGGCAACAGTGGCTGGTACCGAAATGGTCGGAGCAAACAATGGAGCCGGGGCGTGCAATGGGTACTCAAGCCCGACGGAAATGAAATTGCTGAAAACATCGAACCTGCCATCGCAATTGAACTAATGGAATAATAATCATAGAACTATGAAACATTCAGCATTGTTGATTTTATTTCTGTTGCTTGGCTTTTGCGCAAAAGCACAGACGAATGATGAAGCAGTTACCAACCTGCGTCACCAGATTCTGGATTATCCTCAAGAAAAATTGTATCTGCAAATGGACCGCCCACAATACGATGCAGGCGATACCATCTGGTTTCGGGCACACACGGTATCGGAAGCATTCCATCTGCCTTCCGCTATGAGTCGGGGCATCTTTGTTAATCTTTATGGCCCTGACAATAAGTTGATTGAGCGGTTTACATTGTTGCCCATGGACAAACGCATGTATTCTTCCTTTGTCGTTCTGCCGGAAGAAATGCCTGAGGGAAACTACCGCATCACGGCCTATTCGGAACAAATGCAGGGCAAACGCAGCAATTCCTACTTCACCAAAACGTTTCCAGTTAAGAATCGTGTCCGTAAATTTGTGGCACCTGCGCAGGGCGGAACCCTTCCTTATGTGGTCCATTTTTACCCGGAAGGCGGAAAGCTGATGGACAAACATACCTGTCAGGTCGCTTTCACCGTAAAAAACGCCCTTGGAAATCCGATGGATGTAAAAGGAACCGTTCACGAAAGCAATGGTACCGTTCTGACGGAAATTCACACTCTGCAACCAGGAATCGGATGTTTCAACCTTCAGGCTGATGCCAGCAAAAAGTATTATGCATTGATCAATGTCGAAGGAGGAGAACCGCTTTATGTGGATATTCCGCTCGTCTCACCTTCCGGTTTCAGCCTAAAAGTGGTCGATATGCAGGATTCTTATTATGTGAACGCTCAACAGGCAGGTTCCGATAAATTGAGCCACTCCCTGAAGGTCTTGCTCTTGCTTCGAGGCGTTCCTGAATTGACCTTTCAACTGACTCCGGAACACGACTTCCTATACATCGGAAAGGCTGAACTCGAATCCGGTGTGCATGAGATTGTTTTGATTGACGAAAACAATAGGGTTCTGAGTCAACGGCAAATTTTCATACACAACGACGATCAGGTCCATCTCACCTGCAACATTCATAAAGATAGCCTGAACACCAATCAGAAAAGGAAAGAGCTCAAATTGGACCTTCAACTGACCGATAACCAAGGACAACCCATCGTTGCTGAATTCTCCGCTTCCATTTACCCCGATACGTTCAACGTCAGTAAAACGGACAAACGGAACATCGGTTCTGAGTTTCTGCTCAATACGGACTTAAGCCAGAATTTGTCAATGTCCGAAACTTATTTTGATGGGAAATCTTCCAGTTCCAGAGTTGCATTGGACGCTTGGCTTATTGCTTCCAGGTGGCCGAAGTTTGACATTCAACGGGCCATTGACGGGGACTATGAATCTTCCTGGGACATCGGTGAGAAACCCGAAGAATCCTTTGTGAGGGATTCCACCGGAATCTATCGGCCGCTTTCAGCCGAAGAAAAGGCGCTTCGTGCAAAGTACCGTCAGATTGACCTGAATGCCGTCAATATTTATCCGGAACAGTTGAACAAAGTCATCAAACCCTATCCCTATGTAAACCATACCGTGAAAGGCGAAGACCTAGTGACGGGGGGATCGACCATTCAAGATTTTCTGGTGAATTTGCCGGGTGTGGCCTGGGATTACGAAAAAGGCTTCCTGACCATCCGTAACGGGTCGGTATCCTACATGCTGGACGGTTTCAACTCCACCTGGGATGCCATTGCCGCGCTGACCACGACGGAAATCGAGTCGGTCGATGTGCTGAAGGATCCGGGAAATATGGGCGTGTTCAAATTTACACCCGATTCCAGCCAGATTTCCAACGACCAGCAAATGGCCATAGGCGGCGTTGTCGCTGTGTGGACCAAGCGGGCCATCGACGTGAAACCACAGGCCAACAAAAAGAAACTTCTACCGGGTAATCCGAGCATAAGCGATGATGTTCGCCGGAAGTTGATGTCAGGAACCAAAGATATTTGGCTGAGCCAATTCCCGAATATGTCAAAGGCAAATCTTTGGAAGCCGTATTTGGTCAGTGACGATGGCGGAAACGTACAGGTTCGTTTTACCCCTGCACCAGGTATTAAGCGATACGTGCTGGAAATTAACGGGGTAGGCGCAAAAGGTCAATTGCTTTTTGACCAACGAATCATTGAGATACCCTCAGTTCAATAAAGACGAACACTGGTAATATTTGTCGATTCTTGTGTGTTAATTGACGTCTTTTCATTTGGGAGGATGGGATGCATTGGTTTTTTCTATTTTTGCGTCAGCATTCATCAACATCCTACGACCATGAAACGATTGTTCCTCCTATTGTGTTGTTCAGCAATACTTATTGCCGCTCAAGCCCAAGACCAGAAAGCAGCTTGGAAGGAAGCCGCCAAATTGGAGAAAAACATACTTCGAACCAAATTTCCCAAACGTGATTTTTCGATCCTGACGTATGGTGCCGTGGCCAATGATTCCACCGTGCTGAATCATGGTGCCATCAATAAGGCAATCATTGAATGCAGCCTGAAGGGCGGTGGTCGGGTTGTCATTCCCGCCGGCACCTATTTCACTGGTCCGCTGACGTTGAAAAGCAACGTGAACCTCTATTTGGAAGAAGGCGCCATTCTAAAGTTTTCTACCGATAAGAATCTGTATTTGCCTCCGGTGCTGACCCGCTGGGAAGGCAACGACTGCTACAATTACCATCCGCTCATCTATGCCTATGGCGAAACCAACATCGCCATCACCGGCAAAGGACACATTGACGGACAGGGAAGCAACGAATCTTGGTGGAGCCTCTGCGGTTCAACCCGTTTCGGTTGGAAACTCGGCAATCCGAGCCAGAGCATCATCGGTCGCCCGCGCCTGATGCAGGCCAATGAGGATAAGCTGCCCATGGAGGAACGCATCATGGGCCCTGAAGATGCCCTTCGCCCCCAACTCATCAACATTTTTCAATGCAACAAGGTCCTCATTCAAGACGTTACACTGCTGAACTCGCCCTTTTGGGTCATCCACCCCTTGCTCTCCCAAAACATCATCGTAGACGGCGTAAGCATGATCAACGACGGTCCGAACGGAGATGGTTGCGACCCTGAGTCCTGCAAGAACGTGCTGATTCAGAATTGCTTCTTCAACACCGGTGACGACTGCATAGCCATCAAATCCGGCCGTAACAACGACGGTCGCAAGTGGGCCGTACCCAGCGAAAACATCATCGTCCGTCATTGTGAAATGAAAAACGGCCACGGTGGTGTGGTTATTGGAAGCGAAATTTCAGGTGGTTACAAGAATCTGTACGTCGAAGATTGCAATATGGACAGTCCAAACTTGGACCGCGTCATCCGCATCAAAACCAATACGTGCCGTGGAGGCATCATCGAAAATGTGTATGTACGCAACATCAAGGTTGGTCAGTGCAACGAAGCTATACTGAGAATCAGCTTGTTGTACGAAGGTGATGAAGATTGTCAACGCGATTTCCCGCCGACGGTTCGTCACATCTATCTGGAAAACATTCAGTCACAGAAAAGTCGATACGGAATTTACATCGATGGCTTACCTTCCAACGACCACGTCTATGACGTTCAAGTCTCCAACTGTGTGTTCAACGGAGTGAAAGAAGGCAATAAGATTTCAGGTGCCGAGGAAGTTCACTTCAACAGCCTGATGATCAATGGTAAAATAGTAGAATAATTACTTCGACAACAGTTCTCGAACGGATTTTTCAATCCCTTTCTTATCGATGCCACAAAGGTGTTGTAACTCGGCAACGGAACCCTGTTCGACGAATTGATCGGGCAGACCGACCCGCTTCACAGTGGGCGTGTAATTGTTTTCACTGAAGAACTCCAGGACGGCGCTTCCGAATCCTCCATTCACCACACCATTTTCGAGAGTGATCACCTTCGAAAACTTTTTGCCGATCTCGTGCAACAACTGTTCATCCAAAGGCTTGACAAACCGCATGTTGTACAAGGCAACGGAAATGGATTCAGCCTGAAGCGTTTTAACGACTTCCATGGCTCTTTTTCCGATGGGGCCAACGCTCAGGATGGCGAGTTCAGTGCCTTCAGCCAAACATTCACCCTGACCGATGGTCAATTCCCGCATTTCATTTTTCCAGTCCGACAGATAGCCAAGTCCACGGGGATAACGAATCACAAAGGGACCAATTTCCAGTTTCTGTGCGGTATACATCAAATTCCTCAACTCATGCTCATCGATGGGGGCACTGATGATCACATTCGGAATGCAGCGCAGATAGGCCAGGTCAAAGGCTCCGTGGTGGGTTGGACCATCCTCACCGACCAGACCGGCACGGTCCAGGCAAAGGATGACCGGAAGTTTCTGAAGAGCCGCATCGTGAATGATGTTGTCGTACGCCCGCTGTGCGAAGGAAGAATAGATGTTGCAGAAAGGTATCAGCCCTTCTTTGGCCAACCCTGCAGAAAACGTTACGGCATGGCCTTCTGCAATACCGACGTCAAAGCACCGGTCCGGAAAATGGTCCATCATGATGTTCATGCTGCAGCCAGTAGGCATGGCCGGTGTAACCCCAGCTATTTTCGGATTGATTGTAGCCAATTCCAAGAGTGTATGACCGAATACGTCCTGAAACAGCAACGGCATGTTCTCCTCTTTTTTTGCTGCCCGTTTCCCGGTAATCGGGTTGAACAGACCTGGCGCATGCCATTGGGTGGCATCGCGTTCAGCAGGTTCGAAGCCTTTGCCTTTGACAGTGCAGACATGCAGAATCTTGGGACCTTTCATGTCCTTGATGTCACGAAGCACCTTGATGAGACCTTCCACATTATGACCGTCCACGGGGCCGAAATAGCGAATGTTCAGACCCTCAAAAAAGTTCTGCTGGTTGGTGAGCAACGCTTTCAGACTGTTGGTGAAACGCAAAATACGGCCTTTTCGTTGGTCGTTGATCAATCCTATTTTCTTGAGGAACAGGTATGTTTTCCAACGGATGTTGTTGTAGCGCTTCGATGTGGTCATCTTAACCAAGTAATCGCTCATGCCACCTACATTCCGATCAATCGACATGTGGTTGTCGTTCAGGATGATGAGCAAATCGTTCGGATGAACGGAGGCATTGTTCAATCCTTCGTAGGCCAATCCGCCCGACATGGCACCATCACCGATGACAGCCGCCACCAGAATGTTTTTTCCCTGTATTTTGTTTGCAATGGAAATACCCAATGCTGCTGAAATGGAATTGGAGGAGTGTCCGGCAATGAATGCATCGTACTCGCTTTCAGCCGGATTGGGAAAACCGCTCAGCCCTTTGAATTTTCGGTTGGTTTTGAAACGCTCCCGGCGACCTGTCAGAATCTTGTGGCCGTACGCCTGATGGCCTACGTCCCAAACCAGTTTGTCCACAGGTGTGTTCAATACATAATGCAAGGCAACAGTGAGTTCCACCACGCCCAGATTGGCGCCCAGGTGACCAGGATTGCTCGACAATTCTTCAATAATCCGATTGCGCAGTTCCGTGCAGACTTGTGGAAGTTCTTGGATGCTGAGTTTTCTCAGATCAGAAGGATAATCGATGGAGGAAAGTATATTGGTTGTATCGTTTGTCATCCGATGTTCCGGTTATAAAGCATCTTTGATGCCACTTTTCAAGGTAAATGCTGGCATTCAGAAGCCTGCAAAAATAAGGTTTTTTCTCTGAAACTTACCTATTATTTTGTATTTTTGTAGGTATGGAATTCAGAACCCTCGTACCCGTCAAACAAATGCCCTTTTCGTTGTCCCATACGGACAAAGTGATGGTGCTCGGCTCCTGCTTCGCCGAAAATACAGGCTTGAAGATGCAGGAAAGTGGCTTCCGGATTTCACTCAACCCCTTCGGAGTACTCTACAACCCAGCTTCTGTGGGGATGGCACTTTACCGCTTGTTGGCCGACCAACCCTTTCTGGATGAGGAATTGGTCGAGTACGAAGGCTATTTTCACAGCTTCAGCCACCATGGTTCCTTTTCAGGCACCAACCGGAAAGCGACGCTGGACCACATCAACCAATCCTTCAATCAAGCGGTGCTTGACTTGAAAGAGTCCACTTGCCTGATGATCACCTTCGGGACAGCTTGGGTATATGCCCTGCCTTCCACCGACCAGATCGTGGCCAACTGCCACAAACTTCCCGAAGACAATTTCCTCCGTCGAAGGCTTTCTTCCGACGAAATCGTATTCTTTTATACCGAATTGTTTGAGAAGATTTTCGAACTCAAACCCGACCTGAAAGTGGTTTTTACAGTCAGTCCGATAAGGCACTGGAAAGACGGCGTGCACGAAAATACCCTGAGTAAGTCTATTTTGCATCTAGCCATCGAGGATTTGTGCGAAAACTTCGAAAACATCACCTATTATCCGGCCTATGAATTGGTTATGGATGATTTGCGTGATTACCGGTTTTATGCCGAAGACATGCTCCATCCCGCGGCAACAGCGCAGCGGTACATTTGGGACCATTTTTCAGAGTCTTTTTTTTCAAAAACCACCCGTGAAACCCTCCGGCAAGTGCAGCAAATCCGTAAGGCCATGCAGCACAAACCCTTTCATCCCGGTGACGAAGCACACATCCGTTTTGCCAAGAAGAACATCGCCGCCATCGAATTGTTGCGATTTTCCGCCCCTGAACTGGATTTAACCGAGGAAATCGCATTTTTTACATCAATTATTGACGAAAGTCTGTAATTTTGTAGCAATGAAATATTTACTGAACGAAATTGCCGATATCTGGGGCTCGCGAAGACGCATCCAGGAAAATCTGCCCATACGCTGGCTGCTTACGGATAGTCGATCGTTGTCTTTTCCCGAAGAAAGTCTTTTTTTCGCGCTGAAAACTTCCCGCAACGATGGGCACAGGTATATCAGCGAACTCTATAAACGAGGCTTACGGAATTTCGTTGTTTCAGACGAGCATATAGATCTGAATCTGTATCCCGAAGCCAATGTCATCTGGGTGAAGGATGCATTGACTGCCTTGCAGAAACTGGCAACCTTTCACCGGCAGCGTTTCAGTTGTCCTGTCATCGCCATCACCGGCAGCAACGGCAAAACCATCGTCAAGGAATGGCTCTGGCAGGTATTGAAAGACGATGTGGTCATCACCCGTTCACCTCGAAGCTATAACTCACAAATCGGAGTGCCGCTTTCCGTCTGGCAAATGAACGAATCAACGCAACTCGCTTTGTTTGAGGCAGGTATATCTGAACCCGAGGAAATGGCCCGTTTGCAGGAAATCATTCAGCCGACCATCGGAATTCTCACCAACATTCTGGCTGCCCATCAGGAAAACTTTCATTCCTTGGAAGATAAGGCAGCCGAGAAAGTCAAACTTTTTGCCGGTTGCAAGACCATCATCTATTGTAAAGACCAATTCATTTCAGAGCAGGCACTCGTCGAAGCCTTTCAGGAAGACAGGCTCTTCGGTTGGTCCTGCCTTGACCCAACGGCTCCCTTATACATTCGACAAGTACCCGAAAGTGGCCTAAGGACTCTGATTTATTATACTTATAAAGGTCAGGAACGCTCCTTCATCTTGCCTTTCGGTGATGCGCCTTCCATCGAGAATGCCCTGCATTGTCTGGCCGTCATGTTGTTGCGCGGACTTCAGGCTCCGCTCATCGCCATCCGCATGGGCGCACTTGAACCCGTTGCCATGCGCCTCGAAGTCAAAGAAGGCAAGAACGGTTGCGTAGTGATCAACGACAGCTACAACGCAGACGTGAATGCTCTGGAGCTGGCACTCGATTTTCAAGCCAGACGAACCGCCGGCGTAGGGATAAAACGCACGCTCATCCTTTCCGATATTCTCCAAAGTGGCCAGAAAGCCGATGAATTATACCGTTCCGTCGCTGAAATGCTGATTCGCAAGCAAGTGGACCATTTCATAGGCGTGGGATATGAACTTTCCGCCCATGCGCACCTCTTCCCGATGGAATCACAGTTTTACCTGCAAACCGACCGCTTGTTGCTTTCCGGCCTACTGGATCAGCTTCGCAACGAGTCCATCCTCATTAAAGGCTCCCGCTCCTTCGGTTTTGAAGAAGTAAGCGAACGCCTTTCCCTCAAAGTGCATGAAACCGTGCTGGAAGTCAATCTGGACGCTTTGGTGCACAACGTCAATTATTTCCGTTCCAGGCTGAACCCCAAAACGCAGATGATCTGTATGGTCAAAGCTGCCGGATACGGTAGCGGAGCACTCGAGATAGCCAAAACGCTGCAAGCGCACGCCGTCGATGTGGTAGCCGTGGCTGTTGCCGACGAAGGCGTTGAACTCCGCCACGGTGGCATTCACATCCCAATCTTGGTGATGAACCCAGAATTCGGCAGTTTCGCCACTATTTTCGAACACAAGTTGGAGCCCGAAATCTACAGCTTCAAATTGCTGGAGGCATTCATCCGCGAAGCCGACCGCGAAGGTGTACGCAACTATCCCATCCATCTGAAACTGGATACCGGCATGCACCGCTTAGGATTCGAAGAAAAGGAACTCGATGAATTGCTGAACCGCCTTCAAGGGCAGGAATCCCTGCGTGTCCGCACCGTTTTCTCCCATTTGGCCGGTAGCGATGAGGCCAAATTTGACGATTACACCCATCAACAGTTCGAACTTTTTGAACGGCTTTCCAAGCGCATTCAGGAAGCCTTTCCGCACCGCATACTCCGTCACATCCTCAATTCGGCCGGTATTGACCGATTCCCCGAATACCAATACGACATGGTTCGCCTCGGTATCGGCATGTACGGCATTTCCGCCGTGGACGAATCTACCCTTCGGACGGTCAGTTCACTCAAGACAACCATTCTGCAAATTCGCGAACTGGAAGCTGGTCAAAGTGTCGGTTACAGCCGCAAGGGCATGTTGAGTCGTACCTCCCGCATTGCCACCCTGCCCATCGGTTATGCCGACGGTTTGGACAGGCATTTGGGCAACGGCACTGGTGACGTGCTCATTCACGGCCGTCGTGCTCCGTTCATAGGCAATATCTGCATGGATGCCTGCATGGTGGATGTGACCGATATCATTGCCGAAGAAGGCGATGAAGTGCTGCTTTTCGGAGAAGGGTTGCCTTTGTCGGAAGTAGCCGGTAAGCTGGGTACCATTCCATATGAAATATTGACTTCTGTTTCCAATCGTGTCAAACGCATATACTTTCAAGAATAAACTTAAACAATGAAACTGATCAAACCTTTGCTTTTAGCTTGCAGCTTTTCACTTTTATTGAATTCCTGTCAAACCATCGATGGCCTCTTACATCCGGCGAATACTAAAAATGAGTATGTGAACAACTGGATCATGACAAACATGAGCCAGTATTATTACTGGAACGACCAACTGCCCGAGAATACCGACAAGACCCTGACTCCCGACAACTATTTCAAATCCATTTTGTATACCTATAATCCTGTCACAGCGCCGGATGGCGACCGTTTTTCCTGGATTGAGAGTGATTACACCTTACTGATTTCCTCGCTCAATGGAGTGGTTCCTAATGAAATTGGTTTTGATATGACTCTTTATTATAAAGATGCTTCCCAAACGGATGTGATCGGCCAAATCAATTATGTGAAAAAGGGTACGCCGGCAGCATCCTCCGGAATCAAACGTGGGATGTTTTTTGACAGAGTGAACGGAACGGTGATGACCGCGTCGAATTACCGTACTTTGTTGAATATTACCACTGCTGATGTGACCATCGGTTTTGTGGAGCCCATCTACGACTCCAACAATCGTGTGACCGGTTATGCTTCTACCTTTCAAAAGACCCTCCAGACAGTTTCTAACTACTCGGAAAATCCGGTTTACTTGGATACCGTTATTGTTAAGAATGGTCATAAAATCGGGTATTTCGTCTATAATTTCTTTGCTCCTGACGGTGGTAACAAGAGCTATTCATACGATTTAGCCATGAATGAAGTATTCGGCAGGTTTAAAACAGCCGGCATTACCGACTTGATTCTGGATTTGCGTTACAACAGTGGTGGACGGACAACGTCTTCTCAATTGCTGGCCAGTGAGATTGTTCCCGATAATTCGAACACCAAACTGTTCACCTATTATCGTTACAATCTGGATTACAACGCAGCTTACATCAAACAATACGGAGCCGAAAGTTTGAAAACGTATTTCACCACGAATGTTTTAAAAAATGATACGGTGATTGGAACGGTGAATAATGTGGGTAACCAGCTTGGTGGGAAAGTTTATATCCTGACCGGTCCCTACACGGCTTCTGCCAGTGAACAAGTCATCAATGGCCTGTATCCGTATATGGACGTGGTTCTGGTTGGTGATACCACCTACGGGAAAAATGTGGCTTCTGTCACTTTTTATGACGAGGGCAATACCAAAAAGAACAAATGGGGAATGCAGCCCATCATCGCCAAATATTTCAACAGTCTGGGCAAATCCGATTTTACTGCCGGTTTTGCTCCCGATTTTGTTGTCACGGATGGTGGAGTCAATATGAAGGAATTCGGAGACATCAATGAACCACTGCTGAACAGGGCCCTTAACGATATATTAGGAACTCAGGTTCTTCCGATAGTACAAAAAAGAGCCGAAACCATTCAGACTGACAAGCTATTAAGCCTTCCAGGCAAACGAATTCGTGGTGCTCAGCTTGATAAAATGCCCTTTTTTGAGTAATTGTTGCTCACTTTACTCATTTTTGTGTAATTTTGCACCCGAATTAAAAAAGAGCAAATTATGTCAAACAATTTATTAGCTGGAAAGCGCGGCATTGTATTCGGTGCGCTGAACGACATGTCCATCGCCTGGAAAGTCGCAGAACGCGTAGTGGAAGAAGGCGCCATCATCACCCTGACCAACACGCCGGTGGCTTGTCGTATGGGAACAGTCATGGAATTGGGCAAACAGCTGAACGCTGAAATCCTGCCTGCCGATGCAACCAGTGTGGAAGACCTTGAAATGGTTTTCCTGAAATCTCAGGAAATTTTGGGTGGTAAAATCGATTTCGTTCTTCACTCCATCGGTATGTCTCCCAATGTGCGCAAAAGACGCACCTACGACGATCTGGATTACAGCATGTTGACCACCACCCTCGATATTTCTGCCATCTCTTTTCACAAGATGATTCAGACAGCCAAGAAAATGGATGCCATTGCAGAAAACGGTTCCATCCTGGCGTTGAGCTATGTGGCTTCACAACGCTCCTTCTATGGTTACAACGACATGGCCGATGCCAAGTCCCTGTTGGAATCCATCGCCCGCAGCTTTGGCTACATCTACGGTCGTGAAAAAGGCGTCCGCATCAACACCATTTCCCAGTCCCCGACCATGACCACTGCCGGTAGTGGGGTGAAAGGCATCGACGGCCTGCTGGACTTCTCTGACAAAATGTCTCCGCTTGGCAACGCCGACGCCAAAGAATGTGCCGACTACTGTGTCGTCATGTTTTCGGACCTCACCAAGAAGGTTACCATGCAGAACCTCTTCCACGACGGCGGTTTCTCCAGCATGGGCATGAGCCTCCGCGCCATGAACCAATACAACAAGAGCTTCGACGAATTCAAGGATGAAAACGGCAAACTCATCTACGGATAAACAATAACTTAGGCAATTTTGAAAGGGAGGTCCGCAAGGGTCTCCCTTTTTATGTTTTGTGCAAAAGAATGTCTATTTTTGTACACCTTTTTAAAGCGTTCAGACATGCTCATCAAGTTGTACGAAGATAGTCCCAATCCACGGGTTGTTCAGAAGATAGCCAATGCATTGCGGGAAGGCGGGTTGATCATTTATCCCACCGATACCGTCTATGCCATCGGTTGCGACATCTTTCATACCCGCGCGGTCGAGAAAATCTGCAAGCTGAAAAAGGAGGACCCCCGGAAAGCCAATCTTTCCTTCATGTGTGAAGATTTGAGTCAGGTGGCTGAATACGCCAAAGTGGACACTCCCACGTTCAAATTACTGAAAAAAAACCTACCCGGTCCGTTCACCTTTATCTTGAACGGTAACAGCAAACTCCCCAAACTTTTCAAGCAAAAAAGCACGGTCGGTATTCGTATACCCGACCATGCCATCGTGGAAGCCATCGTGCGAGAGCTTGGTAATCCGTTGATGTCCATGACTTTGCACGATCAGGACGATCAGTTGGAATACACCACCGATCCGGAATTGATCGATGAGCGTTACGGTAATGATGTGGATTTGGTGATTGACGGTGGTGAAGGCGGAACCCAGGTTTCAACCATTGTGGATTGTACCGGAGAGACACCTGAAATCATTCGCCAGGGCAAAGGAATCCTTACTTCTTAACTTTTTTCCCGGTTGGAACCGTTGGTTTTTCAGGTTCTTCAATTGCATAAACCACCGGCGGACGTTTCAACGCCCTTATTATGAGTACGATAGCGGCAATTATGAATGGGATGCTCAGTATTTGTCCCATGTTCAGCAACCAACCGGCTTCAAAAGCTTCCTGATCTTCTTTCACGAATTCAATCATGAAACGCGTGAAGAAAATGCCTATGAAGAAGATGCCGATGAGCAAGCCTTCCTGCATTTTAGCCTTCTTGTTCTTCCAATAAAGCAGGTATAAAATTACAAAAGTTGCCAGGTAACAGAGCGCTTCGTAGATCTGCGTTGGGTGGGAGGGCACCGAAAAAATCGGGTTGGCCCCATGTTGCCAGTAACGAACGTTCTCGATGAAGCGAAATCCCCAAGGTAAATCGGTGGGGTGTCCGTAAATTTCGTGGTTCATCAGGTTTCCTGTACGAATCAGGGCAGAAACCAATGCCACTGGGATTGCAAGGCGATCCAACGTCCAAAGCATGCTGCGTTTGGTGACATATTTCGAATAGACCCAGATGGCTATGAGAATGCCGATGGTACCACCGTGGCTGGCTAGTCCGCCTTCCCAAATCTTTAATATTTCCCAAGGATGCTGCGAATAATAGGGCCAGGCGTAAAAGAACACGTGCCCCAGTCTGGCACCGATTACGGTTGCAACGATCACATAAATGAACAAAGTGTCTGCCCAGGCTTCTTTAACTTTTTCATTGGCATACATCTTGGTCATCATAAGCAAACCGAGGTAAAAACCAATGGCGAAAAAAAGTCCGTACCAACGAACTTCCCACCCTCCTAAGATGAAAATATCCGGTCTGGCTGTCCAAGTGATGTATGAAAGCATAGTGTTCTAGATTTGATGCAAAAGTACGTTTTTTTTATCAAATCGAATGAATCATTCACTGGTTCCTGTTAGTTGCAAATTCAGCGCAACAGATCAAGGCATCTTTAATGTCACTTTCCTCAAAAAAAGCCAATTGGTCGATGGCTTCGTTCTTGATTCGCTCCATTTGTGAAGTGGCATACTCTATTCCGCCCTGCTCGTTTGCAAATTGAGTCATCACTTTGATTTTCTCCGTGCTGAAATCTTGTTCATTGATCCAGGAAACGATTTGTTCCTGCAATGGATCGGTTGAATGTTGCAAGGCATAGATCAAGGGCAAGGTGATTTTCCCATCGCGGATGTCGTTGCCGGTCGGTTTTCCCAGTTCCAAATTCTCAAAATAATCAAAGATGTCGTCCTTGATTTGAAAGCATAGACCTAGATACTCCCCAAAAAGTTTCAGGTGTGCCAACCCCTCATCATTCATTTCAGTAGACAAACCGCCTACTTCGGTGCACGTGGAGAACAAAAGGGCCGTCTTTTTTCGGATGATGGTGAAATAGTCCCTTTCGGAAGTGGCCGTAATTTCCGCATGCTTGAGTTGCAGGATCTCACCATCCGAAAGTTGGGTCCCAATGTTTGCAATGGCTTTCAGAATTTTCAGATCGTCGGTGCTTACAGCCGTAGTCAACGAGCGGGATAATATGTAATCACCCGAGAGGATGGCTATCTTGTTTGTCCAACGGGTGTGGATGGCAGCATTTCCACGTCTTTCGGCCGTGTCGTCAATAACATCATCGTGTATCAAACTGGCCGTGTGAAGCAACTCCAGGGAGATGGCCGCATCGATGGTCTTTTGATTTACCGGCCCGTTCAGCCTGGCGGCTAAAAGCGTCAGAATTGGCCGAAATTGTTTGCCGGATGTTTGTAGAACATACTCATGTACACCTTCAAGTATCGGGTTGTCGGTTTTCAAAGCATTCGAAAATGCTTTTTCGAACAACTGTATGTCGTTGATTATCGGATGTTTTATTTGATTTATCAAGCTCATTTCGTCGATTCCTATAAATAGTGTTAATGAATGAGGGCAAAATACAAAAAAATATGCTATAAATTTAGTAGGATTCAAAATTTGCAATATATTTGTAACAATTTACATTTATTATGAAGATCAATACAAAAATCCGATACGGTTTAAGGACAATGTTGGAAATTTCCAAAGCTCCAGAAAACGAAGGGATTTTACAAAAGGATATAGCGAAGAATCAGAACATTTCGCTTAAATATCTGGACAGTATCATTTCTTCATTGAAGCTGAAGGGTTTGATCCACAATGCTAAAGGTAGAGGTAGTGGGTATTCGTTGACGCGTGATCCCCAAGACATAACAATGTTTGACATTTACACGGCCTTTGAAAAAATTGAAGTGATTGAATGCATAAACAACAAGAGCTATTGCGAACGGTCAACACACGATTGTCAGGCCAGAAGTTTTTGGACGGAATTCAGCAAAGACTATGTTCAATTGCTTCGCAATAAATCGTTGAAAGATATTATGGATGTGACACATTATGAATGTCAGTGTTTTTAGAACTGTTTTTTTTAACCGTAAATACTACTAAAACTATAGCATAGGTAGTCTATTTTTTTTAATCATAAATGCTACTAAATCTATAGCATAGGTAGTTTTAAAGAGAGCGAAATTTCTAAATAAAATAATATATGAAAACAATCAGATTCTCAAGTATTTCAAGACTATTTGCACTTAGTCTTGCTTTGGCCAGCGGCTTTGCTCTTAATGCACAAGTGCTTAAAATCAACCCAAAATCCTTTAACATGACTATTTTGGGAACCACGAACGTTCATGATTTCAAGTCAAAAGTGACACAGGCTAAAGGCGAGGCCATTTTGAACGAAGGTAAAGAACTTCAATCACTCGTCGTGGAAATTCCTGTTCGTTCCATTAAAAGTGGAGAGAAATTAATGGATACAAAAACTTACGAGACGTTTGATGTGGATAAGAATCCAAACATTACATTCAAACTAACCGATGTAAATTCCTTGCATGTGGATGGAAATCAAGTGATTGTTACGTTGTCAGGCAATCTGACCATGGCAGGTGTAACCCGTAAAATCAGCTTAAAATCAACAGGGAGTTCCGACAAACCAGGAGTCTATGAATTTGTGGGAAGCGTAGCCCTAAAAATGACCGATTTTAAAATGAGCCCTCCAACCGCCATGCTGGGACTGATGAAAGTTGCTGATGCCATCACGTTGAAATACGATGTTTCTTTCGAAAATCCTCAAATTGCACAGGTTCAATAAGTCTCTATAATTCATTTAAATAACAAACCCTAATCTCCACTCCAATGAAGAAATTCTTTTTGTTTTTTAGCGCTGCCTGTTTAGTCAGCAGCATTGCCTCCGCTCAATTGCGCGCAACCGACCAAACGGGTCTCAACGTTTTTGAAACACCCAAGTCGGATACCCCATTCACAGGCCCTCACGTTGGTTTCGGCGGTTCGATTGCAATGCCTTATATTGCACTGACACAAAGCAACAACGTTACGGAACAAGATCCCGCATTGAATTCTCAAGCCTTGTTCAAAAATTCGCCAAACTTTGCCTTGTCGATGGCTAACCTAAACATCAACAGCTATCTTTCTGACGGTATCACCCTTCAGGTAACAATGTATCTTGCTTCGAAACACCACAACGAAAGCTGGGTGAAAGGCGGATTCGTTCAATTCGACAAAATTCCCTTCCTGCATTTGAATTTCCTGGATGAATTGATGAAGTACACTTCCATCAAAGTAGGTCAAATGGACGTGAACTATGGTGATGCCCACTTCCGCCGCTCCGATGGTGGCTTGGCCATCTATAATCCGTTTATGGAAAATTACATCATGGATGAATTCGCTACTGAAATTGGTGCTGAAGCCGACTTCAACTACAACGGCATCGTGGCTGTGGCATCCGTTACCAATGGTAACCTGAATCCGAGCCTAGCCTTTATCGATACGACCAAAGCTGCTAATAAATACGCCAACGGCTTACACAATCCTTCCTGGATTGCCAAATTGGGTTATGACAAACAGTTTACCGATAATTTCCGTGCACGTTTGACCGGATCTGTCTATTATACGGCGGGTTCAGGCTCCAACACCTTGTTTGGTGGCGACCGCACAGGCTCCAACTATTCAGCCGTTATGTACAATGGTGCCCCGAGTACCACCAACGCATTCAATGGCCGTGTCAATCCTGGTCTTTCCGACAGAGTGTCCACCGTCATGGGGAACTTGTTCCTGAAATACAAACCCTTGGATTGCCTATCTGTAGAATCTTTTACAACGATCGAAAAGGCCAATGGTGGTAAAGCATCCGAACAGTTGGACCGCAAAGCCTCACAGTTTGCAACAGACCTTATCTTCCGTTTTGGTAAAGACGAGAATTTCTACATTGGCGGACGTTACAATACATTGTCGGCTGACTTTGCAAAATCAAATGCTGTAGCAGCCGTTGCTCCTCAGACCATTGGTCAGGACTTGGTACCTGCTTATACACTTGATGTCAATCGCATCGCCATTTCAGGTGGATGGTATGTAACCAAAAACATGCTTGCCAAAATTGAATACTCCAATCAAACTTACGGCAACGTTCCAAATGTCAACTACATCCTGAATGGTGCTGAATTCCACGGAATTAGCGCAGAAGCTGTCATTTCTTTCTAACTTCGCAAAAAAATCAGTAAATTGGCCGGCAAGAACCTATCTTGTCGGCTAATTTTTATCAGAAAATGAAGAAAGTTCTTTTCATTTGCTTCTTACTTCTGTTCAATGTCCCTATCTTTTCCCAATACAAGGCGATTGTCGAATTGAATAAGAACAGTTCCCTCTCCATTTTGGTTGAGACGAATATGATGAATTTCAGTCTTGTACAGAAAGGGGACAAGTTGCAGAGCACACCGGTAGCGCTTTCTGCCCATATTCAGAAAAACAAGCTGTTTGTAGATCATAACAAGCTGGACATCGATGTGAGAGGATTCAAGTCCAATAATCTCATCGCCCAAGGTGAGTTTTATAAATTGATGATGGTGGATAAATTCCCCCGAATGAATATTGAATTGCTTCAATTTGAGTCAGGTACAGAAAACAATGTGAACCTTTCTTGCGGTACTGCAATATTGAATATTACGATAACCAATGTTACCAGGAAATACGAATTTCCGGTACTCATAAATGCAGACAATGGGTTGATGCGGATTTCCGGCAAAAAGAAACTTTCCATCACCGATTTTGGTTTAACGGCTCCCAAAACATTGCTGTTAGGCATGGTCAAGATCAATGAACAAATTGAAATTGACTTGAATTTTCTGTGCAAACTGAATGTCAAGAACAATGATTTAGCGGATCATCCTGCCCAGTGAATTAAAAAAGAAAAGCCTGATTATCATTTCGATAATCAGGCTTTTCTTTTTGTGTTGTCTCGCCAGGATTCGAACCCAGACAAACAGAACCAGAAACTGTGGTGCTACCATTACACAACGAGACAATGTTGCATTGCGGTGCAAAAGTAGCAATAATTTTGATTTGTTCTATAAGGCCAGTACTGTTTTTCTTAGGATTTTTACATTTTTCAACTTATCGAAATCGGCCTTCAGCTCTGTAAAGATATCTTTGACACGCTCAATTTTGGTGGCTTTAAAAGCATTGCTGCCGCAGAAAGCGTAACCGGTGTTCATCTTGCCTTTGTAGGCGCTGTATAGGGCGGAAATGATGCAATAAGGGCTGTTCACCATGTCGCAGGTCTTGATGCAATGGGCAGGACACGTACGGGGTTGTTTCTCTCCATTCTTTACTTTCGTCAAAAAGTCGTTGTGGATGGCACGACCGGGCATGCCGACAGGGCTCTTGATGATCTCGATGTCTTTTTCCTCAGCAGCAATGTAGGTTTGCTTGAAGGTTTCTGATGCATCGCATTCTTCCGTGGTGACGAAGCGGGTGCCCATTTGGACACCGGAAGCACCGAGCTCCATGATTTTGTACATGTCTTCGCCTGTATAAATACCACCGCCTGCTATGACAGGAATGGATACGTGGTAGGTTTCTTCAAAACCGCGTACGGTTTCCACCACTTGCGGTATGAGTTGTTCGATGGCGTAATTTTCGTCTTCGATCTGTTCGTTCTTAAAGCCAAGATGACCGCCTGCTTTCGGGCCTTCTACGACGATGGCGTCGGGCAGGTAGTTGTAGTTGGCCTTCCATTTCTCAATGATGATTTTAGCGGCGCGGCTGGACGATACGATGGGTATCAGTTTGGTCTTGTCGCCTTTCTGGAGAAATGAAGGGAGATCCAAAGGCATTCCTGCTCCGGATATGATGATGTCCGCTTTTTCCTTAATGGCAGTGCGAACCATATCTGCATAGTTGGTCATAGCAACCATGACATTGACACCGATGATGCCTTTCTTGGATTTTTCGCGGGCAAGACGCAGCTCTTCCTTGAGCCCCAGGATGCTGGCTTTGAAGTAGTCGGGAGAGAGCTTCTTGTAAAGCAATCCCAGACCAGCGCTGGAAATTACACCTACACCACCTTCATTGGCAACGGCAGATGCGAGTCCGGAGAGCGAGATGCCAACACCCATACCCCCTTGAATGACAGGGACGGCGATGGTCAGGTTTCCGATTTTTAATTTCTTCATTTTCTATTTGATTTTATAAATGCGAAACCCATTCATACGTGCAGGAAATACCTGTCGTTCATGTATGGGTTTCATGGTTTCTCTCAAAAATGTGTGCCGAAGCTTAAGCTTGATAAGACATGGTGAATTTCGCCATTTCTTCAGGCTTGCCACCTGCAATGATTGCGGCATGTTTGGCAACTTCACCTTCTACGTACTGTACGAAGATTTCGGCGGAATTGCGGAACATGTTGTCACGGCTGGCATCGTTGACCAACAAATGGCTCATTACGATGTAACCGGCCATTTCGACCATGCGACGTGCTTGGTAATCAATGTATTCGGCGTTTTTGTGTTCCAGTACTTCAGCAACGGATGCTTCGTACGTGTCGGCCAGACCTTTCAGGGTTTCACGCAAGCCTTCGAGTTCGGGCGCGGTGAATTCCTGTTCGTGCTGACGCATCATGCTCAGGTAGGTGCCTGTGGTGACGTGACGGATGGCAGCAACCACTTGCAATTGGGTGGTTCCTTCGTAGATGGAGGTAATGCGGGCGTCGCGGTAAACGCGTTCACAGGCATAATCTTTCATGAAACCGGAACCACCGTGAATCTGGATGGAATCGTAGGCGTTCTGGTTGCAGAATTCGCTGGCCAGACCCTTAACGATGGGTGTGCAGGCATCAGCGAGCTTCTGGTATTTTTTCATTTCTTCGCGTTCGGATGGTTCGAGTTTCCGATCTTCTGAAATCTGACCCCAAGTCTTGTAGATGTCCACAAAGCGGGAAGTTTCATAAAGCAAGGTGCGGGAAGCGTCGAGTTTGGCTTTCATAAGTCCCAACATTTGATAAACGGCTGGGAATTCGATGATGGCTTTGCCGAATTGTTTGCGTTCTTTGGCATATTCCAAAGCCTGGTTGCAGGCCGCCTGGCTGAGCCCGACGGATTGAGCGGCGATGCCCAAGCGGGCACCATTCATAAGGGACATCACATATTTGATCAGACCCATCTTGCGGTCGCCGCAGAGTTCGGCTTTGGCGTTTTTGAACACCAGTTCGCAGGTGGGAGATCCTTTGATACCCATTTTATTTTCAATGCGGCGTACACTTACGCCACCATTATTCTTGTCGTAGAGGAACATGGAAAGGCCACGTCCGTCTTTGGTGTGCTCTTCGGAGCGGGCCAGAACCAGGGCAATGTCGCCGTCACCATTGGTAATGAAACGTTTCACGCCGTTCAAATACCAGAATCCGTCTGCTTCATTGTACGTGGCTTTCAGCATGACTGCCTGCAAGTCGGAACCGGCATCCGGTTCGGTCAAGTCCATGGCCATGGTCTCACCGTGGCTCACGCGGGTCAGGAAGCGTTCTTTCTGATCTTCGTTTGCAAATTCGTGGATGGTTTCGGCACAGTCCTGGAGACCCCAAATGTTCGTGAAGCCAGCATCAACGGCGCTGACCATGTCGGCACACATGATGTAAGGCACGATGGGGAAATTCAAGCCGTCGTATTTGCGCGGCAGGGTGATACCCATCAGACCACCCTTGATCAGGGCGTCCAAGTTTTCGGAGGTGCCTTTGGCGTAAATGACGTGTCCGTCAACAACGGAAGGGCCTTCGTGGTCTACGTCTTCAGCATTCGGGCCGATGATGTCCGTACAAATCTGACCGGTCATTTCCAGTACTTTCTCATAACTGTCCATGGCGTCCTCAAAATCCTGAGGAGCGTAGTCGAACTGGTCTTTTTCAATAAAGTTCCGTTCCTTCAGGTCCACGATGTGTTTCATCAGCGGATGGTTCAGGTGAAACCGTAATTCGGGGGTGTCGGTATATAGGTTGGCCATCTTATTTCGAGTTTTTCTTGTAATACTTAATCATTTTCGGAATCACTGTTGCAACGTCACCGTTGATGACATAGTCGGCAATGGTGTTGATGGGCGCATCCGGATCGTTGTTGATGGAAATGATCATGGCGCTTTCCTGCATGCCGGCGATGTGTTGGATTTGTCCGCTGATACCGCAAGCAATGTACAGTTTCGGACGAACGGTGGTGCCGGTTTGACCAACCTGGCGGGCGTGTTCTGCAAAGCCTGCATCTACAGCTGCGCGGGAAGCACCCACTTCAGCACCGATGGTGTTGGCCAGTTCGAACAACATGTCAAATCCTTCCTTGGAACCCACACCGTATCCGCCGCTTACGAGGATGGGTGAATTCTTGATGTTGATTTTGGATTTTTCCATGTGACGTTCGATGATGCTGATGGCAAAATCGGATTCAGCGACGTAATCAGAAACCTTGAGGTTATTGACCACACCTTTATAATTGGGATCCAGAATTTCTTTCTTCATCACGCCTTCGCGGACGGTAGCCATTTGCGGGCGACAGTCCGGGTTGATGATCCAGGCAACAATGTTGCCACCGAAAGCAGGGCGAATCTGATACAGCAGGTTTTCGTAAACCTTGCCTTGTTTTTTGTCTTCGTGAGGACCGATTTCCAGAGCGGTGCAGTCAGCGGTCAGACCACTGTGCAAGGCGGAAGAAACACGGGGGCCCAAATCGCGGCCTACGCTGGTGGCACCCATCAGGGCGATTTGCGGTTTTTCATCAGCAAACAATTTGATGAGAATGGCTGCGTGGGGCAAGGTCGTGTAGGGAGCCAATCTTTTATCGTCAGCAACGTGCAAAACATCTACACCAAAAGGAAAAACTTGTTTTTCGATGCCTTTCAGGTCGGAACCGATTACAACGGCTTCCAGCTGACAGTTTAATTCATTGGCCAACGAACGGCCTTTGGTGAGCAGTTCAAGACTCACATCTCCGATGATGCCATCTTCGATTTCGCAGTATACAAATAAGTTGTTCATAGTGTTATCCGATGGTGTGGTTGCTAATGAGTTCCTGAATCAAACCTTCAATTTCCTCGTCGGAATCGGTGAAAGTTTTGCTTTCCTTTGCCTGAAAGACGACGCTCTCAATTCTTTTCACTTTGGTGGGGGAACCGCTCAGACCGAGTTCAATCGGTTCAGCAACGATATCGTTGACATTCCATTCACCAATTTGCAGGAATTCACGGCTGGAGTACAATTTAGTATAATCTTCGTCGGCGGCTTGCAATTCATTCGGAATGCGGGCGTATTTGTATTTCATCAGCAGTCTTGCGTTGCGCGGGCGGCAATCAGGGGCGGAACCGTTGACGGTAACGACCATGGGAAGCGGACCTTCGAGAATTTCCACACCTTTTTCGATGCGACGTTTCACGCGTACTGTATTTTTGCTGATGAGTTGAATGTCTTCGGCGTATGTAATCTGATTCATCCCGAGTTTTTCACCTACTTGAGGACCCACCTGTGCGGTATCACCATCAATGGCCTGGCGGCCGCAGATGATCAGGTCGATTTTGTCCATCTTGCGGATGGCGCAACTCAAAGCATACGAAGTGGCCAATGTGTCGGAACCGGCAAAAGCACGGTCACTTAAAACAAAACCACGGTCGGCTCCTCTGTAAAGAGACTCACGGATAATTTCGGCAGCACGGAACGGACCCATCGTCAGGACGGTCACTGTGGTGCCAGGGTTTTTATCTTTCAAGCGCAGTGCTTGCTCCAAAGCGTTTAGGTCTTCGGGGTTGAAAATGGCGGCAAGTGCGGCACGGTTGACGGTTCCTTCAGGCGTCATGGCATCTTTGCCTACATTGCGCGTGTCGGGAACTTGTTTGGCCAGTACCAGAATGTTCAGACTCATATGTGATTGATTTAGGTGTTTTGCATGCCGCTTTATTTGCAAAAAACGGCGCGACAAAGGTAGCAATACCCTTGGATATATTGCACAGTCGTAGGCGAAATGAGCAAAAAAAACACTTAAAAAATGAAAATTACTGGAGTTTGTACCGAATACCCATTGCCAGATTGAAATTAAAGGGCTCTTCGGTGCGGTTGGAGACCGGTTGGTCGGAAGGAATGTACCAGGCAACACCGGGCTCAAGGTAAAGTAGGAAACTGTTATTCAGGTTGTAACTGACGCCGAACTGGCCGGTCAGACTGGTCTGAATACCTTGGATGGACTGAGTTCCTTTCCAGGTTCCTTCGCCCTCCACGGTGGAAGTTTGAACACCTGCAAGGCCTTTTTCGATGGTGCCGCCCACTGCGGAGTAAATCACAAAATCACCACGTTTGACCAAATTGACGGCAATCTTGACCGGAATGCCCAGATAATGAAGTTCTTGCTTCAAGTCGAACGTAGCGCCAGTGATGTGATTGGCCATGTAAGTATATTGAAGTCCGGTAATCAGGTTCAGGTCGTGAATGATTGGAATGGAAACCGTCAAACCAAAATTGATGGGTAACGAATAATTCGTTTCGCAGTTCTGCAGCATGGCGGCCGTAATGTTGTCAGGTCCGACCCATTCATTGGGAGAAGCCGTGGTTGTCCTAAGTAGGGAAGCCGAAGCGCCTTCAAGGCTGGCATAACCGTCGGAACCGCTGCTGGCAACCGATTGCAAGGCAAAACCACCGTCCGATTTTGAGTTGACCATGGAAAGCAGGCGGTTGGCACTGTTCATACCCAATCCAAAGGTCGCTTTATCGGGTTTTATTCTTGGTTTACGTACGCGGGCGTCTGCATAGGCTTCTTCAACGGAACGAGTTGATTTTACAAACAACCTGGAACGTGTGGGTTTGATTTTCGTCAATGTTTCGGATGAATTCGTATCTCTGAAAGCAACCACTTCAGAAGTCGTTTTTTCGGAAGTTTCAGCCATGGATTCAAGAACGGACGTATTCTTTTTTTCAACTTTCAACAGTTTGATGGTGGAAGGCGTGGTCAATAGCTGTGCTATTTGTTTCTGCTGAACTGCATGATGTTGCTGCATGTACCTTTTGACAGGTGTTTGAATCTGTTCAGCAGCCGGAGCCTTGGTCAGTTGTTTCATTTCGGTGCCAAGTTGTTTTGGCAACAGGAATAAAACGGCCATGCAAGCAGCTGCCACACTGGCAATGCTCCACCACGGGAGCATTCGGATTTTCGTTGTTTTGACGGGTTTACCCAACGTTTCACCAGCGAAAAGCGAATCGAAATCAGGTGCTTTTGCCGTATGATCGGCTAGTTTGGAGGCAAGGGCAGAACGCAACGAATCACCTCCCAGGGCTTCCTTCCCAAAGAGAGTGTCGAAATCGGGAGCCTGAACTTCAGCGTTCGTAAGCGTTGCCCTAATTTTTTCGTATGTATCGCGTTCCTGCATCTTCTTTTTTATTTGACCTTTGCCAGCATGTCTTGCAACATTTGCCTGGCTCGGGTGAGGTAAACCCTCGAAGAACTTTCCGTGATGCTCATGGCTTCGGCAATTTCTCTATGCGAGAAGCCTTCCACTACAAACAGGTTGAAAGTAGTCCGATAGGTGTCGGGAAGCCGTTGAATGACCTGGATGAGTTCTTCTGCCTGCATCCGTTCCATAATCCCGATTTCATCGTTGGAGAGGGTATAGGCCTCTTCCACGTCTAAGTGATAACCTTCATCGTTCTGTTTCCGCAAAAATTCCAACGCGGTGTTGACCATGATCCGCCGAATCCAACCTTCAAAAGATCCGCTGCCTTTAAAGCTTTCCAAGTGGGTGTAAACCTTGAGGAAGCCGTCGTGCAACAGGTCTTTTGCCGTTTCCCTATCTTTGCAGTACCGAAGACACACAGCCATCATCTTGCCGGAATAGGTTTCATACAGCCTTTTTTGGGCCATACGGTCACCTCTTAGGCAGTCCGAAATGAGCTGTTGTTCTCGGTAGTCAGATTCAGGCATAGCGCGTTAGTAAAATATAAGATGGATTTTTACGTCAGATGCTACAAAGTAACAAAAAAATAACAGGACATAAAAAAAAAGCTGCCTGGAATCACTTCCCGACAGCCCGTGTTTTGACGTTTGGTAAATAAACTAATACCTATGAAAACGTCTCAACTCTACCTTGAAAATATAGTTATTGTTTTAATTGTATCACTTAATATCAATTCGGACGTTGGCCACCAAAGCCACCGCCTTGACCACCTTGACCTTGACCACCACCTTGTCCGCCCATGCGTGCAGCGCGATCAGCTTCTCTTTGTTTGATATAAGCATCGTACTTGGCTTTTTGGTCATCGTTCATAACAGCTTTCACTTCAACAGCTTGTGCGGCTGCTTGTTCGGTTCTGGCTTTCATCATGGCATCACGGTCCATGGTGGCACCGGAAGCTCTCATTTCAGCGAAGCGGATGGAATCCTTTGCTGCATACTTCAGATTGATTTCCAAAACCTTGGCTGCCTGTTCAGGGGTCAATGCCACAGCTTTTACAATACTTTCTGTTTCTGTTTTTGCACGTTCGGAAGACGATCTCATTTGACGGTTTCCCTGTCCCTGGGCCATTATGGAGGTGCTTAACACCAATAGAGCGGCAGCGGCGATGGTTTTGATTAGTTTCATTTTTTTAGAATTTTGATGTTGGTTTCAGGATCAAAAATATACTTTTAGAATATTCAAAACCAAAATGGTTTAATAAGTATCGGTAAATGTCGAAAAAAATGTTTCGAACGGTCTCAAAATGCTTCGTTGGAGCAATTGTAGCAGACCTCCCCATGGTGCAATTCGTTCAATAAGATGGCAAAAGCGACCAATTGTCCGAGTCGAAGGATGTGACGGATCTCGCGATCGCGACGGCTGGTGGGATAATAGTCGCCGTTGTAGTGATGGGTAATGTACCGGTAGTTGATTTCGAAGATGCGGTTCCGCTGATGGTCGCTCAATTCGAGTGCCAAGGCTATCCGGTTAGTTTCCATCCAAGCCAGGTCTTCGAGCGAACAATCCAGTTGACCGTCGTTAAGCGGATTGTAACAAATCGGACATGCATTGACATGCAATTCCCGATAGATGCGGTATCCTCTGCCTTCGCAATGGTTGCAGCGCAAATGCCTGAGCCCGTCCATGTGCAAGGTAAACCCTCTTCCGGAGCAGAATGCGCAGCGCAATTGGTTGTTACGGTAGCTCAAATTGGCATGTCGATTGAATTCGGGGCGCCCTTTATAACTCCGATTTTCCATTCGGGGCTGAACCCTTCGCTCGTTTTCATTCCGTCGGATTTCCCTTTTTGGCAGTTGCACTTCCGTCAGCCGTTCGGTGGTGGAGCGGATCGATGCACGACTGTCGCGGTTGCGTTCAGCCCTTATTTCCCGCTTGAACTTTATTTCGTTTCGTTGACGGGGGGCTCTCTCGCTTCGGGCGTCGTCGCCTGCCAAAACAGTGTTGAAGGTTCCTGCCAAGAGGAAGCTGGTCATCAGAAGGGTAGTGATCGTTTTCATAGTCGTGAAATTTTGAAGATGAATGACTTCTTTTATTTCAAGACAAACGAGTCGCACGAATTGTTACGCGGGGGAAAGCAGATTTAACTTTTCTTAGTCAACGCCCTCTTTGGAGAGGATATTTACTGGGACGAACTCCATGTAATCAAGCATAAATTGCACGTCACCACCAGTGGTACCAGTATTTTGAATGCGCAACCTATGCTTGCCTGGTTCGGTAAAAGTGAAAGTTCCTACGATTTTACGTAAGGTTTTTATACTCGTCCTAGCCGTTTTAGTAACATCATAATATAAAGGTATGGTGCATTTGAAACAGGAGGGGCCTTTCATATAACCTCTCGACCGAAGCAGGCTGTCGTTGGCAAAACCGTATGGATCATTGACTTTAGAACCAGGCAATTCCCAGCCAATCAAGACATTGTTTGCCAATAACGAAAAGTTGACAGGGGCGCCGCATGGTGCATCGTCCAAATACATTTGAACGATGCCTCGCCAGTCGGTTGGTTGGTAACCGAATCGAACTTCATAGGTGCCTGCAGGGATGGGAAGGGTAGTGATGGTAAAATCATATTTCCCTTCCACATAAAATTCATCACCTTCATAATCTTCATAAATGCCATTGGCATTGAGGTAGGTCATACGTGTTGCAGAAGTAAAACTCATATTGTCGCAATAGCCTGATGGAATAACGTATCGGTGCGCTTTCCCTACTACATTTTCTGCGGCTGGATTGTTTCCCCTCATGTTATTGGACGCAAATTCCTTGAAAAAGGAGGCGACATCCATTCGAAGTCTGATGGAGGAAAGATAGTCGTTAGCTTGCCGCGAGTAAACCAATGGTTTGTCAACGCCATAACCGAAACCATTGTAACCGAAAAGTGTCACGCCTGTAAAGTGAACGGCGTTATTCAAGTCGTTGGTATCGTAGCAATTCAGTAAATTAGTTTGCGTTGGTGTGCGTACTTTCTTGACCTGTATCAACGAATTCTTCAATAACGGACCTTTGTATTCGTCCAAATCGAACGTCTTGATTTGATTTGGGTTGTCGAAATCATTGATGAAGCGGCTGAGAAACAATTTGCTGTCCAGAATGTGGTAGGCGATGTAGCGATTTAGGTAATTAGTGGGGGCTTTGCGGTCGGTAACACCTTCACCGTCTGAATAGAGCCCTTGAAAAGCTGTAGAATACCAGTATTTTGCTAATAATTCCAAGTCGTATAGGTTCTTTATGCCATTTGGGCAGAGCGGGCAGGCTTTGTAATTAGCCAAGATGGAATCGCTCTCCATCAAAATGGTGTATCCTAACCAGCGTTTCAGAGGATATTCTTCCTTAATGTTGTAGGTCTTAAGTGCCCATGGGCAATCTTGGTAATCATAGGATGTGTCTTGTTTCGGTGTATTATCGATCAATTCGGCATAACCGGTTTCCGATAATGCTTGATTGAACAGGGAGAACCGTTTGTCTTTAGCCAGTCGATCGACCATGCTTGGATTGAACGAATTGATGAACGACAGGCTGTCGATATCCGATAGTGCATGTCTGAAATCGATGGAACCCTTTTTCATGACATAGAGGGTGTCTTGCGCTTGCAGGCTCGTTATGAAACCTGCAATGATGCAGAATGTTAAAAGGTATGTCCGTTTCATGGTTCGATTATTCTACAGGTTCGAAAAGGATGCAGTCGGTTCGGATTTCCCGACTCAGGGTGGCTGATTCATTCGTCTTGGCAGCGTTTTCAATTCTCAGTCTTAATGCTTGGCTGTAGGTGCTGGTGATTTGTGGATCAAAAAGATTATAGACAAAGTTCTGTTGAACCAATACCTTAGTCATTGTTTTCGGATTAGTCACGACATTCGACAACATCAGTTTATTGGATACGATCACTCCCAACGTATCCGGGTACGTTAGGTAAAAGTTTACCTTATAGGGCAACTGCAAGGTGGTGTCTTCCGCATAAGCCGGGACGAATTGAGCATAGATGTTGTACTTGCCAGGCCGTAAGTTTTGGATGTCGTAAGTGGCATATACTTTAAGAAGTGACGACGTAGTCAGTGGAAAACAGTAATTATAGGCATTGTTGGAAACGACGAATGAAGCATTATTCGTCATCATCTTTTTGGTGATTTGACAGTTCGTCGATGTGCGGTAAAGGGAGTCTTCGGTTTCTATGCAGACTCCTTTCCGAAGTGTCAGTGGAAGGTTCAATTTGCTGATGGAATAAGAGTTACCGTTGGAAAGTGTATTTAGCAGCCGTACATCACCGTAGTATTCAGCCACGTTATTGATTTTGATAAATTGTGTGGTGTACATGGAATCCTGAAGTGGTACTTGATTTTGATTTAGAATAAACAGATGTTTGATCATGTAAAGTTTCGCGTTGGTACGCTGTTGTGTCCGTAGTTTCTCATTGGTGGTAGGAGGATAGATACTCATCAGGCTGTCAAAAGTAGCATTCCATAATTGGTCACTCGGAAGCAAAACGGTAAAATTGTACCATTCCACATTAAAAGTTGCATAAAGCGATTTTAATAAGTCATTGGTTACGACAGAGTCCTTGATAGTTGGATCGTACGTTTTCTTATTGAATGAAAAAAGGAAGGTGTGCATGGAGTCAATATTCCCTGCCGAATACAAGTATTCCCATATGTTTTTCCGATAGGGTGCATAACCGTTTAATAAGTTGATGATGCTTGTTGATATGTGAATGTTGGATTGAATGACAGGATTGCCATCCAAGTAGATTTGGCCGTTTTCCTTAGTGAGTTTAAGGAGCTTTTGGCTCAACATTTCGACCCTAAGGGGATAGATCCGATTGGTATCAATATCAAAGGGTGCATCATTCAAATGATTCTCCACCAACTTCTTCACTAATTCCCCATCACTCAAGTCAACCCCAGCAAAACTCGCATTGACCGATGCCCAAATAGTTTTGTCGTTTAGTTTATCCTTGTAGCCAGTTTGCTCCAACATGTCGGCAAAGATGCTGAGTTCGGGGTAGGATCGGATTTTTTGGTAAATCGCATCCGATTCTTTCCAATTCCAGTATTCAGGGAGGTGAAAGGTGACACTGTCAATCTGATCCGTCTGGGAACGATAGAGAATTTGCCCGTTCCGATAGATGTAGAGGCTATCCTGAGCAGCAACGAACCACATGGAAACTAAAAGAAACACACCAAAAAGGAGTGTCCTTTTTAAGGCTGAAACGCTTATTTCATGGTTCATTAGGTCGAAAAAAAGATTATCCGTAAAAATACAAATTTCCACGGATAACCAATTATTTAAACCGAAATTAAGTATTCAGACAGAAATATTTTACTGTTTTAATCCCTCCAACAGCATATTTACAGCTTCCTTGACGCTCTGTGACTTTGTGAGGCACTCCACGAAACGGCTACCGATGATGGCACCGGAGGCATTGGCGAAGGCGGCGTCGAGGGTGGATTTGTTGGAGATGCCGAAGCCGATGAGGCGGGGGTTTTTGAGGCCCATGGCGTTGATGCGGCGGAAGTAGGCTTGCTTGCTGTCGTTGAAGCTTGTTTGGGCACCGGTTGTGGAGGCGGAGGATACCATGTAAATGAAACTGCTCGTGTGCTCGTCGATGGCGCGGATGCGTTCGTCCGAAGTGTCGGGGGTGATGAGCAGCACCATCGCCAAACCGTAGCGATCCATCATGGGCTTGTATTCTTCCAGGTAGTCTTTCATGGGCAAGTCGGGCAGGATGATGCCATCGACGCCGGCTTTCTGACAATCGCGACAAAAGGCTTCCAAGCCGTATTGCATCACCACGTTGAGGTAACCCATCAGCAAGACGGGCATGGCGATTTCAGGACGCATGCCTTCAAGTTGGCTGAAAAGGATTTTCAAGGACATGCCGTTTTTGAGGGCGGTGTTGCCACTGGCCTGGATAACGGGACCATCCGCCATCGGGTCGGAGAAGGGGATGCCCACTTCGACCATATTGACGCCTTGGGACTGAAGCTCGCGCATGATGGGCAGTGTGTCGTCCAAATGCGGGTAGCCGGCGGTGAAGTAAATGGAGAGAAGGTTCTCTTTTTTACCCGAAAAGAGCTGATTGATTCTATTTTGCATGATCTTAAAAGGCTTGGATGAACGATTTCAGAAGTTCGGCGTCTTTGTGGGCGGGGCGGGTTTCAAATTTGCTGTTCACGTCGATTCCGACCAGTTTGGGGTGGCTGAACGCTTTGATGTGGCTTACGTCGTCTGGGCCGATTCCGCCGCTAAGGAAAAAGGGCGTTTCACCTTGATAATTGTCAAGAATTTCCCAGTTGAACTGTTTGCCTGAGCCACCGGGCAGGTTGCTTTTGGTGTCGAACAGGAAGTAATCGCACGTGCCTTCGTATTCCTTGGTGGCATCCAGGTCGGCGATTTCAGCCACGGAAATGGCTTTCAATACGTGCAGGCCCATGTTTTTGAGTTCGGCACAGGTTTGGGGAGTTTCACGGCCGTGTAGTTGAACATGGGTGAAACCGTATTTGTCGCGGATGTGCAGTACGTAGGCCACGGATGGGTTCACGAAGACGGCCACCGGTTCAATGCCTTGGGATTTAAGGCGTTGTGCCACATAAAAAACCATCATCTCCACAAAGCGGGACGATTTGAAATAGAAGATGAAGCCCATATAGTCGGGATTCAGTGCGGCTACTTCCGAGATGTTGCTCGGTTCGCGCATGCCGCAGACTTTCAGTTTTAAGTTGCCGTTGATCATTGCAATGCTAGTATAAAAGAGGACAACGCCGCACCCGGATCGCCGTGTTTCATAAAGTTCTCACCCATGAGGAAGCCTTTGTAACCAGCTTCCCGTAAGCTTTTTACGACTGCAGGGTCGCTCAAACCGCTTTCCGATATGCGAACGAATTCAGCAGGAATTTTGTCGGCCAGGTCGAACGAAACCTGCACATCGGTCACAAAGGTACTCAGATTCCGGTTGTTTACGCCCACCATGTCCGTAAAACGGCTGATGTAATCGAGTTCGGCCTCGTTGTGGACTTCCAGCAGGACTTCCATACCAAGTTCATGTGCCAGTTCACCCAGGTCGTAGGCTTCATCCATGGTAAGGGCGGAAGCGATGAGCAGAATGACGTCGGTGCCGAGGATTTTGGCTTCGTACACTTGAAAGGGGTCGATCATGAAATCCTTTCGGAGCATCGGGCAGTCCAAAACTTGTCGGGCATTTCTGAAGTCGCTGAGGGTTCCTCCAAAGTGAATTTCATCAGTCAGCACGGAAACGCCGGTGCAACCGCCTGCCTGATAGGCACTTACCACGGATGCCGCATCAGCATTGGGATGGATGTATCCTTTGGAAGGCGATTTTCGCTTGAATTCGGAAATTATGCCAGTTTGCGAAGCTTCCAGTGCTTTTTTAAGGGAAAGCCCTTTTGGCAAACCAGTTGCCATATTTTTCAGATGGTCGAAGGAAACGGCCTCGCGGCGTGCAGCCACTTCCAACCGCTTGTCCGCTACGATTTTATCGAGAATGGTCATGCGTTTAATTGTATGAATTTCTTAAAGTTTCTCAAGGCGTTGCCGCTTTCCAGCGATTCGCGGGCTATGGCCACAGCATCGGCAAAACTCAGTTTCGGGTCAATAACCTGTATAGCCACGGCTGAATTCGCCAGAACGACGTTTTTCTGGGCGTCCGTGCAGGTATCGTTCAGGACGCTGTCGAACAGTTCGGACGCTTTTTCCACCGTTTCGCCGCCAAAGAGTTCTTCCGGATTCACAGTCTGGAAGCCGAGATCGGCGGGTTTCACTACTTCCTCGCCCGTGTTGCGGACTATCTTCATGTCGCCTGTCAACGAGAGTTCATCGTAACCGTCCAAACTGTGTATGATGGCGAAATCGACGCCGGTCTGCTGGTAGGTGTATTCGTACAAACGGGCCATCTTGAGGTTGTAAACTCCGAGGCATTGACGACGTGGTTTGACGGGACTCACGAGCGGACCCATCAGGTTGAAAAACGTGCGGACACCCAACGCTTTACGAATAGGCGCCACCGTTTTCAGCGCTGCGTTGAAGAGCGGCGCATGCAGGTAAGCCATGTTGCTTTCCTCGATGGAACGCTTCAGTTTATCCACATCGGTGGTGAACTTCACCCCATGTTGCTCCATCGCGTTGGAAGAACCCGATACCGAAGTGGCGCCGTAATTCCCGTGCTTGGCAACCTTGTAACCGGCACCCGCCAAAACGAGGCAACTGATGGTGGATATATTAAAGGTGTTCTTGGCATCACCTCCGGTGCCCACGATGTCGATGGGGTCGAATTCAGACAAATCAACTCGATGGCACATGTCCAGCAAGGCTTTCTGGAAGCCGGCCAGTTCGTCCACGGTAATGCTGCGCATCAGGAAAACGCTCATGAAAGCGGCGATTTGGTGTTCGTTGTACTTGCCAGAACCAATGTTCAGCATGATTTCAGCGGCTTCCTCCGAAGAAAGGAATTTGTGTTCGAACAGGTGGTTGAGTATTTGTTTCATAGGTTGATCCAGTTTTTGAGAATGTCTTTGCCAAAGGGTGTAAGCACAGATTCGGGGTGGAATTGCACACCGTGAATGTTGTAGGTTTTGTGCTGCATGGCCATGATTTGGCCTTCGTCGTCCACTGCGGTCACGTCAATGCAGTCGGGTAGGTTTTCCGGACTGACGGCCCAGGAATGGTAGCGGCCTACGTCAAAGTGTTCAGGCAGACCTGCAAACAATGGATCGTTTCCGATGACCTTGATGCTTTCGGAAAGCCCGTGGTGGACGTCGGTCAGGTTGATGAGCGTGGCACCGAAAGCTTCGCAGATGGCCTGATGGCCAAGGCAAACACCCAAAATGCTTTTGGACGGAGCATACATACGAATCAAATCCAACAGCAAGCCTGCTTCGGAGGGAACGCCGGGACCAGGCGAGAGTACGATCTTGTCGTATATTACCGCGTCTTCCAGCTTCAGTTTGTCGTTTCGCACCACATCGATGGTGGCGTCGCATATTTCGCGCAGGGCATGCACCAAATTATAGGTGAATGAGTCGTAGTTGTCGAATACTAATATCTTCATGGTCTTAGTTTTTTAAGCGGACAGCCATATCCAGCGCCGATTTGAGGGCGGCCAGTTTGCTTTTTACTTCTTCCAATTCGCTTGCTTCCACCGATTTGGCAACGATGCCGGCACCAGCCTGAAAATACAACGTGTTGTTCTTGCTTAGGAAGGAACGGATGGTGATGGCTTGGTTGAAATCTCCGTTCAGGCCGATGTAACCGATGCAGCCTCCGTAGAACCCGCGGGCGTGGGATTCAATTTCATCGATGAGTTCCAACGCGCGGACTTTCGGCGCACCCGAAAGCGTGCCTGCGGGAAACGTGTCGGCGAACAGCTTGATGACGTTGGTATTGGGTTCCAGCTCGCCGCTGACGCGGGAAACCATGTGCAGCACGTGGGAATAGTACTGGATTTCCTTGAATATTTCCAGCTTCACGTTTTTGGAATTGCGGCTCAGGTCGTTGCGGGCAAGGTCCACCAGCATCACGTGCTCGGCGTTTTCCTTGGGGTCGCGGCGAAGTTCTTCAGCCAACAGCAGGTCCTTTTCATCGTCACCCGTGCGGCGGAAGGTGCCGGCAATGGGGTCGATGTAGGCTTTGTTTTTCTTCACCACCAGATGCGCTTCGGGTGAACTGCCGAAGATGCGGAAGGAACCGAAGTCAAAGTAAAACAGGTACGGACTCGGGTTGATGGAGCGCAGTGCCCGGTAGGCCTTGAAGTCGTCACCGGCATATTTTTGGGCATAGCGGCGGGAAAGCACGATTTGGAACGTGTCGCCGCGGTAACAATGTTTCTTGCCTTTGGTCACCATATCCATATATGCCTGATCGGTGATGATGGATTGTTCCTCGCCTTCGAGCATGAAATTGTAGGAAGCGAAATTGCGGTTGTCCAGCAGCGCCAGTACAGTTTCCATATCGGTTTCCTCCCCTTCGAACAGGTTTTCCACGATGGTGAGCTCATTCTTGTGGTGGTTGATTCCGATGATGTACTTATACAGAATGTATTGAATATCAGGCACATCTGAACCGTCAGTCGTGGTCTTCTCAATCTTGACATCCTCAAAATACCTCACTGCATCGTACGCGGTAAAACCAAACAGGCCGTTGAAACCCAGCGTGTTGTTGTCTTCGATGACGGGGAATGACTGAATGAAGGCTTGAAAGCGTTCGGGAACATCAACTTCAGGAGTAACTTTCGTTTCAACCTTGCTGCCGTCCGGATAGGTTTCAGCTATGATGCCTTTTTCGAGTTTGAACTGGGCTACGGGTTGGAAGCCGATAAAGGAGAAGCTGTTTTCGCCGCCGTGGTAGTCGGAACTTTCCAAGAGGGCGGAATGGGGGAATACGTCCCTGATTTTCAGGTAGATGCCGACGGGTGTCTGCAGGTCGGCCAGCAGTTTGCGGGAAAGGGTGCGAATGGGATGTTTCATAGCGCTTATTGGTTGAAATGTTTGACGTAGGTTTCCATGTCTTTGTCGCCGCGGCCGGAGAGGTTGACGACGACGACATCCTCTGGTTTGAACTGGAGCATTTCCAGTCCGGCAAGGGCATGGGCGCTTTCGAGCGCGGGGATGATGCCTTCGATGGCGGTGAGTTCGAAGGCGGCTTTCAGGGCTTGGTCGTCGGTGGCGGCCAGTACTTGAATTCGGCCTTCCTTGGCCAGGTAGGCGTGGATGGGGCCGACACCCGGATAGTCGAGGCCGGCGGAAATGGAGTAGGGCTCGATGATCTGGCCGTCTTCGGTCTGCATGATGAGTGACTTGCAGCCGTGCAGGATGCCAAGGCGTCCGAGTAAGATGGAGGCGGCGGTTTCAGCAGTGCCAATACCTTTTCCGGCGGCTTCGACGGCGACCAGTTTGGTGCGTTCCTCGTCCAGGAAGTGGTAAAAGGCGCCGGCTGCGTTGCTGCCACCACCGATACAGGCGATGACATAGTCGGGGTAGTCGCGGCCTTCGTGTTCGAGCAGCTGGGCCTTCATTTCCTTGCTGATGACGGATTGGAAGCGGGCGACCATGTCGGGGTAGGGATGAGGACCAACGGTACTACCTATAATATAATGGGTGTCCTCAGGGTTGCAGCACCAATCGCGGATGGCTTCGTTGGTGGCGTCCTTGAGCGTCATGTTGCCGGAAGTCACGGGAACAACAGTGGCTCCCAACATTTCCATCTTTTGGACATTCAGATGCTGGCGTTCCACATCGGTCTTGCCCATGTACACCACGCATTCCATGTTCATGAGCGCGCAGACGGTGGCGGTAGCCACTCCGTGCTGGCCGGCCCCGGTTTCAGCTATGATACGGGTTTTTCCAAGGCGGCGGGCCAACAGGATTTGACCGACGGTGTTGTTGATTTTGTGGGCACCGGTATGGTTGAGGTCTTCGCGTTTGAGGTAGACTTTGCAGCCGTATTTCTCGGAGAGGCGCTTGGCCAGATACAACGGGGTCGGCCTTCCTACATAATCTTTGAGCAGGGCATCCACTTCGGACTGAAAGCTAGGGTCGCCCATGATCTGGAGGTATTGTTCCTTCAGGTTTTTGACATTGTTGTACAGGATTTCGGGGATGTAGGCTCCGCCGAATTCTCCGTAAAAACCGTTTTCGTTGACTTGATACATGGTCGTAATTTTTTTATAAAAAAAAGGCCTGCTGTGAGTTCAGCAGGCCTTTCGTATCTATTTTTTTAAATGTGCACGGGCTCTTTACCTCACCAATTTTGTTGAAGTTTACCAAGCCACCACCAATTATTGCACATCATTGTGTTCATGTTGTTTATGAATATGTCGCAAAAGTAGGGATTTTTTTTAATTGTGCAAAAAAAAATATCGGACTGAAATTTTGTTTTTATTCGGACCGTGTGTATATTTACAAATTATGACAGGTTGCTTAACTCTAAACTAAGATACCATGAGAAAACACTCGAATTTCTTTTTTTGTGCAATTCTTGCAGTACTTACCTTGACTGCATGTGATAAAAAAACAGAAGAATTAGCCTATGCCGATCTGACCGTTCAACAAAACAAGGAAAAAATGCAGAACGACGGTCTTGCAACCATGGATAAATTGGATGGCATGTCCGATTTGTCGGGGGTATTTGCCTTGCGCGATCTTGATAACCTGACACTAAACTCAACTTTGGCAGGCGATCCAATTCAAATGGCACTTTCAAAGATTATCGCACCAATGACTAAGTTGGACAAGAATGTGATGGGGCTGACGAACCTTCGTTCCACACAAGTGGATATCCAAAGCCTTTCGGAACTATTACCCAAGGCTGGAGGTGTCTATACCTATAATCGTTCGACCCAGGAATTCACCCGTGTAGCCAATACGACAAAGATCGAATTCAATTATCCGATTGGCTCCAGTACGACCAACAATGGAAAACTGTTGATTGACAATCTGACCATCAGTACCGTCAGCAATCCAACTACAAGTTCGGAATTGCCTAAGACTTTGGACATCGAACTGAGCAAGAATAGCCTACCGATGATCAATTACGAATATACTGCAAGCTATAATGCTTTCAATGAACCAACTTCTGTTAATATGGACATTTCCTTTGTAGAAGGGTATGATTTCAATGAAACGTTCGTACATAACAATTCGGAAGTATCTATGGAGCTTAAATATACCTTCAACGATGAGAATATCTTGAGTGGTAAGTTAAGTACCAAAGGCAATTTCACTACAGAAGCCCTGAATAATGAATCGAATCTGGAAAATGAGCAATGGATTAATCAGGTTTTGGACAATGCCAATGCTTATTTCCAATTGGGTAATCTGAAAGTAACCGGTGTTGTCGACATCAATAAAGGAAAAGCTGCCTATGATGTAGCCTTCCCGAATGGTGATACCAGTTCGGCTGCCGATGTGGAAAAGGTCTGCACACTTTTAAATGACAATTCATCATTGATTGTTTTGTATGCCAAAGAGGGTACAATCATCGCCAAATCAAAATTCTACAAACAGGAATACACCAATTGGGAATTCAACGAAAACACTTGGGAATATCAGGAAGTCACCGCCTATAAACCAAGTCTGCAATTCATATTCAAAGATGGTTCAGCTATGGACCAAAGCTTTTTCGATCAGGGTTTTGAAGATTTGCAAACCGCTGTCCAAAATATGATGACGGCTCTTCAGACCAATTATAGTGAATGATAGACTGATTTCTTGAACCGAATATTCACTTTACTACTGTCGTTT
>Ga0302205_10000115_pt1 | contig 39961 bp, 41 predicted proteins | sample II_Fen_E1_3_FD_194582 | JGI IMG/M metagenome (GOLD analysis project Ga0302205, IMG submission 194582) | Peat permafrost microbial communities from Stordalen Mire near Abisko, Sweden - II_Fen_E1_3 | ecosystem: Environmental > Terrestrial > Soil > Wetlands > Permafrost | place: Sweden: Abisko...
TACCTTCTGACGGTGTTCGCCGTCTTGAAGATCGATGAAATCGACCACGATGATGCCGCCCATGTCCCTCAGCCTGAGCTGACGGGCCACTTCTTCCGCAGCTGCCAGATTAACGTCCAGCGCATTGTCTTCCTGACCTTTAGAAGCCTTGGAACGGTTGCCGCTGTTCACGTCGATGACGTGCAAGGCTTCCGTATGCTCGATGATCAGGTAGGCGCCGCTCTTGAAGGATACCGTTTTCCCAAATGCCGACTTGATTTGTTTGGTCACACCAAACGTGTCGTAAATGGGCAGTTTGTCCTTGTAAAGCTTGACGATGTCCGCTTTTTCCGGCATGATCAGTTGAACGTAATCCCGGATTTCTTCGAAAGCCTGCGGATTGTTCACGTGGATGTTGTGGAAAGAAGCGCTGAGGATATCCCGTAGGATGACTACGGTACGACTGGTTTCTTCAAAGATGAGCGACGGGGCTTTTGCCTTGGTGAGCTTGGCCAACACTTCGTCCCAGCGTTTAAGCAGGACTTTGAGTTCGCTGTCCAGTTCGGCCACCCGCTTTTCTTCGGCCACCGTTCGAACGATGACTCCGAAATTTCTGGGGGTGATGCTCTGAAGAAGCTGCTTGAGGCGTACACGTTCTTCGGCCGATTTGATTTTAGTACTTACCGAAATCTTGTCCGAGAACGGAATCAAGACTAAGAAGCGGCCGGCGATGGAAATTTCCGACGTGAGTCGCGGTCCTTTCGTCGATATCGGCTCCTTGGCTATCTGCACCAAAATTTCTTGGCCTGGTTTCAAGACATCAGCGATGGTTCCCTCTTTGGGAATCTCCGGTAGCAATTGAAACTTGCTCAACAGATGCTGTTTGTTCTTGTTGGCGACCACGTTTTTCGTGTACGTGTTCAGCGAGTTGAATTGGTTTCCCAAATCCAGGTAGTGAAGAAATGCATCTTTTTCATACCCCACGTCCACGAAGGCGGCATTAAGGCCCGGCATCAATTTGTGCACACGGCCTAGGTAGATGTCGCCAACGGAAAAAGAGACGCTGTTGGTTTCCTGCTGGAACTCCACAAGGCTCTTATCCTCGAGTATCGCAATGGATACTTCCTTAGGCTGTACATCCACGACAATTTCCATTGTCCCTTTCGTAGTTGTTTCGATAAATCAGATGTATTAAGATCTTCGGGCAGTTTGGGGTTGAAACCCGGGCGGGGAAAATTCCGGTTTCGGCCCCGACCTGCTTGGAAGACAGGTAATTAAAAAAACAAAGAACAAACCCTAAGACTGAAAAGTACTTGGATTTGTTCTTGCATTCTTTGAGTTTCTTATAACACGAGAAGATTACTTTTTCTTCTTATGTCTATTCTTTTTGAGTCGTTTTTTACGCTTGTGCGTAGCCATCTTGTGGCCTTTTCTTTTCTTTCCGCTTGGCATTGTCTGGATAATTTTTTACTGAAAACTTATTTTTTCACTTCGCTTACAAACGTCTTTGCAGGTTTGAAGGAAGGAATGTTGTGTTCGGGGATGATGATCGTCGTATTCTTGGAAATGTTGCGGGCGGTCTTTTGGGCGCGCTTTTTAACGATGAAGCTACCAAAGCCTCTCAAATATACGTTTTCTTCTTTGGCCAGTGATTCTTTAACCACGTCCATGAAGGTTTCAACACTTGACAATACAGTTACTTTGTCAACGCCCGTTCTCTTGGAAATTTCGTTTACGATGTCAGCTTTAGTCATCTCGATAAATATTTTATAGGTTATACAATAGGTTTCTAATTGAATTAAGTCGTTTCTCGTGACTCGGCATAGTCAATGCAAACATTGCCTCTTCCCTCGCTACTCAAAACGTTACTAATTTTTTGGCTTGCAAATATATAGGTTTCTTTTCTTTAAAAAAAACTTTCCGTGTGGATTTTTGTGATTTTTTGAAAATTAAGCGTTCTTTGTGCTATGAATTCAGTATCAGGCATTTCCATCGTCTCAACTTTGCTTTCGGAATGGTATGAAGTCCATCAAAGAGACCTCCCCTGGAGGCGATTTCCAGACCCTTACAAGGTGTGGCTTTCCGAGATCATATTGCAACAAACCAGAGTGGAACAAGGGCTCCCCTATTACGAAGCCATCCTTCAACGTTTTCCTGATGTCAGAACACTGGCCGAGGCTCCCTTGGACGACTTACTGAAACTGTGGCAAGGTTTGGGTTACTACAGTCGTGCCAGAAACCTGCATACAGCTGCCAAACAGGTAGTTAAAGAGTTCGGAGGCGTCTTTCCCAAGAATTACTCAACCCTACTCCGATTAAAAGGGGTCGGTGAATACACTGCCGCAGCGATCTCCTCCATTGTCTATGGGGAGCCGAAGGCGGTGGTCGATGGCAACGTTTATCGGGTGCTATCCAGACTTTTCAACATTGACACACCCATCAATTCCACCGAAGGCAAACGCATTTTTTCTACTTTGGCGGCTGAAATCTTGGATCAGGAGCACCCGTCCCGACACAACCAAGCCATCATGGAATTCGGCGCATTGCAATGCGTACCGGTGCGGCCCGATTGCTCGAGTTGCCCCTTGGCCGCTCATTGCCAAGGACTGGCGGCTGAACGCGTGGCTGAACTTCCGGTTAAGTCCAAGGGCGTTTCCAAGAAAGAGCGCTACTTTTTGTACCTGGTCCCGACGGATGGGCAACATACATGGATGCAACAACGAATGGAAAAAGATATCTGGCAGAATCTTTGGGAATTCCCGCTTATCGAAACGGCAAAGCCGCTCTCCATGGAACGGATTTTGGAGGAGCCCTTACTGAAAACCTGGTTCGGTGAAGCTTATACAATTGGAAACAATCTGTCATTTAAGCACATACTAAGTCACCGAATCATTCACGCGACATTCCTTCCGATTCGAATTCAGCAGATAAAAAACATTCCGACTTCGTGGACCATCGTTTCAATGGATAAAATCGATACCTTTGCCGTATCTAAAATGACGGAGAACTTCATTAATAAATATACATTTATATAATATTAGATTAATATTATGTTAATTATTATTAAACGTTTGGTAAGGTAGGTTTTTATACCTACATTTGAATCCTGAACCAAAAAAGATGCGCACTTAAAGGTTCAGATTGAAGCGAATTTAATATCCTGATTAGTAAATACAAAACTCTGAAAAAATGTCAGTTAACAAAGCAATCCTAGTGGGCAATGTCGGAAAAGATCCGGAAGTCCGCTACCTGGACAGCGGTGTAGCCGTTGCCACCATCACCCTTGCCACCACCGAACGCGGCTATACGCTTGCCAACGGCACGACAGTACCCGACCGCACCGAATGGCACAACATCGTTGCCTGGAGAGGCCTGGCCGAAATCGCCGAAAAATACATCAAAAAAGGTAGCCAGATTTTCGTTGAAGGCAAGATCACCACCCGCAAGTGGGAAAAAGACGGCGTAGCTCGTTACAGCACTGAAATCGTTGCTGAAAACATCGAACTGTTGGGCAAACGGCCCGAAGGAGGTTCTTCAGAATCGCATTCTGCTGCCCCCAAGACTTCGTCCAACGATGCCCCTGCATCCGCTGAAAGTTCAGACGACCTACCTTTCTAAACGTATCATGTTTCATCGATTTAACGGAAGAAATCTTAGTAAAGGCTACCCAATTCGGGTGGCCCTTACTGTTTTACTCCTTATTGCAATGGGGATGTTCAGTTCCTGTAAAAAAGATTCTTTTCCAAAGCCTAGGGCGTATCCGAGAATTGCCTATCCCAAGGCTCAATATCAGGCATCCGAGCTTACCGCCCTACCGGTTTCCTTTGAATACCCCACCTATGCCACGCTTGAAGCCGTGAAACCGGACAAGAAGAATTGGATCAACCTCCACTTCAACAGTTTCGATGCAACGTTGTTCATGAGTTATATCAAGACACCAGAAAAAAATGCGTTCATGATGATTCAGGCAAGGGAAAAAATGGCTGTCGATCAGGCACCTCCTCAATCTGAAGTCCGTAAGGAAGAGTTTGAGGCGACCGACAAGCGTTTTACAGGTTATTTCTACCTGACCGACGGAGATACGCCTTGCCCCGTTCAATTTATCCTGACCAACCACCATGGATTGCTGTTTGACGGCAGTCTCGTATTTGACGAACCCATCAACCGAGACTCATTGGCATCGGTCGTGGACGGCCTAACTCGGGATGTACGGCATTTGGTGGAAACTTTTCAATTCAAGAACTGAACATGGGTGTCCACCTGCTTCAAAAAACGCAAGACTACACGCTCGGCATCTGGAAGATGGATGAAGACGAAGCACAATTGCTGGAACTATCCGGGATGGTCGAATCTCCTGGATTGGTCAGTCCAGTTAGAAGGCAGGAATACATGGCAGTAAGGGCGATGGCTTCAACAATGGGTGTCAAACCAGAAGCGATTGCTTATCTGCCATCCGGAAAGCCTAATCTAACAGACAATACGCTGACCATCAGCATTTCCCATACTAAAATGTATGTCGCGGTTCTGCTGAGTTCGCACATCTTAGCAGGCGTGGATATAGAACACCGCTCCGATCGGATTCACAAAATTCGTCATAAATTCATGCATTCAGACGAGGAAAATAGCCTGAAGCAGCTAAGTAACCCCATTAGCGAAACCGTCGGTTTGTTAATACACTGGTGCGCTAAAGAATCCTTGTTCAAGGCCGTTCCGGAAGATGGGGTGGATTTCAAGCAGGAATTGCGTATCAGCGATTTAGCTACTCTGGAATCATCCGGACGTTTCAATGGTGTTTTTTTGAGAACAGGGAAATCGTTTATTATCGATTACCTCATTCAAGCGGACTTCGTCCTTACCTGTTCTTTTTCAGCAGAATCCAGATAATCATCGGTGCTCCGAACAAAGCAGTGACCGAATTGATGGGTAGGGCATTGCTCAGGAACGGCCCTTGGGTGATGCAGTCGCAAAGCAGCATCAGGCAGGCACCACAGAGCATGGAGGCAGGCAGTACGATGCGGTGATTCCAACTTTTAAAAAGGCCGCGGGCAATATGCGGCACGGTAATTCCGACAAATCCGATGGGACCAGCAAAAGCAGTGACACCACCTGCCAGCAAAGCCGTGGCCAGAATGATTAAAAACCGAGTGCGTGCGATGGAAACACCCAGCCCTTTGGCATAGTGTTCACCCAACAACATGGCATTCAGCGATTTCTGCAGAACGGCAGCCAACAGCAGACCAAGGGAAACCACGATGAGCAGCACTGGAAAGAGCTTCCAAGTGACGGCACTCAGACTGCCGAAGGTCCAGATGACAAAAACTTTAAGGGTATCGGGATTGCTTACATTCTGTAACAGGCTGACCACGGATGAAGCGATATACCCGAACATCATCCCGACAATCAACAAGAATACCAAATCAGGGACACGAACGGAGGCCAGCAAGACCAAAAGCAATACCCCCACGGCGCCGACCACGGCGGCTACAACCAAACCCCAGGAACCGAAACCCAACAGAAAAGTTCCCACTCCGGAGGTGAACATGGTCACCAACGCGACACCCAGGCTGGCACCCGCATTGACACCCAGCACATCAGGCCCGGCCAATGGATTGCGGAATAAGGTTTGCATCAACAACCCGGCTACCGACAAGGCGGCACCGGCAAGTATGGCGGTCAACGCCTTGGGCAAACGGTAACCAAACAGTATTTCGCGGTAGATGGTATCACCTTCGTTCTGAAATGCACCAAACACTTCCTTCATAGGAATTTGTATGCTGCCAAGCACCAGATCCAGCAAGAACAGCAGGACCAAGGTTAGACCCAGCATCAAGAACAATAGGCTGTTACGGCTCATTTAATGGAGTTTGATGCGAAGTTACCGTAATTTTTTCAAATAATGCCAGGGTGCATCGGGTAGCAATTCCGGATGAAAGGCTTTAATGTAGTCGGACAAGAGTTCATCCGGTTTGGCCACGGCGCTTTCCCAAAAATCGTTACCACCCGCAGGTGTAGTGCGGTTGTTGTAAGCGAACACATTGCCCTTTCGAAAGGATTGAAACAAGGCATACCGTTCATCCAGCTTTTGAAGGGCTGCCAGCGAACCACCATTGGTCACACCCACCCAGATATCGGCCCTGTTGAAATCTTTCAGCACCTGTTCAAACGTAAACGGACGACTGCCAGAAGTCGTGTCGCTTCGGTATTTGTACATTGCACCGGCATCGGTAAACAATTGTGCTGTAAAGTTTTTACCACCAGGAAGGTACCAGGATCCGCGGAAATCATCACCTGAAAGCACCTCGGGCTTTTTGGTTTTTGCAGTTGCAGCCAGTTTCTTCAGACGTCCGTAATTGGTTGAAACGGCTTGAAACAAACTGTCTGCAAGCATTTCCTTATTGAAAAAGCAAGCGATGAATCGAATCCACTCCGACCGAGCAAGCAAACTTGCCTCCATCCATTCATTATCGTAAAGTACCGGAATTCCACTTTCACGAACCCGCGCGAGGTGGTCGTCCTGCTGATTGAAACTGTTCATCAACATCACATCCGGCTTAAGTACGAGGCAGCGTTCCACATCAATCTGAAACGGATCACCCAAGTCGATGACGGAACCCTTTTGAACCGCCCGACGCAAAGAAGCATTGTAAATGGTCTTGGCGTCACAGATGCCTTTAACCGCCGACAGCAAATCCAATTGTTCCAAAAACGTATATTGGGTACAGGAACCCGAAACCAAAGAACGTACTGGGATTTTAATTTCCATACCGTCTGCAGGAACCTTTACTCCTTCATCTTCAACTAAATAATAGCGAACCAATTCCGATCCCCTTTTCCACGGATCTGCCAATATGATGCGTTTGTAGTTCTTGAAGTAATCGACCTTGAATCCTTTGGCATACAGAATAGTCATGCTGCTGTCCGGCAAGACTTCTGTCGAAGTTTCCATTTTAGCCTTATTTGGAGCCGTACAGGCTGTCAACAATGCCAAAATCAGGACAGGAAGCATTCTTTTCATCGTTGCATGCAGTTTTTAAGTACAAAAAAGGAGTCTTGTTCAGACTCCTTTTCGGTTGTTGGTTGTCTATAAGAAGACGCAGGATTTATTTCCTAGCAGCAGGAGCCTGTTGAAGAGGAGCTTGTTGAGCAGGAGCTTGTTGAGCAGGAGCTTCCTGAGTTGCCGGAGCCGTTTTGCCCTTAGCGGCGACACCTTGTTGATTGTTGAAACCCGGATTATTCAAATTCGGATCAATTTTCACGGCGTTTTGAACTTCATCCTTAATGATGGATTGTTTGGCTTGAACTTCGTCGGAAGTGGTAATGAAAGCAGCAGAAACAATGCAAAGCAATGCAACGGACAAAGCCAGCGTCCAAGTTGCTTTTTCCAAAAAGTCAGTAGTTTTGCGAACGCCCATCACTTGATTGGAAGAAGAAAACCCGGAGGAAAGACCACCGCCTTTGGAGTTTTGAACGAGTACGATCAGAATCAGGAGGAGGGCTGCAAGGAAAATAAGAATGGAAATGGCCAAGTACATATTACAATTATTTTTTATGGGTAACTATTTCTTGATGTGAATAATCAGTTTCTCGAGGAATCGAATTTGGTCTGCAAAGTAAACATTTTTTTCCGGATATTTCAAGCTTAAACCCTTGAATATTTCAAGTGCCCGGTCATAACGCTTCTGTTTAAGGTAAATTCTGGCCAAGGTATCCGTAAAGGAGTCTTCAGGCAGGTTAAAGGAAGAAACCATTTGCTCCAGGGCGGCAACTTCCTCGATGGAGGCTTCGCCCACTGCTTTGTCCGCTTCTGGTTTCAACCGAATCTTCGTTTCATTATTGGCTGAACTCTCTAGAAACTGATCAATAAGCTCCTGCCCGTTCATGGGTTGCACAGGCTCCGTTGGCCCGGATTCGGGTTGCATGGACAGGAATTCCGCATAATTCAGTACAAAGCCTTCTTCAGGCTTGATCAACTTTTCTGCGACAGGGGCATCGGCATTTGAAGGAGTTTCAAGAAGCGTATCCGAGAACGTTTCAGCTTCTTCCTTCAACGGAGCCATAGTCGGTGTGCTACCCTGCAAAAAGCGGTCGATCAGCGAAAAACCACCGGATTCCAAAGGTGCTGCCTGAGGGTTTTCCAACCGTTCGGGCAAGTTCTTTCCTTCGATGAAATAGTACAGGCGACGACGATCGGGAACGGAGACAGCCGTCTTGATGAGCGAAGCCGAAAAATGCAAATCGTTGAGATTCAATAGGCTCTTCAAATAAAGCATCCGGGCAATGGTGAAACAGGGATATTCCTCCATCACACTTTTAAGCTGAAGCATACTTTCCCGGTTCAATTGGGAAGGATCGTTGATCCATAGTCTGATATCGTCCGTTTTCATCTTACCAATTGGCTACTGTTTTATTGAAAATGGCTTCGGAAATTTCTTTGTTGATATCTTCCAAAAGGGCATCCTGAACGTCTTCCAACATGCTGGTGGCTGGGAATTGCCTAAAAGCAGAGAATTTCTGTTCAAAATCCTCCTTATCATTGGTCGTATTGGTGAAACGGACATTGACGGTTATCGTCAACTTGGTTTCGGAAGCGTAACCGTCTGCCCTTTGGGCCATTGGCGTGAGTTCCCATCCTACAATTTCGCCTTCAATTTGCAAATCGCCCTCCTTGGGTTTCATCTTCAGTTTAGTCTGGGTGATGAACTTTTCTTTCAATCCTTCCGTAAAAGCTTGGGATAAAGGAGGATACACATAAGGCGCTTGGTTGGGGAATTCCTGAATGGATATGGTTTTAACCCGTGCATAATCGATGGATGCACCGTTCAACTTATAGGAGACGGTACAGCCGGTGAGCATCAGCAAGGGTAAGAGCAGCAGCAAGAAACGTTTCACGGTCAGTCTAATTTGTATTCTTTAATCTTACGGTACAAAGTTCGTTCTGAAATATTCAGGTCTGAAGCGGCATTCTTCCGCTTGCCGCTGTTGCGGTCCAAAGCCTTGCGGATAGCTTCTTTTTCCATATCTTCCAGGGAGAAGGACTCTTCCACATATTCCTCGGTATCTTCGATGTTGTGAACTGCAGGACGGTGACTGGCAGGTTCCGGGGCATGAAAAGTGGCATAGTTGCCGAATTCCTTTTCGGATGTGGGTCCTTCCGTGCCATTTTTCAACATCAGGTCGTTTACAAGCAGTTTAAGCTCGTTCATATCCTTCTTCATGTCGAACAGTACTTGATACAGGATTTCCCGCTCGTTGGCGAAGGAACGGCTGTCAGCAGGTCTGGAAGGTCCACCAGCATACAAGGCAGGGATCTTTTCGAAGGAACTGTCCGGCAAATAGGAACGCAAGATATTGGCTGAAATGTCCCGTTGTTGTTCAATGATGGAAATCTGCTCGGCTATATTCTTGAGTTGACGGATGTTACCCGGCCAACGGTAGGAAGTCAACACCGATTTGGCATCTTCGGTGAGCTGAACAGCAGGCATGCGGTATTTTTCTGCAAAATCGGCTGCAAATTTGCGAAACAGACGCAGGACATCATCCGGTCTGTCCCGAAGCGGTGGAACGCTGATGGGTACCGTGTTCAGCCGATAATAAAGGTCTTCGCGGAAATGGTTGCCCTGAATGGCCTCGCCCATGTTCATGTTGGTGGCGGCCACGATGCGGACGTTGGTCTTTTGGGTCTTGGAGGAACCCACTCGAATGAATTCGCCGGATTCCAAAACCCTTAAGAGTCTGGCTTGGGTGGACAAAGGCAGTTCAGCGACTTCATCCAGAAAAATGGTGCCGCCGTCGGCCACTTCGAAATAGCCTTTGCGATCGGCCAAAGCACCAGTGAATGAGCCCTTTTCGTGACCGAAAAGTTCAGAGTCTATGGTACCTTCGGGAATGGCTCCGCAGTTTACGGCAATGTATGGTCCGTGTTTGCGGTGGCTGAACTGGTGGATGATCTGCGGAAAACTTTCCTTCCCCACTCCGCTTTCGCCGGTGATGAGCACGGACAAATCGGTCGGTGCGACCTGAACGGCCACATCGATGGCCCGGTTGAGCTCAGGGGCATTGCCAATAATGCCGAATCGTTGTTTGACGCTTTGGATATCCACAGTTCCTATCGATTAAAGATCATCGGGCATTTTCAGGTCAGAAAGCTCACCCGACTGCACGATGTGTTGTTTACGAAGCGGATTGCTCGTCATTTCGGCATAACCGTTCCTGTTGTTGAAAATATCACAGGCCAGATAAAACGCTTCCCGGAAAGATTCTTCCGAAGCGACATTCTGTCCTGCAATGGAATAAGCAGTACCATGAGCTGGCGAGGTACGCACAATCGGCAAACCGGCTGTATAATTTACGCCGCTTTCCATGCTCAGTGCCTTGAAAGGAATCAAACCCTGGTCGTGATACATGGCAAGGATGCCGTCGTATTTCTTGAAATCGCCTGAGCCGAAGAATCCGTCGGCAGGAATGGGTCCGAAACAGCAAACGTGTTGCTCCTGCGCCTTGCGGACGGCTTCAGCAACGATTTCCTGATCTTCACGACCTATCAAGCCTTCGTCACCGGCATGCGGATTCAGTCCAAGCACCGCGATGCGGGGTTTGATGATGTTGAAATCCTTGATCAGGGATTTGTTAAGCATCCTGATTTTAGTGACCAGACTTGGCACATCCAGCGCGGCAGGAACCTGCGACAAGGGTATGTGTCCAGTGGCTACTGCGATTTTCATGATGGGGCCGACCATGATCATCAGGGCAGGCTTGCCATCACCAAAAACAGATTCGAGGTATTCGGTATGACCTGGAAAGGTGAAACTCTCGGATTGAATGTTCTTTTTATTGATGGGTGCCGTCACCAGCACGTCGATCAGGCCGTCCTTCAGCTCCTGACAGGCACGTTCCAGCGCCTGAAAAGAGGCCTTTCCGGCTATTGGTGTGGACTGTGAAAGCTCAACTTTCACTTCGTCGTCGGTGCAATTTACAATGCCGATCTTTCCCACTTGCGCTTCGCGGGCGGAACCGATGATGTTCAAATTCACACCGTTCAGATCCAACGCTTTCTTGTGATAGGCCGCCACTTTGGCTGAACCGTAAATAACCACAGCCTGGTTTTCGTAGACCCTGCTATCGGAAAGTGTCTTGAGAATCACTTCATAACCGACACCGTTGATGTCGCCCTGGGAGATTCCGACACGTATTTTTGGAGATTCCATAGAATGTTTTCTGTTATACTGACAAAATTGCCGAAAGATACAAAGAAAACCCCTTAACAAAAGTTATTCAGTGAAATAATTTTATCCTTTTTGTGTGGAAAGCAAACCACAGGCAGCCTGAATATCCTCACCACGTGACCTGCGAACGGTCGTGCGCAAACCTTTGGACATCAGATAATCGCAAAATCCGCGAACCGCCATTTCGTCAGTCGTTTTGAAGGGTGAATTAGGAATTGCATGGAATCGGATCAGATTCACCCTGCAATCCAACCCTTTGAGCAAGGCTACAAGTGCCTTTGCATGTTCTGGCGTGTCGTTCAGTCCTTTGAACAGGATGTACTCAAAGGAAAGTCTACGTTGCTTGCTGAAATCGAATTGCTTGAGCAACTGAATGGTTTCCTCGATGGGCCAGGCTTTTTCGGAAGGCATCCATGAAAGACGCTGCTCCGGGATGGCCGTGTGCAGACTCACTGCCAAATGGCATTTGCTTTCCTCGAGGAAGCGGATCAGTCCCGGTCTCACTCCGATGGTGGACACTGTCACGCGCTTGGGGCTCCAGGCAAAACCATTGTCTGAAGTCAGCACATCCAGCGCACGCAGCACTTCGTCCACATTGTCCAGCGGCTCACCCATTCCCATGAAAACAATGTTTGTGAGCTCCGTGGATTCAGGTATGGAAAGAATCTGATTCAATATTTCACCGGCTGAAAGCTGTCCGAGAAAACCCATGCGGCCGGTCATGCAGAAACTGCAATTCATCTTACAGCCAACCTGCGAGGAGACACAAAGGGTGCCACGGTCGTCTTCGGGGATGTAAACACTTTCAACCAGTTGCCCTCCTGAGGTCTTGAACAAATACTTGACCGTACCGTCTTTTGAACGCGCCGTATGCACCGGATCTGTAAAACCAAGGTCTGCCCTTTCTGAAAGCAATTGTCGATTGGCCTTGGAAATATTGGTCATCTCCTCAAAACTCCGCACCCGCTTCACATAAATCCATTCATGCAACTGCGAAGCGGCATATTTCGGCAACCCCTGCTCTAGAAGCCAAGCTCTCAGCTCTTCCGGCCGCTTCCCCAATATTGCAAATTTCTCGTTCATTGTTAAAAAATCAAGAGGCCGCCCTTTTCAAGGCAGCCTCTATATGTTAGATTAATTCTTGAAATTTAGTAGAACTTAATTCTTGAATCTTTGATTTTTGTGGCATTCTTAACAGCTTCAAAAGACTGGTACATCAAACGATACATGTTCATGCTGTTCAACGTTGCCTTTTCCTGCTGCAGGTTGAAAACTTCCTGAGATTTCTTGTTGGAAACAACTTGGAACACATAGACACCATTTTTACCCTTGATCGGAGCCGAAAGCTGATTCAACGGAGCAGCCGTTACAGCAGCAACTAGAGCAGGTTCTTCACCCACACCGGTAATACGGCGTGAACCAAAGTTCACGAACAATGCGGAATCCACATTTAATTTAAGAGCTTGAGCCAACACGGGTAGCGAAGACGCTTTCTTGGATTGGATGTCTTTCACGATCTGACCGGCTTTGTCTTCGTCGATGAGTTCGCGCAAAAGTGTCTGCTGAACGGCTTCAATAGGTTGATAATCGCCATCATTGACAGCAGTTACACCAACAACCACAAACTGGTTGTTCTGATTTTCAAGGATACCGGAGACTTTACCCATTTCGTTGTTGTAAACGAAACGAACTGCTTGACGCATCTGAGGTATGTCAGCAATGGTATTGTCGGAGGAATGGACGGATTGAGCTTCCTTGACTTCATAACCGGCTTTCTGAGCTTCTTTGAAGAACTGATCGGCCTGGGTGTACTTGGCAACCAAAATGTTCACCTTGTTGTAGACATTGCTGTAGGTCTGTGAACTCGGGGTAACCTTCAGCGTAACCAATGCCAGTTTGGTCTTGGCAACGGGAGCAGTTTTTTGAGTAACCTGTACGATGTTGATGCTGTTTTTGGTCTTCACCGTGAAATAGGAATTAACCGTAGCAGCGAAGCAGGAACGGATAAACGGAGTACCCAAGGAGAGTGCATCCACTTCACGGAACCAACCCATATCGGCACCGCCATTGTTGCGTGAGAATTTCTGTGCAAGTTGATTGAAGTCACCGCCTGCTTTCAGAACAGCCATCAGACTGTCAACACGCGATTGTTCGGAAGTGGCCAAAACGATCTGACGGGCTTTCACGGAATCAGGAGCAACAGATTTGTCCAGAATCTTTCCCATAACAAAAGCACCTTCAGTATAAACAGGTGCTAAAACGGCACCTACGCCTGAATTGTTGACAAAATCCTTAACAGCACCGGTAAACACTTTATTGGACATATAACAATCCACAAACTGATTGTCTGAATTTTCGTTCACAAAACCGGCAAAATCGGTAGTTGTGGCAAATTCGGGGGTTATTTCCTTTACTTTATCTTCTACCGCTTTGTAATCTTCCTGACTGGCTTTCACATCAACCACAATGAACTTGGCGCTGCGGTAAGGTTTCTGTCTGAAACGTTCGATTTGGCTGTTGTAGCGTTTTTTTACTTCGCTCTGGCTGGCTTTGAACAAGGAATCCGGCAGTGCATTGTAGGGTTCGCAGACATATGCAAAATCCAAATTATCGGAACGATCGGCAAAAGAAGCTTTGGCATCCAACGAATTGGCCTGTACGGCTTTGTTCAGCAGGGTATTGATCTTTTCTTCGAGACGGGTGTATTTGAGGTTGTTTTCCCAAAACATCCAGTAAACCTTCAGGTTCTTGATTTGTTCCTGAGCTTCGGCAGGATAAGCTGAAAGATCATCCGACTGTATGGTCTGAAGGAAGTTCAGCATCATGTTGTGGTCGAATTGACCGGTTTGCGGATTCTTAAAAATCGGCAACTGTTGAATCATCGGGTGCACATTGGCACCGTTGATCATACTGAAGATTTCTTTACCGGTAACCGAAATGCCAAGCTGTGCGGCTTGTTGGTCCAGTAATTGTTCACGTACGATGGATTCGTATACCGATTCACGGATCTGACCATTGATGGCATCATCCATGTTATTCTGACCGGTCTGAATCTTGTAAACTTGATCCATTTCCGCAATGCGGGCTTCGTAAACCTTGTAGTCTAAGGTATAATCACCGATTTTGGCGATTTTCTGTTGGGACTGACGGAACAAGGATGAACCGGAATTCAGGAAGTCTCCGATAATGAATGCAAACAAAGCCAGACCGATGATGAGGGCCAGAAGGCCGGCTTTATTCCTGATTTTCTGTAAGGTTGCCATATAAGATAGGTATGTTTATAGTGAATATAGCGATTTTGGGTGCTTTTTTTCAGCCTGCGAATATACAAAAAAATGTTTAAACAGTGTGTAATCATGGAAAAATCCATCACCCTATTCTTCAGATTCAGGGTCGACTGGAAAATCGCCCGTCGGCTTTTTGATTTTATAAATCGTAAACTGTTCGTTTGATTCGAAACCGTAACCCGTCCAGACCTGATCTCCCTGCTCAATGCGGATGAACGAGTCGGAATAGATGCGACGGGACAATTGATCCCAATACAACAGTGATGTTTCGAACTTGTCACCACGTAAGTTGATGACCTTCACATTCTTGCGAAGTTCCCACAATTTGCGGCGTGTATAGTATTTGGCAGTGTCGCTCGAAACCATCGATTCAGTCTTCTGACTGTTGTTGAACTTTTCGAAATAGACTTTTTTGGGATAATACCAGTAGGGTTCAGCAGCCCTGTCATAAATCTTCCACACCTCGGATATGACACGGTAACGAATCACACCGGAATCGGAAATGAGCATTGTCACGGAATCCGTGAACATGCCTGGAACGGTTGCACGGTTTTTAAACTTGTGAACGTATTGGGGCTGGTCGGAATTACAAGCTACAGGAACCAACAACAGGGCTGCCATGCACAAGACGCCAACCAGGTTCCGGATGCTATGGAAACGGCTGTTCACGCTATAGTTTCATCTTGAAGAACCAAAGCTCGTTGAAAGAAACGTCTATGGAAAATTTGTAGAAGGATTCGCTGATATAGGAAGCGTTTGGCGTAAACAACCTGCCGGCTTCGAAACTGAAGTTCAGCATGGATTTCTGTCCCCGCAAGGGCAAACCGAGACCAAGACTGAGGGAAGCACTTTGCAAATGACCGGGCTGTTTGAGATACATGTCGTTGAACTGGAAACCGCCGCGATAACGAATGGCCTGATAGTAATGCTCGGCAATGTTGGAAGGAAGGTATTCCACACCCAAAGCAATCCGGTTGTTGTCCCTCAGGGAATCCTTAACCCCCATGAAGGTGGTTTGGCTATAGCGTTGATTCTGGTAATCCAATCCAACGGTCAGACGGTTGTCCAAATTGTAGGATACACCGACACCTAAGGTCGTCGGCAAGGTGAAATCCGCATGGGTGGTGGTTTCCAACGTATCGGAAGCAATGTTCACATTGTATATTTCACCTCTGTATGGCAGTGATGCAGAAGCGGATGCACCAAGTGTCAGAAAGCTGTTCTTGGATAGCGGCAAGTCATATTGAACACCCAAATCCAAGCTGGGAGTACTTAAAAAAAGGTGGTTGATGTTTTGTTCGTTGTTAAAGCCGGAGGTCGTATAATTCGTCACGGTGGTGTTGCTCAACAAACCAAACGTATATTTTAAATTGACACCGACAGACAATCCTTTGGTCAGATACGCACCAGTTCCAAGGAAAAAAGTATTCAAACCACCTGCACCAGTATAGGTTGTCGTGTATTCGAGGTCACCGACCGGTGTATTCGTGTTGCTGAAGTCCTGACTGAAATTATAACCGACTTTGGAGAAAGGAACCAAACCAAGGGCCATCCCCCAATTGGGTTTCAGGGCGAATTTCATTCCTATGTGATCCAGATAAGCATTGGGATTGTACTGATGGACAGTACCTTCCTTGAAAGCAGTGAACTGCGAGGAGAGGCCCATGTCGAACAACATGTTCATCGTATCCACATCGGCAAAGGAGGCAGGGTTCTGCACATCGATCAGGCCACGTTCGTGAATGCCATAACCGATGCCGCCCATGGCGCGGGTCTTACCCATGGCAGGAGTTTCCAGGCTGCCATATCCGTAACGACTGTACGAGGAATTGGTATTCTGTGCAAGAAGCGTTTGCAGGGTCAGCAGCATGAAAAGTGCTGCCGGAAGGAGTTTACGAATGGACATTGTGGCGTAATATTCGGTTAAGGCCTGTCAGGACCAGATTTGCGTCCACAAAGATGCCATTTTTTAATTTTCCGTCAAAATAAATAAGGTCACCGCCTGTTAAAAAAGCGAAAAGACTGGGATACTGAAGCTTTAAGGCATCGATATAGCCATTAATCTCAAAAAGAATGCCTTGCATCACACCGGAACGGATGGCTGTTTCGGTCGAATTCCCCAGCAAGTCGAAATTGCTGGCGGGTTCAACCAAGGGCAGTTTGCCGGTGAAGTGGTGGAGGGATTTCAGTCGGGTGCGAACACCTGGCGCGATGTTTCCGCCGGTGAAAATGCCTTCTGCGCTGACGAAATCGTAAGTGACAGCCGTACCCAAATCGATGACAAGCAAGGGTTTACCGGGTTGAAGCGACCAAGCACCGACAGCGGCGGCCAGTCGGTCAAAACCCAGCGTTGCGGGCGTGGCATAGCCGTTTCGGATGGGGATCGGCGTGTCGGAACCGAGTTCAACAAAGGTTTTCAAGTGTGCCCTTAAAACCGCAATAAGCTGTGGATCAAATGCTTTCACGGTAGATAGAATACCGTTTGCCGGCTTGAAATTTTGAAAAAGATCAAGTATGATTTCAGGAGTCAACGTTTCAAAAACAGTGCTGAACACGATGCTCCCGCTCGGATCGATGCAGGCCACTTTGCACAGGGTATTTCCCTGATCGATGATGAGGTTCATGTCTGTATGGTTTTAGGTAGTGGCGGAAAGCGTTTCAGTTCGGTATAGAGCTGATGGACAGGCAGTCCCATGACGTTGAAATAGGAACCTTCGATGCGTTCCACCCCGACAAAACCAATCCATTCCTGAACGCCGTAAGCGCCAGCCTTGTCGTAAGGTTTGTAGGAATCCACGTAATGTTCGGTTTCGGCGTCGGAAAGTTCACAAAAGAAGACTTCGGTTTCAGCTATAAAAGAAACCTGATGATGGATGCTGGTGAGGCAAACGCCAGTGTAGACGAAATGGCTTTTGCCGGAAAGGGCGGTCAACATTCGAATGGCATCGTTTCGATCGGTGGGTTTGCCAAAGACTTCGTCACCTTGGCAAACGATGGTGTCGGCCGTGATGATCAAATCGTCAGGCCCCATGTGGGGACGGAAGGCTTCAGCTTTTTGCAGGGCAATGTACCTGGCAACATCGGCACCCTTCACGGTGGAGGGATAGGATTCATCCCCATCCTTAAGGACCTTGACTTTATACTCAAGCCCCAGTCCGCCAAGCAATTCGTTGCGTCTGGGTGAATTCGAAGCCAGTATGAGGTGGTAGCCTTGCAGATTTTCCAGCATGGTTGTCGAATTTTACCAACCGAAGGCTTCGGAATCGGTCATCCAGAGGCCCTGAGCCTTCATGATTTGTTCGATCAGGTCACGGGCGCAACCTTCTCCGGCGTTTTTGTGCGAGATGTATTTGGATATGGAACGGATTTCGGTTGCGGCATCGGCAGGACAGGCGGAAAGCCCGACCAGCAACATCACTTCATAATCCGGAATATCGTCACCCATATAGGCTACTTCTTCGGCTTTCAATCCAGTTATTTGGAGGAAATCGGCGAATTGAACCTTTTTATCGTGAGCACCCATATAAACGTGTTGGACGCCCAGGTTCTCAAAGCGGATGCGGACGGATTCCGTCCTGCCTCCGGTGATGATGCCGAGAATCAGTCCTTTCTTGCTAGCCAGGTTCATGGCGTAGCCATCCTTGATGTTGGCGGTACGCATGGGTTCTCCATTGGGATACAAAGGAATCGTATTGGCGGAAAGGACGCCGTCCACATCGAAGACGACGGCTTTGATGGTGGTCAGGTTGTGCGGTATGGTGCTCATTTTTGATGGGTTTTAGTACGTTGATGAATGCCAAGGCTCAGCTCTTTGTAAAGTGCCTTCCAAGCCGGATGTTTTTCGAGCAAGGCAAGATGCTTGTCCATGACTGCCTTGTCGAAACGTACGGCGGGACCTGTCTGAACACTGACGGGGACATTGCTTTGCACTTTGGCTGCCGTTTCCAGTATCAAAGGTTTCAACACCTCGAAAGGAAGATTTTGTTCCGCCAGCAAGTCACTGGAAATCGTATAGAGATAATTGGTGAAATTGCATGCGAAGACGGCCGAAAGATGCAGTTTCAGGCGTTGTTCGGAATTGATTTCATACACTTCAGAACCCAGATCTGCAGCGAGTTGCTTTAAAATATATAGGACAACTTTGTCCGAAGATTCCACAAACACCGGAATGGTGTTGAAATCCACTTCGCGCTCCTTGCTAAAGGTTTGCAACGGATAAAAAACACCGGTTTTCGCCGCAAAAGGTTTGAGCACTTCCAAAGGCAAACTACCGGCCGTGTGCACCAGAATGCCATTGCCGACTTCGACCTTTTTCAAGATTTCCGGGAGTGCGTCGTCCTTGAGCGCACAAATATACAAGGAGGCATCTTTATGGAGGAAATTAGGTTGCACAACGGCCTCTGCACCCAACAAATCGGCTAGGACTTGTGCGGACGCTTCCGTGCGGCTGTAAACCTGCACGAACTCGTGCCCCGCTTTTTTCAGGGCTATTCCCAGCCGGGTGGCCAGATTTCCTGCACCGATGAGACTGATGCGCACGGGGTTTGAATTATTCGGTTAGTGTGAATTTGCCCAAATGAACTTTTTCCCATTGAAGGTTGTCCATGTCATAGGGTTCTTTGCTTACTTCTTTCATGCCGATGGCGATGATGCTTTCGACACGATAGTTTGAGGGAATGTCCAGTAGCCTTTTTACGACTACTTCGGAGTCTTCGCCTTCAGCATTCTGACGGCAGCGGATTTGCACCCAACAGGAGCCAAGACCCAAATCTTCGGCTTCAAGTTGCAGGTATATCGATGCGATGGAAGCGTCTTCCACCCAAACGTCGCTTTTTTCAGGATCGGCGATGACAACCACGGCCAAGGAACAGTTCTCAATTAGTTTGGCACCGTTTTTTTTACTTATTGAAAGGGCCTGCAGCGTTTCGCGTTCGTCCACCAAAATGAAATGCCAAGGATTGGAGCTTTTTGAGGCTGGTGACATCAGTGCGGCTTGCATCAATTTTTCCACCAGTTCGGGACTGATTTCAGTCTCCATGAATTTTCGGGTGCTTCTGCGTTTTCGAAGCAATTCGAGTAAGTTATCCATAATTATAAGACAATATAGACCACAAAGATACGTTTAATTCCTCAGATTTCCGTAGATTTGCGCCCATTGAAATGTCGGTACGATGTCCAAGAAAATTGCCGTTTTAACCCTCCTTTTTATCTTTTTCCGCTCCTTGTGCGTCCTTGCGCAGGGCAATCTGACGGTTTCCGGCTTTGTACTCGACAGTCAAAACAAACCCCTCGAATTGGTCAGTATTTCCGAATTGAACGGCAAGCACGCTGCGTATACCGATGCAAACGGATACTATTCCATCGAACTTCCCCTCAGAGACACGGTCATCTTGCGGTATTCCTGCCTATCCTACCAGCCGGCCACCCGCATCATTCCTGCTGCCATGCAAACGCTACGTGTCAATGTGACCTTGGGCACATCTTCGCACACCCTGAACGAAGTGACCGTACATGGCCAACAACGCCGCACCAACACCCTCGAGTCGCTTGACCCGACCAAGATCCGTTTGCTTCCGGATGCCACCGGCGGCAGCATCGAAGCCTTGCTGGTAACCTTTGCAGGTGTCAGTTCCAACAACGAACTCAGCTCCCAATATTCGGTCCGCGGCGGCAATTTCGACGAAAACCTGGTTTATGTGAACGGAACGGAAGTCTATCGGCCCCTGCTCATCCGGGCGGGTCAACAGGAAGGCATGAGTTTCATCAATCCCGAAATGGTGCAGGACGTCAAGTTTTCAGCCGGCGGTTTTGATGCGCGTTACGGTGACAAGATGTCTTCCGTACTCGATATCCAATATAAGAAACCTTCTCATTTCGAAGCAGTTGCCAATATGAGTTTGTTGGGAGCCAATCTGTTTGTGGGCCAGTCTTCCAAAGATGGTCGGTTCACCCAAATCCACGGCTTGCGTTACAAGACAAACGCTTATCTGCTGGGAACCCTCGATACCAAGGCGGAATACAACCCGACCTTTTTTGATTATCAGACCTACCTGACCTACAAGCTGACACCGACGCTGGAAATGAGTTTCTTGGGAAACTTCTCCCAGAACAGTTACGAATTCATACCGAAAGAAGGTGAAACGGAATTCGGCACTTACAACAATAAACTGACCATGACGGTCTATTTCGACGGAAAGGAAAAGGATTTGTTCAGAACCTCTTTTGGCGCTTTCAGCCTGACTAAAACGCTGCCTGACAATGTGAAGCTGGGTTTGCAGACTTCCGCTTTCAATACGGTTGAAGACGAGAATTATGACATCACCGGCCAATACTGGCTCAGTTCGACACCCATCAAGAACAACAAGGCGGATACGGCAAACACCAACCTATTGGGTGTGGGCACGTATCACGAACATGCCCGCAACCACCTGAACGCCACCGTTTTCAATGTCTCGCATACGGGAAGTTGGAATAAGAACTCCCATGATGTCCAGTGGGGCTTGAGCTACCAGCGGGAACGGATTCATGACAAGCTCCGTGAATGGGAAATGCGGGATTCGGCGGGTTATTCCCTGCCCTATTCCGAATCGAACATCCGAATGGTCTATTCGATGAAATCCGGGGCCAAAATGGAAAGCAACCGCATACAAGGCTACCTGCAAGACAGCTGGCATTTCAGACGTGAAGGGGGGCTTTTCGTGCTGACTGGGGGGCTTCGTGCCAATTACTGGGATTTCAACAACGAACTGCTGGTAAGTCCCAGGGCATCCATCGCCTTTATCCCGGCTTGGGAACACGATTTCACCTTCCGTCTGGCTTCGGGTATTTATTACCAAGCACCGTTTTATAAGGAGTTACGCGATACGGTGACCCAAAACGGCGTTACCCATGTGGTGCTGAACAAAAACATCAAAGCGCAGAAAACCATTCAGGTAGTGGGTGGCATGGATTATCATTTCATTGCGCTTGAACGTCCGTTCAAACTGACTACGGAATTGTATTACAAGGACATGAGCAATTTGATTCCGTATGTGGTGGACAACGTCCGCATCCGTTATTACGGCAGAAACATGTCCAAAGGTTACACGACTGGCTTCGATGCCAAGTTGTTCGGAGAATTCGTACCCGGCACCGACTCCTGGATCAGTTTTTCACTGATGCAGAGCAAGGAAACCATTGGTGACTTGACTGTTTCCCGACCCAACGAACAACGCTACAACATTTCCCTGTTCTTCCAGGATTACTTCCCCAACAATCCGAAATTTGCCATGAGCATGAAGTTGATTTGGGCAGACGGTTTACCGTTCGGCGCTCCCGACCGCGACAAAAGCTTTTTCATCCACCGAATGCCTCCCTACCGCCGTGTCGACATCGGTCTTTCCAGACTGTTGGTGGGTGGCGAAGACAAAATCATGAAATCCAAGGCCCTGAAGAGCTTTAAAAACATTTGGCTCGGTGTGGACTGCTTCAATCTGTTCGGCATCAAGAACGTGAACTCCTATTACTGGGTGAACGACATCGGAAACCAACAATACGCCGTGCCCAACTATTTGACAGGCAGACTTCTGAACGTCCGCCTTTCGGCTGAATTCTAGCTTCATGGACTCCATCCACTTTGCCTTCACCTTAAAAATACCCTCTTGATTATTTCACCGATATTTTTCGTTGTTAAGTTCTGTCATTCAAAATAGTTTTTGTAATTTTACACGCCTTTCAGAAAATTGGTCTGGCCCCGTTTTTATACTTACTGCATTATCAATCAATCACATAAACCATGAAAAATTCCTTTTTCAGCAAGTTCACCCCCCGCGAACCCAAATTTTTTCCCATCCTGAAAGAAATGTCTGATGTATTGCTGGTTGCTTCCGATCTGATGATCGAATGCCTGCAAAAATTCGACCATGAAACCGCTACCGAATACTATTTCAAAATCAAGGAACAGGAACGCAAAGGTGACGAACTGTCCAACCGTATTTTTGATGAGCTGAACGCCACTTTCATCACTCCGTTCGACCGGGAAGACATACACACCCTTTCCAACAGATTGGATGATGTGACCGATTTCATTTGCGGATGCGCCAAGAAAATCATGCTGTACGATCCCAAGGAAATGCCTGGAAGTGCCATGACCATGGCCGGTTTCATCAGGGACAGCGCCATTTGCATCGGGAAAGCCGTAGACGAACTGGACGTGTTGAAAAAAGACTCCAACCGCATCACCATTTATTGCAGAGAGCTGCATGATTTGGAAAACAAGGCCGACGATGTCTATGACCACTTCATCAACGATTTGTTCAAGAGTGAACGCGAAGCCATCGAAGTTGTGAAACTTAAGGAAATCATGGGTGAACTGGAAAAAGCCACCGATGCCGCCGAGTACGTCGGAAAGATTATTAAGACCATCATCGTCAAGTACGCCTAAAACAGTCCCTGAAGATGACTTTATTGATCACCATTATCGCGCTGGCGCTGTTTTTCGACTACATCAACGGTTTCCACGATGCCGCAAATTCCATTGCCACGATCGTTTCCACAAAAGTGCTGACACCGTTCAGAGCGGTCATTTGGGCAGCCAGTTTTAACCTAATCGCTTTTTTCATAGCCAAATACGTCATCGGAGAATTTGGGATTGCCAACACCGTTTCAAAAACGGTTCTTCCTGAATTTGTCACGTTGCCGGTTATTTTCTCTGGACTGATTGCCGCCATCGTATGGAATCTGGCAACTTGGTGGTTGGGGATTCCTTCCTCATCCTCCCATACATTGATCGGTGGATTTGCCGGAGCGGCCATCATGAGCGCAGGTACGTTCAGTGCCGTACATGGTGGCAAAATCGGTGTGATTGCCGCATTCATTCTTCTGGCACCGCTTATCGGCATGATCATTTCCTCGTTGCTGACCATTATGATCATGTACATCGCCAAAAAGGCGAATCCGCACCATGCGGATAAATGGTTCCGTAAACTGCAGTTGGTTTCTTCGGGTTTGTTCGCCATCGGATTCGGGCTGAACGATTCCCAAAAAGTAATGGGTATCATTGGAGCCGCCCTGATTGTCGCCCACAACATGCATTTACCGATGGGTATCGCCCGATTCGAAGATATTCAGGATTGGGTCCCCCTTTCCTGCTTTGCAGCCATTGCGCTGGGCACCATGACCGGTGGTTGGAAAATTGTGAAGACTATGGGTTCCAAAATCACCAAAGTGACTCCACTTGAAGGCGTTGCTGCTGAAACTGCAGGTGCCCTTACCTTATATCTGACTGATATTCTTAAGATCCCTGTAAGCACTACTCACACCATCACCGGTGCCATCATCGGCGTAGGCGCTGTCAAGCGTTTGTCAGCTGTTCGCTGGGGCGTCACCCGCAAACTGATGGTCGCTTGGATTTTGACCATTCCAGTCAGTGCGGGACTTGCAGCGTTGATTTATTATTTCATCGGGAGTACGATGTAATAAAATGAACATTCACTTCATAAATTGACCGTTACTTCCTGTCCGTTTCCAACAATGGGCAGACGGAATAAGCCGCTTTCCACTTTCTCCAGCTTACCGGTTGTTGTTTTGGGTTTTTTAGCCTTTATAAACAAATAACCCTGTCCTTCTGAAGCCGTTACCCGAATGGTTTTCAGATCCTTATACACTTTGATGTCGCCGTGCGGTGTTGGGACGGTTCCTTCTATCCACTTCAAATCACCGAGTTCAGGACGGATCTCAAAGGTCGCATAGCCGGCAGCCGTCGGTTTCACACCCAGATAATACTTGCCCAGCAAGTAGATGGGGCTGGCACCCCAGGCGTGACATAGGCTTTTCCCATAGGGCCGGTTGTACATGGCCAGGTGTTCGGTGCCTTTTTCTTGAGGATTGTATTTTTCCCAGAACGTAGTTGCACCTTCCTGCAGCATACCACCCCAGTAGTTGCGCATTTCCTGCATCACATAATTGGTTTCACCCATGGTGCACATGGCTTCCAATTCGTAATATCGCATGTAGGGCGTTGAAATCTTCATGACGTTGTCGTTCAAGATCACTTTATCCTTGATGCCATCTTTCTGTTTATCAGTAAGGTAATTGAAGAAAATAGCAAACATGTTGGTGTAACGCGTCACCGTTCCGTCACTCACGCCATTCACCTTGTTGTGTATGAATGCGCCCTTTCCCTTGTCCCAAAAGTCCTTCATCAGGAGTGTTTTTACGTTTAACGCCAGGTCGGCATATTGTTGGCTTTCGCTCTGCTTATCCAACAAATTGGCGCATAAAGCCATTGTTTCAAGGCTTCTGCAATACAAGAGTTGTTCAAAACTGACCTCACCCTTCTTGTCCATGGGCTTGTCTGCCCAGTCAATGAATATCCAGTCGCCCGCTTGTCCCTCCAACAGTCCCCGGCTATTACGACGCGACAAAATCCACTGCATGAGCGATTGCATGCGTGGATACATGAGGCGGATGAATTCTTTGTCACCGGTGTACATGTAGTAATCATACAGTCCCAGAAACCAATAGAACGAATAATCCATGATGGTGTTGATGTGCCCGCTCACAGGATCCTTGCCACGCAGCAGCATCAGCGTGCGTTGAACCGTGGGGTTGTCGTTGAACAGATAGTAGTTCATCTGGAAACTCTGGTAGGCATCGCCAGACCAAACCCATCGGTCGCGCTTGATTCCATCAATAAAGAACTCACGGGATGTAAGTTGCAGCGTATAGGCTGCAACATTCCAAATATGGTTGATCAGCGTATCGCTGCACTTGAACGAACCCTTGTATACCAAGGGGTTGAATTCATATTTCATATCCACGCTTCCAATTGCCCGATCCCCTTCCGTTTCAATATAGAGGTAGCGGAAAGCTTTGGAATTCCCGAGCAGCAACTCGCCTGACGCGTCCGCTTCGGCATCCACCACGTCCAGCAATTCGCAATGTTGCGTATCCAGTGCTTCTTCCTTCGATTCCCCATAGAAAACATGAATCTTACCCGTGCCGGTCAACCCGTGTAAGAATGGGAATCCGAACGTTTCCTTCCCAAAATCGACCAGCAAGCCATTGTTTACTTTTACAGCTGTCACGGGTGACATGGGCAACGTCGGCAAATGGAACTTGGAGGGCGCATTCTCCGGCAGGTTGAAATTCCAACTGCCTGCAGGCATGTATGTTGTTCCAGACTTGTCCGATGCCTTGCCCGACGCATCAATCCATTCCTTATCCTCGTAGGTTACCTTCCAAGCAGGACCCGTCTGAATGGTTTTCCCATCCACAAAAAGTGCAGGTGCCTTGTCGAGGCAGAACACTTTGATGTTGAGTTGATGCTTTCCAGCCGGAACAATCAATGACGAAGGCATTCCCTGCTGAAACGCACCGTCCAGCTTCACATTGTACTTGCCTTCAGCCTGAATCGTAATGGTTTCGTCTTCCGTCGGATTTACTTCGGTTGAAAACTCCACCATGGGATAATGCGTGTCCACCTTCCAAAATGGCGGAAAAAATGTACCGCGTTCGGTGCGTCTGTTTTGAAGGTCGTTTCCCAACCATATTTCGTAATCACCTGGGTACCAAATCCAAGTAGCATTTTCTGCAACAATCGACAGGCACGGTAATGCCAAAAGCAAAGTCAAGAGAATCTTTTTCATAAAGTTCGTATTTTAGGAGATTTTGTTGCAATAGAAATTACAATCCATTCATCCAATCAATCATGGTTTTGAAGACCTCTTCCTTAAACGGCTCATTGTGCAATTCATGGAACCCTCCCTCCCACAAAACCAATTTGCATATTTCTTCAAGCGGCTTTGCAAATTGAATACTGCTGCTTGGAAATGCAATGGCATCGGCTGACCCGTGCATCAGCAACAAAGGCAACGGAAACTCACCGGAATGGTCCAAATTGTATTTGCAAACCTGAAGCAATACCTTTCCCAATCCCACCGAGATTTTATCATGCACCAAAGGGTCAACGTTATACGCTTCAATTACCTTCGAATCGTGTGAAATCGCATGTACATCCAACCCACTTGCAAGGGTCACTTTGGGAACCAGGGCACCCAGCACTTTGGCCGCCAACACCTTGAATGGCTGTTGTTCAAGCGATGAATGCAGGGCAGGGCTGGTCACCAACACCCCTTTTATATCCGGCTTACGCATTAATCCATAATACAAAGCCAGTATACCACCCAAACTATGTCCATACAAAATCAACGGCAAACCGGGATAACAAATCGAAGCCTGTTTCAGCAATTCATCCACATCTTGCATCAGGATTTCCACCGAATCGGCGTGTCCCTTCAAGCCTTCTGACTTGCCATGGCCCCTGATATCCGCTGCAAACAGCGCATAGCCTTCCATTGCAAAAGCCTCAGCCACATGAGCATATCGCCCGGAATGCTCTCCAATGCCATGCACCAGGCAAACAACCGCTTTTATCGGTGCAGCATCCGGTTCCCAACCCTGAGCAAACAGCGTCAGGCCATCCGTCGATTTCCAGTTCAATTCAACGTGTTTCATAAAGCAAATGCCTTATTTTGAGACAAAATGATACGTACCCGAGAACACCTCAAACAGAGCGCAACCAGCTTCCATCCGCAAGAACTTGATACCCTTAGCATGATTTGCCAACACTTGGCCCTCCTTCACTTCCTTAACGTTCATTGCAGGAACATAAACCGTCGCCGAACAGTTGGCAGGTATCGAAACATCGAGGGTAAATAAACCGTCTGCCTTCTTCCAAGAACTGGTAATCAACCCGCTCACCGAACAGTACGATCCTTTCACCCAACTCAAAACACCAACCACAATCGGATGAATGATGATTTTTCGAAAACCAGCACCAGTAGCATCCACCCCGATGCCAACCAAGTCGTTGAAGAACCATTCGTTGATTTGCCCAGACATGAAGTGGTTTTGCGAACCGAAACTACCCACACCGGCATCCCATTTTTCGGTCAACGAAGTTGCTCCATGTTTGATTTGATACCCATAGCCCGGTTTTTGCGTTTGATTGTTCATATCGTAAATTAAATCGGAATGCCCCTCCATAGCCAATGCTTTCAGCAGAAACCTATAACCGACTTCGCCTGAATTAAACGCGTTTCCACGACCACGAATATCAGCAACCAACGTATCAGCCAGCCTTTTCCGATTCTGCGGTTCAGCCAGTCCAAAAAACAAAGGCATGGCCTGTGTCGTATTGGAACCGGTCGAATAGATTCCTTTTTCAATATCGTAAAATTTCGCATTGAACGCCTTTCGAATCGCTACTGATTTTCCGTTAAATTGCTGAACATCATCCATTTTTCCAAGCAAGGCCGCCATTTGCGCCATGACCTGATAATCGTAGAAATAAATCACCGTGGCAGTAAATGCAACCGGAGTCAACTGCGAACCCCAGGCAGGTTTTGGCCCGATGTCGTACCAGTCCCCCAAACCAACATTCAGAATATTGTCCTTAGCCATTCCGTCCAAAAATCCGAGATACCGCTTCATGCGATCATAATACGTCCGAATCAACGAAACATCTCCCGAAAAAAGATATTGCTGCCAAGGAACAATGATGAACGAACTCCCCCATTCCGGTGAATTTCGGAAGCCGTTGTTCCGTATTTCAGCACCTGCATGAAACAATTCTGGAGCGATATTTGGAATAAAACCATCCTCCAATTGCCCATCGGACATGTCGTTCATGCTTTTGCCAAACAATGTCAACAAATCAAAATTGTATCGAAGCGAAGGACCGTTCAAATGGTATTGTTCCAGCCAGCCCATCTTTTCGCGTGCCGGGCAATCGGTCATCATGCTCATCATATTGCTGCGCTGAGCCCAGCGAACCAAGGTATAAATCTGATTGAACAAATCGTTGGAACACTGAAAGGTACCGATAGGCGTCGCTGATGAGTGAACCACTTTTCCCGTCAGTTCTTCCACTATTGGTAGAACCGTATCGCCCATCGCCGGACTCAATTCCACCTGCAAGTAGCGGCAACCCTGATAAAAGAACTTCGGGAACCAGGTAACAGCCTCCTTCGAAGCCAAGGTGTATTGCCACCACGCCGGACGAATGCCATCCTGAGTGACAGAAGCCCGATCAACCGTTCCATCCGGCTTCAACAGTTCAGCAGGAATCATTCTCACTGTCGAACCCTTGGTTCCATGGACTCGAATCGAGGGCATCACCGAAGCATTTTGACCCAGGTCATAAATCCACAACTTTGGATTCAACTGGCTTATTTTTATAGGTTTCAATGTTTCTATGACCTTGATTGGAGGTGCTGCACAAGACAAACCCTTCAGTTGGGCACCCGTTTCTTGCAATACAACAGCCGTAGTCCACCGACTATCCGAATGAAAACCGGTTTTATCCCAACCTTCCGGATAAAGCTGTGCATCAAAATCCTCACCGCCGAATTCGTTCATATACGTCACCGGCCCAGGAGAAACCTGCCAGGATGCATCGGTAATCAACTGGCTGATAGACCCATCCGAATATTCCAACTGCATTTGAGCCTTGGCTTTCAACTGCCCGTTTGAATTCAGAAATTTGACATATCGAACGGAATCGGGCTGAATATTATACATGCCATTGCTCAGAAAAAGGCCTACCACATTCAAACCCTCCGAAATCTGTGAAGTCACATCATAACTGTCGTACAGAACCGTTTTTCGGTAATCCGACCAACCCGGAGCCAACACCTGATCACCTACTTTTCGGCCATTGATTGTCAATTCATACTGACCCAATCCGCAAACATGCATCACAGCCCGCACCAACTTTTTTTCGACCGTAAATTCCTTGCGCAACAGCATGGATGCATAGTTCGGAACACTTGCAGGCACACTGTTCGCCCGCATTTCCTGCAAGTCCCGCCTCAAATTGAAATCCGATCGGGCCGACTGGTAATTATGGGCAAATTTTTCCGCACCAACTGCTGAAATCCATGCCGCCTTCCAATCGCTTTCATTCAGCATTCCGGCAATCCAAAACGCATCTGAACTCCAATTGGACAGGCGCCCGGTTTCATCCCAAATCCGAACTTTCCAATAACAAGACATGCTCGAAACCAAGGGTTTACCAACATACCGAATTTGCCCCATCTTATCGGAACGTACTTTCCCGGAATTCCACAAATCACCTTTGTCTTGTCGAAGCAATTCGGGCGTAGAGGCAACTAAAACCTGATAAGCCGACTGTTTCACCTCCCGAGCTTCCGGATTCGTTTGAATCGTCCAACTCAAAACGGGATCCTTGACATCCATTCCGACCGGGTTTTCACGGAACCCACAACGTAAATCGACAGGTAAAGTGGCAGTTGCAGCATGAATCAAACAAAAGCCAAAAAGGAAAAGTATTAGACACCGTGTTTTCATATGAAAATTTTATATGCAAGCCCCAACTAATTTTGAATAGACCTTTTGGTCAATAACCTTGATTTTACCAGCCTCATTGATTTCCAAAAAAAACTGGTCGGTTTGAATCGGATCACAAATCAGCACCATTTTTAATGCCTTGAGGTAGTACTTACCATTCTCTTTCTTGATGCCAAACCCCTCATCATTCAGTTTGAAGGTATATCCTTTCAGGCGCGCCAGAAGCAAGGCATCTCCATAACTGTCAATCGGTGCCAGGAAATAAACGATATCGTCGTAGGTTGTCCAAAAAGTCGGTTCAGTACCGTTGAATGACACTATATTGCAGAAAATGCAAAAATCAGCCGTTGAAAAATCCACCCCCCGGCCACAAAAGACTGAATCGGCCAATGGATAAGTGCCTTCAGCATACTTTACATGATAATTCAAAGAATCCCAACACGCAAATTCGCGGATTTCAAAATAGTCGTGATTGAAAGCAGGAGTAATCGAGTCATAAAGCATTGATTCCATAATCGGTTCAAAGCCCCTGTGACTCAGGTCATACGATTCGCAAGAGGCGAAAAATAGGCAGCACAAGATAAAAATCAAGGTCGTTTTCATGGTCTTCCTAGTATAAACGTTACCCTATTTTTCAATGTCCGGTTCAAAAAACACCCACTGAATGGCAGGATTCAACTTCCTCAGTTCCACCTCACAGGCATTGATGTTGTGAACCATCAGCAAAGCCGTGTCCGTATACGCCATCTTCGCCTTGACAGCCACCATGACCTGAGCGCCCAACTGTACGGTGATCAGATTCAAAACCTCCTCAATTTCCGGTCTGTTCCTCAAAAAAGCCTCAATGGCTGAAACCGTTTCTTCATCGGCACTCTGCCCGATTAACAAACCCTTCACTTTCACAGCAATGAAAATGGACACGACAATCAACAATGTCCCGATTCCGATACTCCCGATAGCGTCATAAACTGGGTTTCCGGTAATCATGGAAAGCACTACAGAAAGTAACGCGAAAGAAAGCCCCAACAAAGCGGCAACATCTTCTCCCACAACCACGACCAATTCACTTTGACGGGTTGTTTTCAGCCATTGCCAAAAGGATTTTGTGCGTTTCAAACCATGAACCTGTTTCAAACATCCCAGCAAAGAAGCACCTTCGAGCACCATGCTCAAGGCCAACACCACAATGGCAATGTACGGCCGCTGAAGCCCTTCATGCGTACTCAATTTATGGATCCCCTCATACATTGAAAACAAGCCCCCCATGCTGAAAAGCATCAAAGCAACGATGAAGGACCAGAAATAAATGGCTTTCCCATGACCCAACGGATGCTTGGAATCTGGCAGTTTCTTCGAAGCGTTCAGCCCCAGAAACAGCAAGCCCTGGTTGCCGCAGTCCGCGAAAGAATGGATGGATTCAGCCAACATGGCACCTGAACCCGTAACCACAGCAGCTGCCGTTTTTGTTACTGCGATACCAAAGTTTGCCAATAATGCAAAAAGTATGGATTTAACGGATGCGTCCTGTTTTGACATAATACTAAATTTTTCGAACCGGAATCCATATTTCCTCTTCCGATTCCTCACTGTCTGAATTGTATTTTTCTCCCATCACGGCAAAATGCGGCCTATCGTCAAGCTCCACATCGGCATTGGGCAACCAGGTCTGAAAAATATAGTCGTACGTTTCTGGCGCCTTGCTGAAATGTCCCTTATGAGTAAATACAGCATACAGCCCTTTCGGCACTATTTGAGTCTCAAAAACTTCAGGCACATCACCAAAATCGGTCACTTCGACAGCCGCCCATTTCTGAAAAACCGCCTTTTCATCGTACTCTTTAAAAAAATCCCTACGATACACTTCCATCGAGTACATTTCAGCACCCAATTGATTGGTTATCAAATGTTTTATAGGCATGAAACTATGCCACAAATCATATGTTTTCAAATCAGCAAAACACATGTTCATTCGTTTGCCGACTAATATCTTTTCTTTAAGTACTTCAAATCTTGGTTCCATCCGTTATTTCATTTTAAAATGCTGGGACTTTTGGTTCATCGCCTCCAGTACAAAATCCATGACCTCCAAAGGCAATTGGGCCATTTGCCAGTTCCGTTCGTCATCCATGGATTTCCCGGCGCAATTTACAGCTTTTAATGCATATAACGCTCCTCCCATCGAATGATCCGCCATATGTGCCGTTGCTACGGCATGACCGGCAGCACGCACCAAAGCAATCTGAACAGGGTCTGTCAACTCTCTTGCCAAGGCCAACATATCGACCGAAGCCTTCCGTGCTTCACCAACGGATGCTGAGCCTCCAACCCAAGCTTTTCCAACACTAAGAGCCTCCAATATCCGTTCCTCCAGCCTTAGGCCAAAAAGGCCCAATACATGTTCCACACATGCGCATCCCCATGCCATCAACTGGCGGTGTTGCTCCAATTTCAACGGACCACCTCGATGCTCCGCCACAAACCTTCTGTCACGCATGGTTGTTGATTCTTCGTTGAAATACAATTATTTTTTGCCTGCCTTTGACTTTTTAACGCTCTTTCTCCGCCATTTGACAGCAAAAACGATAACCACTATCAATATAACAAAGGACCACAATGAAAAAAACCAAAGAACGAATTGAACGAGTGCCAGCCAACCTTTATTAAACGCCATTTTAACCCGTTCCGAGAACTTATCCTGAGGTTCTTGTCTATAAACGAACTCCTTATCTTTATAGATGTTTATATCCAACGTACTGAATGCAACCTGATCGTTCAAATATTTCAAACGCCCTTCCCGGCTTTCAATTTCCTCCTGAATCACGCGAATCTGTTCTTCGATGGCCAATATATCCCTGACAGTTGAAGCCTTGGCCAGCAACTCTTTATAGCGTTTCAAATAAACCTGTTTGTTGGCAAGTCGCGTTTGAATGTCCACGAATTCTTCCGTAACATCTCTGGCTTCAATATTCTTACTTCTAACATCATCCTTTCCGTTTTCCAAAGCTTCCAACATTTTGTCAAAGTTGGCTGCCGGAATTCGCACTTTCAAATCGTATGAAATCCGATCATCATCATTTTGCAGATTTTCATTGTCGATATAACCGCCCAGTGACTTCACCAAAGCATCTACACCCTTCTTGCAGGACGCCATATCCTTTGTTCGGATTGAAATGCTACCATCCCTGATTATCTTCTTTTTATCAACAATCGTATTGGTTGCAGGCAGAGCTGCAGAATTCGATTCATCACTTTCTACTGGTTCATCCGTTATCACCGGTGCTGTAAATTTAACACTGGACTTCATAGAGAGGTCGCTCAACACTGTTTTTTCATCCATTTCCCTATTAGAATTGCAGGAAAAAAATAACAAAGCGATTCCTAACGAAATAATCATATTGGTGTTTTTCATATTTATTGAATTTTAATTTATAATCGTTTTAGTATTCCTATTTCGTCTAAAAAACAGAAACATCCCAACCGTAGCCGTCAATACCGCGCCGCCCATGCCGAAATTCAATGTCAGAAAAATCAATGCCACATTGTCGAACACATAGCCGATACCTCCAAGTACACAGATTATCCCATTGCAAATAAGTGCCATGCGAATCACTTTTTCCAATCGGTTCCCTGAAAATACAGGAGCCATGAAAAAGCTGGCAAGACTGAAGAACAACGTCCAGCCAACCAAATTGATACCGGCAATGCCAGAAGTAGGATTGGATTGGATGAACTGCGTCAAACCGTCCAATTGCCCCTTATCGATACTCAACCGCACCGAAGAAATCTGGATGAAATAGTGCATGCAAACACAAACGGTAAACAAGGAGGCAAAGCCAATGCCAATGTTTCCCAATAGCTTCTTTTCCGAAGGTGCAACATCATTCACAGCATACAACAGTACCAAAAACGCAGGTGCAAAAACCAGCATCATGGACTGTGCCACATACTTGAAAGTCTGATTGTACGTGAATGAATAGCCAACAAAGTCAGAAATATTGGTCCACTGAAAGGGTGGATTCACCAAAAAGATCGCAACAAAACAAATCATCCACACCACGAACGTTGCGATGCAGATCAATGCTGCCCAGTATCCAATAGTAACCGATGTTTTTTTCATTCGTTTTTGAATTTATTCAACACATTTAGCGCCCTTAAAGTCACCCATTTGGAGTTTTCGCCCTTCACTTCAACATTAAAAAGCATTCTTCCATTATAGGAATTCTCCAATCTCCATCGATGTTCCGGATTTTGTTTCATCCGTACCTTTTCGATGGCATCTTGCATGCGTAAATCCTTGCAACCTAAATCTGTCAGGATTTCGAGCATCTCCAGCGCATCCGACTGATACATCAGCGGGAAACCAAACTTCAGCCAACCAGGTTTTGAAACATGCTCCAAATCATGACTTTTCTTATAAATATGGTGGATCAGCATAAACTCCGTCAGTTCTTGGATTTTGAAGTTGACCTTTTCAGACCTGAACTCCAAAGGCACGACCGCTAAAGCTTTCAAGACTTTTGCTACCCCCATGAGGCAGGTATGCTTTCCCCAGCAACCTAAAAACCGATCATAAGGCCACGTTTTCGGAACACCTGCCACTCCATCATCACAGCGTTGATAGTTGCAAATCCAATCAATGCTCTTTTGAACCCTCTCATCGTCTATAAAGCCCAATTTTATAAGGCTGAACACCATATTCCCGGTCAAACAAGGAATCACTTCACTGTGTCTGCCCCCCTGTTCCTTACTACTGCCATGTACCGAAAATCCATGCCCCGACCTATCGAATGAATGGGCCAAAATGAATTCACAAGCCTTTTTTATTCGCTCATCATTAGGATCGGCACCCAATTCAGCCAATAAAATCAATTGCCAAACCGTTCCTCTGTATTTGTCCAAATAAAATCGATTTTCTTCACCCCAATAACCACTTTCCTGTTGTTGATCAAGAATTTTTGGAACGAGACCAGTTGTCATGATTTCTTTTTTCGATTCGACGACTTCAGGATGGTCCGCACCATACCCGAGCAACCTAGTTTGCGTAAAAAAACGCACCGAGGGATTGCTTTTTTCAATCAGCCAGTTCAGCGTTGCATCATCAATCATTTCTGAAATCATGCTAAAACTTTTCATTGATTTCCTCCAATACCTCATAAACAATCGGACAAGTCTCCGCATTCTTCACGGACAAATTGTAAATCTGGTAGAACCGCTTCCGGTCCGTGTGCGGATATTCCCTGCAAGCTTTTGGCCTCGACTCATAAATAGTGCAAAAATTATCATCCGCCAGAAAAGGACAAGGCATCGACTTGAACACCCTGTCACCGTCTTCATCAATCTGAAAATACTGAGTAATAACATCCGTCGATTTCATACGCAAAGCTTTGGCTATCCGTTCCACATCCTTTTCCTCAATGCGGGGTCCCAGCTCCCTGCAACACCTGGCACATTGTAGACAATCAATCGCATCCGTATATTTATCATGAAGCGCATGAATTACCAAATCCATACCTTCCAGCTTTTTCTTATTCTTGGCCAAGTAACGCTTCCACTTTGGAGCGGCTTTCCCTGCCAACAAAGGCAACGAGTTATATTCTAATGGTTTAATCATTCTCATCATTCATTTCCAAAACTTTCATCTTGGTCAGATCCAACTTCACTTTTTTATCATTCACAACCAGTACGATAACCTCGGGTGAAACCCATTCAATCAGGCCGATTCTGGGGTTGACAAAATCCAATCCCAACTTATCATACGGAATGGTAAATCGCTTGTCCAACTTCAGTATTCCTTCACCGACAATATCAATTTTCTCAATATGAAAGCTTTGCGTCTCTTCAGAGCTTGAAAAAACCAGTCGATAGAAGCCATAATTGCCAATCCTATCTGTAAATGGGTCGCCCAGACTCAAACTGTCAATATTCAGGTATATATATTCCGGAACGACTGGATCGTTGTTGATATAAACCGTATCTCTGATGGACTCCATATCCACCAAACTCGAATCATTGGCATCACGACCATTACCTCCAACCTTTCCAAAACATCCGGTAAAAATAATTACAGACAACAATAAAACAATAATCTTAGACACCTTCATAGAACAACGTTTTTTATTCAACTTATTCACCAAATCCTGAAACAGGATATAAGATTTCATCCGAAGTTTAAAGTGTGCATTATTTAGAACTGTTCTTTAACAATTTTGAGATCGAATACCGCACTCCCGGTGACAACGTTTCCATATATTGTTCCTGCGTCAGCAACAAAATTTCATGGAATAAATCAGGATGTTTATTAGAAATTTTGAGAATCAATTGAATGGCATTCCATCGTACAGAAGGTTGCTTGTGAATTTTTTCCCAAACGTCAACACATAAACTAAAAACGTGGCCTTCGTATTCTTCGTCCAACTCCATCTTATACAGGATTTTAAACAACTCACGCTGCTGCCCGTCTTTCAAAGTTGGCAAAACATCAATAATTTTCCCAATAGAACCCCGAACCCGCTGATCGTTGTCTTCCATTACACTCCACAACAACCAAGACGCCCGCCATGAATAGGGTTGCTTGTCTGAAACAGCCAATTGGATTGCCTCCTCAAAAGCCTCCGGATGCTGCTCCATAAAGGAAATCATTCCTTCCTTGTAGGAATGCGTCAGAATATGTTCCAGTTTCGTTTCCAAAATCTACCTATTCATGCAACCAAACACACTTTTTCACATACGCATTTTCAACAATTTCATGGAGCATGAAAGCGGCCACATTGGCACGTGATATACCTGAATTTCCCGTAAGCCTTGTTTTATCACTACCGTGTTTCAAATTGCCCGTTTTTGGACCATCCGTCAGCCCACCAGGGCGCACGACAGTCCATTTTAGATTGCTGGCAGCTATCCGTTTTTCATTGGAATTATGGTCAGCCAAAGGTATGCGAAGCATCACATTTACAATCAGAAATCGAATTGGTTGCGGCATGTAAAAGCGACTTTCACCGGCACCAATACTCGACATATACAAGAGGCGGGGAACCAATGTTTCTTCCATCAAGTTGACGATCGTTTCTATACCTTCAACCACTTCTGGGTTGTGTTTTGTTAGTGAACCGCCACCAAGTGTTGAAACAACGGCATCTGAGCCGACAATAACTCCTCTAAGCTTATCCTTCTCATTCAAGGTACCCACAACAATTTTAAGGTTTGGATTTTCTATTGCGATTGAATCCAGCCTACGTACAAAAGCGATTACTTTATGACCCGAGGACAACGCTTGTTCAACAAACAAAGAACCAGTTTTTCCATTTGCTCCAAATACAACAATTTTCATACTATTGATTATTAAATATTTACCAAATTTTAGAACACTATAGGTATCACCACCAATGACCGAACGTTCTCCCCTTCTTTCTCAGCCGGAATCCAATTTGGCATACATTGCAGAACTCTAAGTGCCTCAGCATCACAAACCGAATTGATTCCTCGAATCAATTTGAAATGGCTCAAACTCCCATCACATTCCACGGTACACTGATAAAAAACAGTGCCCTTACATTCCATTTTTAATGGCAATTTTATTGCTTGTCCAGTAAAATCCTTGATTCGATCTATCAATTTCGTTTGCTCTCCAAATATAAAATCAGGAGCCCTATCAACCTCGTGGCAAATAGTCGAGTCCCCACGCAAATCAATGGATTTGAAGTCCGTATATGGAATTGTAAGCGTGATTGCATAAACTGTAGGAATGCCTTTCCCGGCCAATTGCGCAGGCTTCCAACGGGGAAGCTTTCTAAATATAGTTCTTAAATCATTTATGAGTTTCTTATCACCAAGTAATTTTAAGTTCACCATCATTAAATCCTGACACTCGTATAAATCCGTGTAACAAAGGGCTCCTTGACGGTCAAGATGAAAATAAACGCTGATTTTTCCACGCTTGATGCCATAATTCATCCGAACGTAATCAAATGAATGCTCCAGCAAATAGTAAAGGGAATCCTGCCCCCCTGGAAAGACGGATATGAACTCCAACACCTTTGGATTTCGAGCAGAATTTGAAGAATTATGGTCAAAAGGGCTATCCTTTATACCGATGCTGTCAACAATGTTCGTATCAACCGTTCCGATATTCTGTGAAACCAGGACAGTTGAAAACAATAGGAACAAAGTCAGCAATAAAGCCTTCATTTTGTATTCTTAGAAATGCCAATTGTTTGAATGATACTACTATTGGTCTTGATGTTAAAAGCAAACGTTTGATTTTTCATGCTCATCAATATTTCCATATCCACTTTATATTTAGTATAGAATTCATTTTGGATATCATAAAACATTTGCCCTTTACCGCTACCCGATGCCGTAAGATCAAATCCTTGACTAGCTGAAGTCATCTTGTAGACCTGCACAATATCAAAATTACCAATACCGTTGATGATACTTAGAAGTTTATAATACGTCGTAATTCCCATTGCTACTGTCATTCCGGACAAAGGCAACAACAATGGTGTTTCAACAGAAAAACTATCACCAATTTGCACCATTTTATCATCAGGGAATGGAATCTGAGAAAACATGGTTTGCATCAATTGAAGCGATGCTTTCCGAATGCTTTCATCCATATTCTTTGAAACCATGGAATCAAGTGTAGGCATACTTTTAACGCTGCTATGTCCATAAATGATTGTCCCGTCCGGAATCGCTTTTTTACCATCACTTGAAGTCGAATTAATAAACTCTATGGTCAAAGGAAAAAGCGTATCATTAACCATCTTCTCTGTTTTGAGAATAGCGTCTATTTTTGATTGCTGAATCAGTATTGTCGGGTTTACAATGCCCTTATCTTTCAGTTTATTCAAAAAATCTTCCGATCCTGAATACAATACCTCCGTTTTTGAACTTTGTTCAATAGTCTGATTGTATGCAGTTTCAGGTTTATACTTAGCTTTTAATATAAGCTTATTTTGAGCGAATGTGTAACCCAAAAACGAGGTCAGCAGGATTAAAAGGCATACGTTTTTTTTCATAGGTTTATTTATTTAGTTGTGCAAACTGAATTTTTAGGAAGCCTCCGAAATCTCCAACACAACACTGGACTCCTTTGTAGAAGCGGAGACTTTCAATCCCACTTTCATCAAGAAATCGCCGGAAAATGTAGATCCCGTTTCTTCAAAAGTCCTACTTGTTTGTGGCATTCTATTGATTTCCTCCACTTTATACGATTTATTGGCGTCCAGACCTTGAAGTTTGACAAAATTGTAGTTCGGATCATACAAGGGGTGCAAGGTATACGAAAACAATACCGACTTCGTCTTTGAATCATTCACATACATCAAAACTGCCCTGCTATCCTCATAAGGTGAAACCAACCGATACATGTCCCCCTGCCAAATAACGGGACTCAATCGCTTGTAATTAGCCACCGCATCCTGACAATATTTCAGTTCATTTTCCTTCAAATCGTCTACATTGATGTCAAAACCAAGTTTTCCCATCATTGCCACATCCGTTTTGAACTTGATGGATTGATTCCCCCAAGAAGTGACATGGTTGCAAATGGAAACAGCCGGGAAAAACTGCGAGAATCCCCATTGGATGAATACACGATCAAACGGATCCGTATTGTCACTAGCCCAGAACTCGGTAAAATAGTTTAAAAAACCATAATCGACCCGTCCCCCGCCCCCGGCACACAGCATCATGGGCAGGTTCGGATATTTGGCTTTAATCCTGTCGAGTACTTTATACAAACCCAGCGTATATTCAATGAACAAATGCGATTGCTGATCTTTCAGATAGTTAGAGTAGGCACTGGTCATCATCCGATTGCAATCCCATTTGAAGAACGCTACTCCATTACCTGTTTGCATAATATCATCCACTACTTTGAACACGAAATCTTGAACTTGCGGATTGCACAAATCCAGGACCAACTGTGTACGATACGTTTGTTTTGGCCTGTTTGGAAGACTCAACACCCAATCCGGATGTTTTTCATACAACTCTGTTTTTTCATTGATCATTTCAGGCTCAATCCAAATCCCGAATTTGATGCCTGTTTTGGTTGCTTCCTCCGTTAAGAATCCCAACCCATTGGGCAATTTGGCTTTTGTTGCTTGCCAATCACCC